>PPYE01643470.1_pt1 | contig 66727 bp, 53 predicted proteins | sample 1559881 | NCBI WGS metagenome assembly PPYE01 (sample SAMN08240022, study PRJNA423297) | Human gut metagenome, whole genome shotgun sequencing project. | reverse complement strand
CACCGGCAGAGACTGTTCCTGCGCCAGCTCCGGCTGCCGGGCTGCTGCTGTCGGCAGCCGGAGCTGGCGCAGGAACAGTCTCTGCCGGTGCTGCCGCTTCAGCTCCCGGTCCCGGCCCATGCCCGCGGTCCTGCCCCGGCGCGGCCCCTGCATTCTCAACAGCATGCTGATGCCGCCACTGGTCTGCAAAAAGCCCGTCCATGCCCATAAGTTCGTCGTAAGTCCCCATTTCTGCGATGTTCCCGCCGTCAAGCATCATGATCGTATCTGCATGACGAATATTGAAGAGCCTGTGGGTAACAGCGATGACACATGCTTCATGGGAAAGGTCCACGAGGAGCCGCTCCAGAGCCCGGTCATGGGCGGCGTCCACTGCGCTTGTCGCTTCATCGAAAATGTATATCTGTGCGTTATGGAGCAGGCCTCGGGCAATGCACAGCCGCTGGCGCTGCCCGCCTGAGAAGTTTGACCCGCCGGCACTGACGGGTGCGTCAAGCCCGCCCCGGCCTTCAAGCTCCGGCCACATATCCACCCGCTTAAGTGCACTGGCTATGTGTTCTCTGCTGATGCCGCGCCTTCCGATATCCATGTTGTCCGCAATAGTCCCGGCAAATAATGTATCTGTACCGCGGACCGCCACTGCAAGATGGGAGAGTTCCGCATAACTGTACGAAGAGGCTTCCCGTCCATCAATAACGGCGGAACCTGCGTATTGCGGCAGAAGCCCTGTAAGCACATTGACAAGTGTTGACTTGCCGCTGCCGCTCCGCCCGGCGATCCCGACGAACCCGTGGGCTTTAAATGAGGCAGTGATGCTGCGGAGGGCTTCAAAGCCGTCGCTGTATGCTACTGACAGGCCGGACAGGGAAATAAGTTCATCGCCGGCAGTACTGGTAACAGCAGTATCTGCGCCGGTGCCGGCGGTGCCAGCGCGGACACGACGCCCGCCGCTGCTGTCCCCGGCCGGGACAGGGATTGGGGAAGGTGCAGGTACTGAGGCAGTATCCGGCGCAGTCAGCGGGGCCGTGGCAGGAGCCTGCTGCCCGGCTGTGAAATCATCCCGGACCTCAACGATCTGCCTGCCGAGCTTCATTGCCTTTGCTGCATCATGCACCAGATAGATCAGGGCCCGCTCGGGGGTGAAAAGCCGCACCCCCAGTACCGCTACAAGGATCCCGTTGAATGCCGCTGCAGGCAGGGCAGTACCTGCAGCCCCGACCGGGGCTGCAGGCGCAGAAGTAAAAACAGCAATAAGGACAGAAGCTATCACAGCTGCCGCTATAACGAAATCTGCAGCAATAAGGCTCCGCAGCTGCCCTTTAAGGATCTGCATAGTTATACGCCTGAAGCCTTCAGATTCCTCTCTGATCTTCTCGGATTCCCTCTTATCGGCCCTGAAAATTGTCAGGGTAGAAAGGCCCCGCACCGCCTGTTCAAAGTGGATCCCGACTTTATCATATTTGGACAGATGCGCAGACAGATATTTAAGGTTGGAATCGCGGATCATGTTGGCAAATACCGGCATCACAAGCATCCCGGCAGCAATGGCTATACCGGCCCATACATTGAAAGGCAGGAAAATAAGGGCCGCAGTGCATATCATAAAAGCTGTCTGCACCATTGTCGAGATAAAATTGCTGAAATACGAACAGACAGTTTTGATCCCCTCAGTATCAAGCATAGCAAGGGTCTGGTTCGGCCTCCCGCTGCTTTTCAGGCTTTTGACTGAGATATCCTGCGGTACAAGGAATGCATGTGTCATATCAGACGTCAGGGCGCGGGCAACCGTTTCGTCGCTTTTTACTGCAGCCGTGTCTGCGGTCCGCGACAGGAGTATGCGTACCAGTACCAGTATCAGCGCAGGCACAGTTACTGACGCTGCTGCCGCTCCGGCAGCAGGGAGGACTGAATTGAAGCAGCCATATACGTGTGCAGCCGGTGATCCGCCGGAGGTATGCGCGCCGCACAGCAGCGCCAGGATATCCGCCAGATAGATGATAATGGCAATATCAGTGAGAAAAGACAGGGAGCGCAGCAGCCCAATGAGGATAGAACGTTTTACGGATACGCCCGGCAGCTGCATCATTTTTTTGTTGAACATATTTTCTATTTTCTTTCATCACGGATAGCTATCACTCATAGTAAAGGAACCTGGAACAACTTTCCAGCGGAATGCAAAAAGTTCACCGGGAGTGTAGAACGGAGAGTGCAGGGCGAGGAGTGCAGAGCTGAGGGCAGCAGACATGAAGCAGCAGGCATCGGGGAGCGGGCAGGAACAGGGAAAATAGCGCAGGAATTGCGGCGTATAAGAGATATAAGAGGTATAAGGTCTGGAGCGCGAATAGCGGGGGCAGGGACCGGCGGATGATTTATCTGCTGCGTGCTAAAATCGTCGGCAAGTTAGCATTCCGGCAGCAGGCATAGCCTGGCCGGAACAGGACGCAAAGGCAGGACCTTATGGATGCATCAGAAGGAACATCAGACCTCGCAGCCCCCGTCACCAGTACCGGTGCCGGCAGCGGGCTCCACAGCGACGGCACTGTAAGCAGCGCCTCCCCGCATCATGCCAGGCATGCTGGTATCCGTGATATCCCGAAGGATAAAGTTATTGCCCGTGCGATAGGGCTTTATAAGGTATACGGCAGATCTGCGGACACGCAGGTAGTTGCGCTGGACCATCTTAATGTTGATTTTGAGAAGGCAAAAATGACGGCGATTATGGGCCCTTCAGGATCAGGAAAGTCTACATTGATGCATTGTATGGCGGGTCTTGATACTCCTTCTTCGGGCCAGGTGATAGTTGAAGGCCTTGAAGTATCGTCAATGAAGCAGAAACAGCTGACGAAACTTCGCCGGGAGCAGATAGGCTTCATCTTCCAGAGCTTCAACCTGGTACCTACCCTTACCGCAGAAGAGAATATCCTTCTTCCGCTGCAGATAGGGCATAAGAGGATCGACCGCAGCTGGTTCGACCGGATCGTAGATGTGGTAGGGCTGAAAAACCGCCTGGACCACAGGCCAAGCCAGCTTTCAGGAGGACAGCAGCAGAGGGTCGCCTGCGCGCGTGCGCTTATGTCGCGGCCCACAGTGATCTTTGCGGATGAGCCTACAGGGAACCTTGATTCCCGGTCTTCCCGGGAAGTGCTGTCCTTCCTGCGCAATTCCGTACAGGAAGACGGGCAGACCATTATTATGGTGACCCACGACCCGAAAGCGGCGTCTTACGCCAACCGCGTCCTTGTCCTTGCTGACGGCCGCATTACCCATGATATGGATGAACCCACATACGACGACATCCTTGATGTTTTCGCTTCCGGCAACGAATAAAGGAAGGTAGGCAGAGGCATGTTTACAATCGGTTTCAGGGATGCGCGCTCCCATTTTACGCGCTTTATCATGTCTATTATCGCCATTGCGCTGGGTACCGCTTTTATTGTGGGATCGTTCAGTTTCCGGAATATGCTGGAAGACCAGCTGGCCGCTGCATATGCTTCCTCAAGCGAAGGCGATGTTTATGTGCGCGGTGCCGATAAGGCAGAAGGGTCCTCAGCCTCTTTCGGTTCTTTAGCGTCTTCGTCGGCAAATTATAATACGGTCTCTGAAAAGCTGGTTTCGGAAATAAAGAAAACCCCCGGAGTCGCGACAGCTTTTGCCCTTACTACGGTAAGCGGTACAGCCCTGGTGGGCAGGAATGAAGAAGTGGTAACATCGGGGACAGCGGGTGTAACGACTGTATCGATGGCTAAAGATGCCACGTGGCGTTCTGCCCGGTTTACTTCCGGTACATATCCGAAGGGTCTGGAGCAGATAGCCTTGCTTAAGGCGACAGCAGATGCTGCCGGTCTGAAAACAGGGGACAGCACAACTTTTGTATATCCCAGCGGCCCGAAGAAAGTGAAAGTCAGCGGTATCTTTACGCTGGATGAAGTCGCCCAGGGGACCCTTTTTGTGGGCATTGACCCTTCTACAGCAAGGGAAGAAACCGCATATATGCTCACAGGCGGTGCAACTTCCAAACAGGCGTCTGATGCTGCAGCGCAGGCAGCCGCAGCTTCCTCTGCTTCAGGTACAGGCGGTTCTTCCGCATCCGCTTCAGGTTCCCCTGCATCCGCCCCCAGCTCTTCCTCATCCCCTTCTGCCGGGGTCAAGAAGAAACCCTCCGCAGGTTCCGGCCTTTCCTCTGCGCAGGCGCGGCGCAGCGCGGCGCGGCAGAAGGAGCTCCAGGAACGCAGGCTCCGTGAAGCTCGGGAACAGGCTGAACGTAAACGCCAGGAGGCCATTGATTCCGCAAATGAGTATGTCACATCAATAACGGTCTATGGAGATACCAATAACGGAAAACCTCTGACGCAGTCCCAGCAGGAAGCACTTGCACAGAAGATCGGTTCGCAGATCAGAAACGCCCCTGCAAATTCAGGGAAGCATAAGGCCAGTGCAGTCACAGGCGATACCCTGCGTTCCGAGCAGAAGGACAGTATCAACGACACTATGGGGTTTGTCCAGCCGATGATCCTGATATTTGCCTTCATTGCACTTTTTGTAGGTACATTCATTATTGCCAATACCTTCTCCATGATAGTACGCGAATCTATGCGCGGATATGCCCTCCTGCGTTCAGTAGGGGCGAGCCCAAGCCAGGTGTTCAGCACGGTGATCATCCAGGCGCTTATGATGGGTGTTGTCGGTTCAGTGATTGGCGTCTTTCTGGGATGGGGCATGATCGCACTTATATCAGCAGGCCTTGCCCGCTTCGGCTTTGCGATGTCAGGGCCTTCAATCCCCGGGTTTGATGCCGTCGGTACTGCCTTCGCCGTGGGGATCATCATTTCCCTTATCGGTGCAGCGCTTCCTGCGCGCAGGGCCGCCCTGGCCCCTCCAATCCAGGCGATGAATGAAATTGTCAACCCTCAGAAGCCTACCCGGCTGCGCGGGTGGATGGGGCTTGCCATGATGGTCATCGGGGCACTGTTCTGGTGGTTTGCCGCTGTCCGTGCAATGTACAGCGGAAAGGCGGGCGAAGGGCCGACTCCGGTCCGATGGCTCAATTCGCTGCCTGCTGACGCTGCTTTGGGTATCGGCGCAGGTTTCGTAGTGCTGTCTGTCATCATTATCACGCCTTCATTAGTGGTACCTGCGCAGAAAGTGCTGGGGGCTATACCGCAGCTCCTTTTCCCGGTTTCCGGGAAACTGGCTTCGCGCAATCTTGACAGGTCCAAACGCCGTACTGCGAACACGGCTGCTGCGCTTTTTGTCGGCCTTGCCATTGTCAGCTGTGTGGGCACTTTGACCTCCAGCATTACTGCATCAACAGCGGGGATAGTTGATAACGGGATGAAGTCGGACTTCGTTGTGCCCTCGCAAGTTTTAACATCGCCTCTGCCCTCAGATCTGAAGGCAGATCTGGAAAAGGTCGGCGGTGTCAGATCCGTGACCAGCATGAACCTTGTACCCAATGTGAAGTATGACGGCAAAGAGCTTTTCGGCATGGGAAGCAGGAGCGTCAATGTTTCAGGGAACTATTTCAGGGATGTTATGGATGTGCACATGGTCAGCGGTACTGCCGATTCCGCTGTGAACAGGGGTGAACTCGTTGTAGGCAAAACGCTGGCTGACAATAATAAATGGAAAGTCGGCCAGACCCTTACCCTTTCTACGGCAGAGGGCGAGACCAAAGCCAAAGTCGGTGCCGTTACCGATTCTACGGAGTTCAGTTATGTTGTCTTCCTTCCGAAGGCCGTGACTGAAAAGCTGTCGAAAACCACTGCTGAACATACAACAGTCATGTACGTTACTGCAAAACCGGGTACGGACCTGAACGCAGTCCAGAAAAGGATAAAGGAAAAAGTCAAGAAATATTACGTGATCTCTGTGCTCAACAAGGAAGAGTTCAAATCCACGGTCGCTACGATGATCAACAGCATCATGGTGATCATCTATGCGCTGCTGGCACTGTCGATCATTATTGCAGTCTTTGGTGTAGTCAACACTATGGCGCTGTCAATATCTGAACGGACCCGGGAGATCGGCCTGCTGCGAGCTATCGGTACCGGCAACGGGCAGGTCAGGGGCATGATAGCCATAGAGGCGGTTATGATATCTGTCCTTGGCACTGTGCTGGGGATCATTACCGGGGTCGCTGCAGGGGCAGTTGTCCAGAAGGTCTACGTCGATAATGGCCTGGGGACTTTGGATATCCCGTGGCAGCAGATCCTCGTATTCCTGGGGCTGTCTGTAGTGATAGGCCTTATAGCAAGCCTGTGGCCGGCCCGAAGCGCCCTTAAGATACCGGTCCTCAATGCCGTTAGTGATGAATGATAGGCTTGGGGCATGCGCATAATAGTTGCAGACTGTTCCGCCCGGTATTCAGGGCGCCTCAATGCTTCGCTTCCCCGGGCAAAAAGGGTGATACTGGTTAAAGCTGATCAGAGCTGCCTGATCTTTTCCGAGCTTGGGTCGTATAAACCGCTCAACTGGATGGCTGCGCCATGCACACTGCGCGAGATCAGCAAGGGCAGCCCCCGGTATGCGTCTGCGTGTACCGATATGGATATCGGCAGTGAGGGCAGGGGCGATAGGGATGAGGACCCTGAAGGCATTCCCGGCTCCCAGGATATGCCTGCCCCTCCCATGAAGTTCCTTCACGTATCGGCTGACAAGTCTTCCGACACCCTCATTATTGCGCTGTGGGATATTTTCAGCGACAGTGATTTTGATCTTGGCGAAGATCCGGGGCTGACCAAGGATGGGGTCGAAGACCATCTGCAGCACTATCTTGCCGTGCAGATCGAACGCATAGGGAAAGGCGCAAAACTGGTGCGCCGTGAATATCCAACTGCTATCGGACCGGTGGATATCATGGCAGTGGATGCTGACGGCATGCATGTGGCAATTGAGATCAAGCGTCACGGCGGTATTGACGGTGTGGAACAGCTGACGCGCTACTGTGAGCTGCTCAACCGTGATACGTCGCTGGCGCCGGTACGCGGGATATTCGCCGCACAGACTATCACGGCACAGGCGCGCACCCTGGCGGAAGACCGCGGTTTTGAATGCCTTATCCTTGATTATGAGGAAATGAAGGATGGCAATTCCAGCGAGATCATGCTGTTCTAAGCCGTCCTGACGGGTTCAGCAGGTTGCCGGCAGGGATTCCTTTAATTATCTCCTTAAAAATATCTGTAAACAGCGTATGTATGGCGGACAGCTGCTTTTGCCTAGGCTGGACGATGCTCAGCAGAAGCGGCGGTACTGACGTATTTTCCAGTTTCAGGTGATGGAGCCTCCCCTTGTCCTTCAATGGGTCGATATCTGCCAGGAAACCGATCTCTGCGTTGTTTTCTACCATGCTGTTGACTATGCTGATATTCTTGTTCTGATACAGGATAGAAGGGTAGGTGCCAGTTTTGCGTGAAATTAGCCTGAATGCCTTATAATGGCTGCTTTTTGGGCTCAATAAAATGAATTTTTCATTTGCCAGCTCTTCAAACCTGACGCTGCTCCTGTCCGCCAGAGGGTGCTGCGGGCTGACAGTGATTTCAAAAGGGATATGCAGTATCGTCTCGCTTTTTAGGTAGGGGGCTGTAACTGGTTCCAGAGAGAATATCGCTACCAGCTCAATATCACCGTTATCAAGGGCGTTAAGCAAGTCATGTGAACTGCCCTCAGTCAGCGCCACATTGCCGCTGATGCCGGCCTTCTCGAGTGCGGGGATTATTGCTGCCGTATAATAAGAAGCGATAGTATTGGGGATACCCGCATGTATGACTGTGCCGTTTATGTTGGAAATCTCTTCCTGCGCCTTTCCGAGTTCTGACAGGGCTGATTTTGCGTGCTTATAAAATATTTTACCGTTTTGTGTCAGAGCCATCCTTTTATGGGACTGGTCCCGTATGATCAGCTGCGCTTTGAGGTCATTCTCAAGGTGTTTTATAGCATATGAAATAGTAGGCTGGCTGACATGGTATTTTTCAGCTGCCCTGGTGAAGCTTTTTTCTTCGGTAAGGGCGATGAAATACTGGATGTCTTTTAACCGCATTTATACTATCCTATGGTTTTGATGCTACATAACGCATCATATAGGAGTCTTCTATCACTGCTATCAGGTTTGACTATAGGCTCTGCAGGGATACATAATACGTACCATAATTTTCATTTATACTGGCAGCTAAGGAGGTTCATTTTATGGATGGCCAGGCAATTTTGGATGACCCTTTTCGGAACAGAGGTACGGCTTTTACAGCAGAAGAGCGTGAAGAATACGGTTTAACAGGGATGCTCCCTATCCGTGTCCAGACGTTGGAGGAACAGGCTGCACAGACGTATGCCCAGTTCCTTTCTAAAGATTCGGACATTGAAAAGCGCAATTTCCTTATGACGGTTTTCAATACGAACAGGGTCCTGTTTTACAGGCTGATGTCAGAGCATCTGGTGGAATTCATGCCGATAGTCTACGACCCTGTTATTGCGCAGGATATTGAACATTACCATGAGCTGTTCATCCAGCCGCAGGGAACAGCCTATCTGGATATCAACCATCCGGAAAATATCCGGGCAAGCCTTGAAAATGCTGCTGACGGACGCCATATCCGCCTTATCGTGGCCACTGATGCCGAAGGTATCCTGGGCATTGGCGACTGGGGGACGAACGGGTCGGAGATCTCTGTCGGGAAGCTGATGATCTACACGGCTGCTGCCGGTATTGACCCTGCAGAAGTGCTGCCCGTGTCCCTTGATGTCGGCACGAATAATGAAAAGCTGCGCGAAAACCCTCTGTATCTGGGGAACCGGCATGCCCGGATATATGGGGAGCAGTATGACGGTTTTATTGAAAAATTCGTTGAGGCAGCTGAAGATCTGTTCCCGGGGCTTTACCTCCACTGGGAAGATTTCGGGCGTTCGAATGCTACGAGGATCCTTAAAAAGTACCAGGACAGGATCACGACATTTAATGATGACGTGCAGGGGACGGGTATCGTCTCCGTGGCAGGCATCCTTGGCGGCCTCAATATTTCGGGGGAGAGGCTTGCTTACCAGCGTGTGCTGACTTTTGGTGCAGGGACTGCAGGCGTTGGTATTGCAAACCTCATTATGGATGAGATGGTCCGTTCAGGCCTGAGCGAAGAGGAAGCCCGGAAGCATTTCTACCTTGTTGACAAACAGGGGCTGCTGTTTGCGGATACTGAAGGCCTGACTGAAGAGCAGAAGCCATTTGTCCGCCAGCGTTCTGAATTTGAGGATGCAGATAGCCTGACAGGCCTTCTGACAATCGTCAGGGCGGTACATCCCACAGTGATGATCGGCACATCTACCCAGGCCGGCGCTTTTACGGAACAGGTCGTCAGGGAAATGGCTTCCCATACCGAAAGGCCTATTATCTTCCCGCTGTCGAACCCCACAGAGCTCGCTGAGGCCAAAGCTGAGGACCTGATCCGCTGGACGGAAGGCCGTGCGCTCGTGGGCACAGGTATACCTGCTGCGGATGTTGAATACAACGGTGTGACGTATCAGATTGGGCAGGCAAATAATGCCCTGATGTATCCCGGGCTGGGCTTGGGCGTCCTGGTATCTGATGCAAAAATACTTAATGGCGAAACGATATCCCGTGCAAGCCATGCCCTGGGAGGTATCGTTGATGCCTCTAAGCCGGGCGCTGCTGTGCTTCCTCCTGTTTCTGACCTGACGGAGTTCTCCGATACCATCGCCCATGCCGTTGTTGAAAGCGTACTTGAGCAGAAGCTGAACCGTAAGGATATCACTGATATTGATGCGGCTATCGCATCTGAAAAATGGACACCGGAATACAGGCAGCAGCTGCGCATGAAGTAGATGCGGAGTAATCAGACAGCAGGCAGGTATAGGGGGCAGGCATAGTGTTTATGCAATCAATCGGAAGCGTGATCGGTATTATGCTGATCATAGTACTTGGTTTTGCGCTGGAGAGATCCAAATTTTTCCACGACAGTTTTGCCGGGGATATCTCGAAGCTCATTACCAGGATCGCGCTGCCTGCCGCCATTTTTGTTTCGGTCCTGAAATACCTGACGCGAGGCAGCCTCATATCTTTTATGGGGGCACTGGTGTATTCCCTTGGAGCTGTCCTCATCTCCTATGTGATCGCCTACCTGCTGGTGAAAATATTCAAGATCCGTCCCGGCCGGCGGGGCATTTTCATGAATACAGTGGCTAATGCCAATACTATTTTTATCGGTCTTCCCCTGAATATAGCGCTGTTCGGAGATAAAGCCACTTCGTATTTCCTGGTTTACTACCTTACAAACACTATTTCTACATGGGCTATCGGCGTTATCCTGATTTCGCAGGATGATCCCACGCAGGCAGATAAAAAAGCGAAATTTGACTGGAAAAAGCTTGTCACGCCCCCGCTGCTGGGGTTCCTTGCGGCGCTTATATTCCTGCTGCTGGGGATACCGCTGCCGTCATTCATCAGCTCTTCGCTGACTTACATCGGAAACCTGGTGACTCCGCTTTCCCTGATTTATATTGGGATCGTCCTCAGCAAGGCAGGGCTGAAAAGTATCCGGATCGACAGGGATACTTCCCTTGCTCTGCTGGGGCGGTTCATTATCTCACCTGCAATAATCATCATCCTGTTTATGGCTTTCGGCGCTTCACTGCCGCTGCTGCTTAAACAGGTCCTGATAATCCAGTCAGCTGTGCCTGCCCTGGCGGTCCTCCCCATACTGGCCAACGAATCGCATAGCGACGTTGAATACGCAACGAATATTGTTACAACGTCGACCCTGCTGTTCGTTGCAGTAGTCCCGATACTGAGCGAACTTGTTATTTATCACCCTGTCCTTGTATGACGCACCGTGGGGCGTGACGACGCTGGGCATGCGGGAAACGGATCCGCGGCAGCGGGCAGCAGTGCCATGAAATTGCTGATCGCTGAATAAGCTGGATAAGGTGCTGTGTAAGAAAATCGGGGTATTCCTGCCCTACTGGGCGCTTAGGATATCAACAACGAACACGAGGGTCGAATTTGCCGGGATGCCGTTCTGCGCGGTATTGCCATAACCTTCGGACGGAGGGACTACCAGCAGGACCTGTGAGCCGACAGTCTGGCCGGCAAGCCCGTTCGTCCAGCCCTTGACTACCTGGGAGAGGCTGAAAGTCGCGGGGCCCCCGCGTGACCATGAACTGTCGAATGGCTTGCTGGCATCCCCGCCCAGAAGCCAGCCTTTATACTGCACGGTCACGGTATCAGAGGGTTTGACTGCTGCGCCCGATCCTTTGATAAGCGTCTGCGCTACCAGGGTTCCATTGGGTTTATACGTATCAAGCCCTGAAATTGACGGTTCCCCGTTCTTCCCCAGGGCCACTTTAGGCAGTGAAGGGTCAGCAGGGGCAACCGGTGTGCCCGATGCGCGGGCAGGCACTTTCTTTGCATCTGTCAGAGTGAGGGCGAGAAGGTAGCTGGCGGGCTGCGCTGAGCTGCTCTGTGTGGAAGTGCTGCTGCTTTTTACTCCAATAACAACAGTTGAGTTTACCCGCATATTTTTGAAAAGTTTGTAGAACCCCTCCTGCATTCCCGATTTGGTCAGGAAAGTATTGCATACAGGGCTGCTTGCCCATGTGGAGCTGATCTCTTTTCCTGTAGAGGGATTCAGCACTATCTGATGGAGGCATAGCTGATCACCGTCTTCAGCCTTTTTCCCGTTGCCTTCGCGGGCAATCTGATAGGTATAGTTTTTTACATCGTAGGGGGTCTTGAAAGTGATCGTGGGCTTTTTACCCATTTCGCCTTTGACGGTGAACGGTTTGTCGCTCAGTTCAGCGAAAGCATCTTTCGTCCCTTCTTTTTGTGAAGATGAACCGCAGGCGGTCGCAGTTATGCATATGGCCCCTGTGCAGATTATTGCTGTAAGGGCGTACGCGATTTTTCGAACAGTCTTATTTACCATAATACCTATGGTAGTGGGGCGAGTGTAAAAGGCGGTGGTGGAGGCTGTTCCCCGGAATGGGAAAACACTGAGAGCCTCCTGAATTTCTACAGCTTCGGGCGAAGTATGAGGGAGTTATGCCCATGTTCCGTTAAAATAGGTACGTTAAAGGAAAAATCAGGAGCTTCATAGTGACAAACAACGAAACAGAAACTGATGAGAAGCCTGAAGAGGATAGCAGGCCTCAGGCCGGTGAGCCGGACAGCAGGCTGGCTTTCCGCAGCGGGGACAGCGGGCGCGGCGAGGGGCCGGGCGCTGCTGTGCCGGAAGACGGGCTGCAGGGTGGTGATGCGGGGCATACAGCTGATGTTTCTGATAACGGCCAGGAAGGCGAAGCTGAGTCGGGATCCGGCGGCCGGGCGTCGCATCGCGAAGAGCCGCGAAAAACACGGAAATCCACACGTAAATTTATTGCACGGTATATACTGGCGCCATTTTTTGCGGTAGCTGCCGTTATTGCGCTTGTTGCTGGGATATTGTTTTCAACGGTATGGGGGCCGCGGCACACTTTAAGCGCACGTGCTGAAAACCTGAACACCAATATTGTATATACGGCCGATGGTGTGGCGAATATCAGCGGTTCCCGCCTGACGGTAAAAGTTACAGGCAGAACTGGTACTGAAGTATGTGTGGCGGTTGCCAATGCACGTGATATTTCTGAATGGGCAGCCGGCGAAAAACATACTGTCCTCACCGGGCTGGCATCATGGTCTTCCCTTTCCTCACGGGTTGGAGGCGGCACTGCTGCGCAAAGCAGCATGGACACCTTCCGCAGTTCTGACCTGTGGCAGTCCGTTACCTGTAACCAGGGGTCTGTGACCGTGAATGTCCCAGATTCTGACGGGAAGGCCGTTATTGCAGGCTCGTCCCGGCCAATCAGTTCGGTAACGATGGACTGGGTGCGTCTCACGCCTGTAAACTTTAGCCGACCATGGTATATTGCTTCCGGAGTGTGCGCCGTACTTGCTATTTTGAGCGCTACCATACTCGCTGCATTCAAGCGCCGGCCAAAGGCGAAAAGGAATCTGGCGGCAGATGACGCTGGGCATCAGGATGCGGAACCGACACAGGTGCTTATGGATATCACAGAGCAGTTCCGGTATCAGCGGCCTGATGTAGTCCCTACCCACCGTGATCCCGGCCGGCAGCACGGACGCGGGCTGTTCCGGCGCAGGAGCCGTGGTGTGATAAGTGCTGAAGAGGCGCTCACTGCTGATTCCCAGCTGGATGCTGCTTCGGGGACACCTGCGATCGTTGATCCCAGAAGGGCGAATATGGTTGAGCGGGTAGCCCGGAAGAATGATCAGGAGGGCAATGATGCTGCTGGCGGCGGAGCCCCCGATTCCACCGTGACTGCAACCGATATACTCAACCGTGCCCGTTCGCGCAGATCTTCCCGCGGCGATGCCGACAGCCCCTCAAATCAAAGGCTGTCCGTACTGGCAGCCCGGACCGCAGAAGGGACTTCCGATACAGATGGCAGCGGCAGCGAGGCAGCTGAAGAGGCGTCTACTACCGCATCGTTCAGCGAAATGGCAGCATGGCTTGAGCGTGTCAGGCGCGAAGGGTCCGAGCCTCCGGAAGATAATACAGTCGATATCCTTGCGGATGAAAAAGAAGATGCTGCCCGTCGCAGGCTATTTGAAAACTCTGACAATACACAGATAACAGACATAGAATCGGCGCTGGACAGCAGCCATGATATCCAGGGGCCGGCCGCAGATGATGCTGAGGCTCCTGGTCCCACTGGCGACGACAGCGGCGGCACGGACAGGAATACTGATGAGAATACCGAAAGCGGCGGAGGTGCCAATGACTAAAGATAAGTGGATACGGACTGCCAGGCGGGCAGGGGCTGCCCTGCTCAGTATAGCTGCTGTGGCTGCCCTTGCTTCGTGTGGTACTCCCGGGCCTAAGAAAACGGACATGTCGAATACAACAGTGGTAACGGTAAGCCAGGAAGAAAGGATCCGCAAGCGTATCATCCAGCGCATTCTGGAGCTTGATGATTCAAAAGACACTGAGGCGCTCAAACAGTTTGCCTCCGGCCCTGAGCTGACAGTGCGGACAAGCCAGTTGGCAGTAGCTAAAGCAACGGATTCCATAGACCAGACTGCAGATATCCCTGACGGCGTGCAGCAGATCATGATCCCGACTGAGGCAAACTGGCCGCGTTCGATCTTCTCCATCACAACAACCACAGAAAACCAGCAGTCAGGCCGCCTGCTGGTGTTTTCACAGGATTCTGCCCGTCAGAATTATAAACTGTGGGGGTTGGTCCGCCTGTTCTCAGGTGTTCAGCTGCCTACATTCCGTCAGCAGACCCCGGCAACAAAAAGCTCTGCTGAGATCAACGATCCGAACCATACCGGTACGGCAGATCAGGGCGGGCTTGTTATGACCCCTGCCGATGCGGTACGGCAGTATGCAGATATCCTGCAGAACGGATCCTCAAGCAAGTATGCGAAGAGTTTTGAGAACGATTCCCTGCGCACCGAACTTGCGAAACTTACTGCGACTATAGATGACGGTGTGAAGCGCAACGGCGGTACCCAGCAGCAGACATTCACATATAAGGATGGGGCGATCCGCGTGCTTATGACTGCCCAGGCCTCCCGCCTGAAAGGGGCGAAGCTGGGGGCGCTGGTCATTGCGCAGATCGATTCTTCGTGGACAAGGACAGCGGGTGAGGACCGTACATCGCTTCCGATCTCCGATGCGGAAAAAGCACTGTTCGGCGACCAGGAAGGCAAACAGACAATAGTAGCCAATTACACTAATGTGGTTGCCTTATACATCCCTTACGCGAACAGCGGTTCTAATACCAAGGTAGAGTGCGTGGGGGCCGAACGGGTCCCTGTGTCTGTAGAGGCACAGTGACCGGCAGCAGGGTGCTGTGTATGGCGGGCGGGTGCTGCTCCTGTACAGAGGCGGCAACGCTGCATGGGAGCAGCACAGCATAGCGGGTAATTGGATAACTGGATAAAAGGGGGATATTATGACTAATTCTCAAAGCGGCATACAGCCCCAGCCTTTCTCGGGCATGAACCTTGCCGGTGCTGTGGACCTGGAGGCGCTTAAACATAAAGTAGATGCTGCTGCAGGCGAATCGGGCGGCGCCCCAGCAGCCGGCGGGTATGTGACGGATGTGGATTCTTCAGGCTTCGAATCGATGGTCCGTATGTCAGCTACATATCCGATCCTGCTTTTCATGTGGCAGCCGGATGATAACAGGTATTTTGACCTGGCCGGTAAGCTTGCCGATATCGTTAACGGGCTTAAGGGCCAGATGCAGCTTGCCCGCATGGATATTGGGTCGAACCCTCAGATAGTCCAGGCGCTGCGGATGCAGGGCGCTCCCGCTCTGTATGCGCTTATTGGCGGCAGGCCTATGCCGATCCTTCAGGGGATGCCTTCTGATGATGAGCTTGCACAGGTCAGGGATCAGATACTCCCGCAGCTTATAGCCGCAGCCCGGCAGTCAGGCGTAACCGGGAACGCGCCGTACATTGGCGACGGCAGCCCTGATTCTTCTGACAGCACGCAGGGCAGCGGCGGGCAGGATGATACTTCCGATGCTGGGGCTGCCGGCCCCTCCAGACCGCAGATCCCCGCCGGCCATGAAGAGGCTTACGGTTTTGCCCGTAACGGTGAATATGCGAAGGCTGCGGCTGCGTATAAGAAGATCGCCGAATCCGATCCCCGTGACAGTGTTGCGGCGCGTGAGTATGCCAAGGCTGCGCTTCTCGACCGCAACGGTGTTTCAGATGTACGCGCTGTGCGCCAGGCTGCGGGGGATGATCCGGACAGCGTGGAAGCCCAGATGGATGCCGCCGATATCGATATGATCGGCGGGCATATCGAGGATGCTTTCAGCAGGCTTCTTGATTTCCTCGTAGCAGGCCATAAACAGGATACCGATGCTGTCAGGCAGAGGCTCCTTGAATATTTTGCTATCCCTGAGGCCGGTGATGACCGGGTACGCAGGGCGCGTGCGCGGCTTTCCGCTTTAATGTACTGACGGTACTAGTACTAATATACTGACGGTACCGGCAACATGCCGGCCTGCCCATTATCCCTGCCGCACCTTTCAGGCTGATATGCGGTTCGTCCCGAAACCTTCGTGGAATTGGGGGCCGGAAGCATCCAGCTCGGCAATATAGCGGTCTTTCCAGCTGCTGTAGGGATGCTCAGCCAGGCCGTCATTGGAGAAACGCCAGTCGTCGGTTATTTCGGTGATGCAGAATTCGGGGATCAGCAGGTTGGTTACAGGCTTGCTCCGGCTTGTTTCCGCAGCTACAAGCGGATAGTTGTCCCCGCCGAATACATCAAGGTTCCATCCGTCTTCGCCTATCCACGCGGTATACCGTGTTTTGACTAAGGATTTGCCTCCGCGCTTGATAAGTTCCACAGCGATATCAGGGTCGATCTCCCTGTCTGCCTCGTAGCGCGTCCCGCTCATGGAAGGGCCCTTGACTGTTACCGATGCTGAGCGGAAACGGTTGCGGTATTTATCAACGGCCTCCAGAGGGTCTGTATGCTCATCTACGTGCGCGTCTGTATTTGCAGCCCTGATACGCACCCGCAAAGCATAGTTATCTTCATGTATGTAATAGCTCTGGATTATCAGGGAAGGCTCTTCGCTGATGGTGAGGTCACCTGGAAGGCTGTAGCAGAAGAACCGGCGGTCGTATTCAAAATCAGAAAAAGGGTCGCTCATCGCTGGAACTCCATTCCGTAGATTTGCTCTTCACCCATATTTTAGATGTTTCTGCGTACTTTATATCTTTATATCCGCTAAGATATGGCTAAGGCATGGGCAGGCATCCGTATGGAGCTTGTCCCTATTGTGCATCTGTGTCTGCACGGATCCCGTATGGGACAGGCTGTATTAAACTTATCAGCAGGACATGCGGTTACAGGCAGTATCATGATGCAAGGAACTGGAATGCGGATAAAGAATATTGTTATTTCTGCCCTGATGGGTGTGATAATCATATTCTTTGCTTTTGCTGTGTCGTGGGTTGCTGAAAATGTGCATACAGATTCTTTCGGTATACAGGGAAGCTATTCCTCTTTAGTCGTGCAGGACGACAGTACCCTCAGCAGGGCCGATCGTGAACGGATCGGGAAAAGCGGTGCTGTTTCAAAGCTGAAAGATTTTCTAGATCGGAAAAATATTGATATAGTTGCTGTTCCGACAGGAGATTCATTCCCTCAAGCTGTTGTCTATTTCCCCTCCCATTCCATCCGATGGGCAAAACAGGTGATGTCCGCCGGCAGCAGCGATGTTATGGCAGTTGCCGGAAGCTGTGCCTGCCGTAGCGCAATGCCGCAGCAAGCCTTTCTGTATGCTTCTGGGGCTGGATGTACAGGATATGGATAAAAATTCAACTGTGGATTATGCCGGTTATCACCTGAAAGCAGATGGCTATATCCCCCGGGGGCAGTCTTATTTCGATCCTGAAGGGAACGGCGGAAGCTTAAATAATAAAATACTGATTTTTCTTCCCGGGGAAGCAATCAGGAGAGTAGGGCAGACCGAGAAATCAACCGTACTGTGCTCTGCAGTTTTCTTTGATGCTGATCTTGGCACTCTTGTTGAACTGGCAAGAAATGATTTTCTGTATCTTGTTGAGCATGACCTGGACCATGAACAGCCAGAATCGTTCCGGGGCCTTCTTGTTGTTTCCGCAGTTTACATCGTTGGAGCCCTTGCCCTTATGCTTATCGCGCTCATCCTGTTTTCATCAGCTAGCCTTGAAACATTGAGGGAAAGCTTGCCTGACCTGGCTGTCCGCAGGCTGTTCGGCGCCCCCAGAAGCCTGCTCCTTACAAGGGTGTATTCTTTCCTCGCATTCGTTATAGTTTTGCCGGCACTGGCTCCGCTGCTGTTCTATTCGATGCTTTCCCCTTATCATCAGTCCGCTGCTGTGATTGCTGGGATAATTGCGCTGATTTATGCTTTCGCAGCTGTACGGGCAACACGGTACCTTACTTCGAAGGATGTGATCTGAAATGGTGCAGGGACAGGTACAAGGTTCTGAGGCTTTTGCTTTTGTGGAGTGCAGGGATATCAGCAAGGCATACCGGCAGGGAAGGGAAAAGGTCCAGGCGCTGGAAAAAATATCGCTTAAAATCCTTCCTTCACAGGCAGTCGCGGTCGTCGGGCCTTCAGGCTGCGGGAAAACGATCCTCCTCAATATTATCGGCTGCCTGCTGGCTCCGGACTCGGGTACGCTGCTTATCAAAGGGCATGAGCCGAAGCGTACAGACAAAACACTGTCGCAGCTGCGGAACAGTACTTTCGGATATATCCGTCAGGATTATGCGCTTATCGGGACGGAGACTGTAGGGCATAATGTTTCCATACCGCTTGAATATGCCGTGCCTAAGGTGAAACGTGCTGACCGGCGCAGCAGGGTTTTTCTTCGCTGCAGAAGGTTGGGATGGAATGGGCGATACGCCGTAAGCCTGATGCGCTGTCAGGCGGGGAACAGCAGAGGGCAGCTATTGCGCGGTGCCTGGTCAATGATCCGTCGATTATTATTGCCGATGAGCCTACAGCAGCGCTGGACCATAAAAATGCAGTGGATATAACAGGGCGGCTCCTCAGCCTTGCGCATGATCCGGATACCCCTCGGGCGCTGATAGTGGCGACACATGATATGCGGTTCGCTGAACAGTGCGACAGTATTATTACTATTTCTGACGGGAAAATAACAAATACGCAGCAGATACACAGTAAAACAGGCAGGCATCAGGATAGATAAAAGATAAATAAAATAGGCCATGCATATATGAGCAGCGGCAGAGCCCTCATATGGCTCTCAGTATGGCCTAAATAAGGGTCTGGGCGCCTGTATATGAAACCCTGCGCGCCCGGACCGGCGATTTTGACCGCCAGATACGCTAAAGTAGAAGCGCTCGGGTTTGTAGCTCAGTGGATAGAGCGTCTGTCTCCGGAACAGAAGGTCGAGGGTTCGAATCCCTTCAAGCCCACGGAAACAGTGGAATTCCTGGATGCAGGAGACAGATGGAGATCCCATGAACCCTGAAAAACTCGCACAGATTATTGCGCAGGCCGCACATACCCTTGTTGCTGAAGGGAAGGCCGGGGATCTTACCGATACCATGCTTCCTGAAGACGGCGAAATCGTCGTTATGCGTCCCAAAGACCGGGCGCACGGTGACTGGTCAACAAATATTGCCATGCAGCTGGGCAAAAAGGCAGGCATGGCACCCCGTGACCTGGCGCAGAGGTTTGCTGATGTGCTTTCTGCGGCTGACGGCATTTCTTCCGTGGAAGTAGCAGGGCCGGGTTTCATCAACATTACCCTGGATTCAGCTTCTGCCTCCCAGATCGTCAATGAGATACTGGAGCAGGGTCCCAGGTTCGGCACGAACAGCCATCTTGCAGGGAAAACTGTGAACCTTGAATTCGTTTCGGCAAACCCTACAGGGCCTATCCATATTGGGGGGACACGCTGGGCCGCTATCGGCGATGCCCTTGCACGGGTGCTGGAAGCGAACGGCGCGAAGGTTATCCGCGAGTATTATTTCAACGATCATGGCGAGCAGATCAACAGGTTCTCCCGGTCGCTTGTGGCTGCCGCCCATGGCGAGCCTACCCCAGAAGACGGTTATAAAGGCACGTATATCAATGAGATTGCCGATGCTGTTATCGCCCAGGCTCAGGCTGAAGGTATCGATATCCTCAGCCTGCCCCGTATAAAAGCTGAAGATGGGGCGGAAGGGGACAGCCCGCAGCGTGAAGAATTCCGTAACCGCGGAGTTGCCATGATGTTTGATGAGATTAAGAAATCCATGGCTGATTTCCGTGTAGACTTTGACGTCTACTTCCATGAGAACTCCGTTTATGAGGACGGTGAGGTCGATAAAGCTGTAGAACGCCTTAAAAGCCTTGGCGATATTTACGAGAAGGACGGTGCCACATGGTTCCGGTCTACAAAGTACGGTGATGATAAAGACAGGGTCATTATTAAGTCTAATGGCGAGGCGGCCTATATTATGGCCGATATTGCTTACTACCTCAATAAGCGTCACCGTGCACAGGACCCTGCAGATATTGCTGTTTATATGCTTGGGGCCGACCATCACGGGTATGTGCAGCGCCTGCAGGCGGTATGCGCGGCTTTCGGCGATAAACAGAATTACAATATGCAGATCCTTATCGGACAGCTGGTGAACGTTATCAAGGATGGGCAGCCGGTCCGCATGAGCAAGCGCGCCGGCAATGTAGTGACGATCGATGACCTTGTTGATGCCATTGGGGTCGATGCTGCGCGCTATTCCCTGGAACGGACTACGTATAACCAGAATATCGATATTGACCTGGATCTGATGTCAAAGCATTCCAATGAAAATCCCGTATACTATGTGCAGTATGCGCATGCACGTTCCAGAAATGTTGACCGTAACGCACAGGCTGCAAGCATTACCGGAGAGGATGCCGACCTGGGCCTTCTGGATACGGTGGCGGATTCCGAGCTGCTGGCTCAGCTGGCCCTGTATCCGTCAGTAGTGCTGACAGCTGCGGACCTTAACGAACCGCACAGGATCGCCCATTATCTGGAGGATCTCGCAGGCAAATACCACCAGTGGTATGCTGCGGAACGGGTGGTCCCCATGCCGCTGACGGGTCCGGAAGAAAAGGCGGCGGATGCCGAGGCCCTGCGCGCGGCCAAAAACCCTGGTCCTGCCTGCGCTGCCGCCCGCCTTAAGCTGAACGATGCTGCATGCCAGGTATTCGAGAACGGCCTCGGGCTGCTGGCAGTCACAGCTCCCGATAAAATGTAGCATTGCTGCGGAGTATGCTGCTGCAGACACTGCTGTAACATGGCAGGGTGCCGTACGGTGCCGGCGATGTCCTGCGGATGCCCCATAATTATCAAGCTTACCGGTGCGTGGCACGTGACGGCTTCAGACGTATGATCCCGCATGGCATCGGGGCGGCTGGGGTTGAACCTCCCGTCTCTGCCGATCCCTGCCGTCGCATAGGTATAGGGCTTAGTGCCGGAGGCGGGGGAGCAGTTTTACTGTTATGCATGCGAAGGTGTTTGTTAAAGGTATTTCCGGGCGCCGCACTATAAAAATCATTGCAGCCGTGCTTGCGGTTTTCATCGCGGGCAGCAGCGTAGCCGGATGCTCAGTCCCATGGGGGAAAACAGGCGGCGAAGGCCTGGCTAAAGTGGTTTTTATGATGTCGTGGGCGCCCGATACTAATCATATCGGCGTGTTCGTGGCGCGTGAAAAAGGGTATTATGCGAAGCTCGGCCTTGATGTTGATATCCTGGCAGCAAGCCAGACCGGTGCCGAGCAGTCTGTTTCCGGGGGCGGGGCTGATTTTACGCTGTCCAGTATGGCTAACGTTGCAGATGCGAACATCAAAGACGGGCAGCTTTCCCTTATTATGCAGGTACAGCAGAAAACTTCTGCTATCTGGTGCTCTCTGGCTTCAAACAAAGCCATTGCTTCCCCCAAAGATTTTGACGGCAAGACTTTTGCAACTTTTGGCGGCAGCGAATCTGATGCTGTTGTCAAAAGGATGATCAGGAAAGCGGGAGGCAAAGGCGAATTCGACAAGGTCACAGCAGGCACATCAACGTTCAGCGCCCTGTCTTCAGGGAGGGCTGATTTTGGCGGATTTTATGCCACATGGGAGGGCATACAGGCTGAAATGTACGGCCCTAAGCTGAAATGTTTCACTGAACCCGACTACGGTGTACCCGGCAATGCTGATGAGCTGGGCATAGTCTCCAGCAGCTCTTACTTAAAACAGCACCCTGATATTGCAGAGAAATTCGTGAAAGCGACCCAGGAAGGCTACATGTACTCGTATACCCACCCTGACGATGCGGCACAGATACTTGCCGGTTCTTCTGAAGGCAAAGTCGCCGGGCTCAGGCCTGATTTTGTAAAACGCAGTATGGCAGCCATTACTTCCGGTCAGTACTGGGGAGATATTTCCCGCCTGAAAAACGGCACATCCACTTTTGGGGCTATAGATTATGCTTCAGGGCAGAAATATTTCGATTTCCTCTTCGAATCCGGTGCGTATAAGGACGCGCAGGGCCGGCCGGTAAAATCTGCTCCGGCCGCTACGGCACAGGCGACCGGAAAGTATCTGGCCAGCCAGGAGGCTGTGCTTAAAGGTATTGAAAGATAGCTCAGGGCCCAGGAAGGAAGAACTGCCATGCGGATCATGATGGACTGCGATACCGGCATTGATGATGCCCTGGCCATCCTGTACCTTTTGGGGTCACCGGATGCTGAGCTGATTGGGGTAACGGGGGTTTTCGGCAATGTGCAGGGGAGTGTGGCTGTACACAACAGCCGCGGCTTGCTGGACTGCCTTGGACGGCCGGATATCCCTGTGTATGAAGGTGCCGGCGAACCGTCATATTGGCAGGCCGGCTCCGGGACTGCAGGGAGGCCGTATACAATAGACCCGGGATGTGAGCGGTTCCATGGGAAAAACGGATTTGGAGGGGCACAGCTTCCCGGCCTCCCTTCTTCGTACTCCCGCGGCAGTATATATGCAGATGGTGCGGCGGCAATAGCTGAAGCGGTGAGGCGTTACGGCACTGGTATGACCATACTTGCTACAGGGCCGCTGACTGATATTGATGAAGCCCTTCGCCGGGCACCGGATATTGCCCCGAAGATGAAGCTGGTGATGATGGGCGGGACCCTTACCCAGCCCGGCAACTGTTATGATCTGGTGTGCGAGACGAATATTATCAATGATCCGGAAGCTGCCGACAGGGTTTTCCATTCAGGCGCTGATATTACAATGGTCGGGCTTGACGTGACCCATCAGTGCCTGATGACCCGCGGCCATATGCGTGCTGTCAGGCAGGCGGATACACCGCTGGCGGAGTTTGTCTGCCAGATGGCGGATTATTATATTTCCGCTAACGAAGCCGCAGATCCGGTTTTTGCACAGGGAAGCCCGCTCCATGACCCACTTGCTGCGGCTGTTGCCCTTGAGCCTTCTCTGGTGCAGCTGTTCCCGATCAGCCTTCGTGCAGAAACGAGGACAGGGGACGGCTACGGGGTGCGCGGCCGTACTGTCGGTGATCCAGCTATGCTCCATACGTCTGCGGATGAGCCGGGCAGCAAGGCATCTGTCTCCCATACTCGGGCAGCCCTTGGCGTTGATTCTGCGCGTTTTGTATCTGCGTGGCATAAGCGCCTGCTGAAGGTATGTTCGGAGTATCCGCAAAGGTAAAGGCAGCGAGACATCTCAGTATGTATCAGGACTATCTAAAAACTTGAGCCGCAAACACTCAAGTTTGGAATAATAGTGTTGGAAGCCCTGTTAAATACTGCAGGATATATAAGTAACGCCGGTAAACCCCGGCAGCAGTATGAACAGGAGACTCAATGGACGAAAAGTTTACAACGATGGCCCAGGAGGCCATAGGTGATGCGGTGCAGAGCGCTTCCGCTGCAGGGAATCCCCAGGTGGGGCCGCTGCATCTGCTTGATTCCCTCCTCCGCCAGGATGGCGGGGTCGTCAAAGGGCTGATCCAGGCTTCGGGCGCTGATGCGCAGAAGATAGGGGCGCAGGTACGCCGCGCACTGGTCAGCCTGCCAAGCGCAAGCGGATCCTCTACGGCCCAGCCCGATGCCAGCCGCCAGCTGGCAAAAGTGCTGTCAGACGCCCGCAGGGAAATGAGCAGCCTGGGAGATGAGTATATCTCAACAGAGCATCTGCTTATTGCTATTGCCCAGAGCGACGGGGAAGCAGGGGATATCCTGCGCAGCGCAGGTGCCGATGCAAAAGCCCTCCGCAAAGCTATTCCTGAGGTGCGCGGCGGCGCTAAAGTTACGAGCCCGGATGCGGAAGGGTCATATAAAGCTTTGGAGAAATATTCAATCGACCTGACAGAGCGTGCCCGCGAAGGGAAGCTCGACCCCGTAATCGGTCGTGACGCAGAGATACGCCGTGTCATCCAGATACTGAGCCGCAGGACCAAAAACAACCCTGTCCTTATCGGCGAGCCGGGAGTAGGGAAAACGGCTGTAGTAGAAGGACTTGCCCAGCGCGTAGTTGCAGGTGACGTCCCTGCGGGGCTGCAGAACAGGCGGATCATCTCCCTTGATATGAGCTCTATGGTTGCAGGCAGCAAATACCGCGGTGAATTTGAAGAGCGCATGAAAGCAGTGCTCAATGAGATCAAAAAATCTGACGGCAATATTATCACTTTCATTGATGAGATCCACACTATCGTTGGCGCCGGCGCAACTGAAGGGTCCATGGATGCCGGCAACATGCTCAAGCCTATGCTGGCCCGCGGTGAGCTGAGGCTTATTGGTGCTACAACGCTTGATGAATACCGCGAGAATATTGAAAAAGACCCTGCCCTAGAACGCAGGTTCCAGCAGGTCTTCGTCGGAGAACCCAGTGTGGAAGATACCATCGCTATCCTTCGGGGGCTGAAGCAGCGGTATGAGGCACATCATAAAGTTACTATCGGCGATGATGCGCTGGTGGCTGCTGCCACACTGTCAAACCGGTATATTTCAGGCCGGCAGCTTCCGGACAAGGCTATCGACCTGGTCGATGAAGCTGCTGCGCATCTGCGTATGGAACTGGATTCTGAGCCGGAAGAGATCGATGAGCTCCAGCGCCGTGTCACAAGGCTGGAAATGGAAGAAATGCAGCTTAAAAAAGCTGAAGATGCAGCTTCGCGCGAGCGCCTGGAAAAGATCCAGTCAGAACTGGCTGATACCCGCGAACAGCTGGCAGGGCTGAATTCCCGCTGGAGTGCGGAGAAGGCCGGCCATAACAAGATCGGCGATCTGCGTGCACAGCTTGATGCGCTGCGTGTGGAAGCGGATAAGGCGACCCGTGAAGGTGACCTGGAGCATGCCTCCAAGATCCTGTACGGGCAGATCCCTGAGATCCAGAAACAGCTTACCGAAGCTGAATCTAAGGCCGATCAGCATGCCGGCGCTACGGAGGCTGGCAGTACCGGTGCTGAAGGCACCGGTCCGGATGCGGAGCCGATGGTCCCTGACCATGTGGATGCCGACTCCGTGGCAGCTATCGTATCCAGCTGGACAGGCATCCCCGTAGGGCGCCTGATGCAGGGTGAAAACGAGAAGCTCCTCCATATGGAAGACGAACTGGGTAAGCGCGTTATTGGCCAGCAGCAGGCAGTACACGCTGTTTCGGACGCTGTGCGGCGTTCCCGTGCGGGTATTTCCGACCCTGACCGCCCGACTGCAAGTTTCATGTTCCTCGGGCCTACCGGCGTGGGTAAAACAGAGCTGGCAAAAGCGCTTGCAGATTTCCTCTTTGATGATGAGCGCGCAGTAGTGCGCATAGATATGAGCGAATACATGGAAAAGGCTTCCGTGTCGCGTCTGATCGGCGCAGCACCGGGATATATCGGATACGAGGAGGGCGGACAGCTGACCGAAGCGGTCCGCCGCCGGCCTTATTCAGTGGTCCTTTTCGATGAAGTCGAGAAAGCCCATCCTGAGGTTTTCGATATCCTCCTGCAGGTCCTGGATGATGGGCGCCTGACTGACGGGCAGGGCCGTACCGTGGACTTCACGAATACGATCCTCATCATGACATCCAACCTGGGGTCGCAGTTCCTCGTGGATACGGGTATGGATGCCGATGCGCGCCGCAAGGCTGTGATGGATGCAGTCCATATGCATTTTAAGCCTGAATTCATCAACCGTCTGGATGACCTGATCATCTTTAACCCCCTTACCCGCGAGGAATTGGGGAGGATCGTCAATATCCAGGTCGAGCAGGTCGCATCGCGCCTGACTGACCGCCGCATTACGCTTGACGTTACTGATTCTGCACGCCAGTGGCTTGCAGACACGGGGTATGACCCTGCGTATGGCGCCCGCCCGCTCAGGCGCCTGGTACAGAGCGAAGTCGGCGATAAGCTTGCACGGATGCTGCTGGCAGGGCAGGTCCGCGACGGTGATACCGTGCTTGTTGACCATACCGGCGGTGAGCATCTGGAACTTACTGCATGGCCGACTGAAGACCTAGTCGGTGAGCCTGTTTCGGGAAAGTAGTAAAATAGTAGCTTCACATTCCGGCATCTGCCGGAAGAAAGGGATATTCAGTATGAAAACAACTATTTTTGTAGAGGCAGGGAAAGTTGAAGCCCGGGAAGCCCCCAAACCGGTGATCAAGGCTGATGACGATGTTATCCTCCGCGTGGTCCGCGCCCGCGTTTGCGGGTCTGATTTGTGGTCTTACCGCGGGCAGGACGGTAAAAGTAATAATTCCGAGAATACAGGCCATGAAGCGATCGGTATTGTTGAAGAAGCTGGTCCCGCTGTTACGTCGGTAAAACCGGGGGATTTCGTGATTGCACCGTTCACCCACGGCTGCGGGCACTGTGCTGCATGCCGTGCGGGTTTCGATGCTGACTGCCAGAGCCATTCGGATAATTTCAGCTCCGGGTATCAGTCCGAGTATGTGCGTTTCCAGCATGCTGACTGGGCCCTTGTGAAGGTTCCCGGGAAGCCGGAGGATTACAGCGACGGTATGCTTAATTCATTCCTGGCGCTTTCTGACGTTATGGCTACCGGATACCACGCTGCGCGTGTGGCTGATGTAAAAACCGGCGACACCGTAGTTGTTGTCGGTGACGGTGCAGTAGGGCTGTGTGCAGTTATCTCGGCCCGGCTGCGCGGTGCGAAGCGCATCATTATGATGAGCCGGCACGAAGACCGTCAGAAACTCGCCGTCGGATTCGGCGCAACGGATATCGTTGCAGAACGTGGTGATGAGGCAGTCAGCAAGGTTATGGAGCTGACCAATGGTTCCGGGGCTGATGCAGTCCTGGAATGCGTGGGTACGGAACTGTCTACTGACACTGCGATGAAAGTTGGCAGGCCTGGTGCCATTATTGGCCGGGTTGGGCTGCCCCATGTCCCCAAGATGGATGTCAGCTCTTCGTTTATGCGCAATATCGCCCTTGCCGGCGGCCCTGCTTCAGTAACTACATATGACAAGCAGGTACTTCTTGATGCTGTGCTTAAAGGGGATATCGACCCGGGAAAGGTATTTACGAAGCGCTTCAGCCTTGATGACATCGATGATGCCTATAAGGCAATGGATAACCGCGAGGCGATAAAGTCTCTGGTTGTTATGGAGTAAAACGGGTGGGCCTGCGCCCCGCGCAGAGGCTACAGACACTTTAACGGATGCAGGGCCGGGCCAGCCCTATACAGGCCGGGATCATGGGGATGTCTGCGGTACATGTGTACTGTAGCGGATCCCCTGATCCGGGGAGGACCGGCACTCGCCATGTCGGCCAGCATCCGGCCGGTTTTGGCGGGTGCCCGGCATTACACAAGAAGGCAGGTTATGATGAATACAACGGTTTTTGTTTTCCATCCTTCTCTGGAAGGCAGCTCCCGGGTCAATAAAAAGCTCTCTGATGCTGCGCGGCAGATAGGGCTTGATGTCAGGGATATGTATATGATATATCCTGATTTCAGGATCGATATCAAAAGGGAGCAGGAAGTATTAACGCATACTGACAGGATAGTCCTCCAGTTCCCTATGTACTGGTACAGCACCCCTGCCTTGCTTAAACAGTGGGAAGATGATGTGCTTGAATACGGCTGGGCATATGGCAGTACAGGGACTGCGCTCCGCGGCAAAGAGCTGATCGTCGCTGTTTCGCTTGGCGGTTCCGGGGATGATTATGTGCGTAATAACGGCAAAAATTATACCGTTACTGATCTTCTGCGCCCGCTTCAGGCAACCAGTAATCTTATCGGTACGAAATATATCAGACCATTTATTACTGCCGGCGCTTTAGGTATGGACGACGGCGAGATTGCCCGGAAGGCACAGGAATACGTTGAATATATTACACGCGGCCAGCTGGAAGCTTTAGGCGCATACGAATAGGCACAGAATACTGATTACGTGAATATAATTAAGGTATATCATCTGGCTGATTGGAGGCTTTATAAGCCTGACAGTTAATATTTATTATACAGGGGAGGATGGTTCCGCACGCTGGTACGCTGAGGAAATGGTTTCCAGCAACGCAGTTTCCGATATCCGCGCTGAGGAAGGCAATCTCCGCTACGCCTATTTCTTCCCCATGGATGATCCGGAAACAGTCCTTCTGATAGACAGTGGAAAGACCAGGCCAGTCTGGATGGCCATCATAAATCTGAAATGATGGGGAAAATTGCTGGCCTCCGTGAAAAATACCGTCTTCGTATGCGGGTCGAACGATTCGACAGCATAGATGAAGGCGGCAAGGGATAACGTAAACAGCTGATATTGCGTAAAGGAAAACATATATGGCCAGTAAAACTTTAGTCATGTATTTCTCTAATACGGGGCATACCCGCAGGGCAGCTGGTATTATCGCGCAAAAGCTCAATGCCGATGCGTATGAGATCAAGGCTGAAAGCCCTTATACGCCGGCTGACCTGGATTGGAACGATCCCGGCAGCCGCGCGAACCGCGAACAGAATGATGAGGGCAGCAGGCCCGCTTATCAGGGCGAGCTTCCCGACATCAGCCGGTATGATACTGTGATCATAGGGCATCCCACATGGTGGGGGATACCTCCCCGCATTATCGAAACGGTGATCGGACACATGGACTTCACAGGGAAAACAGTGGCGACCTTCTCTACATCCGGAGGTTCAGGGTACAGCGGCGCGCAGCAGATAATGGACAGGCTTCTTGGCGCTGGTGTTAAGCGTGGCGCAGTACTGTCTTCTCCGGCCAGTGTTGATGCGTGGCTTAAGCAGGCTGGGCTGGAATAAGCTCTGACAGGCGGGTTTACAGCTGGCACGGATAAGGTACAGCCGGCAGCAGAGCGCAGAGGCCGGATACCCCACTGCACCGTGCCCATATCTGATGCCGGAAATCTGCCTACCGAGGCAGGGAAGCAGGATGCCTCTGCGAATTCAGGGTAAGGGCCCTGATAAGGACTCCTGTGCAGGCTGCTGTAGAGGCAGCAGTTATCAGAGTTGCTGCGAAGAAGGTATGCAGGGCCATGCACAGCAGATAGGCCAGGATCGTCACGCTGAGGAAGGATGCGATAATAGCCCTGTTAAGGCGGAACCCTTCCCTGTTGTAAGTATTCGCAACAGCAAGCCCTGAATAAAAAAGGAGTATCCCTGCATACAGGAGAGTGATCACAAAATAGATATTAGCTTTATCCTCACTGATGAGTTCAATAGCTGCTGTAACCATGCTGATGCCAAAAAGTATAGGGTAGTGGAGATAAATAAGGCGGTTCCCGGTTTCACCTTTCCTCCTGTCCTCAATAACGTGATCGAACTGGATAATGTAGGTGAGGAACAGGCTGACGACTGTGGCAAAAATAAATACCGATCCCCATGACAGCGTATTGCGCGTGAAATAACCCGCGATCCCTACGATCGTTTCCCCAAAAGTAATAATGATCAGAAGTGTCAGACGTTCCAGAAGATGGGAGAAAATAACAGGATGCTTGCTGGTGTATTTCCCGGTGAATCCCGGTGCTATCCAGCTGAGCAGTATCCCTGCTGCAGCAACTGGCGCCCCAACCGGCAGGGGGAGGAATCCTGCGGCGAGCAATGACAAAGCCCTGATGCCGAGGATAATGGAAAAAATCCGGGCAATGTCCTTATCATCCTGATTGTCGGTTTTAATATAGACCAGGGCGTACTGGAGGGCCAGGGTCACCGACATCAGGCTTGCAGCTATAAAGAACGGCTGCAGGTTATAGTCTATTGTGGCGGAAAAAGTGTTGGACATATACAGGATGATCGCCATATCAACGAAGGAAAAAAGGATGTTCGTCCACGAAGATTTGCCGTAACGGTTAGTGAAAACTGTCTGTACCATCCACGAGTTGATAAAAACGATAACAACGAATATGAAAATAATCAGGGCGGTTGGGCTGATCATGCCATTGTGGAGATGGTGCAGCAGCTCAGTTGCCCGTGAAATCATATATACGAATACGAGGTCGTAAAACAGCTCTATAAGGGAGACACGCTTAGATTCCATTTCTTCATATGCCCGGTTTCCCTGCGCTGTTTTCCCAGCCATAAGTGTGTCCTTTCATACAGAGAAAAGGTTATGCCGATATCAGAAACTATGCGTTATTATATAATTGCAGTGCAACTGGCTGCTTCAGCGTGCAAATCTGACCGGGGTTCACGGCAGAGCCTCCAAGGCAGCAGGCAGCAGCTGCGCTTTCCCTTACTTACAGCATAGCCAGCTGTCTGCCGGAGCTGTATACAAAATATCTTATAGCGGAGCTATATGGCAGCGCGGCGCAAACGGTTCGCGTTGAGTACAAGGCATACCGATGACAATGCCATGGCTGCACCTGCAATCATAGGGCTGAGAAGCCATCCGGCCAGCGGGTAGAGGACGCCTGCTGCGAGAGGGATGCCAATAATGTTGTAGGCGAAAGCAAAAAACAGGTTCTGCCTGATATTGCGCATGGTTGCGCGGGACAGGGCAACAGCCCGCGCCACCCCTAGCAGGTCGCCGCTCATAAGCGTGATATCTGCCGATCTCATGGCGATATCGGTGCCTGTCCCAATAGCGAATCCTATATCCGCCTGGGCCAGTGCCGGGGCATCATTGATGCCGTCGCCAACCATGGCAACCAGTGTTCTGCCGCGGTTTCTGCTGCCTCCGGCACGGCTATTATCATAGCTCTCATTTTGTATGCGCTCTATCCAGTAAGCCTTGCCGTCGGGCCGCACCTCGGCAATGACCGTGTCAATCCCAACTTTTTGCGCGATGTCCTGTGCAGTTTCCTTTTTATCCCCGCTCAGCAGGATGGTCCTGATCCCCAGTGCATGGAGCTGCCGGACAGCCGCCGGAGCAGAGGGCTTGATCTCATCGTTGCTGTATGAGATCTCAGTATGGTTTCTGCTGCTTTTATTATCCCTGATATTGCCGCTTTCTCTGCCCTTGACGCCTTCATTCCCGTTGCCCTTCACCTGGGCTATGCCGCGCGTTATTGTACCTGTTTTATCGAAAACAACTGTGCCGATCCGGCGCGCATCCTGAAGGGCATGTGCCGTTGTGATCAGGATGCCGTTGCGTGCACCAAGCCCCATCCCGATCGTGACTGACAGCGGGGTAGCAAGCCCAAGCGCACACGGGCAGGCGATAATGACTACGCTGACCGCAGTAACAATAGCATGGGCCAGCCGAGGCTGGGGGCCGATGATGGACCATGCGGCAAATGTCCATATGGCGATCAGGAAGACAACAGGGACGAATACGCGGGAAATCCGGTCGGCAAGCTTCTGTACTGGTGCCTTGGTGGCCTGCGCGCGGGACACAAGGTCGATGATCTGGGAGAGGACGGTGTCGCGGCCTGTCCTGTTTACCCGGATAACGATAGGGGAATCAAGGGCCAGTGTTGCCCCGGTCGCCTGGTCTCCCGGACGGCGGTGCACGGGCTGGGATTCGCCGGTTATCATAGATTCGTCAATATTGCTCTCACCTGCTACAATGATCCCATCATTGGGGATGGTATCCCCGCCTTTGACGACGAGCAGGTCACCGGCTTTGACCGAGTTGGCGTCAATGATCCGGACCGTCCCGTTTCCGGCGCCTTCCTCGGCTTCCGGACCGGAATCAGATATTTTCCGCTTCTGTGCTGTCCTTCCGGCGCCCTGGACTGTTGCGCCGATGTCAGGCCTGCGCCATATGCCGCTGTCAATATCTGACTGTGAGATTTTTATTGCTGTCTGCGGACGCAGATTGATCAGAGTTTTGACTGCGTTGCCTGTGCCGGAACGGGCACGCGCTTCAAGAAGGCGCCCTACAAGGACCAGGGTTATGACGATCCCCACAGATTCAAAATACGCAGTACGGGACTGGGACGGGAGCACCTGCGGTGCAATGCATACAGCAAGGCTATATATATATGCTGCAAATGAGCCTGCTGTAACAAGGGAATTCATATCAGGGGAGCGGTGGGCGATGGCAAGCCAGCCTATGCGGTGGATCGGCCAGCCGCAGTAGAACATGACGGGTGTGATGAGGACGGCCTGCCACCATGGATTCATAAGCCACATAGGCATACCGGGTATGACCATCCCTCCCATAGCCACAATAAAGACAGGGGTTGTGAGGATAGCACCAATAAGGATAAGGCGCTTAAGCCCACGTATTTCCTGGATACGTTCTTCCTCTTCGGTATTCTGCCGGTCAATCGGGGAGCGTGTGCCGTACATGGCCGGCGTGTGCGCCGCGTTTATACCATCTGTGTTATTTATGCTGCCATGGGCAGCATCCCCGCTTCCCCCGGTACCGGTGCTTGCGCTTTCCCCGGCAGCTGCAGCTGTGTTTTCACTTTTCGTACCTTTCCCTGAGACGCGGAGTGTTCCATGCACCATATTCATCCCGCAGGCAAAAGGATAATCCCCTGGCTCAAGCTCAGGCAGATCAACCGAAGTCACTTTGTTACCGGGAAGATGCGCATCGATCCCAAGATCGGAAAATACAACGTGCGAAGTGCATTCGCCCGTTTCCTGACGGTCAAAGACCAGCTGCACAGGCATACCGGCTTTTACCTCGACAAGTGCCGGGGAGTATCCGCCTTTAACTGTTATCTGTGCCACCTGGCGCTTCCCTTCAACGGCCGCATGTCCAGCCTTGCCGGGGGAGAAGAAGAACCAGAGGATAAAAGCGCTGAGCGCCGCAGCGGTGGCTATCGTGATAACCGTAATGGCAGTTCCCATAATGTACTCCTTGTACTGCTGTATATTTACCGGTGGTCCGCATCTGTACAGTTTGCACCTGTGCAACGATCCACACCTGTAAACTGCGTGCATAGCGTATTCCATTCCGCAGTTCGCCTTTGGGCTTAAGGCTGAAGGCAGTGCAGCTGTTTCGCAGTCAAAGCCGTTCATTTTGCGTGAAAACTTGTGCTATGCCGGCTTCGGTTTCTCCGGGCCGGATGCTCCCTTTTGCAGAGATTCGGTGCCGCATAAGGCCCGGTCCTCTTGCAGTCCGACAGCTGAGCGGGCCTTTTTCCCGTGGGGTTTGGATTATCCGAAACCTATAAATTGAGGTTGTCTGAAAACCGCTGGTGGTAAAACACGCAGATACAAAAATAGTTTCGGCAGTTTTCCACATTTTTTGTTTTTGTATCTGCGTGTTTTACCACCATGGGTTCCTTATCCGACCACATTGGGCGAAATAATTTCAGGACAGGGCCGGGATCCGCTAACCTTACGCTTATGTTTGAGTTAGTACAGCAGCCCGTCCGCAGCCAGATAATGCGGTACGGAGCATGGAAGCGTCAGAATGATGCGTTCCTCCAGATGGGATCCCTCGGGCACAGGATAAGGGCTGGAAACCTTGCCGATATAACAGCAAGCCACGCTACGGCGATCAGTTTGCTGGGCGTCGCCCCGCCCCGAGGCCTTGATCCTCGCACGCATATTGTTGTCAAGGAATGGCGTAACCATCGCCATATCAATAATGTGGTCTGCCATTATTCCAAGAATGCGGATACGCTAGGCGCAACAATTGATGTTGCAGGATATTCATGCTCTTCCCCTGAGGCAGTGTTTGCCCAGATGTCTCAGTACCTTGAACTTGAAGACCTTGTAGCGCTGGGGGATGCGCTTATGTGCAGGGACAGGCTGCTGAGGCGGACAACGAAATATCTTCTGGCGCAGTTCCTTGCCGATTGTGAGCGTTTCCGGGGCTCACGGAAATGCTGCAAAGCCCTCAGGCTTATCCGTGAAGATACTGATTCCCCGCGGGAAACATACCTGCGGCTGTGGCTGCTGAGATATGGGCTTCCTGAACCAACGGTCAATTATGAAGTCCAGGATGGATCCATGCAGCGGTTCTATCTTGACCTTGCTTATCCGGAATACCGTGTTGGAGTGGAGTATAACGGGAAGCACCATCATGGCCAGTGGGCGGAGGATCTTGACCGTTTCAATGCATTCCAGTCCCGGGGATGGCATATTTTCGTTGCAGAAAGCAGAATGGTGGACAACCATCTTTGGCGCGCCAGGTTTATTTCGGAGATAGCCCGCGCTCTGTATAATGCTGGAGCGACAGGTATCAATATACGGCCCAAGCCTTTGTCAGTCAGTCAGTTATGCGATGGAAGAACGGCGGTTAACCGCAGATATTCTAATGAAGCACTCAATAACCTATCTGCAGGGCTGTTATCCTGAAGGAAATTTGAGATTGGGAAGAGATTTTCTGCAGGATTCGCGAATTGGCATATCAATGGGCATTCAAAATGGGTATATCAATAAGTGTGTATGAACTTTCCTGAGCATGAATTAGAGTTATCGGTATGACACACGATAGCGGAATCCACGGTAACAGGGCGGGCAGCGGCAGGACACAGGCTAGAGGCAATGACAGCAGTTTGGGAAGCAGCTCGGTGGATGCTGAAAAGAGCGGTATTGGGGGCGTTGCAGGAGGCAGATCGGGCAGCGGCACAACCAGTGCCGTAACCGGCAGGGCGGATAGTACCTTATCCGGCAGAACCTCCGGACAGGGCGCTTTCAGGGCTACCGGCCCCGAGGGGCTGCGTGAAGAGATCGCGTATTTGCCGGCAGATATGCTGGATCCCCGGGAACGGCTTGAACGTATGGTGCGTGCCGATATTGAGGGGAAGCCGTTCAGCGAACTGACAGCCGTTACCTATGACCATGAAGGCGCAGAGCTTGCCGGGCATGTGATGCTGGATACTTTGGAGGAGCATGGGTTCTCCATTGATGATTTTGACGCGGTTGGTGCCCTGACAGTGGCTGCGATCCCTCTGACCAGCGCGGTTATGCATGCTGCAGCATCGCGCGGGCAGGCGGTCAACGGCTTCGTAATGGATTTTGTATATCCGTCTGTGAAAGGGCCGTCTGTTGAAGGCCAGCGCGTGATCCTGCTGGATGCATGGCTCTCTGAGAAATCATTCGTCCAGACTTCGTCCCTGGTCACACTTCGTCATGGCAACGAACTCAATCTTGATTTTGCAGTTCTGAAGAGCTGTGGTGCCCAGCTCCTGGCGATCGCATCGCTTGTGGGGAGCGTCGGCATAGGGGATGGAAGCGAGGACGCGGGCAGGGCTGATGCCGGTACAGCAGATAACAGCCTGATGGGCAGCGGCGTAACAGGTGACGGCACTGCTAAGACGATAGATGTTAAGACGATAGATATTGTAGACCCTGTAACAGGCAGCAGACAGTCTGTCCCGTTCATCCCCCTTTTTGAAGGCTGATATCCGGTGCCGGGAAGGACTGGAACGCCACGGTACAGGATCGGTATTGAGGCAGAGCTTCAGGCAGAACGATAATCATGTATGAACCAAGCGAATATACGAAGCGTGTAATGGCGGCGGGCGATCCCGGGCTGAGGCAGATCGGCGTAGGCTCATGGGAATCCGAACATCCGGGGGAGCCGCGGCCGTACCCGGAGGACCTTCGGTATGACCCGCAGCTGCTTGATGAAGGCGATACCCGTAATGTGATGGATCGCTACCGGTACTGGAGCGTTGAGGCGATCAAGCATGATCTTGACCAGCGCGGACGGCATATGTGTGAAGTTGCTGTTGAGAACTGGACGCATGATTTCAATATCGGATCTATCGTGCGCACTGCCAATGCATTCACTGCCCGCCAGGTGCATATTATCGGCCCGCATAAGTGGAACCGCAAGGGTTCGCTGATGACCGAGCTGTATCAGGATATTGGATATCATGCATCCGTTGATGAATTTATGCGCGACATCCGTATCCGGGACGCTCAGCTTGGGCAGGATACCCGCATTATTGCCCTGGATATTGTCCCGGGTGCAGTCCCGATTGAGAGCTATAAGTTCCCTGAAAACTGCATCCTGCTTTTCGGCTCTGAAGGTCCCGGCCTGACCGGTAAGGCGCTTGAAGCGGCCGATGATGTTGTGTATATTACACAGTATGGTTCAGTGCGTTCGCTCAATGCCGGCGCGGCTGCCGCAGTAGCAATGCATGCATGGATGATGCAGCACGGATGATCCAGCATGAGTGTTTTACCGCCGGATATTGCGGTGCTGCTGCGCTATGTTGCAGCGCCGGCGAAGCGCCCTGAAAGTGTCATGCTGAACTCTTATAGTTGAGGTTATGTCCAGATTTACACGACAAGATATTGAGCATTTAGGGGACCTCTCCCGTATCGCACTGACAGATGAGGAAATTGAACGCCTCCAGGGGGAATTGAATGTTATCGCTGATTCTATTGCTAAGGTGCAGGAAGTGGCGAAAGATGATGTAAAACCAACGGCTAATCCCGTCCCGTTGGAAGCGTATATGCGCCCTGATGAGCCGGCAGTACCGCTGACCCAGGAAGAAGCCCTGTCAGGTGCGCCCGCCAGGGAAAACGGTATGTTTGTTGCACCTCAGATACTGGCTGACTAACGGGGAGGACAGTAAAGATTATGGCTTTTAGCACAAGCGAACGCAACAGCCTTGTTCGGCTTTCTGCAGCACAGATGGCGAAAAAGCTGGCTGACGGCGAGATATCAAGTCGTGAACTCGTTGATGCCCATCTTGATGTGATCCATGCGGCAGAAGGCGATATCCATGCTTTCCTGAGGGTCAGCGAGGATGAAGCGCGCCGCCAGGCAGATGAAGCGGACAGGCGCCGCGCTGCAGGCGAGGATACAGGCGAGCTGGCAGGCGTGCCGGTTGCCGTTAAAGATATGATCGTCACCAAAGGTATTGAAACTACAGCCGCTTCCAAGATTCTGCAGGGCTGGGTGCCTCCGTATGATGCAACAGTGGTGGAACGGCTTAAGAAGGCCGGCATGCCTGTTTTGGGCAAAACTAATCTGGATGAATTCGCACAGGGTTCGTCAACGGAGCACTCTGCTTTCGGGATAACGCGCAACCCATGGGATACTTCGCGTGTCCCCGGCGGCTCAGGCGGCGGCTCGGCAGCTGCAGTCGCGGCTTTTGAGGCTCCCCTGGCATTGGGGACAGATACCGGCGGATCTATCCGCCAGCCGGGCGCATTGACCGGTACCGTTGGGGTAAAGCCTACTTACGGCGGTGTGTCGCGTTTCGGCGCCATCGCTATGGCTTCTTCGCTTGACCAGATAGGCCCTGTGTCACGGACCGTTCTTGACGCAGCCCTGCTCCAGGAGATCATCGGCGGTTACGACCCTAAGGATTCAACTTCTATCCCGCAGCCGGTGCCCGCTCTTGCTGAGCAGGCCCGCCAGGGCCAGCGCAGGGACCTTAAAGGCGTCCGGATCGGGCTGGTCAGGGAACTTGGAGGCAAAGGGTTCCAGGCCGGTGTGGAAGCGCGGTTCAACGAAGGTGTGGAACAGCTCAGGGCAATGGGCGCTGAAGTGGTTGAGGTCTCACTGCCGCATGCAGAGTATGCGCTGGCTGCGTATTACGTGATCATGCCTTCGGAAGTCTCCAGCAACCTGGCCCGGTATGACGGCATGCGCTATGGCCTGCGTGTTATGCCGCCTGAAGGCGAGCCGCAGACCGCCGCTAACATGATGGCTTATACACGCGAAGCAGGTTTCGGCGATGAGGTGAAGCGCCGTATTATCCTGGGGACGTACGCGCTGTCGGCCGGTTACTATGATGCGTGGTACGGTTCCGCCCAGAAGGTGCGGACCCTGATTATTGAAGATTTCAGGAAAGCTTTTGAACAGGCTGATGTGCTCGTATCGCCTACATCACCGTCTACCGCATTCAAATTCGGTGAAAAAATGGATAACCCTATGGAGATGTACATCAATGACATTGCCACCATCCCGGCAAACCTGGCTGGGGTTCCTGCAATGTCCGTTCCCTGCGGGTTAAGCGATGACGGGCTTCCGGCAGGTTTCCAGTTTATTGCGCCCCAGATGCAGGACGATAAGATGTATAAACCTGCTGCGGCGCTTGAATCCGCCCTTGAAGAAAAGCGGGGCGGCCCGGTCTGGAAGGCAATGGATGCTGCGTGGCTCAATACAGGCAGCGATACCCGCCCAGAGCAGGCTGAGTAGGGCACAGGAAAGGAAACAGTAGATTATGGCTGAAAAATTGATGAAGTTTGCTGATGCTGTTAAAAAATACGATCCTGTGATCGGGCTTGAAGTACATGTGGAATTAAGTACACAAACAAAGCTTTTCTGCCCTGCAGAAGTCCATTTCGGCGGCGAGCCCAACTCTCAGCTGACCCCTGTGTCCCTTGGGCTTCCGGGCAGCCTCCCGGTGGTGAACAGGACGGCTATCGACTACGCTGTTAAGCTCGGGCTGGCTTTGCACTGCAATATCGCTGAATGGTCGCAGTTCGCGCGCAAGAATTATTTCTATCCGGATATGCCGCGCGATTATCAGATCTCCCAGTATGATAAGCCGCTGAATGGTGAAGGGTACCTGGATGTTGAGCTTGAAGACGGTGATATTTTCCGTGTGCCTGTGGAACGCGCGCATGTTGAAGATGATGCCGGCAAGAATACCCATGTGGGCGGTGCCGACGGCCGTATTGAAGGGGCCGACCATTCGCTTGTGGATTATAACCGTGCCGGGGTGCCGCTGGTGGAGATCGTCACCAAGCCCATAACGGGGACAGGCGGACGTGCTGCAGAAGTAGCAGGCGCGTATGTGCGCACGATCCGCGATATTGTGCGCGCTCTGAATATTTCCCACGCCCGTATGGAACAGGGGAATATGCGTGCTGATGTTAATGTGTCGCTGCGTCCGTCCCCTGAGGCCCCGCTGGGGACACGCTCAGAAACAAAGAATGTCAATTCCTTCCGCGGGATCGAAAAAACGATCATTTATGAGATCAGGCGCCAGGCTGCAATCCTGGATGACGGCGGCGCGATACTGCAGGAGACCCGCCACTGGGATGAAGCATCGCAGGCTACTGCAGGCGGCCGCGTAAAGACTGATGCGGACGATTACAGGTATTTCCCTGACCCTGACCTTGTTATGGTCCATGTAACGAAAGAGCATATTGATGAGCTGGCTTCGCAGATGCCTGAGATGCCTCGGGAACGCCGCAACCGTCTCCAGGGCGAGTGGGGCTTCTCCGATCTTGAGATGCGCGATGTAGTCAACGCTGATGCCCTGGATCTCATAGAAGCCACCATCGCCGCTGGAGCCACTGCGGGCGGGGCCCGCAAGTGGTGGCTTGGCGAGATCAGCCGTGCAGCCAATGAGCGTGAAACACCGCTGGAGGATATGCCCATTACCCCGGCTGATGTGGCGCGGGTGGAAAAGCTCGTAGGTGAAGGCAGGCTTAATGACAAGCTCGCCAAGCAGACGGTTGCCGGCGTTCTCGCCGGTGAAGGCACACCTGATGAGGTCGTCAGAAAACACGGGTATGAGGTCGTTTCTGATGACGGTGCCCTTGAAGCGGAAGTGGATAAAGCCCTTGCTGCCGATCCGGATGTTGCCGCAAAGCTGAAGGCCGGCAATATGAAGCCGATGGGCGCGATCATCGGTGCGGTTATGAAAGCTACACGCGGACAGGCCGATGCTAAGGCTGTATCTGCTATTGTTATGCGGAAGGTCAAAAGCTGAGGCCGAAGGCTGAAGGTCGCCGACATATTAAGGAAATCAATCGAGATGACACGATCCGATATGACACCAGAATCAACAGTTCCGCACACAGCTGACGGGGAGAAGCTGGATTCTCCGCAAAATCAGCCGCCGGACAGCCCTCAAGGCGCACAGGGCCGTGATACGCATAAGGGTATGCAGGATGTACAGAAGGACGTTCGCGCGCTTCCATCCAGCATTTCTATCCCTGAGATTGAGGGGGAGATGCTGGTCCTCCGGCCGGCAGTATGGGAAGACTGTGAAAAGCTTGATGAGCTTGATGCATTCCATGATTCTGCGCGGATCACAGGCAAGAGCAAGGAAGCGGAGCGATCTACTGTGCGTGCGTGGGTGTCCCGGTACCTGTCATGGTCCCGCGGGGAGCTGCGTGCCCAGGAGAGTTTCTCTGACCCTGAAGCCCGAGGGGTCATAGCCTGGTCTATGTTTGCTCAGTCTGACCTTACAGGCTCTGACGATAAGAATGAAAGCGACGGCAACGGGTTTGTCCTTATCGGCATGGTTTTCCTTATCGATATTGACGGCTGGGCCAAGTCGGCGCGTATCCAGGTCCTTCTTGGCCGCGATTACCGTTCCCGCGGTTTTTCCCGTGACGCCATGCCGCGTGTTATGACGTATGGTTTTGCTCCTGAGCCTGCAGGGCTGGGTATGCACCGCATCTGGGTAGGGGTACCGCAGCGTAATACCCGTGCCTCAACGGTCTACAAATCCCTTGGTTTCACAACAGAAGGCAATTCCCGTGATGCTTTGTGGGATAATGAGAATGAGCGGTACCAGGACCTTGAGGTCCAGGGCATGCTTGCAGATGAGTTCGATCCGATAGGCTCCCTTGAAGCATTCGGGATGCGCCCTATTATGACGAATCCCGGGATCCGCGAGGCGATGTCAATGCACGAGCATTCCATAGAGATTGAACAGCACAGGTCTTTTGTCCGTAACGTTGCTGATATATCTTTTGATGATGAGGCTTCTTCCGCAGTATCGAACCGCGAGAACTGGCGCGGCAACCATATTGACGGATATGACGGGTACGGCCCGGAAGAAGGAACTGATGATACCGACGGTATCCCTTCGCAGATTGGGCAGCAGGATATAGCCGATGCGGCCGAAGTAACTGCACAAGGCGGAGACTCCACCGGGGCTGGGACTTCTGCGCAGCAGGGCAGTACAGGGGATCCCGGATCCGCCAGGAAGTCCGGGGATCCTGCCGTTCCTGGTATTTCCAACAGTCCTGATGGCACCGGTTCGGAAGCCGGTAAGCAGGGGGCATCGGGCATATCTGGCGGGCCGGATGAAACCGTCGGGCAGGATAGTGCAGAAGCGACGGATACGTCTGATACGTTACATGGGTCCGGTCCATCCGGCACATCGCAGAAGGTCCCATGGTGGCGCCGGCTCGGCAGGAACAGGAGGCGTGACCAGTAGCTGCCAGTAGCTGCACACAGCTGTATGTACAGTGCGGCTGGAGCCGTCTCTCACCTCCTCTGCCGCCAGCCGCTTTATTTTTCAGGGAAAACAACAGGAAAGGATCTCAATTATGAGTGCAGAAGATCTTGACAGGTACGAAACTGATGCGGAACTCTCCCTGTATCGTGAGTATAGGGATGTTATCAAGCTTTTTACTTATGTTGTTGAAACCGAAAGGCGTTTTTACCTGGCTAACAGGGTCGATTTCAACACGCGCTCTGCAGGACAGGATGTATATTTCGATGTCCAGCTGACCGATGCGTGGGTATGGGATGTGTACCGCCCGAGCCGTTTTGTCAAAAGCGTCCGCATCGTCACTTTCAAAGATGTCAATGTAGAAGAGATACAGAAAACTGACATTGACGTCCCCCAGGGTATATAAAGCCGGGCGATAGTTTTATTCGCCCATATCGGTAAAATAGTTAAGCTAAGTATGGCTTTTTATTGGTTCTTATAAGGAGGAAATGTGCCAGAAAAGAAGAAAGTCGTTATTATCGGCGGAGGCCCTGCAGGCCTTACAGCTGCATGGGAGCTTGTTAAAGACAGCTCAGATGCTTATGATGTGACCGTCCTTGAAGCCACAAAAGAATTCGGCGGCATCTCCCGTACAGTGAAATACAACGGGAACCGCATGGATATCGGCGGGCATCGTTTCTTTTCCAAAGATGAAAGCATTATGAACTGGTGGAAAGAAGTACTGCCTCTTCAGGGAGCCCCTTCCTACGATGACAAGAAGCTGGGCCGCCATCATGATCTGGAACCGGACGGGCCTGACCCTGAAAAAACCGATAAGGTCATGCTGAAGCGCCATCGTGTTTCCCGTATTTTCTGGAACCAGCATTTCCTTGATTATCCGATCACGCTGAGCCCCGGCACATTGAAGGCTATGGGGCCGAAGATCACTATCGAGGCCGGGTTCAGTTATCTGGCATCCGTTTTTCACAAACTCCCTGAAACAAGCCTGGAGAACTTCTATATCAACCGTTTTGGCCGCAAGCTCTACTCTATGTTCTTCGAAGGGTATACCGAGAAGCTGTGGGGCCGCCATCCTTCTGAGATATCAGCCGACTGGGGTGCCCAGAGGGTCAAGGGCCTGAGCATCATGAACGTGCTGAAGAATGCGTTCCTGAAGCTGATGCCTAAGCATAAGACCGATAATTCCAAAGTCGAAACTTCCCTTATTGAGGAATTCTGGTATCCCAAGCTTGGCCCGGGCCAGCTGTGGGAAACTGTTGAAGAGAATTCCCGCGCTAAGGGTGTCAAGGTACTGACCGGTTCAACAGTCACAAAAATAAACCAGGTTAACGGCAGGATAGCTTCTGTTTCTTATGTTGACGAAAGCGGCAAAGAGAATACGCTCCGGGCTGATGAGTTCATTTCTTCCATGCCCTTGAAAGATCTTGTCAACGCTATTGACAAGTCTGATACTAAGGCACCGCAGGATATGAAAGAGATTGCTTCAGGCCTTCCGTACCGCGATTTCGTCACAGTCGGCCTGCTGGTCAGGAAACTCCGCATCCGTAATAATACGGATATCCCCACGCTTGGGCATCCGCCTATTGTCCCCGATAACTGGATCTATGTTCAGGATCCCGGCTACAAAGTCGGGCGTTTCCAGATTTTCAACAACTGGAGCCCATATCTGGTCAAAGATGTTGACGACACTGTGTGGATCGGAATGGAGTATTTCTGCAATGAAGGTGACGACTTCTGGAACCTGAGTGATGAGGAAGCCACAAACCTTGCGATAAAAGAACTTACCCGCATGCGTGTTATCAGCGGCAAGCAGGATGTCCTGGATTCGCACCGTGAGCTTGTCCAGAAGGCATATCCGGCGTATTTCGATACGTATAAGGATATCGACCAGCTTATTGAATATCTTGATTCATTCGGCAATCTGTACTGCGTGGGCCGTAACGGGCAGCACCACTACAATAATCAGGACCATTCGATGGCTACGGCTATTGAGGCCGTCGGCAATATCAAGTCCGGAAAGACCTCGAAGAAGAATGTCTGGTCAGTAAATACTGAAAAATCATATCACGAGTCCAAATAGGTTTTAGCCGGGGTACCTGCTGGGGTCTGCCGTGATCCCCAGCAGACGCTGGGATCCGGCTGGCGTTTTGACAGGGTAAACCAGTCCCAAGGCTTTGGGCTGGTTTACCCTTTGTGTATAATGGGGTTTTGCATGTGTCGGATCCGGTTTGCCGCATAGGGCCGGATCTTTCAGGTCAAGCTGGCGGCGCGTTGCACGGCCAGCGGATTGTCACAGCTGTATACAGGCAAACCTGGATACATCTCAGTTTTTATCATGCACTGATATGCGGCGGTGATGGAGGATAATAATGAACGCTGTAGAACAGTTTGAAGCAAAACAGCTTAAAGATGCTGCAAGCATCCCGGATTTCCGTTCCGGGGATACCGTCAAGGTAAACGTGAAGATCCAGGAAGGCAATAATGCACGTATCCAGGCTTTCCAGGGTGTTGTGATTGCCCGCAGCGGCGCCGGGCTGCGCGAGACTTTCATAGTCCGTAAAGTCAGCTTCGGCATAGGTGTGGAACGGCGATTCCCCGTACATTCCCCGGTGATCGACTCTATCGAGCTCGTGCGCAGGGGCCGTGTACGCCGTGCAAAGCTTTATTATCTGCGTAAGCTGCGCGGGAAGGCTGCACGAATCGTTGAGCGTCGTGATAATACGCAGAAAGCTAATACACAGAAATCAGAGTAGCTGATTACAGCTGTCCGGTTTTCTTGAGTATTTAAGGAGTCCCAGGAAAGGTCAACCTCTTGGGGCTCCTTCCAAATCAGCAGGTATACAGAACAGATTAGTTGCAGCATGGCGGACCAGGATAAATCCAATAACCTTTTTGACGGTTCCGGGCTGATGGACAGGACCCAGATATATGCCCAGAGGAAGTCAGCCGGACAGTCGGCCCGGCGTGTGCATTCCAGAAATTATGATCCTGCAGGCAAAAGGTACATTATCCCCCAATACGGCAAGCGGGCTACACGGAAGAAAGAGGTTGCGGCATATATACGGGATACCCTTATAACCATTATCCTTGTCGGCATCATTATTGCGCTTCTGCGCACTTTCGTTATCACGCAGTATATTATCCCGTCATCCTCAATGGAGGATACCCTCCCTGTCGGTTCCCAGGTGCTGGCTAACAAGCTGATGAGAGGGGAACCTTCCCTTAAACGCGGGCATATTATCGTTTTCAAAGATACCCATGGGTGGCTGTCTTCATCGGAATCAAGCAGTACACAAGGCGGTTTTGCCGGCCTTTTCAATAAGATAACCGGGAACAAAAATGGTGACAGGTATCTGATAAAACGGGTCATCGGGCTTCCCGGGGATACGGTCGCATGTGAAGGGGCAGGCCACCCTATCACTGTGAACGGGCAGCCGATCAATGAAAGCTCTTATCTGAAGCCTGGGACAGATCCCAGTGATGTGGCTTTTACAGTACGTGTAACAGCAGGGAATATATTTGTTATGGGCGATAACCGTTCCAATTCCGCCGATTCACGCTATCATACCGATGACGGCAATAACGGCCTCGTTCCTATGAGCGCTGTTACCGGGGTCGCAGTGGCTGTGATCTGGCCTGTTTCCCAGTGGCGCGGGCTTACCGGCGGGACGAAAGTTTTTGACAATGTCCCTATCCCTTACAACAGTTAGCGGTATCCGTCTCATGGATAATCCCGCACCCGGTCCAGGTCCCGTCCATCCGGACTTCCCACAGGGCCGGCAGCGTGCAGTCCTTCCGGTAGCAGTTTCCCCGACATGGGATGTTGAATTACAGACGGTCCATTCTGCTCCGCAGCCGGATACCGGCCGGAGCGGCTATGGCCGGAGTAATTTTGATATAGTGATCGGATGCGACGAGGTGGGCCGCGGATGCCTCGCCGGCCCCGTTATGGTGGGGGCCTGTGCTTTTAGCGTCCCGTCAGTACTCAGCAAAGCTGCCGGTTCGCTGTTCCCTGCGGGGCTTAAAGATTCCAAAATGCTGTCGGAAAAGAAAAGGGAACAGCTTGTGGAGCCGGTACAGGAGTGGTGCGATGCGTATGCGGTAGGCAGTTCAACTAACCGGGAGATCGACAGGCAGGGGATCATGGCGGCTTTGGGGACTGCCGCTGCCCGCGCGATCAGGCATATACTGGAAACTGTCGGCTATCCCTGCAGGGAAGCTGCGGTGATCCTTGACGGCCCTCATGATTACATAACCCCTGCCATTGAAGCCGGCGGCGCGGCATATCCTGTCCTGTCCGGCTGCGGAATAGAAGTATTCCCGGTCGTTAAGGGCGATCAGAAATGTGTCAGTGTTGCCGGGGCATCTGTTATCGCCAAAGTCACCAGGGATCGGTATATGGTTGGCCTGGACAGCCGCCATCCTGAGTGGGCGGCTTACGCATGGCAGAAAAACAAGGGGTACGGGTCTGCGGAGCATCGCCGGGCGATCCGGTTATATGGGGCAACGCCTTATCACAGGGTCTCATGGAACCTGGGGTAGGGGGGCATCCTCCTGCCATTTTGCCGCCGGATTTTGCCGGCATCCGGTAAGCACTGCCCGGAAACCTTTTTTGCTGGATACCGGGTATTGCAGCGTCCGGCACATCCTTCTTTTTTCTTTTTCTTCGGTACCTCTGCTGAGTTTTTTTGATCCGGGCCTACATGAGCAGCGCCCGCCGGACGCGTGCAATATGGCGGCGCGATTCGTATGCGAAATTAATAAGGATAAACAGGCAGACAAAGGCGACAGGCAGCATATGGCGGTCGAAATTATTAGCCGGCGACATAACCATGACCCCCATAAGCATCAGCAGCGGGAACTGCCTGAGAAGGTATTTCCACCGTTTGAGGATGAATTCTGCACACATGAGGAGAAGGCATATGATCACATAGAAATTGCCGTGGATAAGCCATCCCAGTATGGGTTCTGACGAGACTGTATCTGTTGATGACTGCACGAATACACGCACCTGCGGGAAATAATAGCGCAGCCACTGCGACTGGGTATCAAGCTGCGGCGTCTTGATATAGTATGCGGCCCCGGTGTAGGGCTCATCATTGATATCAAAATATCCGTAAACTTTAGCCATAAAAGCGTCATAGTAGATCACAGGATTGCGCTTGCCCAGTTCAAGCCATGCTTTATTGAATTTTTCCATATCTTTGGCTGTTACTGTCCGCCACTTATATGTTTCGATTTTGGAATCAGTCCCTGAAGATTTGACTTTATCGGCATCATTGGGGAAGTAAGTGATCCCCATAGCATAAAGGTTGAAAATAGGTGACAGGTCATTTTTAGTTTCCGTGGAAATATTAAGCGGGGCAAGCTTCATCGTCCGTGCGATCTGCTGGATCTGTACCCCCCGGCTTTCAATGGGATCCCCGCTGATTATAGCCCCCGTACCTACAGCTATATTAAGCCCCACCTGGAAGATAACCAGAGGGATGGCAAGCCCTATAAGCCAGGTGCGCCATCGTGCACGGCTGGCAATAAGGACAAGGATGCATTGCACAGCAATAATATAGACAGCATATTTTGCGGATATGAGCATAGCCCCGCTGCTTATAAACAGTCCTGCAGTAAGCCTTCTGGATATTTTTACGGATGGTGCAGCAGCAAATATTTCATACCACTGGCCGAACCACCATAAGAAAGCAAAAGCGAAAACGGGGGATTTCGTCAGGGCAGAGATGCTGAACAGCGGAAGCGGGTTAAAAGCAAAAAACGCCAGTATGATAAGGCGTGTCCACGGCCCGGCAGGGGCCCTCTGCTCAATAGCGTTTGCACAGCCGTACGTATATGCCGGCCGTGCAAAACGGAAAAAGCGGGCCATAGTAACAGAAACACAGAAAAGCGCAAAAACCGCCTGCAGCCCTGAAGCAATAATAAGGCCCCAGTCCTTTGATCCCGTCCACTGGTTGGAAAGCTCAAGTATGCCGCCGGTAAACAGGGTAAGCACAATATTGTGCTGATTGGTGAGGTAAGTGGACGTAGCCGGCCACAGATAGTGGGCTATAGGATAGATATCCGCCACATTGAAAGATTCAGAATAAGCGGGTTTCCCGCCCTGCATGAAGTAAGCCCAACGGTTTACTTCACTCCACTGTGATATCGCATCAGCGCTGAACACAGTAGGTATAAAGATGAAAAAAATACCCCATACAACAGCAAGGACGCAGGCAATCTGCCAGGAATACCTCGTATGGCTGACGATCCAGGGGCGCCAGTTGCTGCGGACCCGATGTGCAGTATGCTGTATGGCCTGTGCAGCAATGCCAGCAATCCTTTTGGCCTTCCCTTTCCTGCCGGAGGGCTTTCGTTTTGCAGCTTTTGCCGATGTTTTAGCTGTATTCCTGTCTGGAGCGCTGCGGCCTGCCCTTAAACGGGCCGCAGCTTTGCGCGCTGTGCTGCGGAGCATCATCTCGGAATCCCTGAAGAGCCGGACGGCAGCGGGACCAACAGTATCGAAGATATATGACTGTGCACAGCGCCACATTCCCCTGATCCGCGAATGCGCCTGGCTTATGTTTACAGCGATCCCGACGGTCCCCATATACCCGGCAAAAAAAATGATAAGCAGTATCCAGTTATGTGCCCGGAAAGAAGTGATAGAGGAATTAGCGCGATACAGCGGCCCGACCGCGGTGCATAATGCCATCCATGCGCATACGAGGGAAACTGCTGTCCAGCGCAGGATAAGCCAGAAACGCTGCAGCCTGGGATGCTGCGTCTGATGGAAGGGGCTGGAAGCGGTGCCGGGAACAGACGCTGCAGTGCTGCCTGCTGCCTCAGGACCTGCCATCAGATACCCCATTCGCCTGTTGCCGATTGCCTGTCAGTGGAGCGAACGACGGGAATCGAACCCGCGTAATCAGTTTGGAAGACTGAGGCTCTACCATTGAGCTACGTTCGCATCGGCTGTCCAGCCAGCCAAGTCACTATTATACATAACTCGTGGAATATACCGCGCCGCTTACGTTCCTCCCGCATTGCTAATCTAAATGTATGGCGCGAAAACGGATCACTATAGCAGCGAGCCGCCCTGTGCGGGATGAGGTGGTGGAATCCGCCGAGAAAAACGGCATATCTGTTGCAGATGTGCAGCGCAGACGGGCGCATCCGGTGCTTATTGCTGTGTTCGCTGTCCTGGCCCTTGGCGCAATAACTGTCCCGTACGGTGCGGGACGTTTCCTGGCGCTGGAGCATACTGCCGAAGTGTCCCGGGCCCTTGCTCCTTATGACGCACGGAGCATGGTATTCCTGGCATGGGCTGTCACGACACTGACATTTATGGCCTTCGGCATGGTCTTTATGGATAACCGCAGAGTTTTATGGGGGCTGGTGGCCCTCTTCCTGTTTTCGGCACAGCAGTTCATCTGCGGTATAGCGCTTGTGAAAACGGGTTTCTGGTACGGGACCCGCGTAGTGTACGGCGCTTACGCCAATTACGCTAATTCGCTTAATGTGGGGGTCTTTACGTCGGCTGCAGGCCTTGCCGTATTTGTGGTGGTATATCTGTTTATCCTGTTTACAGTAAAAAAGACGTCATCTTTCAACGTCCTGTCGCGCAGCTGGGTGTCACTGATCAGTTTCAGCATTATTGAGGTAATAGTGCTCTTCCTGGCTTATCTGAGCGGCATAGCCGGTATTTTTATCTCTTAGGCAGTATCCGGCTATCCTTAGGTACACGTCCTTCTATAATGGCACTGTCCTCTATAGGCAGGAACGTTCCTATAGGCAGGGGAAACAATTTAATCTGGAGTAATCAAACCATAGGAAAATGGAGAAAAATAATGTTGAAAGGCTTTAGGGATTTTATTGCCCGCGGCAATATGGTAGAGATGGCTGTTGCCTTTGTTATGGGTTCTGCTGTAACAGCTATTGTGACATCTCTGGTAGATAGCGTTATCAACCCTCTGATCGCAGCTATTTTCAGTATGCCGGATATGGACAAGGTGTGGAACGTGACTGTGAATGGTTCCGTGGTCAAGTTCGGGGCCTTTGTCGGCGCGATCATCAACTTCCTGATCATCGCCCTCGTCGTGTATTTCTGCATCGTTGTCCCTATGAACAAGCTTGCTGAAATGTCCAGCCGTAAAAAGGAAGAGGGCAAGGAAGAGCTTTCTGACGAAGAAAAACAGACCCAGCTCCTTGCCGAGATCAAGTCCCTGCTGTCCGCTCAGGGCCAGGGCACTTCAGGGGCAGGGCAGGCAGCCTAGGCTTACCTAGCCTTGCCTGTATCTGTACCTCGGGTTTTCGCACTCGCGTGCTATAGTATGACGCGGCGTATATATCGCCCGCGGATACAGAGCGCTTCAGCATAGGGCTGGGGCACCGCGCAACGGACTAAGGAGGCCATTGTGGCACTTACTAATGCAGAAAAGCAGACGATTATTTCTGAGTACGCAACTCATGAGGGTGACACAGGCTCCCCTGAAGTACAGGTTGCCCTGCTTACCGCGCGTATCAATAATCTCACTGTCCATATGAAGCAGCACAAGCATGATTACCATTCAGACCGCGGGCTGCTCCTCATGGTCGGTGAACGCCGCCGTATGCTTGAATATCTGAGGGATAAGGATATCAATCGTTATCGTTCGCTTATTGAGCGTCTCGGACTGCGTCATTAAACTTTGTGCCCAGGTATCGTGCCTGGGCTCTTTTATGTTTGATGGCTGGATTTGATAAAACCAATAATTAATGAGCTGATTCAGTACATGATTTGGTAAAGATAAAAACAGTAACTATACAGAAATGATGATTCGGAGAGGGTCTCCGAATGAGGCAGTAAAAGGAGGAACCCATGGAGGGTCCCGAAATAAAAGCAGTAGAAGCCGTAATTGATAACGGCAGTTTTGGTACACGCACATTGCGTTTTGAAACAGGCAGGCTGGCACAGCAGGCAGATGGTGCTGTTGCCGCTTACCTTGATGATGATTCTATGATCCTGTCTACTACCACAGCAGGCAGCAGCCCCAAAGAAAATTTTGATTTCTTCCCGCTTACGGTCGATGTGGAAGAAAAGATGTATGCAGCAGGGAAGATCCCCGGCTCATTCTTCCGCCGTGAAGGGCGCCCTTCCAATGAGGCAGTGCTGGCGTGCCGTATTATCGACCGTCCGCTTCGCCCGCTGTTCCCGCATACGCTCCGTAATGAAGTACAGGTTGTTGAGACGGTCCTGTCTATTGATCCTGATGACTCTTATGACATGATCGCTATGAATGCCGCTTCAGCATCCACGATGATCTCAGGCCTTCCGTTTGAAGGGCCGGTTTCAGGCGTGCGCCTGGCTCTGATCGATGACCAGTGGGTAGCCTTCCCGCGCTGGTCTGAGCGTGAACGTGCAGTATTTGAACTTGTTGTCGCAGGCCGCGTGCTTGACAGCGGAGACGTTGCTATCGCTATGATCGAGGCAGGGGCCGGCAGGAATGCATGGAAGCTTATTTATGATGAAGGAATGACCAAGCCTGATGAGGTCGTTGTTGCAGGCGGCCTTGAAGCTGCCAAGCCATTCATCAAGGCTATCTGCGAGGCGCAGGATGAACTGAAGCGTATTGCCGCGAAGGAAACAAAGGAATTCCCTCTGTTCCCTGAGTATACAGATGAACTGTATGCCCGTATTGACCAGCTTGCACATAATGATCTCAATGATGCCCTTTCTATAGCGGAAAAGCTTCCGCGGCAGGACCGTATTGCCGGGATTAGGCAGTCAGTGGTTGATACCCTGGCCCATGAATTTGCTGATATGGATGATGCCGAGAAAGAAAAAGAGATCGGCAACGCATTCAAAGAGCTGCAGCGCCAGATAGTCCGCCGCCGTATCCTTACCCAGGATTACCGTATTGACGGCCGCGGGCTGCGCGATATCCGCACCCTTTCCGCTGAAGTCGATGTTGTCCCGCGTGTGCACGGTTCTGCGCTTTTCCAGCGCGGCGAGACCCAGATCCTGGGTGTAACAACACTGAATATGCTGAAAATGGAGCAGACGACGGATGCGCTGTCCGGCCCGAACACCCGCAGATATATGCACAATTATGAAATGCCTCCGTATTCCACTGGTGAAACCGGGCGTGTGGGGTCCCCGAAGCGACGCGAGATCGGACACGGCGCCCTTGCCGAGCGTGCCCTCATCCCGGTACTCCCTTCCCGCGAAGATTTCCCCTACGCGATCCGTCAGGTATCGGAAGCTATCGGGTCTAATGGTTCAACATCAATGGGGTCTGTGTGCGCTTCAACCATGTCCCTCCTTGACGCCGGCGTACCGCTGAAGGCCCCTGTCGCCGGTATCGCTATGGGGCTTGTTTCGGGTGATGTTGACGGCCAGATGGTGTATAAGACCCTTACAGATATCCTTGGTGCCGAGGACGCCTTCGGCGATATGGACTTCAAGGTTGCCGGGACATCTGAGTTCATTACTGCTTTGCAGCTTGATACCAAGCTTGACGGTATCCCTGCCGATATTTTGGCAGCCGCTTTGCAGCAGGCATTTGAGGCCCGTATGACGATCCTTGAAGTCATTGATGAATGCATTGACGGGGTAAATGAGATGAGCCCGTATGCGCCGCGTATTATTACTACCACTGTCCCGGTCGATAAGATCGGCGAAGTGATTGGGCCTAAAGGCAAGATGATCAACGAGATCCAGGAAAAGACCGGCGCTGATATCAGTATTGAGGATGACGGTACGGTCTATATTGCTTCTGAAGGCGGGGATTCCGCTGAAAGGGCGCGCGAGCTCATTGACCAGATCGCCAATCCGCATATCCCTGAGGCAGGGGAGGCATACCAGGGCAAGGTAGTGAAGACTACAAGCTTTGGCGCTTTCGTCAACCTGACCCCAGGCACTGACGGCCTGCTCCATATTTCCCAGATCCGCAACCTTGCCAACGGTGATCGTATTGATGCTGTTGAGGATGTGCTCCGTGAAGGTGATACTGTTGAGGTAGTCGTCCAGGGTGTTGATGATAAGGGGAAGATCTCGCTTGCTATCCCGGGTTTTGAGGAGCAGGAGAGTAATTCCCGTTCCAATGCCGGCCGTCCGGACCGCGGGTTCCGCGGCGGACGCCGTTCGGAACATCGCAGCCGCGACGACAGGCCGGACCGTGATGACGACCGTGATTACCGTCCGCGCCGCCCCCGCCGCGATGATGACGACGATCTGGGGGACCGCGACAGCAGGAGTGAACGTTCCTATCGCCGCAATTCCCGGTATGATGATGACGACCGCCGCCGCAGCCCGCGGTACAGCGATGATGACCGTGATTACCGTCCGCGCCGCCCCCATCATGACAAAGATGGCTATGAGAGCCGTTATGACGGCCGCACAGAGCGGGCAGAGCGCCGCAACAGCCGCTATGAGGATAATGATTACAGTGAGTACCGCCAGGAGCGCGAAGAGCGTACAGCCCGTCCCCGCCGCCGTATCCGCCGTGATTTTGACCCCTTTGACGAGGACTAGGCGGTTCCCGGCGGGTAATCAAGGTTGCTCTGCCTGTTAAGGAGCTGCACTAAAAATATATGGAAAAGCCCTGCTGAGCCCGTTGCCCGGCAGGGCTTTTTATATTACCTTTTATATTGATCAGTATCAGTGTTTCCCGGATTTATCCAGCCCGGCTGAATCTTCCCAGTTGACTGCCCCGTCCCGGTATGCGTGTTCATGAAGCAGTTCAGACAGTTTGAGCCGGTCCAGCTCACGATAATAGCTTTCCATGCCTTTTTTGAAGGCAGCGGCTATTTTTGCCTCTCCCTCATCCACATGGGGGCCATCATTGAAAAGTACGTGCCCCCGGGACGGGAATCCCGCCTCAAATCGGCTGCCTTCTACAGCAAGGACAACATCCTTAAGGCTGGTTTCGTGTATCGGTTTATGCAGTGTGTAGCCTCCGCGCTTGCTGGCATTGGCGTCAATAAGCCCGGCTCTGGACAGTTTCATCAGGACCTTTTTCAGATACGAATCCGAAACGTTCAGCAGGCGGCTCAGCACGCGGCTTTTAACAGGCTTATGGCCTTCCTGGAGGGCAAGCATGAGGAGCACGAAGATTGCCTGTTCAACGCTTTTACTAAGCCTCATGCCGTGTGCTCCGCGCGCTCCAGCTTTTTCCTGCCGGCACGCATAATCGTGGAATACAGTATTTCAGCCATCCTGCCGCCGGCATTTGTCAGGGCAGATCTGAAAATGGGAGAAGGGACTTCAATCTCAATGGTCCACTTTACCAGGGTGCGGCCTTCTGGCAGTTCTGTAAAAGCGATCTCTGTAAAATCCTGCCTGACCGCAGGGAAGGACTGCCTGACTCTGTAGCGGATGTAATGCCCTTTATCGACAGCGGTTATTTCTTCATGATACCAGCCTGCGACCATAATGATATCGCGCTGCGATCCTGCATCATACCTTTTCCCGGGCCTCCATGCAGATGTAAAGACTATAGGGGAGGCGGTAAAGTTTTCGGAGTGGTAGAACCATGCGAATACATCATCCCTGGGAGCCGCTATCTTCAGGCTGATCTCAACACGTTTTGCCATAGTATTATCCGGCAAGCCCTGAGACCAGCTGTTCTGCAACATCGTCAACATGGACAGGCTTCAGGTTCTTTGAGAAGATGCCGAAGAATTTGAGCAGGGGGACGAATTTGCTTATAGTATCACTGCGGCCATTTCCGTAAACGATTGTTGGCGTTACGATTACTGTTGGGATCCCGCTGTCTTTAAGCATCCGGGCCAGGCGTGCCTTGCCCCGGACAAAGAGCTTAGGGCCCGTAGCCCCGCTGATGAATTCCATTGCCGATATTTTTTTATTCCTGGCTATGGCGAGCATGACTTCGGCCGGCTCATCATTAACTTTACGGAACTTTTCCGGATCACTTTCAGGGCGTCCGACGAAATCTGCTATGCGGTCTATCGTATCCGGTAATTTGCTGATTACGTCGTCATAGTCAGTTACATCTGCCTGGATATTGATGATCCTGCTGTCTTCAAGCGTATTCTTTCCTGAGCGTGATACCACATAGAAAGTTGCCTGAGGATCCTTTTCAAGCCACTTCCTGGTCACATTCCTGCCGAGATATCCATTCCCTCCGAGCAGTACGATATTTGTCATTGCGATGCCTTTCATCTTTTCCTTTATCTAAGGATATTTAAATATCCTAGGATTATCTATATCCTGGGATCTGCGAAGTCAAACTTGCTGCATTTCCATGAAAGTATCTCCGTGAAATAAAACGGCAATAAAAAGCGGGCAGTGCACTACGTGTTATACTGCCCGCATACGGTCATATGCCCGAAAGAGAACTTAGAGCAAATCAGCCTTCCAGAGCTTTATCTACTACGGATGCGGCCTCTTCAAGCACTGTGTCCAGCACTTCTTCAGACACAAAGGACTCTGCATATACTTTGTAAATATTTTCTGTACCGGATGGACGGGCAGCGAACCAGTTATCCTTAGTCGTTACCTTGATCCCGCCGATCGGCGCATTGTTGCCGGGAGCCTCGGTCATTTTCTGTTCAATAGGCTCTCCGCCGAGAACGGTATCTGTTACAGACTGCGGCGTAAGGCCGGCGAACTTCTGCTTCTGCTCCAGGGTCGTGGGCGTATCTACACGCTTGTACCAGCTTTCGCCGAAACGCGCTACCTGTTCCTCGTGGAGCTGCCCTGGGTTCTTACCTGTTTTGGCAGTGATCTCTGCAGCAAGGAGGTCGGGGATGATGCCATCCTTATCGGTAGTCCATACATGGCCGTCAAAGCGCAGGAAGCTCATGCCGGAACTTTCCTCTCCGCCGAAACCTACTTCGCCGTTGAACAGGGGATCAACGAACCATTTGAAGCCTACGGGGACTTCTACAAGCCTGGCATTGATCGAAGCAGCTACACGGTCAATAAGCGATGACGATACGAGCGTTTTGCCTACGCCTGCACCTGCCGGCCATCCCGGGCGGTTCCCGCCGAACAGGTATTCCACACATACGGCTATGTAATGGTTAGGGTTCATAACGCCGGTACCGGGGCATACGATGCCGTGGCGGTCGGCGTCGGGGTCTGTCCCGCCTACGAGGTCATACTGGTCCCAGGCCCCTGCATTAAGGCGGTCTACAAGGCCTTTCATAGCGTAGGGGGAGCTTGGGTCCATGCGTATCTTGCCGTCATGGTCGATCGTCATGAAGGACCACTGGGGGTCAACTTTGGGGTTGACTACGCCAATATTAAGCCTGTATTTTTCGTTGATAAGGTCCCAGTAATTAACCGATGCGCCGCCGAGCGGGTCAATGCCCAGGCGTACCCCGGAATCTTTAATAAGCTGGAAATCAATAACATCCTTCAGATCATTAACATAGTGTTCACGGTAATCGAAACGTTCGATAAGGTCTGAAGCGATCGCCTGGCTGAACGGGATACGGGCTATATTCTTCCAGTCGGGGAGGAGCTCATTTGCCCGCTGTGCAATAGCATTCGTTGTTTCAGCGGGTGCAGGCCCCCCTGTCGGAGGGTCGTATTTGAAACCGCCGTCAGTTGGCGGGTTATGTGAGGGGGTAACCACAATACCGTCAGCAAGGTCAGGCCCGCTGAAACGCTGCGTGCCGTCTGCCGCGCGGTTATGGGTCAGGATCGCCTGTGAGATAGTTGGCGTTGGGGTGTAATCATCTCGTGAATCAATACGCACGCGCACACCATTGGCGGTAAGCACTTCAATTGCGGTTTTCCACGCAGGGAGGCTGAGCGCATGGGTGTCCCGCCCAATATAGAGCGGACCGTCAATATGGGCCTGGGAGCGGTATTCGGCAATCGCCTGGGTTATCGCAACGATATGGGCTTCATTGAAGGATGTTTTCAAACTGGAGCCGCGATGTCCGGATGTACCGAAAGCAACTCTCTGCTCAGGTACAGCAGCATCAGGAATAAGGTCATAGTATGAGCCTAGGACCTCGTCAACATTGATCAGATCTTCTGGGGTGGCGGGCATCCCCGCATTATTCGCAACCATATATCTATTGTGCCACGCCAAGCCGACGCAAACCTTAAAATATTATGGATTTTTACAGCGGGCCGTACGGATTTCACATAAGCAGGCTGCTGCCGGACCCTGTCTGTTCCGGGATATCAGCGCGGACGGCTGTGCCGGTGTTTTCTGATGCAGCCGTCTGGGGCTGCCCTGATACCGGTCCGGGATCCGTCAAAACCGGATTTGCATCCGCCGCAGCAGTATCTCTGCCGCTGCCGGTAACGGGGGAGAGGACTCCCGTTGCGTCAACAGCTCCGCCCGTTTGAGGTGCCCGGACTATCAGCGAGTTGTGGTCAACAGTAAAACGGATATGCTGCGTTTTTTCAAGGATATCCCCGTCAACTTCTGCCAGCACAGGTTTATCAAGCATAATCTCTGCACTGCTGCCCTGGTATTGCCTTACTTTTGATTTTTGTGATATCGGGCTTTGCTCAGAACGTCTGGTAAGTGTCTGATGGATAACATCAACAAGGAGATTGAACCATCCCCATAAACCGTGGGTAGTGTCGATCGTTTCAAAATCCAGTATGCCGTCATTGTAGCGGGCGTCCGGCATAAGCGTGAATCCGGGGATCCTCCCGCAGTTCCCTGCCATGAAGGTGCGGAAAGTTTCCCCGCGCATTTCATGCACTGTCCCGTCGGCTTCTGTGAGGATAACTGTCCCGCGGTTCCGGGATCCGAATAAATGTTTGAATGCCCCCCAGAAGTAGGCAAACCAGCTGATTGATTTTTTCAGGTCCGGATCGGTATCGTCAATCATCTGGGCATCAAAACCGACGCCGGCAATAATAAGGAAGCCGTGTTTATGCCTAGGGTCATCCGAGTCCAGAAGTGCCATGCGCCCCATATCGACTCTGCGCGATCCATGCGACGTGGCGATCGTCATTGCAGCTTCTATATTGTCTACAGGGATCCCCATATTGCGTGCAAAAAGGTTTCCGGTGCCGATAGGTATAATGCCGAATGCGTGTGTTGTCCCCGACATCGCGCTTGCAGCGGTGCGTACCGTGCCGTCGCCGCCGCATGCAATAACAACATCCGCATTATAGCGTTCAAGGGCTTCTTTTGCACAGACATAGCCGTCTTTATCAAGTTTCGTATCAATAAAAATTTCGTTGGCTATGCCATGGCTTTCACAATACCGTTCTATATATGCCCGGGTTGCGCGGGCCTGTGGTTTTGAAGGATTGATAATAAAGGCGTAACTGACCTTATCGCCGTAGCGCTGCCCTGCCTGGGTGATCTCGTGGCGGCGGCGCAGCAGCACAATAAGGCCTGCTGCTGCAGCAACCGCAATAAGCGCTGCCGCAATACACAGAGCTATTATCTGTCCTTGGATCATAACTATCAGTATGCCTCAAATCCTGCCTGCAGGCGGGCGCTGCAGGAAAAATACCCTGATTCTGCACGAATGCAGGGCATGAGTAAGGATCATCTTGGAGGAATAGTCAATTGCGATTAATTGTGCCCCTCACGGCTTGCGGGCTTGCTTTTTGTTGTGTTTTTTGTTGTCTAAATCCTGCTTTATTGTGCTCAATTCTGCCGGATTCATACTAAAGAGCGTAGGGGGAGAAGCCTTACGTAAGGGGGCTTATCCTAAGGATTCCGGCATAAAATAAGCCCTCACAGCAGATGTACTGTGAGGGCTGGGGCGGACAGGGTGGGATTCGAACCCACGGAACTTTCGTTCGACGGTTTTCAAGACCGTTTCCTTCGACCGCTCGGACACCTGTCCTCTGTTTTCATGTGCATCAGGAGGCTCTTTCGTCCATTCCCGATGCACAGGCTTTAATAATACTGCACGTGTTGGTCAGAAAATAGGCGCAACACGCTGGAGTCCTGAAACCGTTTATGACTCCCATGCCGTCGGTTCAATAGCTTCTTTTCCGCCCATATATGGCCGTAAGGCTTCAGGGATCTCGACGGAGCCGTCTTTCTGCTGATGGTTCTCCAGGATAGCTACCAGCCAGCGTGTTGTTGCCAGCGTCCCATTCAGCGTGGCAACGGCACGGGTGCCGCCTTCTTCCATACGCTCGCGGATATTCAGGCGGCGTGCCTGGTATTCGGTGCAGTTTGATGTGCTGGTAAGCTCGCGGTAGCGTCCCTGTGTCGGCACCCATGCCTCACAGTCGAATTTCCTGGCAGCAGAGGCTCCCAGATCGCCTGCAGCCGTGTCGATGATGCGGTATGGGACCTCTACTTTCGCCAGCATCTCCTGTTCCATCTCCAGCAGATGCTGGTGCTCAGCACGGGAATCTTCCTGCCTGCAGTATACGAACATCTCTACTTTGTTGAACTGGTGTACGCGGATAATGCCCATTGTGTCTTTGCCTGCCGACCCTGCTTCGCGGCGGTAGCAGCTTGACCAGCCGGCGTACCGCAGCGGGCCATTGCTCAGATCAAGGATCTCATCTTCATGCATCCCGGCGAGTGCAACTTCCGATGTGCCTACAAGATACTGGTCATCAGGTTCCCGCAGCCTGTATATCTCATCGGCATGCGAGTTCAGGAAGCCTGTGCCGGCCATGATCTCCGGGCGCACGAGGGTCGGGGCAGTCGCCATGATGAAACCGTGCTTTTCCGCCTGGTCAACGCCCATAGTCAGCATGGCGAGCTCAAGCCGGGCTACAGCCCCGCGCAGGAAGTAGAAACGCGAACCGGAAACTTTCACTCCGCGTTTCATATCTATCCCGGCAACACCTTCGCCAAGTTCCAGATGGTTTTTCGGCTCAAAGCCTTCTGCCTTGAAATCACGCAGCTCCCCAACCTTTTTAACGACTATATAATCATCTTCCCCGCCTTCAGGGGCTTCCGGCTCAACTATATTGGACAGCTTCCACATAGCTGCAGTGTATTCTTCCGTTGCCTTATCCGCAGCTTCTTTATATTCTGAGACTTTTCCGGCAAGCTCTTTAGTCCTGGCAATAATGGCAGGCCGTTCTTCGGCGGATGCAGCAGCTACCGTTTTGCCGATGCGTTTCTGTTCGGCACGGGTATTTTCATAATCAGACAGGGAATCGCGCCGGATCTTATCGTACCGGAGCACGTCATCGACCAGCTCCACGGACTCCCCGCGCTTGCGCTGGGATTCCTTTACCACGTCAGGGTTTTCACGGACAAATTGAATATCAAGCATGGTTTAAAGGATAGCCGTTATTGCAGACGTGAAGCCGATGTAAAGCGGACGGGGAGGGGGGGGGAGTGCGGTTCCGGCTGCTGTTGTGCAGAAGTAGGCTGCATTGAGAAGTTTCGAAACAGAACTCTATCCTTTAAATGGCGGTATCTGTACGTGCTAAAATATCCCTGCTGATCCGTTACTGTGCGATGCAGATTATCAAATAAGGACAATGGCAATGGGGAAAGGGCGGTACAGGACTATGTATAACGCTAAAAATAAAAAATTACTGATCAACGGCAGTGCAATGGATTACATAACATTCGGGAAGGGGAGCAGATGGCTTGTGCTGATTGCCGGTTTAAGTTTGCAGGGTATCAAAGGCAAGGCGCAGCAGATGTCGTATTTTTATCGGCAATTTGGGAAAGAATATAAAGTGCTGCTGTTTGAGCGCAAAGAAAAATTGCCGGATAACTATACTATCAGACAAATGGCTCAGGATATTTATCAGGCATTATGTCAGTTAGGTGTCCGTAAGGCAGACATAGTCGGGGTTTCACAGGGCGGTATGATTGCACAGGTTTTAACTGTCGAGCATCCTGAGATTGTCAGCAGGCTGGTTTTAGCGGTGACTTTAGGCAGGAATACTGAGACCAGCAAAAGTACGATGGACAAATGGATCAGGTTGGCGGAACGCAATGCTTTGTATCCGCTGGCTTACGATTCTTTGGATAGAGCTTACTCCGAACGTTATGTGCGCCGCTATAAAATATGGCTGAAGATGTTAGCCGGCCTGATGAGCATGCTTGGCCGCAACGCTGATCTTCCGCGTTTTATTATCCAGGCTAAGGCCATTGAAAACTTTAACTGTACTGATAAGCTGAGTCAGATCACATGCCCTGTTTTAGTTATTGGTGCCGCCGGGGATAAAGTGCTGGGAGTCAGCGGTGCCAGGGCATTGAAAGAAGGGATTGCTGATGCTGAGTATTATGAGTACAAGGATCTTGGCCATGCCGCCTATATAGAAGCAAAAGATTTCAATCACAGGATTTTGGAGTTTTTAAAAAAGTAAATCCTGTGCTGTGAGGATTTATATAGCATCTGCATATATACATATATGATGCCGGCAGATCTACATATTGGATAAGCTCCATCGGAGCACTGCTATTGCCTCGCCGAGCAGGTCAATGTCATCTGTCAGCCGCGGCTTGCGTACAGTAACAAGGCAGGTTGCCAGATCCCGCCGGCAGCAGCACGGTCCAATGGATGCGGCTGCCAGCGGCGGGACTAATGGCTGCAGCGAGTTACTTCTTCTCGCACGCGATGCCGTCTCCATCGTGGTCGAGCTGAGGACGGTATCCGGGCTGGCCTCTGTATAGCGGCGCTGCCCCTGCTGCCCTTGCTGCCGCACAGTTCCTGTAGTAAACGTTTGACCGCTGCGGTGCGGAAGGTACTGTGCGCTGCTGTGTACGCTTCCTTGGTGCAGCGGGGGCTGAAGGTGCCGGAACCGGAGCCGGTGCTGCAGGTGAGGAAGGAACCTCGGATGAATTATTATTTTCAGGATTAGAAGCACCCGGATTCTCCTGGGACGGGGTGCTTTCCTCCTGGGTGCTCTGCTGCGTATATGGGACGGAATCTGATACAGTATCGGGGTCCTTAGGCATCTTCTGTGCAGGGCAGGTCTCCAGCACTTGTGACATCGCATCTTTCTCAGCCTGTGTTACCCATAGGTTGTACTTGTACTTTACGCCGATCTGGCGTGCCACGTACTGGCAGCGGTAGCTTTTGTTTCCGGGCAGCCATGTGGCAGCGTCCCCGTCTGACTTCTGAGTATTGGCCTCGCCCTGCACCGCCAGAAGGTTATAAGGATCGTTCGCGAAGTTTTTGCGCTGGTCTTCGGTAAGCTGCTGCGCACCGGTCTGCCAGGCATCAGAAAGGGCTACGACATGGTCGATCTGCACTTTAGTGCTTGTATCGTTCCCGCGCTGGAAATCTATCGTTGTCCCGGTGTAGGGGTCGTTCAGCGTACCGGTAAGGACGACACAGTCGTGCGTGCCTTTGCGGTAAGTTTTATTGGTCAGATCCCTGTTGAGGATATCATTTCTGGTATCGCATCCATTATGGTCAACGTCCTCCCAGCCGTGGGAGAACTGGTCGCGTGAATATCCGGTTTTGGGCGCGCGGCCTTTGACCGCAAGCTTTGCAAGGGCATCCGTAGCGTTCTCATCTGTTGTTTCAGGGGTACTGGCAGTAGCAGACTGAGTGCTGGCCGGGGATCCGGAAGGCGCTGATGATGATGAGCTTTCTGAGCATCCGGACGCAATAAGTGCGGTGCTTAGGCACAGAGCGGTAAAAATACCGATGTATTTTCCCATAGGACGCGAGTTTTTAATTTTTTTATTATTTTTTTCAGTTTGTTTTATCATTCTGATTCCCTTTGTTCTCACCAATAAGTGGACGCTTAAAGTATAGTGCCTGTCGCTGAAAATAAAGGTACAACAGCGATTCGTGGAGAGTCTGTGAATTGAATTGAGCTATATCTATATGGGAAACTGAGAATTGAAAAAGGCGGAAATGATAATAGGTAATAAGATTATAACGGATAGGTGAGTGTTACATTTAATTTAGTGTTATACTAAAAGTGCTAATTCTCAGTAAGAACGGACTAGTTAGCCGTTTTGAATGCTCACGGTTTAATACCGTAGGGGAGAGTCTTTGGGCTCTCCCCGTTTTTATACTCTAATAAAGCTTATTGAAACGAAAATCAACACATAAATATCAAATTTCTTCGACGTGTCTTTATCAGAGGAGCTGAATTTTTCTGATAAGATACTGCCATGAAGAAGCAATATGAAGTCGGCATCGATGTCGGGCTTAATTCTACCGGATTAGCAGCTATTGAAATTGATGAGAATAACAATCCTGTGCGTATCCTTAAGGCTATAAGTGTCATCCATGACGGCGGTGTTGACCCTGGACAGCAGAAAAGGGCTTTCAGCCGCATGAAACAGGCCGGTATAGCTCGTCGCACCAGGCGGATGCGGCGTCGGCGCCATGCCCGTTTGCAGAGATTAGATAATGTGCTCGAACGGCTGGGCTACCCGTTGACGAGTCTTGTCTCTGCAGAAGGTGATTCATTCGAACCGTGGTTTTGCAGGGCGAAGCTTGCTGATTCATATATAGAAAATGAGGAAAAGAGGAAGGAAGCATTTTCTATTGCAATTCGTCATATTGCAAGACATCGTGGATGGAGGAATCCATATAAACAGATTAGGACATTGCATGATGATAATCCTCTGTCAGAACAATATAACGAGTTAGCCAAACGCTTTTCTGAAAAGGTTTGCTCTGAAAAGGTTGGCAGAGAGGCTGACATTTCAAGGACACCTGGACAAATTATCAGAGACTATATCCAGTCTACCCCAGGAGCAGCACCTCGATTGCGTACAAGTACTACGAAAGAAGGTATGCTGCCGACTCGGCTTATGCAGGAGGATAATGCCTTTGAAATCAGAAAAATATGTGAGATGCAGAGAGTATCAAAGAAAGATACTAATACCATATTAGATGCGGTCTTTGACCGTGTATCCCCGAAAGGGTCTGCACAAAGCCGCGTCGGATCAGATCCGTTGACGCATGAACCCAGGGCTTCTAAAGCCTCTTTGGCATTTCAGAAATTTAGGATTGCTGCTACTGTTGCAAATTTATGGGTTCACACTGCTGATGGGGACAGGGCGCTTACCGTAGATGAAAAACGGAAGGCATTTGATAAGCTTGCAGATCAGAATACTGTATCTGAGTCTTTAACTTGGATTGATATTGCTGATGAGCTAGGTATCAATAGACACGATTTGAAAGGTATTGGCGGCATCCAGGATGATGGCGAGCGTATCTCAAACCGCCCGCCCCGCCTTGATAGTATAAAGGCAATCTCTAAAATTTCAAACAAGAGTTTCAAGAAATCCCTATTTGAATGGTGGGGGAAAGCTGATGAATGTTCACAAGAAGCTATGCTTGAACTGTTAGGGAATTCAGTTGATATTGATGCCGTCAGGGATCGGCTTGAATATGCTGATCCGCTTGATTTCATTGATCAGCTTGATGATGCACAGCTTGGTGAATTGGATAAAGTTTCGTTGCCATCAGGTAGAGCGTCATATTCGATGGCAGCATTAAAGAAATTGACTGATCGGATGCTGAGCACAAATGACAATCTGCATGATGCGCGAATCTATTTGTATAATGTTCCTAGTACATGGCGCCCATCTGCAGCTCCCATTGGAGAGCCTGTAGGCAATCCTGCTGTAGACCGTGTGCTAAAAATTGTAAACCGATTTTTAATGAATTGCCAGGATCGTTGGGGCTCGCCTCAATCTGTAAATATAGAGCATACGCGTCAGGGATTCCATTCTGCATCTGTTGCTCTGAAGCTTCAGCGAGAGACAGAGGCTCGTGCAGAACATCGGCAGAGCATTTTTAATGATATTAAGGGTATTAAGGGTAAGGAAGGGGAAACGAATTCGAGAGAGTATGATATCCGTCGCATGGAGGCTGTCCAGCGCCAAAATGGGAAGTGCCTGTATTGCGGAAACGAGATTTCTTTTGGTAATTGCGAAATGGATCATATCGTTCCTCGTAAGGGAATCGGGGCAACGAACACCCGTACTAATCTGGCTGCAGTATGCAGTGAGTGCAATCGCTTGAAGAGCAATATTCCATTTGCCTCATGGTGTGAAATGGATGCTGCAAAAGAGCGTGATGTGGATTTGAAGGAAGCTATTGATCGTGTAAATAATTTTATTTTTACTAACGAGTACTCTGCACAAGCTAGAAAGAACTTTAAGAAAGCTGTAATCTCCAGGCTTAAGCAAACGACTGAAGACGAAGGGATGGATAACCGTTCAATAGAGTCTGTGGCGTGGATGGCTGATGAACTTCACAGGCGTATCGACTGGTTCTTTAATTCGTCAAAATATATGGATACGACGGGTGAAGAGTCAGGTAACTTAGATACTAAAGTAAGGGTTTATGCTGGTTTCGTTACCGGTATTGCGCGGCGGTATTCCGGTATTGATGGGAGAATCCATTTTATTGGTGCACATTATAAAACCCGTTTAGACCGCAGGCATCATGCTGTTGATGCTTGTGTTATCGCGCTGATGGAGCATACCGTTGCTGAGGTTCTGGTCAATAAAGCTCAGCTTAGAAAATCCCAAGAGTTTATGAAGGATCCTAAAGCTGGTGATCCTTACTGGAAGGATTATCCTGGGCAGCAAGATAAAGGGTTTTATTCTTATCAGCAGTGGCAGGGCAAGATGTATTCACTGCTTGGCCTAATGAATGATGCGCTAGATAATGACCGTATACCTGTTTTGCGTGATAAGCGTTTGCGTCTTGGGAATTCCCGTGCGCACGACGATACTATCCAACCATTAGATAGGGTAAGACTTGGTGAGAAGATTTCTAATGACCAAATAAGGAAGGCATCTACTCCCGCTTTGTACACTGCCTTAGTACGTGAGAAAGATTATGACACTTCTAGCGGATTGCCAGAAAATCCGAATCGTGTAATACATGTTAATGGACGTATTATTCATTCGGATGAAGAAATTGCTTTCTTTCGAAAAGACGCTGCCCAGATTAAAGTTGGGGATGGTTCTGCTGAGATTGGTAATAGTATCCATCATGCCCGTCTTTATCGTTGCTGGAATGAAACTAAGAAAGGTAAGAAAGAGGAATTCTTTGGGATGGTCCGTGTTTTCCAGGCAGATCTTCTAAAAGCCAGGGATTCGGATTTATTCGCATTTCCCTTAGCTGAGTCCTCTGTATCAATGCGGTATGCTAACAAGAGTGTAAGCAATGCTGTGAAAGGGGGTAGAGCAGAATATATTGGTTCATTTTGTGTAGGTGATGAGATCGCATTAAATCTGAGTGCGATTAGTCGAGATAACGAAAGTATCAATGATTATCGTGACTTTATTTTAGGCTTTGGCGGTTTTAACAATTACACGCTAAAGCATTGGGTAATATCTGGTTATGAGGATACTTCTAGAATTAATCTGCGTCCTTCACAAATTTCTGCGGAAGGCTTATCTTCAATTAGTATTTCTAAAAAGGTGGAAAAAATATTAAATAAATCATGGCGAATTTCAATAAATACGTTAGCTAACTATGATCCAATCGTTATTCGGCGTAATGCCTTTGGTGAAGAACGATGGGATTCCAAGAATGGAATGTTGACTTCTTACAGGTGGAAGGAATAGATGTAGAAAGAGGCAACTATGCAAAATGCGTGGCGGGTAGTTGATTGTACGAATCTGTCAGGGCAGCTGAAGTATTCGCGTGGCCATTTAAAAGTGTGCAATGACCATGATAATAAAACCAACGTAATTGCATTATCAGACATAGCTGTTCTACTTATAGGCCTGCGTTGCAGCTGTAGCGCAGGGCTTCTTCATCAGTGTGCGCAATATGGTGTGAGTATTATGCCATGTGATTGGAGGGGTGTTCCTGTGGCAGCGTTTCATCCTTGGCTGGAAACTCATACACGAATAGCAGCCAGACAAATTGCTCAATCATATATGACGATGCCTCGGAAGAAAAGCGCATGGGCAAAGGTGGTAAAAAATAAGATTGCCGGGCAGGCTTCCTGTCTTAGGATCCTTGGCAGGCAGGGTGAAGGAAGCCTCCTTGAACTGGCACGTAGTGTTCACTCAGGTGATGCTACTAATGTTGAAGGTCGTGCTGCTAGAGAATATTGGCGATATTTATTTCCACCAGCAGAGGGTTTCAAACGTGTTGCAGGAGCTGGATATGGGCGGAATGCGCAATTGGATTATGGATATATGGTTTTGCGCGGTTTTACTGTGAAGGCGGTAATCTCAGCTGGTCTTAATCCGGTTTTAGGTATTAATCATCATAGTGGCAGTAATTACTTCTGTTTAGCTGATGATTTAATAGAAGTTTTTAGGCCGGCGATTGATGTCCGTGTTGCACAGCTTGGATTCCAAGATTCTCTGGAAGACAAACAGACGAAAAAATATATTATTGAATCCGTTAACCGGCAATTTAATGGAACTGGGCTTACTATTCCCAGTGTTATTAATGATTTTGCTCAGTCATATGGGATGTATGCTGAGGAGAAAATAGAAAAATTGCCGGTTCCACAATTTGTGAGGGACTAATGAAAGTTGATGAGGATAGTGGTGGCATGTGGTGTTTAGTAATGTTTGATTTACCGGTTAAAACAAAAAAAGAACGCCAGGCGGCTACTGATTTTAGGAACATGCTTTTAGATATGGGCTATGCGATGGTGCAGTACTCTGTGTATGTAAGGTATACCCCAACTCAGTCGGGGAATAGGTCAACGGTCAAAGCAATTAAGGAAAACTTACCGCCTAAAGGTAAAGTCCGGGTTGTCCATTTGAGTGATCATCAGTGGGCAAATGCATTAAGATATTCAAATCTTATGAAGGAAGAGGAGGAAACGCCTGACTTGTGTGTACTTTTTTAAGTGTAAAAAGTACACACAAGCCTTGCAATACCTCTCTTGTATGGATTGCACCATTTTATCAAGAGAGGTGGAAGCTAATTCTCAGC
>PPYE01482790.1_pt1 | contig 66850 bp, 41 predicted proteins | sample 1559881 | NCBI WGS metagenome assembly PPYE01 (sample SAMN08240022, study PRJNA423297) | Human gut metagenome, whole genome shotgun sequencing project. | reverse complement strand
CTTACTGTCTCGTAGCCATAGTTCAACACGATATGCAATTGAAACGCTCAACTTACGAAGTTTTGCAGATTCTAAGCATTTCTCTAACGGACAAAACCCACTTACGTGACCTGTTCGATAAGACTAATTTCAATGATGTCAAAGAACTAGATTGTCCCCTTTTTGAAGGACTATTTGATTAAATCTTTATCTCGTCCATTTTTATTGGACACTAATGAAGAATTATAATATATGCGAGGTATTATTGGAGTTTTATTCATATCCTTAGCGTTTTCAATGTTTGCTGAGAATCCGGTTCCTTATTTAAGGCAAAATGGAAACGTAATACAGCTGATTGTTGATAATCAACCCTTCTTAATGATTGCGGGGGAACTTCACAACTCTTCTTCTTCTACAATTGAATACATGGAACCTATATGGAAGAAGTTGCAAGAGGGAAATTTAAATACTGTATTATTAGCTGTAAGTTGGCAACAAGTTGAACCGCAAGAAGGTGTGTTTAATTTTTCATTGGTCGATTCATGGATTAAAAGCGCAGAGATACACGGTTTAAAATTAGTTTTTTTATGGTTTGGTACATGGAAAAACGGAGAATCTAGCTATGTCCCAGATTGGGTGAAAAAAGATACTCGACGTTTTTTTAGGATAAAAGATAAAAATGGAAAGAGTATTGAAACTATATCTCCGTTTTGTGAAGAAGCTCAGAAAGCAGATGCCAAAGCTTTTAGAAAATTAATGTTGCATTTGGCTGAAGTAGATTTAAATCGTACAGTAATTATGATTCAACCAGAAAATGAGATGGGTGTATTTCAGGAAATGGATTTTTCTGTTGAAGCAAAGAAAGCATTTGACGAAGAAGTGCCAGAAGATCTTATTCATTATCTGAAGAAATGTGATTCGAAACTATCTTTGGAGTTATGTATGGCTTGGTTGGAAAATGGTAAGCAGGAAAAAGGTAATTGGACACAAGTTTTTGGAGATACTCCATATGCTAAAGAGTTTTTTATGGCAGCACAATATGCCAGATATGTAGATTTTGTGGCAGGACAAGGTAAATCAGTGTATCCTTTACCAATGTTTGTAAATGCATGGATAATCCAGCACTCTGCACAGTTACCAGGAGAATATCCTAATGGAGGGCCTGTATCAAGGGTTTTGGATATTTATAAGGCTTTAGCTAAAAATATAGATATATTATCTCCTGATATTTACCTTCCCGATTTTAAGAAGGAGGTTTCAAAATATAAAAGAGCTGACAATCCTTTATTAGTACCAGAATCGAAATATGAACCGGGACGCGCTTTTTATGCATTTGCTGAATGTGATGCATTGTGTTTTTCTATTTTTGGGATAGAGGATTATACTCAACAGCCACTTTTACAGGAAACGCATCATGTGTTGAGGGATTTACATCCTTTGATTGTGAAATATCAGGCTACAGGCAGATTAAAAGGTTTTTTGCGTTATAAAGAAAGTAGTAATGAGGTGGCATTAGGTAAATACGTTTTTCATATTTCCTATCCAAAATCTGATAGACCCGCATTTGGGATGATTATTCAGACAGGAGAGGACGAATTCGTTGTGGCTGGTATGAATTTTAATATGACTGTAAAGTCTGTACAGGAAGATAAAACAGCCTATTTTTTACAAATCTGGGAGGGAACATATGGTAATGGGAAATGGGAATCTTCTCGATTATTAAATGGAGATGAGACATTGCATAATTCACAATTTAGGACATTGGATAAATGTGTGGAGAAGGAATATGTTCCTGGTATTTATCAGATTTCAACTTATATAAGAGAGTAGAATTTTAATTTTATAAATAATAATATTATGAATAGATTCTTTGCTTATTACATGGTAGGAATATCTTTGATATTATTGATCTCTTGTAGAACTGAAAGTGAGCAGATTGAAGTTATTCCAAAGCCCTTAAAAGGATGTGTGAATTTTAGAAAGGCTCTAAAAATAGATTCTTTAACTTTGTTTGGAATGAATACATCCAATCTGATTTGCTGTTTGGTGGATTCTACTAATCGGGAGTTGGGTGAAGAAGGTTATGAACTAACTGTAGATGCGGGTGGGGTAAGAATTCTGTCTGGAGGAGAAGCCGGGCTTTTTTATGGGAAGATGACATTAAAGCAATTGTATGCAGAAGGTAAATTACCTTATTTGCATATTATAGATAAACCTCGGTTTCCTTATAGGGGAGTTATGTTGGATGTTTCTCGTCATTTTTTTACAAAAGAAGAAATTAAACGATTATTGGATCGCATGTCTCAGTATAAACTAAATCGATTTCATTGGCATCTGACAGATGATGGTGGATGGAGAATTCAAATAGATAGTTATCCGGAATTAACTAGACAGGCAGCTTTCAGGACCGACTGGAATTGGAAAGAATGGTGGGGGAATGGAGCTAAATTTGTGTCAGAAGAGGAGTGGGTGAAATATGGAGGTTTCTATACCAAAGAGGATATTCGTGAAATCGTACAGTATGCATCAGAGAGATTTATTACGGTTATTCCTGAAATTGAATTTCCAGGACATTCCAGGGAGGTATTTGTGGCTTATCCACAACTTTGCTGTGCAGCAAAGCCTTATATGGGGAATACTTATTGTGTAGGAGGTGATTCTACTTATGTTTTTATGGAAAAAGTGTTGAACGAGGTTATGGATTTATTTCCTTCCGAGTTTATTCATATTGGGGGAGATGAAACGAATCTGGGTCCATGGAAGGAATGTGGGAAGTGTCAATCTTTGATGAAAAAAGAAGGAATGCAAGATACACATGAACTTCATGAATATATAATAGGAAAAGCAGAAGAAATTATAGGCCATAACGGACGGCGTATGATGGGTTGGGATGAGATAGCGTGTGAACATCTGGATAAAAGTTCTGCCATTATGTCTTGGCGTGGAGAAGAAGCAGGAATGGTTGCTGCCGGGAAAGGTTATGAGGTAGTGTTGAGTCCTTTGGATTATTTGTATTTAGATTATTTTCAAGGAAATCCTTCAAAAGAACCTTTTGCTCATGATGGATATACGACTTTAGAAAAAGTGTATTCTTATAATCCATTACCTGATTCAGTAACTGATGCTGTACGGTTAAATGTTTTAGGTATTCAAGGAAATCTGTGGAGTGAATGGATACCAGATGAAAAGCAATTGGAGTATATGGCTTTTCCTCGTCTGTTAGCTGTAGCAGAAGTTGCTTGGAGCGCACAGTCGGTTCGTGATTGGAATGATTTTAGAGATCGGGTGATATCTCAGCTGGATGGTTTATCTCGGAGAGGGGTAAATGCTCGCCCTTTATCTACAGATATAGAGTATGTTATGAACGTTGAGAAAGATGTAATGACTGTGGCATTAGAATGTGAATGTAAAGATGTAGAGATACATTATACTACTGATGGCTCTGAGCCTTCCGCATATGATGATTTGTATGTATCTCCTTTGATGGTGGAAGATTCTTTACTGCTTTGTGCGGCAGCATTTAAAGGTGAAAATAAAGTAGGAGATATATATTCTCATTGTTTTTATAAACATAAAGCCATTGGAACGAAAGTTGTTTCTTTTCCTCATCTGAAATCAGTGACTGCTTTGGTCGATGGATATATTGGTGGTTATACTTACTTGGAAGATACTTGGGTTAATTTTTCTGGTGATAGAGAATTTATTCTTGATTTGGGATATGTAAAGGATTTAAGTAAAATTGTCACTCGATGGATGCAGTTAAGAGCTGGGGCAAGACGTTATTTGCCCAAAGTAGTAGAAGTAATGTTTTCGCAGGATGGAGTTTCTTATGTAACGGGAGGAGTTGCATTGCAAGAACAATTAATGACTGCTTCTGTTTTACAATTCCAAAACTTTGTTCTGGCTGGTCATTGGAAAGCTCGCTATGTAAAGTTAAAGGTCGTAGGAGGAGAGGGTGGTATGTCTTTAGATGAGATTATTGTATTGTGATTTGTATTAGGTATGCGTATGTTGGAATGTTTTATCGTTTTGTACGATTTTATCCTGTTGACTATGTTGTCTTTTTTACATTTGTAGGTGAAGAATTAAAAATTTGATAAACCTGATTACTCTTTAATAATCATGAAAAACAGATCGTATTTTTTATTGGCGATAGGGATGATCTCATCTTCTATTTGGGCTAAAGATTATTTGATTTCTACTCCGAGAACATCAATGCTAATAACTGCTAATGAGGGAGAAAAATCAAAGATACAGTATTATGGTACTCGTCTTTCGGATGTGAATGATGTATATGACTTGGGAGTGAATTTGAATGCAGAAAGTTATCCGGCGTTTGGTTTGAGAAGCATGGGAGAAAAAGCAGTAGCAATAACTCATGCAGATGGTAATATGTCATTAGATTTAGTAGTAGAAGCCGTAATTCAGCATCAACAAGAGGATGGAGAATTAACGGAAGTAATATTGGAAGATAAAGTTTATCCGATAAAGATTAGTCAATATTATAAAGCATATAATGGAACAGATGTGATTTCTACTTGGACGAAAATTACTAATGAAGGAAAGGATCCGGTTACTCTATTTCAATTTGCTTCGGCTTATTTGCCCGTTTGTCGTGGAGATAACTGGTTAACTCATTTGCATGGGGCATGGGGAGCAGAACATACCATGGAGGAAGAAAAATTAACTAATGGTCAAAAGATAATTTCAAATAAAGATGGACTGACTAATACTGAAACGGATAATCCTGCATTGATGCTTTCATTTGATGGTAAACCACAAGAGGAGAATGGACATGTGCTAGGAGGAGTATTGGCATGGAGCGGAAATTATAAATTAAAGGTTGATGTGAGAAATACACGCTTAAATGTAATAGCTGGTATAAATGAAGAAAACTCTCATTATGTTTTGGAATCTAAAGAGGCATTTGTGACTCCAGAGTTTGCCATGACGTATAGTACGGAAGGAAAAGGTGGTGTTAGCAGGGCTTTACATCGTTGGGCACGTCAATACAAATTGAATAATGGTTCCCGATTGCATGATATTCTTTTGAATAGCTGGGAAGGAGTATACTTTAAAGTAAACCAGCAAGAAATGAATCAAATGATGGAAGCTTTTTCGGCTATGGGGGGAGAGTTGTTTGTAATGGATGACGGCTGGTTCGGGAATAAGTATCCTCGTAATAATGGAAGTTCTTCTTTGGGAGATTGGGAAGTTTGTGAAGAAAAGCTACCTTTAGGAATAGATGGGTTATTACAGTCTGCCCATAAGAATCGGATAAAGTTTGGAATTTGGATTGAACCTGAAATGGCTAATACAAAAAGTGAATTGTTTGAAAAGCATCCAGACTGGATTCTGAGAGTTAATAATCGTCCTTTGTCTACAGGACGTGGAGGTACACAGATTGTCTTGGATTTGACAAATCCGAAAGTACAAGATTTTGTATTTGGCGTAGTGGATAATTTGATGGCAAAATATCCGGAGATTGCTTATATGAAATGGGACGATAATTGTAGCTTATTGGACTACGGTTCATCTTACCTTCCTAAGAACAAACAATCTCATTTGTATATAGAATATCATAGATGTTTAAAAAAAGTTTTGAAACGTATTCGTGCGAAGTATCCGGATTTGGTAATTCAACTGTGTGCCGGAGGTGGAGGACGTGTCAATTATGGACTGTTGCCTTATTTTGATGAATTCTGGACTAGTGACGACACTGATGCCTTGCAACGTATTTATATGCAGTGGGGAGTATCTGGATTTTATCCAGCTATTGCTATGGCGTCGCATGTAAGTGCAGATAAAAATCATCAGACAGGAAGACGCATTCCACTGAAATTCCGTTTTGATGTAGCCATGTCTGGACGTTTAGGCATGGAAATCCAATCTAAAGACATGAGTGAAATAGACAAGGAATTTGCTAAACGAGCTATTGCTGCTTATAAACAAATTCGAGAGGTGGTACAATTAGGAGATTTGTACCGATTAATGTCACCTTATGATAATTTAGGAGCGGCTTCTTTGATGTATGTTTCTGAGGATAAAAATAAGGCGGTATTATATGCCTATAAAACGTCTCATTTTATAAATATGATGCTTCCGAATGTAAAACTACATGGCTTGAATCCAGATAAGGCTTATCGTTTGGTAGATTTGACGCCTGAGAAGGAAGGGAAACCATGTAGATTAAATCAACAAGTTATTAGTGGCCGTTTTTTGATGCAGCAGGGCTTACCATTAAAAGATTTATTAAAGAGTGAATATTCAAGTTTAGCATTAGAACTTCAAATTGTAGAGTAAATGAGGAAGAATTGTTTTGTATTGTTGCTGGCTATATTGTGCGGAGCCGTGTGGGTAAAAGCTGACAATTTAGGTAGAAAAATAATAAATTTAAAAGGAGAATGGGCTTTCCAGTTAGATGTACAGAATCAAGGAGTTTATCAGCAGTTTTGGAATAAATCCTTTAATGAAGTGCTTCTCCTTCCTGGGACTACAGATACAAACCGTAAAGGTACAAAAAACGAAAATAAAGAGGAAACAACTTATTTGTCGCGCTATTATACTTATCAGGGGCCTGCTTGGTATAGTCGGGAGGTAGAAATTCCTTCAGAATGGAAAGATAAACATATTGTGTTGTTTTTGGAACGGACACGTCCTTCTATGATTTGGATAGATAATGAATTTGTGGGACAGAATAATAATCTTTCTGCACCTCATCGGTATGACTTGACGAATTTCATGACTCCTGGCAAACACCGGATCTCAATCCGGATAGATAATGGAGAAAGCATTCCTTCACAAGTTCGTTCCAGTTCACATGCTTGCACGGAGTCTACACAGACAAACTGGAACGGAATCATTGGCCGTATGGAGCTTCAAGCTATGAATTCTTTATTTATAGAGGGGGTTCAGGTTTTTTCTTCAGTGCCAGAACGCTCTGTGACGGTAAAGGTAAAACTGTCAGGTGCCCCAAATGGACGAGCTAGAAAGATAAGTCTTTCAGCAGAGGCATTTAATACATCAAGAGTGCATAAAGTTAAAACCGTAGAGTTTGATCTGAAAGATGGAGAATGTGAGTATGAATGGACTTATAAATTGGGAAAAGAGGCTTTGTTATGGAGTGATATAACTCCGGCTTTGTATCGTATGAAAGTATGTTTGGAAAATTTGGATGAACATGAAGTGACATTTGGCTTACGAGACTTTAAGGCAGAAGGAACTCATTTTATCATTAATGGTTCAAAAACGTTCTTAAGAGGTAAACATGATGCCTGTGTTTTCCCATTGACTGGATATACGGCTATGACGGTAGATGAATGGAGACGTTATTTTAAGGTTTGTAAAGAATATGGCATTAATCATTGTCGCTTTCATTCATGGTGTCCTCCTGCTGCTTGTTTTGAGGCAGCTGACTTGGAAGGTATTTATTTACAACCGGAATTGACTATTTGGGGAAGCTTTAAAAAAGATCGCAAAGAGTTAATGGACTTTTTACTGAAGGATGGAGAAAGCATTCAAGAGGAATATAGTAATCATGCTTCTTTTGTTTTATTTGCATTAGGTAATGAGTTAAGTGGTGATATCAATATCATGAAAGAGTTTATCAATCATTTCAGGCAAATGGAGAACAGACATCTTTATACGTTTGGATCTAATATCTTTCTAGGAAGTAGAGGACATATTCCAGGCGAGGATTTCTTAGTGACCTGTCGTGTTGGCAGTGGGGAAGGCTATTCTACTCATGTCCGGGCTTCTTTCTCATTTGCTGATGCGGAAGAAGGTGGTTACTTGAATAATACTTATCCTAACACAGAAATGAACTTTGATGAGGCGCTTAAGAAATCGGATGTACCGGTTATAGGACATGAAACAGGGCAGTTTCAGACTTATCCTAATTATACAGAAATGAAGAAATATACGGGAGTTCTTGCACCTTGGAATTTTGAGATTTTTAAAAGAAGATTGGAAAGAGCCGGAATGACAGAGCAATCCAGTGATTTCTTTAAAGCTTCTGGTGCCTGGTCGGTGGAATTGTATCGGGCAGATATTGAGATGAATCTTCGTTCAAAAAGAATGGCTGGTTTTCAGTTACTTGACTTACAGGATTATCCGGGGCAAGGTTCAGCCTATGTGGGAATATTGGATGCATTTATGGATAGTAAGGGATTAATAGAATCGAAGAAATGGAGAGAGTTTTGTTCGGAGGTTGTTCCTTTATTGATAATGAAAAAGTATTGTTGGACTGGGCGTGAACAATTTTTAGGGAAAATAGAGGTTGCCAATTATGGAGGAACAAGTTTGAGCGGCAAAAAATTATCTTGGGTATTGAGAAACGGTTCTATTGTATTATCACAAGGTATGACAGTTTTATCGGAAGGTTTGGGCTTACTATCATGTGGTGATATTCAACTGACATTGCCTGATGTAAAACAAGCCTGTAAAGCAGAGCTATCGCTTGAAATAAAAGGTACGTCTTATCGTAATTCATATCCGATATGGATATATCCTTCTATAAAAAAACTGAATACTAAGGATATTTTAATAGCTCACCGTTTGGATAAGTCTGTTATAGATGTGCTACGCCATGGTGGGAAGGTACTATTGATGCCACGTAGGTCTGATTGTCGTGATGTGACTGTAGGAGGACTATTTCAGACTGATTATTGGAATTATCGCATGTTTAAAAGTATTTGTGATAATATTAAAAAGCCTGCTTCATCTGGAACATTGGGAATTTTAACAAATCCGGCACATAAATTGTTTGCCGATTTTCCAACAGAATACCATACGAACTGGCAATGGTATCCGGTTATCAAGTATAGTTATCCGCTTATTTTGGATTCTTTGCCTCATTCTTATCGTCCAATTGTGCAGGTTATTGATAATGTTGAACGAAATCATAAATTGGGTTTAGTAATGGAATTTAATGTAGAAGGAGGTAAATTGCTTTTGTGTATGGCCGATTTAGATGCGGTAAGAAGTACTCCTGAAGGGTTCCAGTTTTATGCTAGCATATTGGATTATATGCATACAGCAGCATTTCAACCTCAGTTCTCTTTGTCTGAGAAATCTTTACGTAGTTTACTTTTGGACAAAATAGATACAAATGAAATAGAAATCCTGAATAATATATCCTATGAATAATAAGTAGTTGTAGTAGATAAAATGCAGATACCTGAAGGACAATAAAATCGTATTTCGTACTTTTTTATTGTCCTTTTGTATTTCGTTATCCAGCATCTTGTTAATTGCTGGCTACTTTTGTGCTATGACTGAAAACGAAAATTAATTTGAATCCAAAGATTATATTATGAAAAAACTAAATTTGTTTGCAGGTATTTTTTTTTCTCTGAGTTTACTTTCGGGTAATTTGCGGGCGGATAGTGGTGATAAAGAGATGGGCCGTTTTATATCCAACCTAATGAAGCGCATGACTCTGGAAGAAAAAATTGGACAGCTTTATCAGTGTTCAGGAGGTTTTGCTACAGGACCTAATAATACCAAAATAGATAGAACAGAAATGATTAGTAAAGGACTATTGGGCTCTATGCTTAATGTGTCTGGTGTCGCAAATACAAGAAAGTATCAGGAAGCGGCAATGAAATCCCGTTTACAAATCCCGTTGATTTTTGGATTAGATGTTATTCATGGCTTTAGAACAGGATTTCCTCTTCCTCTGGCTGAAGCTGCAAGCTTCGATCTTGAAGCTATAGAGAGAAGTGCTAGATGTTCTGCTCGTGAGGCGGCAGCAGCAGGACTTCACTGGACATTTGCCCCCATGGTTGATATAAGCTGGGATGCACGTTGGGGACGTGTGATGGAAGGTGCTGGAGAGGATCCTTTTTATGGCGCTAAGGTAGCTGAAGCAAGAGTACAAGGATTGCAAGGTGATGATTTGTCGGATAATTCTACTATTATGGCTTGTATAAAGCATTTTGCCGGATATGGTGCTCCTATTGCTGGAAAAGACTATAATAGTGTAGATATGTCAATGGGGCATTTTGCCAATTTTTATATGTTGCCTTACAAAGCTGGGGCTGGGGCTGGTGCAGCCACTTTTATGAGTGCATTTAATGATTTCAATAATGAGCCTTCTACAGGAAATACATTTTTACTTCGTAATCTATTGAAAGATAAGTGGGGATTCAAGGGGTTTGTTGTGTCAGATTGGGGATCTGTTGGTGAAATGATAAATCATCGTTATGCTACAAATGAAAAGGAAGCTGCATATAAAGGTATTACAGCTGGACTTGATATGGAAATGGTAAGTGAATGCTATTTGAAGAATCTGAAATCATTAGTCGAGGAGGGAAGAGTTCCTGAAAATCTTGTAGATGATGCTGTAAGGAGAATTCTTGAGCAAAAATATAAACTTGGTCTGTTTGAGGATCCATTCAAATATTGCAATGAAGGCAGAGAGAAAGAAGTTATTGGTTCTAGACAATCAAGAGAAGACGCCTGTTATGTGGCTGAAAGATCAATGGTATTGCTTAAGAATGAAAATAATATATTGCCACTTGCAAAAGATATAAAGAAGGTCTCTTTGATTGGTGCTCTTTCTAAATCTCAGAAAGATATGTGTGGTGCTTGGTCGTGTGCAGATGTAAGTAAGGTTGTTACTTTATATGATGCCATGTGTAGCAGAGGAGTTCATGTGGATTATGTTGAGGGGTATGATTTGGAAAAGAATACAATTATTGATTTGAATAAAACATTATCTTCTGCAAGAAATTCAGATGTAGTTGTGATTGCTATGGGAGAACGTGCTTGGGAAAGTGGGGAAATGCGCTCGAAAGGTGATATTTCTATTGCTGCTGAACAACAAAAACTTGTATCTGAACTTGTAAAAACTGGTAAACCAGTAGTTGTATTGCTGATGTGTGGTCGTCCGGTTATTTTTAATGAAGTTCGTGAAAAGGCTCCTGCGATATTATGTACGTGGTGGCTGGGGAGTGAAGCAGGCAATGCTATATGTAATGTCCTTTGGGGAGATTACAATCCTTCTGGAAAACTTCCTATGACATTCCCACAGCATAATGGTCAGATTCCTATAAACTACCAATATAAGAGTACGGGTCGTCCGAAGGAAAATGGTGGGTGGAGCACTAAATATATTGATATTTCTCGGGAACCGGCTTATCCGTTTGGTTATGGTTTATCTTATACGACTTTTGAATATTCGGATGTAAAAGTGTCCGTAGTTAAGAAAGATGGTGTATATGCGAATGTTTCTGTGAATGTGAAGAATACGGGTAAGTATGAAGGTGAAGAAGTTGTTCAGCTGTATGTGCGTGATGAAGTTGCTTCTATTACTCGTCCTGTAAAAGAATTAAAAGGATTCGAGAAAATTTCACTAAAACCCGGGGAAAGCAAGAAGGTTGTATTTGAGATTACTGACGAACAGCTTGGTTTCTACAATAATAGCATGAATTATGTGGTAGAAAAAGGTGATTTTACATTTATGGTTGGTACTAATAGTAGAGATTTACAATCAGTTAAATTTACCTTGAATTAATATGAGAGTTTTTATGAAAAAAGCATTGCTAGGTACTGTATTAGGTATTTCTTGGGGTTTGCTACCTTTAGGAATACAAGCGGAAGAGAAACTTGATACGATAAATTATAGAGTTTTTATAGCTGTTGATCGACCAGCAGTTGAACATTGGGGAGGAGAAGATTCGTATCGTGATAAGTTATATAGCTTTTTCGATAAAGTTAACGCATATTGGAATGAGGCAGGTAAGAATAGATTTAAGTATTATTTCCGGTATTTGCCCGATATGCAGGTTATTTATAATGGCTCGTCAAATGTTATAGAACAGGCCTACAGATCATCCGCTGGCTTTAATAATTATGATGTATTGATGATTATAGATTCTAAGGCTGATTATGAGGATGAACATCCCGGGTGGTATTGTGGAGGAGCGTCTGATGGCTTGAGTCTTGTTGTTTGTAGGGGCAGAAGCAAGACTGAATATGAAGATTTATTTGGTAAGGATTATTTTTATCGGGGAGTTGCTCATGAACTGGGACATTATAGAGGAGTAACTGATTTGTATGCAGATAAAATAAAAGCTGATAAAAATCCTGTTAACGGGTTGGAATATAAACCGGAAGAATGTGTAATGAACTCTCATTATACGGCTACTCAGTGGAGTGATTATGCTGTAGATATAATTAATTATACGGCTCGGTATAAGAGACCGGGTAAAGAACTTTCGGGGTTCTTTCATCAAATGTTTCCACAAAATATAGATGTAAAGGTAACAATGAATGGGAAACCAAGGAAAGGGGTAAAATTAAAATTATATGGTTCTCGTGCAGGGTTTAATGATTTGATAGGTATACCATATAGGACGTATCAGACAGATAATATGGGGAACTGTCTGATAACTGGAGTTCCTGATTTGTATGACCAACCTAAACGTCCTATCCATACAGAAGAATTGCCCTATAATCGCTGGTTTACGTTTTTATTGGAAGCGGAATATAAAGGACAGAAAAAGTATGTTTGGTTGCCAGAGTATGAAGTGCAACGTACTTTTTTTAAAGGTGAAAAAACATATTGCGTAGAAATAAAATTTTAAGAAATATGATTATGATAAATAAGGTTTTATGCTTTAAGAAACTGTGTGTTTTTATGTTGTGTATAGGGAGTATGGCTCTTCATGCACAGAAAGTTTATGAGGTAAAAGATGCTTCAGGCAAAGTGGAAGTGAAAGTGGAAGTTGGCAAGGAATCTGTTTCTTATTCTGTAATTCAAGGGGGAGAGACGATGATAGCCAACTCACCCATTTCCATGACTTTGACAGATGGGACTGTGTTTGGAGAAAATCCCCGTGTGAAAAAAGTGCATCGTAGAGTGATCGATGAAGTTATAAATCCTCCTCTTTACAGGAAAGCTCAAATTCGGAATGAATGTAATGAAATGACAATTGACTTTAAGGGGGATTATAGTATTGTGTTTCGTGCTTATGGGGATGGGGCCGCTTATCGTTTTGTTTCTCATCGCAAGAAACCTTTTGAAGTTAAATATGAAGAAGCTAATTTCGGTTTAGTAGAAGATTTGAATGTGTATGCTGCATATCCGAGAGGTCGCATGAATGAAGGGAAAAAAGATCCTTTTTATAGCTGTTTTCAGAATGTTTATACTTACACATCTTTGTCTAAATGGACTGATGGGCAGTTTGCTTTTTTACCCTTGCTGATAGAAGGGAAAAATGGGAAAAAAATTTGTATTACTGAAGCCGATTTGTTGAATTATCCAGGTATGTATTTAGCAAATGATACAGAAAAGAACGGATTAAAAGGAGTGTTTGCGGCTTATCCTGAGAAAGTGGTGCCAGAGGTACGTGGTTTGAAGGGAGTGGTCAAGTCTCGAAAAGATTATATAGCAAGAGTAGATGGTGAAACAGCCTTTCCTTGGCGTGTGATGATTATCTCTGAAAAGGATACGGAACTATTGGATAATGACATGGTTTATAAGTTGGCAACTCCAGCACGATTTTCAGATTTCTCATGGATTAAGCCTGGAAAAGTTGCTTGGGATTGGTGGAATAATTGGAGTCTGTATGGGGTGAATTTCCGTGCTGGTATTAATACGGAAACTTATAAGTATTATATTGATTTTGCGTCTAAAAATGGTATTGAGTATGTAATCCTGGATGAAGGATGGTCGGTTCCGGGAGCTGCAGATTTGATGCAGGTAGTTCCTGAAATTGATTTAGAGGAAATTATTGCACATGCAAATAAGAAGAATGTGGGTATTATTCTTTGGGCTGGCTTCTTGGCTTTTGACAAAGATATGGAGCGTGTATGCAAGCATTATTCAGAAATGGGAGTAAAAGGATTTAAAATAGACTTTATGGATCGTGATGATCAGGTCGCTGTTGATTTTAACCACCGTGCTGCTGCTATTGGAGCTAAATATAAATTGCTAATAGATTTGCATGGAACTTATAAACCGACAGGTTTGCAACGTACCTATCCGAATACAATTAACTTTGAAGGGGTATTTGGTCTTGAAGAAGTAAAATGGGCAGAGAAAGGTATGGATCAGGTGACTTATGATGTGACCTTCCCGTTTATTCGCATGATAGCAGGACCTGTAGATTATACTCAAGGTGCTATGATGAATGCTAATAAAGAGAATTTCCGGGCTGTGTATACCGAGCCAATGAGTCAGGGTACTCGTTGCCGTCAGCTGGCAGAATATGTCATTTTTGAATCTCCATTAAATATGTTATGTGATTCTCCGAGTAATTATGAAAAGGAGCAGGAGTGTACTTCTTTTATTGCGGGAATTCCTACTGTATGGGATGAAACTCTGCCTCTTCAAGCTAAAATTGGGGAATATATTGTCACCGCTCGTCGTAAAGGTGATGTTTGGTATATAGGAGGATTGACAAACTGGGAGGTACGTGACTTAGAAATAGACTTTTCTTTTTTAGGGACAGGAACTTTTAAAGCAGAAATATTTAAAGATGGTATAAACGCTGATTTGGTGGCAAAAGATTATCAAAAAGAGAATATCCAGTTGTCATCAGATTCGAAAGTAAAAATCCATTTAGCTCCAGGTGGAGGTTTTGTGATGAAAATTGTCAGATAAAAAATATGGGTACGGCTTGGAATCGGTAAGATTTCAAGCCGTATTTGTATTCATATAGTTATAGTAATTTCTTGATTATAATCTCATCACCTCCTGCTCAAAGTTATCCTTATCACCTTTAGCTTTGTTACGTATTTTACTTCTATAATTATATACTGTAGCTAATGAGTATCCCAAGAAATGGGCAATTCGGTTGGCGTCGGTTACTCCCAGGCGAATCAAGGCGAAAATACGTAATTCTGTGTTTAAGATTTCTCCGGGCTTAGGCTCAATCTTCCCGTCTTCATTTAAAAGTTCGTTGAAATCATGGATGAAGTTGGGGAATAGTTCCAAGAACGATTTATCAAATTCATTATAAAAGTTTTTACGTTCTTCACGCAGAAAGTCTGCCGAACGGATAGCTTTAAACAAATCTTCTATACGGGAAGCCATCGCTAATTTCTCAAGTGAGCGTCTGTATTGTTCCAGTTTGTCCAGATAGCTGACACAACGGTCCAGATAACGGGCGATGTACACTTCTTTGATTTTTCCTGTCTGCTGCAATTGCTGGTTGAGAGCTACCAGTTCTTTGTTGCTTTTTGAGAGATTCTTTCGCATGAGAGAAAGTTTTCTCAGTCCATGGTAAAGGTAAAAGGCCAGTAGGATGAGACATACAGCCAGTCCGGTAATGCTAAGAGTCAGGATTCTTCCTAACCGTTTTTCCTGTGCTTTTTTGTCGGAATAAGCTTTATCGATGATGGGATAGAATTCTGTGACCTCTAAAAAACGCAGGCGTGCATTGCAGGCTACAGCGTCTTTCATGGAGCAGCTTACATAATTATAAGCCCTTTCCGGGTCACCTTGCTGGTATACCAGCCGGGCAAGCTTTTGAAGGGCCGCGTATTCGCGAACCGATGCATTGAGGTCAATGAGGGCTGTCTGAGCAAGGTAGTAAATTTCCATGTCTGTGTCTTTCTTGGCTTCGTATGCCAATGAAAGGGTATAGTATGCGTATGCTTTTTCCTGCATGTCTAAAGGAGAAGTAAGCACTTTGTTTAAAATGGGAATAGCCTGATCAGCCTGCCCGCTTAATATCATTTTTTCGGCTAATACAATACGGCGGTCGCTTCCCTGAGGAAGTATTTTCAGCAAGGAGTCACGATAAAGTTCCGTTTTTTTCAGATACACTTGTTTAATGTGTGGGTCTACTGTATTATCTGCCATCCATCCATAGCAGGCTCTTATGGTGAAATAATAATATTCTAAGTTGGGTGAAGACAGTTCGTGAGGGTGAATTGTTTGTAATTCTGTTAAGGCTTCATTGTACATGCCCATGACACCTCTTACTTCTGCTCGATTGATGGAGATTTCGATGTCTCGCTCCGGTTGAGGCTGGAGAGAGTTGTAATATTCCTTACGACGAATGTAGTGGCAGGCAGAATCAGCCTGATAATACAGGTATAAATTAAAGAGCTCTCCACAGAGTTTATAGCGTTCGGTATTGTCTGTGGCATAGTTCAGCCTTTGTTTGATTTGAGATATGACAGCTTCTCTGTTGTTTTTTAATTTCTCTTTTTGGGAAATTGCGTTATCTAATTGCTCTAAGATTCGTTGCTCGGAGCTTTGTGCGGAAATGGAGATGAACCAGCCTTCTGCAATAAACAATATAAGGAAAAGTATAGATCTCATAGTTTTAAGGTTGAATATCTGGTGTTATATCATTTATATTTTAGTTACTTCAAATTTTGTTAACTTGTTGTAAACCTTCTGTTTACTTCCTTTATGTGTTTATATTTTATTTCCAAAGATAAGAAATCTTTTGTCATGAATCTACTTTTGCATTGAAAAACATTTCAACCTCAATATCATGAAACATACATTAATTTTATTGATTGTATTCCTTTTCTCGTGGGGAGGAGGACAGACTGCTCAGGCAATGGAGATAAAGAAAGTGGCTCCTTCTTTCTGGTGGGCAGGAATGAAAAACCCGGAACTCCAAATTTTGTTGTATGGAGAGGATTTGGTTTTGTCGGATGTGAGTGTATCCGGTGAAGGAATTTATCTGAAAGAAACGGTTAAGCAGGACAATCCGAATTATTTGTTACTTTACCTTGATTTATCGGAAGCAAAGGCACAGACTTTTCAAATCCTGTTGAAGAACGGAAAAAAGAAATTGCAGATTCCATACGAGCTGAAATCGCGTGTACGGATAGGAGAAGATGTAAAAGGTTTTACTTCAGAAGATGTGCTTTACCTGATTATGCCCGATCGTTTTGCGAACGGTAATCCTGAAAATGACGTGATAGACGAGATGCGTGAAAAGAAGGTAGACCGTACAGATTCGTTTGCACGTCATGGTGGTGACATTCAAGGTATATCGAATCATTTGGATTATATTGCTGATTTAGGAGTGACAGCAATCTGGCTGAATCCTACTCAGGAAAATGATATGGAAAGCGGTTCCTATCATGGATATGCCATTACAGACTATTATCAGATTGACAGACGGTTTGGAAGTAATGAAGATTTCTGTGCACTGGTAGAAAAAGCGCATGAAAAGAATCTGAAAGTAGTGATGGATATGATTTTTAATCATTGCGGAAGCGAAAATTACCTGTTTAGAGACAAACCTTCCAAAGATTGGTTTAATTACCGTTCCAATTATGTTCAAACCTCATTTAAAACGGCCAGTGTAATGGATATTCACGCCAGTACATTCGAAAAGAAGATTGCCACTGACGGGTGGTTTACTTCTGTGATGCCCGATTTTAACCAGCGTAACCGCCATGTGGCACGTTATCTGATACAAAGCAGTATCTGGTGGATTGAATATGCAGGAATCAATGGTATTCGTCAAGACACACATCCTTATGCGGATTTTGATTTTATGAGTCAATGGTGTAAAGAGGTGTTGGATGAATATCCTTATTTCAATATTGTAGGAGAAACCTGGTTGAACAGTAATGTGCTGGTTTCTTATTGGCAGAAGGACAGCAAACTGGCTGCTCCGCTGAATTCTAACTTGCCTACGGTGATGGATTTTCCTTTGCAGGCTTTAATGAATCAGGCATTTGATGAAGAAACTGGTGAATGGGGAGGAGGATTGTATAAGCTTTATGATTATCAGACACAGGATTTGGTATATGCCAATCCGATGAATCTGCTGACCTTTTTAGATAATCATGATACTTCCCGCTTTGCACAGACCGATGAAATGGCGAAGAACCTGAAACGTTATAAGCAGGCCATGGTATTTCTGCTCACTACCAGAGGCATTCCTCAGATTTATTATGGTACGGAAATACTGTTGACCGGTGATAAAGGCAAGGGGGATGGAGACTTACGTAAGGATTTTCCGGGAGGCTGGCAAGAAGATACGCGCAACTGCTTTGTCGAAAAAGGGCGGACGGTACTGGAAAATGAAGCATTTGAGTTTACCCGTCAATTGTTGAATTGGAGAAAAGGAAATCAGGTGATAGGTAAAGGTAACCTGAAACATTATTCTATTCAAAATGGAGTGTATGTGTATCAGCGCGAGTTTAACGGTAAATCGGTGGTAGTTATCATGAACGGAACGGATGATTCAAAAGAACTGGACCTGACTCCTTATCAGGAAATCCTTCCACGAGAAAATGCACTTGACGTATTGACCGGAAAAAATGTGAATTTAAGTGGGAAACTTCGCTTGGATGGAAGAGAAAACTTCATTCTAAACTTCTAAAACGTTTCTATTTTTAGGCTATGTGAAAATGATTAATCAGCTTATTATAAGATGATTACTGTTTCTTCTGATTTATATTTTCCTTTTTGTGAAAATAAGATGAAAAAGTGACGCATAATTTTGCTCCCGGTAATTGAAAAACATAAAATCTAATCAATATTAATACCACGAAGAACTTATGAAAACAAGAAAAACTTTTGCCTTTGTAGCTTTGTGTTGTTGTGCATTGTGGGCGAATGCACAGAAATTGACTTCACCGGATGGAAATCTGGTAATGGACTTTAGCTTGAACCAAAAAGGTGCTCCTGTTTATGAGTTAACTTTTAAGAACAAGCCTGTGATAAAACCCAGTACATTGGGACTGGAATTAAAACGGGAAGATCCGGAAAAAAGGATTGGCTTTGAATGGACGGAACGTAAAGATAAAGAACGTGTAGATGAGAAAATGAATCTCATGACCGGTTTTAAAGTCAGAGAAACACATACTTCTACTTTCGATGAAACCTGGCGTCCGGTATGGGGTGAAGAAAGTGAAATACGCAATCATTACAATGAATTAGAAGTGACACTTGATCAGCCGGAAAATGACCGTTACATAGTGATTCGTTTCCGTTTGTTTAATGATGGGCTGGGATTCCGCTATGAATTCCCTCAGCAACCTAATTTGAATTATTTCGTAATTAAGGAAGAACATACTCAGTTTGCCATGACCGGTGACCATACGGCATTCTGGATTCCGGGAGATTATGACACGCAGGAATATGACTATACAACTTCCCGTCTTTCTGAGATTCGTGAGAAAATGAAAACGGCGGTGACGGAAAATTCTTCACAGTTTGTGTTCTCACCTACGGGAGTACAGACGGCTTTGATGATGAAGACGGATGATGGCCTTTATATCAATCTGCATGAAGCAGCTTTGGTAGACTATGCTTGTATGAGCCTGAATTTGGATGATAAGAATATGGTATTTGAATCATGGCTGACTCCGGATGCCAAAGGAGACAAAGGCTATATGCAAACTCCTTGTAATTCACCTTGGCGTACAATTATTGTCAGTGATGATGCACGTAATATTTTGGCCTCTCGTATTACGCTGAACCTGAATGAACCGTGTAAAATTGAGGATACTTCCTGGATTCATCCGGTAAAATATGTGGGTGTATGGTGGGATATGATTACCAATAAAGGAACTTGGGCTTATACTGATGAGTTGCCAAGTGTGAAGCTTGGGGTGACTGATTATTCACAGACAAAGCCGAATGGTAAGCACTCAGCCAATACGGCTAATGTGAAACGTTACATCGATTTTGCGGCGAAACATGGTTTTAATGCGGTACTCGTAGAAGGATGGAACCAAGGTTGGGAAGATTGGTTTGGCAAGAGCAAAGACTATGTGTTTGACTTTGTAACTCCTTATCCAGACTTCGATGTACAGGAAATTCATCGTTATGCGGCAGGTAAAGGTATTGAGATGATGATGCATCATGAAACTTCAGCCTCTGTCCGTAATTACGAACGTCATTTGGATAAAGCATACCAGTTTATGGTGGACAATGGGTATAACTCAGTGAAGAGCGGCTATGTGGGTGACATTATTCCTCGTGGTGAACATCACTACGGACAGTGGATGGTAAACCACTATCTGTATGCCGTGAAGAAAGCTGCTGATTATAGAATCATGGTAAATGCTCATGAAGCTGTTCGCCCGACCGGATTGTGTCGTACTTATCCGAACCTGATTGGTAATGAGTCAGCACGTGGTACAGAATACGAGTCATTTGGCGGAAATAATGTGAACCATACGACTATTCTTCCGTTTACACGTTTGATTGGTGGTCCGATGGATTATACGCCGGGTATTTTTGAACCGGATTGCAGCAAGATGAATCCGAATAACAAATCGCATGTACGTACTACCCTGGCACGTCAGCTGGCACTTTATGTCACTATGTATAGCCCGTTGCAGATGGCTGCCGATGTACCGGAAAATTATGAACGCTTCATGGATGCGTTCCAGTTCATTAAGGATGTGGCTGTCGACTGGGATGAAACGAAGTATCTGGAAGCAGAACCGGGTGAGTATGTGACGATTGCCCGTCGTGCAAAAGGTACTACTGACTGGTATGTAGGATGTACAGCAGGATATAACGGTCATGAATCGAAGCTGGCTTTTGATTTCCTGGAACCGGGAAAGAAATATGAGGCCGTGATTTATGCAGATGCCAAAGATGCAAGCTGGGATAAGAATCCGCAGGCTTATACTATCACTAAAAAGAAAGTAACGAGCAAAACGAAGTTGAATCTGAAAGCAGCTGTGGGAGGTGGATATGCCATCTCAATTAAAGAAATTAAATAACTAAACGGGATGATAAGGTAACGATTGTGGTGGTTTTCAATAGGTATTAGTATAAAATTTACGGAATACTTTAATTTAATAATATGGAAATAAAGAGGAATGTAGTAAGTAGATTCCTGCTATTATGGGTAGTTGGAATGTTACTTTCCGTGCAAGTTTTTGCACAAGGGTTTATCGTGAAAGGTGTAGTGAAAGATAATACCGGGATGGGAGTGATTGGAGCTAATATTCTGGTGAAAGGAACAACGAACGGAACCATTACGGATTTTGATGGTAATTTTACATTGGAAGCAAAAAAGGGAGATGTGATTGTCATTTCCTTTATCGGTTATAAAACGCAGGAACTTCCTGCTGCAGCTACAATGAATGTGACACTTCAGGATGACACGGAAGTATTGGAAGATGTGGTGGTGATTGGTTATGGTTCGGTGAAAAAAGACGATGCAACCGGTTCGGTTACTGCAATTAAGCCGGATAAGATAAGTAAGGGTATCACTACTTCTCCACAAGATATGATTACCGGAAAAATTGCTGGTGTCAATGTTGTGTCTACTGGTGGTACACCAGGTGCTGGAGCTACCATACGTATTCGTGGAGGTTCATCTTTGAATGCCAGTAATGACCCTTTGATTGTGATTGATGGTCTCGCCATGGATAATGATGGAGTCAAAGGTATGTCAAATCCGCTTTCTTTGGTCAATCCCAATGATATTGAAACTTTTACCGTGTTAAAAGATGCTTCTGCTACAGCTATTTATGGTTCACGTGCATCAAATGGTGTAATCATTATTACAACTAAAAAAGGAAATGCAGGTTCAGCACCGAAAGTAAACTATGATGGAAATGTGTCTTTTGGAAAGTTACGTTCCAAACTGGATGTGCTTACCGGGGATGAATACCGGGAATATGTAACCAATTTATTTGGAGGTGAAGAAAATCTGCCCTATCCATTGGGTACAGCAAATACCGACTGGCAGGACGAAGTGTATCGTACGGCTGTGAGTCATGATCATAATATTACAATTTCTGGTGGACTCAAAAATATGCCTTACAGGGTATCTTTGAGCTATACCAATCAAAATGGTATCATTAAAACTTCTAATTTTGAACGCTTTACAGCCTCTGTAAATTTGGCTCCTTCCTTTTTTGATAACTATTTGAAGTTTAATATTAATGCCAAAAGTATGGTGGCATGGAATCAGTATGCTGATGGGAATGTGGTGAGCGCAGCTGTCACAATGGATCCGACCCGTCCTGTTTACGATAATAGCACAAATGTTTTTGGAGGCTATTACCAATGGAGTGTACCGGCAAACTTTAATAATCCTGATTGGGAACTTACTTCTAATTCTTTGGCTACACAGAATCCGGCTGCATTGTTGCACTTAAAAGATGACCATGCGAAATCAAAGAGTTTTATTGGCAACGTAGAAGCAGATTATAAATTTCATTTTTTACCTGATTTACGGATTCATGCCAATGTGGGAGCTGATTACTCTGAAGGCTGCCAGACTACCATTATATCTCCTTACTCATTCTCAAACAACTACTATGGATTAAATGGGGTTGCTTATGAATATAAGTATAATTTGTCCGGAAGCGCTTATTTGCAGTATATCAAAGATTTTGCAGATGGAAAACATGCATTGGACGTAATGATTGGTACAGAAGAACAGCATTTCCATCGTACGGGCTATGAGATAAAAAGTGGAACAAACCCTTTGACCAATACAGCATACAATGAAGTGAAGAGAGAAGATACTGCTTATGGCTATCATAGTACTTTGGTCTCATTTTTCGGTCGTTTGAACTATACTTTGATGAATAAGTATCTGCTTACAGCAACTTTACGTCAAGATGGTACTTCCCGGTTTGCCAGTAGCTCCAGATGGGGTACATTTCCTTCTTTTGCTTTTGGATGGAAAATGAAAGAGGAAGGCTTTTTGCAAGGTGTTGACTGTCTGTCCGATTTGAAGCTTCGTTTAGGATGGGGCGTGACAGGACAGCAGAACTTGGGGAATACACAAGATTTTCCTTATTTACCATTATATACAGCCAATAGAGACTTTGCATACTATCCGATGGGAGATGGGTATTTGACAACCTCCAGACCTGCTTCTTATAATCCCTCTTTGAAATGGGAGGAAACTACGACCTGGAATGCTGGGCTTGATTTTGGCTTTTTGAATGGACGAATTGCGGGTACATTGGATTATTATTACCGTGAAACGAATGATTTGATTAACAGTGTATATATTGCTACCGGTACAAACTTCAGCAATATGCTGCTGAGCAATGTGGGTTCTCTTCGTAACCAGGGTATAGAATTCTCAATTAATACCAAACCTGTTGTAACCAAGGATTTTATTTGGGATTTGGGGTATAATGTAACCTGGAATAACAATAAGATTACGAAGTTGACAGGCGGAAATGATGAGGACTACTATGTGGCTACAGGAGGTATATCTACGAGCACAGGGTCTACTATTCAGGCGCATAAAGTGGGATACGCAGCATCTTCGTTTTATGTGTATCAGCAAGTGTATGATGATAACGGAAATCCTATAGAGAATACATTTGTAGATCGTAACAATGATGGAATTATCAATGACAGTGATCGGTATATTTACAAAAAACCGACAGCAGATGTATTGATGGGGTTAACCTCAAAGATGACTTATAAAAACTGGGATTTCAGTTTTGCTCTTCGTGCCAGCATCGGAAACTATGTCTATAATGATGTGTTGGCGAATCGGGCTAACGTAAGTACAAATGGAATATGGTCTACTTCTGGTTTTTATTCAAATCGTCCTTTGTCTGCGATTAATTTAGGATTTAGCGGTATAGGCAATTATTATATGTCGGACTATTTTGTTCAGAATGCATCTTTCTTGCGTTGCGATAATATTACGTTGGGATATTCATTCCAGAATTTGTTTAAGACTTCTGGTTATAATGGAATCGGTGGACGTATTTATGCCACAGTTCAGAATCCGTTTGTTATTACGGGTTACGAAGGGCTTGATCCGGAGGTACAATCGGCAAGTGATACTCCGGGAATTGATAACAATATTTATCCGCGCCCTATAACCTTCCTTATAGGTTTGAGCCTTCAATTCTAAGTATGTTAAATTTAAAATGAAAGACTATTATGTTATTCCATAGATTAAAATCATTAATATCCGTAGCTGCAATTGCTTTTACGTGTAGTTTGGGTTCATGTGTGAATGATTTGGATATAAGCCCGATTAATCCACAAGCTAGTGCGTCTTTTTCTCAGGATGAAGTGTATGCAAAAGTCTATGCCACTTTGAGTCTGACTGGCCAGCAAGGAGCTGCAGGAAATGGAGATGTGGCAGGGGTAGATGAAGGTAGTGCTTCTCCTTTTTATCGTATGATTCTGACTGCTTATGAATATCCGACAGATGAGGTGATTTGTAGCTGGTCAGATTCGGGAATTCCGGATTTTTATCAGATGAACTGGGGCTCTTCTAATTTGCCTTTAACCGGTTTTTATAGTCGCTTAATGTTTGATGTGACTTTATGCAATCATTTTTTGGAACAAACGGATGCTTTTACAGATGAGAAAACGATACGCCAGCGTGCAGAGGTTCGTTTTATTCGCGCCCTAAATTATTATTATTTAATGGATGCTTATGGTAATCCCCCTTTTACAGAAATTGTTTCATTGACGGAAGACCCTAAGCAAATTCAGAGAGCTGACTTGTTTGCTTATCTTGAAACGGAGCTGAAAAATATTGAGGATGACTTGGTTGCTCCTCGGAATGGAGAATTCGGTCAGGTAGATCAGGTTTGCGTGTGGATGTTGTTGTCGCGTATGTATTTGAACGCTGAAGTGTATACCGGTACGGCAAAATGGGGAGAAGCGATTACCTATGCAAATAAAGTGATTGGTTCGGGATATGAACTTGCTGATAATTATGCGGATTTATTTATGGCTGATAATGATGAAAATGAGGATGCAATGAAAGAGATTATTTTACCTCTTCGTTTGGATGGAGCCAATGCACGTTCTTATGGAGGTGCTCAATTTGCAATAGCGGCTACTCATACAGCTGGAATGACCTCATGGGGCACTTCTGAAGGATGGGGAGGTGTGAGAGCTCGTAAGGCATTGGTCAATAAGTTCTTCCCTAATGATGATGCTCCATTACTTGTGAATGAAACCCAAATGGCTGCTGCGGCAGGGGATGACAGAGCTTTGTTCTTTTCTGGTACAGAAGATAATACACGGACATTGGAGATAAATGATCCATATACATTTAAACAAGGCTTCTCCATTGCGAAATGGACAAATGTGCGTTCTGATGGGCAGCCTTCGCACGATGCAACTTGGGTGGATACGGATGTTCCTTTTTTCCGGACAGCTGAAGCTTATCTGACTTTGGCGGAAGCGACACTTCGTAATGGTGGCTCGCAGAAAGATGCGTTGAATGCAATCAATGTATTACGTAGACGCGCTCATGCAAAAGAATTGTCATCCATTACGCTGGATGAGATATTGGATGAGAAAGCACGAGAATTTTATTTTGAAGGCCAACGTCGAACTGATTTGATACGTTATGGTTATTTCACCGGAGGAGATTATCTTTGGGACTGGAAAGGAGGAGTGAAGAATGGTACTTCAGTTAATTCGCAGTATGATGTGTATCCAATACCATCCTCAGATATTAATGTAAATGAAAATTTGGTGCAGAATGAAGGATATTGATAATCTGCTGAGAATTTAGTTACTTAGCTAGATAGTCAATGTAGCAAAATTAAAAAAAGGATTCATGATAAAGGTATGAGGTGAAATTCATTCTTTGTTCATGAATCCTTTTTCGTATAATAAGTCTTATTCTTTGATTTCTTTCAACTGGAAATCCTTTCTTCGCAGTACGAAACTGTTACTCAGGTATTTCTCGCGGACAATCTTGTTTTCAGCCAGTTCTTCCGGAGTTCCCTGGAAGAGGATTTTTCCTTCAAACAGCAGGTAAGCACGGTCGGTGATGCTAAGTGTTTCCTGCACGTTATGGTCTGTGATCAGAATTCCGATGTTCTTGTCTTTTAGTTTCCAGACGATGTGCTGGATATCTTCCACGGCAATCGGGTCTACTCCGGCAAACGGTTCGTCAAGCATGATAAATTTCGGGTCGATGGCCAGACAGCGTGCAATTTCCGTACGGCGGCGTTCACCTCCGGAAAGTTGGTCTCCTAAGTTCTTGCGTACTTTCTGCAGACGAAACTCGGCAATCAGACTTTCCAGTTTCTCTTTCTGGTATTCTGGTGACTTGTTGGTCAACTCTAATACAGAAGCAATGTTGTCTTCCACGCTCATTTTGCGGAATACGGAAGCTTCCTGTGCCAGGTAACCGATGCCATTTTGGGCTCGTTTGTAGACAGGATAGGAAGTTATGTCTTTATCGTTTAGATAAATGTGTCCTTCATTGGGGACAATCAGTCCGGTAGTCATGTAGAAAGAGGTGGTCTTACCCGCACCGTTAGGGCCGAGCAGTCCTACAATTTCCCCCTGTTTCACATTGATGGAAACATGGCTCACCACTGTTCGTTTTCCGTATTTTTTGACCAGGTTCTCGGTTCGTAGCACCATTCTGCCGTCTGAAGGTAATTCAAACTTTTCGGTCGTAGATTCTTGATTTTCTTGTGCTGCCATTGTCCTTTTGTTAGCTGTTCAGTCGTGCAAAAGTAGTAAAAATCTTGGCTTCTGTGGTTCTTAATTCGAAAATCCTCCTGTCTTTTATTATAATATAGCTAAAAAGCACTACTTTTGCGTCAAACATGATTGTAATAATATGATAAAGCCTGTTACAAACCTTGGAAAATACCTCATGTTGATGGGGCGTGTATTTTCCCGTCCGGAACGTTGTCGGATGTATTTTAAGCAATACTTGAACGAGATGGTACAGTTGGGTATCAATTCGATTGGTATTGTGCTGCTGATTTCTTTTTTTATCGGTGCCGTAATTTGTATTCAGATTAAATTGAATATTGAAAGTCCTTGGATGCCGCGTTTCGTGGTGGGATATACCACTCGTGAAATTTTGCTGCTGGAGTTCTCATCTTCTATCATGTGTTTGATTTTAGCGGGAAAAGTCGGGTCGAACATTGCTTCGGAGATTGGTACGATGAGGGTGACACAGCAGATTGATGCACTGGAAATTATGGGAGTGAACTCAGCCTCTTATCTGATTCTTCCGAAGATTCTGGGATTGATGACCATGATTCCTTTTTTGGTGATTTTCAGTATCTTCGCAGGTATTATAGGTGCTTTCTGTACTGCTTGGTTTGCCGGTATCATGAATGCGACGGATTTGGAATATGGTTTACAGTATTGCTTTGTGGAATGGTATATCTGGTGTAGCTTTATTAAATCCTTATTTTTTGCCTTTATCATAGCCAGTGTGTCTGCTTATTTTGGATATACGGTAGAAGGAGGTTCTATTGCGGTCGGTAAAGCCAGTACGGACTCTGTGGTTTCAAGCAGTGTCTTGATTTTGTTTTCAGATTTGATACTTACACAATTGTTGATGGGATGATACAGCTAAATTCTATATGCAAATCATTTGAAGGACGTACAGTTCTTGAGGATATTAATTTTTCGTTTGACAACGGGAAAACCAATTTGATTATCGGGCAGAGTGGCTCTGGAAAGACGGTACTGATGAAATGTATTGTAGGGCTGCTTACTCCAGAGTGCGGGGAGATTCTGTATGACGGACGTAATCTGTTGGACATGGGAAAGAAAGAAAAGAAGGCGCTGAGACGTGAGATGGGCATGATTTTTCAAAGTGCTGCATTGTTCGACTCACTTTCTGTACTGGAAAATGTGATGTTTCCACTGGATATGTTCTCTAATGATACTTACCGTGACCGGGTGAAGCGGGCGCAGTTTTGTCTGGATCGTGTGAACTTGATTGATGCGCAGTCAAAATATCCTGGAGAAATCAGTGGGGGGATGCAGAAGCGTGTGGCTATTGCACGTGCCATTGCTTTACAGCCAAAATACTTGTTCTGTGACGAGCCTAATTCTGGGCTTGACCCTAAAACCTCGTTGGTGATTGATGATTTGATTCATGATATTACCAAAGAATACAATATGACGACAATCATTAATACGCACGATATGAACTCTGTGATGGGTATTGGTGAAAGCATATTGTATATTTACCAGGGTCATAAGGAATGGGAAGGAACAAAAGACGAGGTATTCAATGCCACGAACGAGCGGTTGAATAACTTCATCTTTGCTTCAGATTTGCTGCAGAAGGTGAAGAAAGAGGAAAATAGTAAGGCTCGTAAAGTTTGATATTGACAAGAGTCGGGTTGAAATAATAAGGAACGGCAGAAGGTGGATATGCTTTCTGCCGTTTTTTATTTGGTTGGTTGACAAGGATTCAGAAGCCGTAAAGATTTTTTAGCTTGTCAGTTTGGTTATTGAAAGATTAAACATTATTTTTGCAACCTCTTTTGGTAAATACGAGAAATAATTAATAATTAAATAAATAAGTCGAAAATGAATATTTCATTGCAAAATGTAGACAACGTAAGCGCTGTGCTTACTGTTCAGATTGAAAAAGCTGATTATCAGGAAAAAGTTGAAAAAGCACTGAAAACTCTTCGTCAGAGAGTAAATATGCCTGGATTCCGTAAGGGAATGGTTCCTATGGGATTGATTAAAAAACAGTACGGAACTTCTGTATTGCTGGAAGAAGTTGACAAACTGTTGCAGGAAAAAGTAGGTGAGTATATCCGTGAAAACAAAGTTAACATGTTGGGTACTCCTCTGCCTAAGGAAAATAACGCAAATTTTGAAACTGATGAGAATTTTGAATTCTCTTTCGATATCGCATTGGCTCCTGAATTCAATGTAGAATTGTCTAATAATGATACTGTTGACTACTATGATATTAACGTAACTGACGAAATGGTAGATCAGCAGGTAAATATGTACAGACAGCGTACTGCTAAGTATGACAAGGTAGAAGACTATCAGGATAAGGATATGCTGAAAGGTCTATTGGCTGAGCTGGATGAAAACGGCAATACAAAAGAAGGTGGTGTGCAGGTAGAAGGTGCAGTAATGATGCCTTCATACATGAAGAACGATGACCAGAAAGCTATCTTCAACGGTGCAAAGGTAAATACTGTATTGGTATTCAACCCGTCAGTTGCTTTCGATAACAATGAAGCTGAGTTGGCTTCTCTGTTGAAAGTGAAGAAAGAAGAAGTTGCTAACTACAAAGGTAATTTCAGCTTCCAGATTGAAGAAATCACTCGTATGATTCCGGGCGACTTGACTCAGGAGCTGTTCGACCAGGTATTGGGTGAAGGAAAGGCTCACAGCGAAGAAGAATTCCGTGCTCAGATTAAGGAAACAATTGCAAAACAGTTTGAAGCTGACAGCGACTATAAGTTCTTGTTGGATGTACGTACTTATTTGTCGGAAAAAGTTGGTAAACTGCAGTTTGCTGATGAACTGATGAAACGTATCATGTTGGAAAACAACAAGGAAAAAGGTGAAGAATTCGTTTCTGAAAACTACGAAAAGAGCTTGGAAGAACTGACTTGGCACCTGATTAAAGAAAAACTGGTAGCTGCTAACGATATTAAGGTAGAACAGGCTGATATCACTAACATGGCTAAGGAAGCTACTCGTGCACAGTTTGCTCAGTATGGTATGATTAACGTTCCTGATGAATTGTTGGAAAACTATTCAAAAGAAATGTTGAAGAAACGTGAAAGTGTAGAAGCTCTGGTAAACCGTGTTGTTGAATCTAAGTTGTCTGAAATCTTGAAAGGTCAGGTAACATTGAATCACAAAGCAGTTTCTGCAGAAGAATTCAACAAAATGTTTCAATAAGCAATTCGGCTCTCAAATTTGATTGCTAAAATATTCTAAAAAAGGAGGCTTTTAACTTGACTTCTTCTGTAAGATAGAAGTGTTTTGTACTTTTGTTTTTTCAGAAGAAAAGGGGTTAAAAGCCTCTTTTTATATTGTAGAATTAATATAAGGATTATGATGGACGATTTTAGAAAATATGCTACCAAGCATCTCGGAATGAATAGTATGGTACTTGATGATGTCATCAAGTCGCAAGCAGGATACTTGAATCCGTATATTTTGGAAGAACGTCAGTTGAATGTGACGCAGTTGGATGTCTTTTCTCGTTTGATGATGGATCGTATCATTTTCCTCGGAACCCAGATTGATGATTATACTGCCAATACTTTGCAGGCTCAGCTTTTGTATCTGGATTCAGTGGATTCGGGTAAAGATATTTCTATTTATATCAATTCCCCAGGCGGTTCTGTGTACGCAGGTTTAGGTATTTATGATACCATGCAGTTTATCAGTAGCGATGTGGCTACAATTTGTACAGGTATGGCAGCTTCTATGGCAGCTGTATTGTTGGTAGCCGGAAAAGAAGGAAAACGTTCAGCCTTGACTCACTCACGCGTGATGATTCATCAGCCGATGGGAGGAGCACAAGGTCAGGCTTCGGATATTGAAATTACTGCTCGTGAGATTCAGAAACTGAAGAAAGAACTGTATACAATCATTGCAGATCACTCTCATACGGATTTTGATAAGGTTTGGGCAGATTCTGACCGTGATTATTGGATGACGGCATCTGAGGCTAAAGAGTATGGTATGATTGATGAAGTGTTATCTCGTAAACCTTCATTGTAACACTGTGATTTACTTAAAAACTAGATAGGCTTTGGAAGAAAAAAGGACTTCAAGAAACTCGAAAAGAAGATGTAGCTTTTGCGGTCGCACAGAAGACGAAGTAGGCTTCCTGATTACAGGTGTGAACGGATGTATCTGTGATAGTTGTGCAGAACAGGCGCATGAAATCGTAAAAGAAGCGATGCATCATCAAGGACAGGGGCCAACAGACCTGAATTTGTCTGCGCTCCCTAAGCCGAAGGATATTAAAGAATTCCTGGACCAGTATGTGATTGGTCAGGATGATGCAAAACGCTATTTGGCTGTAGCGGTGTATAATCACTACAAACGTTTGCTTCAGCCTAAGGATAAGAATGATGTGGAGATAGAAAAGTCAAACATCATTATGGTGGGAAGCACCGGAACCGGAAAGACTTTGCTGGCTCGTACCATTGCTAAGTTACTCCATGTGCCTTTTACCATTGTAGATGCGACTGTGCTGACCGAAGCAGGATATGTGGGAGAAGATATTGAAAGTATTCTGACCCGCTTGCTTCAGGTGGCTGACTATAATGTGGAGGAAGCAGAACGGGGTATCGTTTTCATTGACGAAATTGATAAAATTGCCCGGAAAGGAGATAACCCTTCCATTACGCGTGATGTAAGTGGAGAAGGTGTACAACAAGGCTTGTTGAAGCTGCTGGAAGGTTCTGTGGTGAATGTTCCTCCTCAGGGAGGGCGTAAACATCCGGACCAGAAGATGATTCCGGTCAATACTAAGAATATCCTGTTTATTTGCGGAGGAGCTTTCGACGGTATTGAACGAAAAATCGCTCAACGCCTGAATACCAATGTGGTGGGATACAGTGCAGCGAAGGAAGCGGTGAAAATAGACCGGGGAAATTTGATGCAGTACATTGCTCCTCAGGACTTGAAATCATTCGGTTTGATACCGGAAATTATTGGCCGTTTGCCGGTGCTCACTTATTTGAACCTATTGGACCGTACAGCATTGCGCAATATTCTTACAGAACCCAAAAATTCTATCATCAAGCAGTATGTAAAATTGTTTGAGATGGATGGGGTGAAACTGGAATTTAAACCGGAGGTGTTTGAATATATTGTCGACAAGGCGATAGAGTACAAATTGGGTGCTCGTGGTTTGCGTTCTATTGTGGAAACCATAATGAATGATGTCATGTTTGAGATTCCGTCACAACAGACCGAACGTTTTGTGGTGACATTGGATTACGCCAAACAACAAATGGGAAAGGCAAATGTTTCCCGCTTGCAAATGGCATAATGTAAAGGTTTTTTTAGTGAGAAAATAAAAGCTTCCGATGAAATATTCCCTGAAATATTTGTGTAATATGAAAAGTTGTTTATAACTTTGTTACATGCGGAAACAAAATTTCTACAATCAATGAAAATCTAAATCCAAGAACAATGGCGGAAAATATCAATTTAGTAGCAGCTCTTAAAAAGTATTTTGGATTCGATACTTTTAAAGGAAACCAGGAGGCGATTATCCGAAACTTATTATCAGGAAAGGATACGTTTGTGTTAATGCCTACAGGAGGTGGAAAGTCATTATGCTATCAGCTTCCTTCTCTGTTGATGGATGGAACTGCTATTGTGATTTCACCGCTTATTGCCCTGATGAAGAATCAGGTGGATGCTATGCGTAATTTTAGTGAGGAAGATGGCATTGCTCATTTTATTAATTCCTCATTGACAAAATCGGCTACTGATCAGGTGAAAGCCGACATCATGGCCGGAAAGACAAAGTTACTTTATGTAGCTCCTGAATCTTTGACGAAAGAAGAGAATGTAGATTTTCTGAGTCACGTGAAGATTTCATTTTATGCGGTGGATGAGGCACATTGTATTTCGGAATGGGGGCATGACTTCCGACCGGAGTATCGCCGGATTCGTCCGATAATTAATGAAATTGGAAAAGCTCCGGTAATTGCTTTGACGGCAACGGCTACTCCAAAGGTAAAGATGGACATCCAAAAGAATTTGGGAATGATGGATGCAACGGAATTCCGTTCGTCATTTAATCGTCCGAATCTTTATTATGAAGTACGTGCCAAGACTGCGAATGTGGATAAGGATATTATCAAGTTCATCAAGCAGAACGAAGGCAAGTCAGGTATTATCTATTGCTTGAGCCGTAAGAAGGTGGAAGAGCTGACTGAAATATTGCTGGCAAATGGTATCAAGGCTCGCGCTTATCATGCAGGAATGGATTCTGCTACCCGTAATGGAAATCAGGATGCTTTCCTGAAGGAAGACATTGATGTGATTGTAGCTACGATTGCGTTTGGAATGGGTATTGATAAACCGGATGTACGATTTGTGATTCATTATGATGTACCTAAGAGTTTGGAAGGGTATTATCAGGAAACCGGACGTGCAGGACGTGACGGTGGAGAAGGACAGTGCATTACATTCTATTCCAATAAGGACCTGCAGAAACTGGAGAAATTTATGCAGGGGAAGCCTATTTCAGAGCAGGAAATCGGACGTCAGCTATTGCAGGAAACAGCAGCTTACGCAGAATCTTCAGTGTGTAGAAGAAAAATTTTGTTGCATTATTTTGGAGAGGAATATACGGAAGGTAATTGTGGTAATTGTGATAACTGTTTAAATCCAAAGAAACAAGTGGAGGCTCAGGATTCGTTGTGTGCAGTGATTGAAGCAATCATTGCTGTAAAAGAAAACTTTAAGCAAGATTATATTATCGATATATTGTTGGGTAAAGAAACATCTGAAGTGCTTGCGCATAAGCATGAAGACTTAGAGGTGTTTGGTTCTGGCATGGGAGAAGAAGAAAGATTATGGAATGCAGTCATTCGCCAGGCTCTTATCGCTGGTTACCTGGCAAAGGATGTGGAAAACTATGGCTTATTAAAAGTTACACCAGAAGGACATAAGTTCTTGAAAAAACCGAAGTCGTTCAAGATAGTTGAGGATGCAGACTTTGAAGAAGAAGAGGTAGATGAAACTCCGATGAGAAGTGGAGCTTCGTGTGCAGTGGACCCCGTGCTGTATTCCATGTTGAAAGACTTGCGGAAGAAAATGGCAAAGAGACTGGATGTGCCACCTTATGTGATTTTTCAGGATCCTTCTCTTGAGGCAATGGCTACCATTTATCCGGTTACTTTGGAAGAATTGCAGAATATTCCGGGGGTAGGAGCCGGAAAGGCTAAACGCTATGGTCAGGAATTCTGCGAATTGATTAAGAAACACTGCGAAGAAAATGAAATAGACCGTCCGGAAGATTTGAGAGTGCGTACTGTAGCTAACAAATCTAAGCTGAAGGTCTCTATTATTCAGAGTATCGATAGAAAAGTAGCTTTGGATGATATTGCAGTGGCGAAAGGTATTGAATTTAGTGAGTTGCTGGATGAAATCGAAGCTATTGTATATTCAGGAACCAAACTGAATATTGACTATTTCTTGGAAGAAATCATGGATGAAGACCACATGCAGGATATTTATGATTATTTCAAGGAATCAGTAACTGATAAGATTGATGATGCAATGGATGAGCTGGGTGATGACTATACAGAAGACGAAATTCGTCTGGTACGTATCAAGTTCATTTCTGAAATGGCCAATTAATCATTTATTTAATGATATTGTACAGCTGCTTGTGAGGGATGTTCCTTGCAAGCAGCTGTTTTTATTTGCTAGGTATATGGTGTAAAAAAGATGTTAACTGCTTTTTTACTTTTTGAGAAAATTCTGTATATTTGCACGCAATAAAATCTAAAGCATAAAGCCCTATGTCATTTATTGCAGATAAAGTTGTTATGGACGGATTAACTTACGATGATGTATTGTTGATTCCGGCCTATTCTGAGGTTTTACCTAAAACAGTCGAACTCTCGACTAAGTTTTCACGTAACATTGAGTTGAAAATTCCGTTTGTAACTGCAGCTATGGATACGGTTACCGAAGCACAGATGGCCATTGCCATTGCTCGTGAAGGAGGTATCGGAGTAATTCATAAGAACATGCCTATCGAGGAGCAAGCTCGTCAGGTGGCAATTGTGAAGCGTGCGGAAAACGGAATGATTTATGATCCGGTGACCATTAAGAGGGGTTCTGTAGTGAAAGATGCACTCGATTTGATGGCTGAATACAAAATCGGAGGTATCCCTGTAGTAGATGATGAGAATTATTTGGTCGGCATTGTTACAAACCGTGACCTGCGCTTTGAAAAGGATTTGAATAAGCGTATTGATGAGGTGATGACAAAGGAAAATATTGTAACAACAGAGCCGGGTACAGACATGGAAACTGCTTCCAAGATTCTGCAGGAAAACAAGATTGAAAAACTTCCGGTAGTAGACAAGGATGGAAAGTTGATTGGTCTGATTACTTATAAAGATATCACAAAAGCAAAAGATAAACCAATGGCTTGCAAAGACTCTAAAGGTCGTTTGCGTGTAGCTGCCGGTGTGGGAGTAACTGCTGATACATTCGACCGTATGGAAGCTTTGGTGAACGCTGGTGCGGATGCCATTGTAATTGATACAGCTCACGGACATTCTATGTACGTGATTGAAAAGTTGAAAGAAGCAAAGAAACGTTTCCCTGGAATCGATATTGTCGTAGGAAATGTAGCTACAGGTGAAGCAGCTAAGATGTTGGCTGAAGCTGGTGCAGATGCAGTAAAAGTAGGTATCGGCCCGGGTTCTATTTGTACAACTCGTGTGGTTGCCGGTGTAGGTGTTCCTCAGTTGACAGCCGTATATGATGTAGCAAAAGCCTTGGAAGGGACTGGTATTCCTTTGATTGCAGATGGTGGCTTGCGTTATTCAGGTGATGTGGTGAAAGCTTTGGCAGCCGGTGGTTACAGTGTAATGATTGGTTCGTTGGTTGCCGGTACAGAGGAATCTCCGGGTGACACAATCATCTTTAATGGTCGTAAGTTTAAGTCATATCGTGGAATGGGCTCATTGGAAGCTATGGAAAATGGTTCAAAAGACCGTTATTTCCAGAGTGGAACTACCGATGTGAAAAAACTTGTTCCGGAAGGTATTGCTGCTCGTGTGCCTTATAAAGGTTCTTTGTATGAAGTGATTTATCAGCTGGTCGGTGGTTTGCGTGCCGGTATGGGTTATTGCGGAGCTCATAATATTGAAGAATTGCATAATGCGAAGTTTACTCGTATCACTAATGCTGGAGTTCTGGAAAGTCACCCGCACGATGTATCTATTACAAGCGAGGCACCTAACTATAGTCGTCCTCAGTAAGATAATCTTTGACTTATAATACGGATATAATCATTCTGACGTCAGGCAGACTTGCTTTCAGTGAGTCTGTTCTGGCGAACAGGATGATTTTTTGTTTAATGAAATGATGAATAGAATCTGTTATGTATAGAATAGCGTGGTTATTCCTATGTATGTTGATAGGACTGGAATTTTCTGTTTCTTATGCAGAAGATTGCAAGGTACTTTTCCGGATCGATGGAGTGGAAACCTCCGTCGAGGAGTTTGAGCATTATTATACCCAGGTATATGCAGCTAGTCGTGTATCTGTAGAACAGTTCTTGCCTCATTTCTTGTATTATAAGTTGAAGGTGGCAGATGCTAAAAGACAAAGCTGGGATACTATCACCGATTTCCGGTTGCAATGCAGTGCCTTGCAAAATGAAATCCTGAAATCGGAAAAGAGGGGAGTGCCCCAAAAACAAGATACTCTTTTAAATTGGGTAAGATTTCGTCAGATTTCATTTCTTTTGCCCCAACATGTTTCTTCCGAACAGGAACGTGTAGCCAGACAGCGTATAGATTCTGTTTATACGGCCTTGAAAAATGGTATACCTTTTGAAAAACTGGCACAGTCCTATATGGAGGTTTTGTTGCCTTCTCCTTATTTGGATGGGGAGTGGATTCCGGAAAGATGTCTGATAAAAGAGTTTATCGAGCAATTGGGCACATTGAAGAAAGGTAATTATTCTGCTCCATTTTTTTCTCCTTTAGGCATTCATATTGTGTATTTATTGGATTGCAGGCAAGGGCTATATCCATCAGGAGCGACTGGAAATATAGCTATGCAAAAGGTTGCTAATTCAGGCCCAACCGAGTGGAAAGATAGTCTATTGAACAAGACTCGAATGGAGTTATGTCAAGTTTCCGATGGCTTACTGGCTGCGTACTGGGATAAGCGCCATGGAAGCATAAAATCAGGTAATATCTCTGATAAGGAATTGCAGAATTATTTTGAAAGTCATAAAAACGATTATGCGTGGGATTTGCCTCATTTTAAAGGAGGAGTGATACATTGTTTGAATAAGAAAGTGGCTTCAAAGCTGAAAAAGAGGCTGAAAAAATGTCCGTTAGATAAATGGAATGAAGAAATCTCGGCTTTCTCTCAGGAAAATCCGGAATGGAAGATCGTTGTAGAAACAGGTTTGTTTCAGATTGGAACAAATCCTTACGTAGATAAGTTAGCTTTTAAATGCGGAAATTTCACTCCTCGTACTGATTTACCTTATGCTTTTGTATTGGGAAAGCGCCTGAAGAAAGGACCGGAAGACTTTCAGGATGTGCGCGATGAAGTGCAGCGTGATTATCGTTTGTGGACGGAGAGAACACAAATGGAAGAGTTAAAGCGGGGCTTCAGGATTGAAATTAACCAAGACATTTTAAAAACCGTTAATTGTAGCGGAAAAAAGTAATTAATGCCGTATCTTCGTCCTTTGTAATGTAATGGACCAAAACAAATCAAATAGACAGAAAATGAATAAATTGATTATGACTGGTGTCTTGGCTGTTTTGCTTGCCTTGACAGGAACAGTACCCGCCGTGGCACAAGATAATGTGATTGATGAAGTGGTGTGGGTTGTCGGCGATGAAGCCATTCTGAAATCAGACGTAGAAAACGAACGTTTGAATGCGCAGTATGAGGGCCGTCGTTTTGAAGGGGATCCCTATTGTGTGATACCAGAAGAATTGGCTGTACAGAAACTTTTTCTTCACCAGGCTGAGATAGATAGTATTGAAGTGAGCGATCAGGAAGTTCTTCAGGAAGTAGAAACACGAATTTCATGGTTGACGGAACAGATTGGGTCAAAAGAAAAACTTGAAGAATATTATAATAAGACATCTACACAGATACGGGAAATGTTGCGAGAGAATATTCGTGACGGCCTGAGGGTGCAGGGAATGCAAAAGAAGATTGTGGGAGACATTAAGTTGACTCCTGCGGAAGTTCGTAATTATTTCAGTAAGCTTCCTCAGGATAGTATTCCTTTTGTGCCTACTCAGGTAGAGGTGCAGATTATTACCAGAGAGCCTAAGATTAAGGAAGAAGAAATTGAGCGTGTAAAGAAAGAATTGCGTGATTTTACTGACCGTATCAATAAGGGAGAAACTACTTTCTCTACGTTGGCACGTATGTATTCTGAAGACCCTGGGTCTGCTCGTCGTGGAGGAGAATATGGCTTTACTGGTCGTGGAACGTTGACTCCAGAGTTTGCCAATGTGGTTTTTAATCTGACTGACCCGAAGAAGATTTCAAAAGTGTTTGAAACAGAATATGGTTATCATATTGCTCAGTTGATTGAAAAGCGTGGTGACCGTGTAAGTTATCGCCATATTTTGATTAAGCCTCGTGTGGAAGAGAAAGAAATTGAGGCGGAATTGAATAAACTGGATACACTGGCCAACGACATCCGAAAAGGAAAAGTAACTTTTGATGAAGCGGCTATATGGGTATCTCAGGATAAAGATACACGTAACAACCACGGTTTGCTGGCTAACCCGCAGACTTCTACCTCTCGTTTTGAAATGCAACAGCTGGCAGGTTTGATTTCTCAGGAAGTAGCAAAGATTGTAGAGGGAATGCAGATTGGCGAAGTTTCCAAACCTTTTACTATGATTAATGCAAAAGGAAAAGAAGTGTGTGCTATCGTAAAATTGAAAAATCGTATTGACGGACATAAAGCTACAATCTCAGAAGACTATCAGCGTCTGAAAGACATTGTTACAGCCAACCGCAGTGAAGAAAAACTGCAGAAGTGGATTGTGGAAAAACAAAAAAATACTTACGTACGTATCAATCCGTCTTGGCGTAAGTGCGATTTTAAATATCCGGGATGGATTAAACAGTGATGAGAAAGCCTGCAATTTTTTTGCTCTTTGTAGCATTTTGCCTGACCATTCTTGGCTTGTCGGCACAAGGGGGGATAGCTGTCTCTCCACAGACTACGCGCACGAAAACGGAGGCTGAGGGGAAACAAAGGCCAGAGGATTCCAAGCAGCGTCCGGTAGCTAAAAGTAAAGTCTATTTGTTGCATTCTGATTTGTTGCGTAAGGATGCAAGTCATCCGGATGCACAGATTGTAACCGGAAATGTGAGTTTTCGTCATGATAGTGTGTACATGTATTGCGACAGTGCATGTTACTACGATAAAGTCAGCAGCTTTGAGGCTTTTGGTAATGTGAAAATGGTGCAGGGAGATACGCTGTTTCTTTATGGCGACCGGTTGTACTATGATGGATTGACACAGATTGCAGAGATGCGCTGTAATGTCCGGATGGAGAATCGTACGACTACCTTGCTGACTGATAGCCTGAATTATGACCGGGTCTACAATCTGGGATATTTCTTTGATGGGGGAACCCTGATGGATGAACAGAATGTGCTGACCTCCGAGTGGGGAGAATATAGTCCTCAGACCAAGCAATCCGTATTTAATTACAATGTGAAGCTGGTCAATCCCCAGTTTACGCTGACTTCGGACACTTTACGTTACAATACGGCTTCGAAGGTAGCTGATATTGTCGGCCCTTCGGATATTTGGAGCGATGCCAATCACATTTATTCTGAAAAGGGAACTTATAATACCGTAACGGGTAAGGCCGATTTGTATGACCGTTCTGTGCTTACCAATCAGGGAAAACAGCTGATCGGTGATACGCTTTTCTACGACCGTAATACTGGCGTGGGAGAAGTATTCAGTCGGATGGTGATGACGGATACAATCAACCGGAACATGCTTACCGGGGAATACGGATATTATAATGAGCAGACAGACTATGCCTTTGCTACGGATAGTGCCGTAGCTATAGACTATTCTCAGGGTGACAGTTTGTTTCTTCATGCAGATACTCTGCTGATGGAAACTTTCCATCAGAATACCGATTCCATGTTCCGTGAGATGAGAGCTTTCCATAAAGTACGTTTTTATCGTACCGATGTGCAGGGTACGGCCGATTCGTTAGTCTTCTCTACAGTAGATAGTTGCCTTACGATGTATCGTGATCCGATTATCTGGAACAAGAACCAGCAGCTTTTAGGCGAAGTGATAAAGGTCTATATGAACGACAGTACAATTGACTGGTCGCACATCATAGGGCAGGCACTTTCGGTAGAACGTGTGGATTCAACGATTTATAACCAGGTGACAGGAAAAGAGATGAAGTCCTATTTCGCGAACGGAGAAATGCGAAAGACGGAAGTGATAGGTTCTGTACGAGTAGTTTATTATCCGATGGACTCCGACAGTACGTTGATAGGAATGAATGTATCTGAAACCAGTAAACTGGAAATCTATCTGCAAGACCGTAAGATAGAACGCATGGTGATGAGCCCCAAATCCAATGGCGTGCTGTATCCGATGTCACAGATTCCTGCCGGAAAAGACCGTCTGGAGAATTTTGTGTGGTTTGATTACATTCGTCCGCTAAATAAGGCCGACATCTTTAATTGGAGAGGAAAACGAGTGGAAGACCAGTTGAAGAAAAATGTGCGTGGTCCGGTTGTTTTGCCGAATACTCGATTGTTTGAAAATAAGAAGGAGGAATAATATATGGGAATGTTTACAATGAGAAAGCCTCGCAGATTCCGTCATGAATACATTTATGTGGATGAACGCAAGGAAAAACTGCAGAAAATAGAAGAGACAGCCAAACGTGAACTGGGAATGCTTCCTCCTAAAGAGTTTAATCCGGAAGACATTCGTGGTAAGTTTGTAGAAGGTACTACCTATCTGAAGCGTCGCAAGGAAAGTGGACGTAAACCTTTGAGTTATGGAGCCATGTTTGTGGCTATTGTGGTATTGCTATATATTTTACATTATCTGATTACAGGAGAATTTACACTATGACATCGGGAGATGTAATCCGTTTGTTGCCGGATTCTGTAGCCAATCAGATTGCGGCAGGAGAAGTCATACAGCGTCCGGCTTCCGTGATAAAGGAGCTGGTGGAGAATGCTGTAGATGCCGGAGCAAAAAATATAGAAGTGCTGGTGACGGACGCCGGAAAAACATGTATACGTGTCATTGACGACGGACGAGGCATGTCGGAAACGGATGCCCGTATGGCTTTTGAACGTCATGCCACTTCCAAGATTCGGGAGGCAGCCGATTTGTTTGCCCTTCATACCATGGGCTTTCGTGGAGAGGCTTTGGCTTCCATCGCTGCCGTAGCACAGGTGGAACTGAAAACTTGTTCCAGTGAAGACGGATTAGGTACTTTCATTCAGATTTCCGGTTCCCAGGTAGAAAAGCAGGAGGCAGTAGCCTGCCAGCGAGGCAGTGACTTCTCTGTGAAAAATCTGTTCTTCAATGTACCTGCCCGTCGGAAGTTCCTGAAATCCAATCAAACGGAGTTAAGTAACATTGTAGCTGAATTCGAACGCATTGCGCTGGTCAATCCGGATATATCTTTTGTGCTGAGTCATAATGGCACCGAGATGCTGAATCTGCCGGCCATTCCTTTGCGGCAGCGTATTATGGGGGTATTTGGCAAGAAACTGAACCAGGAATTGCTTTCTTTGGACATTGATACCACCATGGTGAAAATACATGGATATATCGGTCGTCCTGAATCTGCCCGTAAGAAAGGGGCGCGCCAGTTCTTCTTTGTGAATGGTCGTTATATGCGCCATCCCTATTTTCATAAGGCTGTGTCCAGTGCATACGACAACCTGATTCCGGTGGGTGAACAAGTCTCTTATTTCATTTATTTCGAAGTGGAACCTTCGGATATAGATGTCAATATACACCCTACAAAGACAGAAATCAAGTTTGAGAATGAACAAGCCGTATGGCAGATTCTTTCGGCAGCAGTCAAAGAGACGTTAGGACGTTTCAACGCGGTACCTTCGATTGATTTTGATACAGAAGGTATGCCGGACATTCCTGCCTTTGAGAATTCTCCTTATACGGTGGCACCTCCTCAAACCAGTTTTGACCCTTCTTATAATCCGTTTAATACAGCGGCAGTGCCTCCTTCTGCTTACTCTTCTGCATCGGCAACCAATAAAGAAACGGAAAGAGAAAGCTTCGGACAGGATGTGCGAGAATGGAGTACGCCTACGGGTACCTCTGTACGTTCTTCCATGAATAAAGGCGGGATGCCGGATTTTGGCAGAAGCGGAAATTATACTCCTTCGTTTGGCAGCCACAAAAATCGGGTAGAGTGGGAACCCTTGTTTGAAGGACTGGAACGCACTTCGTCGGAACCGGATATTCAACCGGAAGAAGAAGTACGACCGTTTTTCCCGGAATCAACCGACTGGGGGCAGACTTCTCAAGAAGATGCCGTTGTTCCCTCGTTCTCTGGTGAGGAAAACGAGAAGCAACCTCAGGAGAATTCCATGCGTCACTATCAGTATAAAGGGAGCTATATTCTGACCTCTGTAAAGTCCGGGTTGATGATTATTAATCAGCAGCGAGCACATATTCGTATCCTTTTCGACCGCTATATGGCGCAGATAGAAAATCGGAAGAATGCTTCCCAGCGAATGCTCTTCCCGGATATGGTGCATTTCTCTCCTTCTGAGGTGCCTGTACTGGAGGAGTTTATGGACGATTTAAATGCCTTGGGATTTGACCTTAGCAGTCTGGGAGGAGGAACCTATTCCATTAATGGTATTCCAGCCGGAATTGAAGGACTGAATCCGGAAAAGCTGGTTACAGATATGGTACAGACGGCGATTGAAAAAGGTTGTAAAGTGAAGGAAGAAGTACAAAGTATGCTTGCACTTTCATTGGCAAAAGCAGCAGCCATTGTACCGGGACAGGTACTGACCGATGAGGAAATGAATCGTCTGGTCGATGACTTGTTTGCCGTATCTACTCCAAATTATACGCCAGATGGAAAGACTGTACTGGCCGTATTGAAAGAAGATGATTTGGAGAAGATGTTTAAATGATAGAAATTCTACGAATAATATAATGTGTAATCCGGGTTCTCGAAAACGAGTAATCCGGATTTTTTTATTTGTATACACTGATTTTAGATTTCGAACTTCATTTCTTTTCTTGCAATAAACCTGGTTTTTATCTATCTGAAACTCTTAAAAAGGAAAATCTGAACAGCTCCTCCTCTTTTATGAATAATCGTGTAAGTATCTGATGTACTACCTTTGCTTCAGATTAAGAAACGAGAAAAAATGAAGCAATTAGTAGTTATTTTTACACTGTGGTTGGCGTGGATGCCTGTCGGGGCACAGAAGACGCTGACATTGGAAGAGTGCCTGAAATTAGGCATTGAAAATAATCTCTCGCTGGAAGGTAATCGCAATGAGATGCGGAAAGCCAAACATCTTCTTAGCGAGAATCGTGCGAAACTGTGGCCGCAAATCAGTGCGGTGGCAGGATTCAATGACAATTTTAATCCACCGGTTTCTGTTACCGACGGGTCAGCTTATGGAAATCTGTACAATGTGACCAAAACTTTGCAGTACAATGCATCGGCAGGATTGCAGTTGCAGATGCCGCTTTACAATCAGACGGTGTATACGGCAGTAGATATTGCCCGTACTATGAATGAATTGAACCGTCTGTCGTATGAGAAGGCACGTGAGGACCTGATGATGCAAATCAGCAAGATGTATTATCTGGGGCAGAATACCATGGAGCAGCTGACACTCATTCAGGAAAACATGGTGAGGTTGCGGGAACTGCGCGACATTACTTTGGCATTCTTTGACAATGGGATGGCCATGGAGGTGGATGTAAAGCGTGTCAACATTAATTTGGAAAATCAGCAGGTGCAGTATGACAATGCAAAATCTATGTTGGTGCAGCAGTTGAATCTCTTGAAATATGTAATGGATTATCCTGCGGAAGAAGAAATTACACTGACCCCTGTAGATACAGAACGGATGCAGTCGGCTTCGCTGACCGGTCTTCGTAGTGATTTGTATGAATTGCAACTCTTGCAATCACAGGAGAAACTGGCTGGGCAGCAAAAGGATTTGATTCGTCAAGGCTACCTTCCTTCGTTGACGCTGACCGGAAGCTGGATGTATTCAGCGTATACGGATAAGGCCCGTCACTGGTTCCATTCCGGACCTTCCAATCACTGGTATCCTTCTACCGGATTGGGGATTACACTTCGTGTTCCGATATTCGATGGTTTTGACAAGCGGGCGCGTATCCGGAAAGCTCAGATTGACCAGGAAAATGCAAGACTGAATTACGAGAATACGCTCAAGAACATGCAGACGCAGTATCTGAATGCCACAAATGAGCTGATGAACAACCAGCGTAATTTTAAAAAACAGAAAGACAATTATTTGCTGGCAGAAGATGTGTATCAGGTTACGACCGACCGGTACCGGGAGGGAATCGCTTCCATGACCGAAGTATTGCAGGATGAAATGCGCATGAGCGAGGCACAGAATAATTACCTCAGTGCACACTACAACTATCAGGTGGCTAATCTTGCCCTACTGAAACTGACAGGACAGATGGATCGCTTGTTACAAGGAAATTAAACTCATTAAATCATTTAAAATTCAGATAATATGGAAACTCAGCATAATAATACACTTCAGGAAAAGGCTTTAAAGTTAAAAAAACAACGCCGTCGTCAGATTCTGGCTAGTCTTTTAGGCATCGCTATTCTTGCATGGGGAGTTGTAGAAGTGGCTTGTCTGTTTTTAGATTACAAGCATACCGAAACAAGCAACGATGCACAAATTGAGCAGTATAATTCTCCGGTCAATCTGAGGGCTTCGGGCTATATCAAGAAAATCTATTTTACGGAACACCAGGATGTACGTAAGGGAGATACCTTGCTGGTGCTGGATGACCGTGAATATCGTATTCGTGTCATGGAGGCAGAGGCTGCTTTAAAGGATGCCTTGGCGGGTGCTACCGTGATAGATGCTACTTTGCAGACCACGCAGAACTCCGCTTCGGTTTATGAAGCTTCGATTGCCGAGATTGAAATTCGTCTGGCCAAACTGGAGAAAGACCGTCAGCGTTATGAGAATTTGGTAAAGCGGAATGCAGCTACTCCTATTCAGCTGGAACAGATTGAAACGGAATATGAGGCTACCCGTAAGAAACTGGAGGCGACCAAGCGCCAGCAGCGGGCTGCTATGTCGGGAGTGAAAGAGGTTTCCAATCGCAGAGAAAGTACGGAGGCTGCCATACAGCGTGCGACAGCTGCATTGGAGATGGCACGTCTGAATCTCTCTTATACTGTGGTTGTAGCTCCTTGCGATGGAAAATTAGGACGGAGAACTTTGGAAGAGGGACAGTATATTACCGCCGGACAGACGGTGACTTATATCCTTCCGGATACACAGAAATGGGTGATTGCCAATTATAAGGAAACGCAGGTCGAGAATCTGAAGGTAGGGCAGGAAGTACGTATTTCTGTCGATGCTATCAGTGACCGCGAGTTTACCGGAAAGATTACGGCCATATCCGGAGCTACAGGGTCTAAATATTCTCTGGTACCTACAGACAATTCAGCTGGAAACTTTGTCAAGATTCAACAGCGTATTCCGGTACGTATTGAATTCACCGATTTGTCCAAAGAGGACAATGAGCGTCTGGCTGCTGGTATGATGGTAGTGGTGAAAGCCAAATTGTAAACCGATTTTTTACAAGTTTTTCCAAAAGAGTAGAATTATGCCTTCACTTCCTAAAAATTATCCGTTTTATAACTGGGTACCCAAGCCGTTGGGTATACTGATTCTGATATTGCTGTTCGTGCCTATACTGACGGCCAGTGGAGTGTATACGGCCAACAGCGGAGAGATGCTGAGCGGACTGGGTATCCAGTCGGAGCATATTCAGTTCGTCAGCTTTCTTACTTCTGTGGGGATGGCAGCTTTTTCTCCGTTTTTTTACGGACTGGTTTGCCTGCGCCGGGAGAAGATGATGTGCGTCGTAGGTTTCTCTTTGCTTTATATCCTGAGTTACATTTGTGCAAAGACCGACAGCATTTACCTGCTGGCCGTGTGCAGTGTAGTGATGGGCTTTTTACGAATGGTGCTGATGATGGTCAATCTCTTTACACTGATTAAGTATGCGTTTGGGATGGAAGCTACCCGTAACATTACACCCGGAAATGATCCGGTAGACGAAGAAGGCTGGGACAAGCTGGACCGTGAGAAGAGTACCAGTATGCCTACTATCTATTTATTTTTTATGATTCTGGGGCAGTTGGGTACTTCACTTACCGCATGGCTGGCCTACGAGTATGAATGGCAGTATGTGTATTATTTCATGATGGGAGCGTTGCTGCTTTCTATTTTGGTGGTATTTGTTACTATGCCCTATCACAAGTATTCCACTCGTCGTTTTCCCATTACCTTCCGTAAGTTTGGTAGTGTGGTGATATTTTGCCTGATGTGTGCTTCGGTAGTGTATGTACTGGTGTATGGAAAAGTACTTGACTGGTATGATGATCCTTCTATCTGCTGGGCTACGGTGAGTGCCGTGTGTTTTACAGTCTTGTTTGTTTATATGGAGAAAAGACAGTATTCTCCTTATTTTCTGATGGACATCTTCAAGTTGCGTTCTATCCGGATGGGAATCTTGCTCTTCCTGTTACTGATGATATTCAATTCCAGTGCCATGTTCGTCAACGTGTTTACGGGAGTAGGAATGAAGATAGACAACTGGCAGAACGCCTCATTGGGTAACTGGACGATGCTGGGATATTTTATCGGTTGCATCATTGCCGTTATGCTGGGTAGTAGAGGGGTACATTTGAAGTATCTTTTTTCACTTGGTTTTGTATTGATAGGTCTTTCGGCTCTGTTTATGTATTTTGAGGTACAGACCTCCGGATTATACGAGCGGATGAAGTATCCGGTAATTATCCGTGCTACGGGAATGATGCTTTTGTATTCATTGACGGCTGTACATGCCAACCAGCGGATGCCGTACAAATACTTGTCTACGTGGATTTGTATTATGCTGACTGTACGCATGGTCATAGGGCCCGGTATCGGTACGGCACTTTATACCAACGTGATGCAGAATCGTCAGCAACATTACGTCACACGTTTTGCACAAGACCGTGACTTATTGAATGCAGAAGTAGCAGCTTCTTATTCGCAGACAGTAAAGGGTATGCAATATCAGGGAAAGAGTGGACAGGAAGCTGAGCAGATGGCTGCAATGTCGGCAAAAGGAACCGTACAGGTACAAGCCACTTTATCGGCTGTCAAGGAAATGTCGGGCTGGACTTTCTATGGCTGTATGATATGTGCGGTCTTTTTCCTGCTGTATCCTTGGCGAAAAAGAAAATTAGAGCCATTTTCTGCCATAGTATCTTAAAAAAGTTGTTACGTCACGGTGGGGCTTTTCGTTTCTTAATCTATATTTTCAGCGGGGAATAATTACATGTAAGCACCTGCCGTGACGTTTTTTTATGTATCTTAGCGCAATATGTAAAAACAACTTTAATTAGTGGTCATGACTTCACAAGCGGAACGCCTGAAGCGTCTGAATCAGATGCTGGTAGAACGAAGGGATATTTGCTGTTCGGAAGGAAGCGTGGATTCTTTTCCGGTAATATTGCAAAGAAACTTTCAGATGGATTATCTTGGAGTTATAGTCTGTGAACAGGGAGAATTTCAATTCACCTTGAATCAGAAGCTTTTTGTAGCGAAAGCTGGAGAGACGATTTTTCTGTCTGAGGCTACCACTTTTTGTGCTGGTTCATGTACGGCTGATTTGCGTATAGATATCTTGTTTTACCGTATTGACCCTATCCGGGAATTATTGGGGAGTTCGGTTGTAGCCATGCATCTTTATGCTACATTAACTCCGCAACCTTGTTATGTATGGTCTACGGGTGAAGAAGAAGATATCGCACGCTATATTTCTCTGATAAGCAGGTATCGGTATGCTACAAATAATTCATTTGATAATCATGAGCGAAAGTTGCTGCTATTGGCTTTGACTTATAGACTCTGCTCCATTTATAGTCGCCAGTTGATGGAAGAAAATCAAGTGGCCGGGCATAAGATTGATACATTTATTCAGCTCATCCGTTTGATAGAGCGATATTACAAGCAAGAGAGGGGCGTAGCCTTTTATGCCGACAAACTTTGTCTGTCTCCTAAATATCTGTCCGCACTGTCAAAGTCTGTATGCGGATATACGGTACAGGAATTGGTGTTCCGTGCCATCATTCGCCGGAGCATGTTGCTGTTGAAGAATTCCAACAAGACTATTCAGGAAATTTCGAATGAATTTCATTTTCCCAATGCCTCCGCATTTGGTACGTTCTTCAAGAAGGAAACCGGTCTTTCTCCTTTACATTATCGTTGTGCGGAAGAAAACTCACTCTCGGACATGTGAATGAGTTCGTTTTTAGCTTTTTTTGAAGCAGTTTTCAGACTACTTGAAAACGCCTTTGCGTTCAGACAAAAACGCCCTTGCGTTTAAGGTAAAACGTCCTTGCGTTTTACTTCAAATGCACTTGCGTTTTAGATCAAATGCACTTGCGTTTTTTTTCGAGAGAAAAAGTGAATAAAAAAGCCGCCCCTGAATAGGACGACTTTTTATGTGTATGAATTTGTATGAATTAAAATCCCAGTCCAGCTACATGATTAAGCAGTTCATACACTCCACTGCAGATACCTAATACAATGACTCCGATAAGGCAGATAAACAGACCTGTACGGGCCAGAGCCGGTGTGCGGAATGTGGCTACCGGTGCATCGTTAGGAGTGATGTACATGGCTTTCACAATCAGCAGATAATAGTAGAGCGAAATAATTGTATTTACCAATGCCAGGAACACTACCAGCCAGTGACCGCTGTGGAAAGCAGAGGCAAATACAAAGAATTTAGAGAAGAATCCGGCAAACGGAGGGATACCGGCCAGTGAGAACAGCGCCAGTGTCATGACGAAGCTCAGGCGTGGGTTGGTTTTGTACAATCCGTTGTAGGTACTTCTGTCCACCTTTCCTCCGGTGTGCTGCTCTATGGTGCTGATGACACCGAACACAGCCAGGTTGGCTACGATATAGACTACGATGTAGTACACCAGTGAAGCCATTCCCTGTTCATTTCCTCCCAGTACAGCCAGCATGATATAACCGGCCTGTGAGATACTACTGTAAGCCATGAAGCGTTTCAAGTCTTCCTGAAGGATGGCAAAGATGTTGGCAATAGTGATGGTGACCACAATGACGATGCTCAGCAAGAGACTCCAGTCGACTACCATCTGTCCGAATACTTTTATCAGGATGCTCATCAGAGCGAAAGCAGCTGCACCTTTGGAGATGACTGACAGGTAAGCCGATACATTGGTCGGAGCTCCCTGATAGGTATCGGGTGTCCACATGTGGAAGGGTACGAGACTCAGCTTGAAGCCCAGTCCGGCAAAGAAGAACACCATTGCCATTACCTGAAGCGGGGTTCCGGTCAGGGCTGTGGTGATGTCGGCAAAGTAGGTGGTACCGGTTGTACCGTATACCATGGAGATACCATAAAGCATCAGGGCAGAAGAGAACATGGAGTTCAGGATAAATTTGGCTCCTGCTTCTGCACTGTGATGACGGTATTTGTCGAAAGCCACCAGACAGGCCATCGGGATGCTGGCCAGTTCCAGGCCTACGTAGAACAGGATGAAGCTGCCTGCGCTGACCATGAAATACATACCCAGCAGCGTGCTGAGTGTCAGCATATAGAATTCTCCGGCTTTGTGACGGGTATCTTCGCGTGAGAGCCATTCACCCGACTGCAGGAATACGAGCAGTGTACCGGCAGTCAGTATGGTTTTTACAACAGATGCCATTTGGCTGGCATGATACATTCCTCCAAAGGCTTCTCCGCTGGCGGGTACAATGTTTAAAGCCAGTTGTACGACCATCAGTGTGCAGGCAAGAGTTTGAAGAGGCTTGTGATTAGGCGTTTTCAGTATCAAGTCTGCCAACAGCGTGAAGAGGATAATGGCGACCAGGCTTATTTCAGCCTGCATGGTTAATAATTCGCTCATATAATTTCTTTTAGTTTATTCAGGTTATCGGATAAGTTGGCTGATAATAGGTTCTACGCTTCCGCTGATGACATTGCTGACCCAGTAAGGAGCGAGTCCCAATCCGGCTACAGCTATAATCAGGCAGATTACGGCAAAGCGTTCGTCCCAGGTAGCGTCGGTTAGTTTCAGGTGTTCCGGATTCTGACAAGTGCCATACAGGATTTTTCCTACTACACGCAGGATGTACACAGCCGTGATGACAATACTCATCGTGGCGATGATGGTACAAGTGCGGTGGAACAGGTCCGGATTCTGGAATGAACCTACGAATACGGTCATTTCAGCCACGAAACCGCTCAGACCAGGCAGACCTAAGTTGGCCAGACCGGCAATGACATAACCCACGGCCAGGAAAGGCATGATTTTCATCAGTCCGCTCAGCTGGCGGATGTCACGGGTGTGTGTACGACCGTAAATCATACCGATAAGGGCAAAGAACAAGGCGGTCATCAAGCCGTGACTCAACATCTGAAGGATGGCGCCGGTAGCACTTACACGCGTCATCATCAGCAGAGCGAACAATACCAGTCCGCAGTGGCTTACAGAAGAGTAGGCGTTGATGTATTTCAAGTCGGTCTGTACTACGGCACTGAACGCTCCGTACACTACAGAAATGGTGGTCAGTACCAGGAAGAAATCACCCCAGATAGCGGCACCGGTCGGCATCAGGTACATGGCGATGCGGAAACATCCGTAACCTCCTAATTTCATCAACACACCGGCGTGCAACATACTTACGGCTGTCGGGGCAGAAGCATGACCGTCGGGACTCCATGTGTGGAAGGGGAACAAGGCACCCAGCACACCGAATCCTAAGAAGACCATCGGGAAGAAGATACGTTGCATTTCGGTCGGTATCTTGTGCTGCACGATTTCCAGGATATTCATCGTCTCGGCTCCGGCTCCGTAGTAGATGCCCAGGATACCAATCAGCAGGAAGGCAGAACCACCCATCAGCATCAAGGTCAGCTTCATGGCAGCATATTCCTTGCGGCCGCTTCCCCATACACCAATCAGCAGGTACATCGGAATCAGGGCCACTTCATAGAACATGAACATGGTGAACAGGTCGGTCGAGATGAAGAACCCGAATACTCCGGTGCTCAGCAGGGTGAACCACAGGAAATATTCTTTGGTGAGCGGTTTCAGCTTCCAGGAAGCGAATGTACCGGTAAATACGATGATGGCACTCAGCAGCAGCATCACTACGGAGATACCGTCTACTCCTACAGAGTAACAGATGTGAAGCGGGGCATACCATACGATGCTGTCTGTAAAAAGCATTTCGGCTGTAGCTCCCGCATGGCGCTGTCCGATGTAAGACACCGTGAGGTAAGCCGCAAGTGCCAGCAATAAAGTGGAACCGGCCACCATCACTCCTCTGACTTGATTGACGTTGCGGGCAATCCATAGTCCTAACAACATCAGCAGAGGTATCAATACGAAAAGACTTAATATATTCATAAGCGTATAAGTTCTTCTTTTTTAGTTCAACAGCAAGATAATTGTCAGGACAATGATACCTGCCAGGAAATAATGCGTGTAGGTTTGTACCTTTCCACTTTGTATGGGCTGTACGGTCTCTCCGGCTGCGTTGGTACCCCAGGCCATGAAATTCATGAACTGGTCGATGACGTGGCGGTCAAACCATGCCAATGGAGTAGAGATGCAGCGGAAGATGATTTTCTTGGTCACGAACAACCAGATTTCGTCCATGTAGAAACGCTTGTAGGCTGCACGGTGCAGGGTGCTGAAGTGTGTGGCGAGCATGTCGGCCACAGGTTGCTGTTCGCGGGCGTACATCCAGGTAGCCAAGGCAATGGCAATTACTGCAATAGCGATACTTGTACCGGCTACTGTCCAGTCGAGGTGGATGTCGTAGGATTCACCGTTGGCTGAAACGAAATGTCCGAAAGGAATAAAACCGGCTACGATGGTGACCAGCGCCAGGAACATCAGCGGGAAGGTCATGGTCAGCGGACTTTCATGCGGCACGTGGTGTGCATGCAGTTCCTTGTTTTCCTTTCCCCAGAAGATGCAGTAGTACAAACGGAACATATAGAAAGCAGTCATTCCGGCAATGATGGCCATAATCCATCCCATCACGGGGCTGTACTGGAAGCAGGCAGTCAGGATTTCATCTTTTGAGAAGAATCCGGAGAACGGAGGGATACCTGCAATGGCCAGACAGGCAATCAGGAAGGTGATGTGGGTAATTGGCATGTATTTGCGCAGACCGCCCATGGTTTCCATCTCGTTGCTGTGTACGGCGTGGATGATGCATCCGGCTCCTAAGAAGAGCAGGGCTTTGAACATGGCATGTGTGAACAGGTGGAACATGCTGGCCATGTAACCCAGTCCGCCTTCGTGCGGGTTGGCTGCCGTGCATACACCTAATGCCACCATCATGAAACCAATCTGTGAGATGGTAGAGAAGGCCAGTACACGTTTTATGTCACTCTGTGCACAGGCTACGCTGGCGGCATAGAATGCGGTGAAAGCACCTACCCAGGCTACCAAGTGGAGTGTGTGCGGCGCAAAGCCGATGAACAAGGGGAACATACGGGCTACCAGATATACTCCGGCTACTACCATGGTAGCGGCATGAATCAGGGCAGATACCGGTGTCGGACCTTCCATGGCATCCGGCAACCAGATGTGTAGCGGGAACATGGCACTCTTTCCGGCACCACCGATAAACATCAGTCCCAATGCCCAGGGAAGTACCATTCCGGCCTGCATCAGGCGTTCGGTTCCAGGGGTGAAGGTGAAAGTCTGCATGTAGTATCCGTAGATAAGGATACCAATCAGGAAGCCCAAGTCAGCAAAACGGGTGACGATAAAGGCTTTCTTGCTGGCAGCAATTGCTTCCGGTTTGGTATAGTAGAAACCAATAAGCAGATAAGAAGACACACCTACCAGTTCCCAGAATACATACATCTGGAAAATGTTGGTAGCTACTACCAGGCCTAACATAGAGAAGGTAAACAACGACAGAAAAGCGTAGTACCGCTGGAAGCCGACTTCACCTTTCATGTAGCCGAAAGAATAGATATGTACCATCAGTGACACCGTGGAAATAACCATCAGCATCATGACGGAAATCGGATCGAGCAAAATGCCCATGTCGATGTGAAGGGAGGAAGTGAACGGCAACCATTCAATGTTCCACGGAGTCAGCGTAGGGTAGAGGCCTTCGGCAGTGCGTGGGGCAGAGAAATAATTGAATGTCGTCAGATAGCTCAGCACGGCTACCGCTCCTAACGATAGGGTACCGATTGTGCCTGCTACGCGATGAGGCATTTTCATGCCGGCCAATGCCAGAACCAGGAAGCTTAGCACCGGGAGGGCAAGTATCAGAATTGTATAATCCATAAGCAATTGAATAAAATGTGAGAAAGTTATCCTTTCAAGTCAGTAATATCATCGGTAAGCACCTGTTTCAGGTTGCGATACACATTAATAATGATGGCAATGGCTACAGCCGTTTCAGCTGCGGCAATGGCTATGCCGAACAGGCTGAAGAAATGGCCTTCCAGTTGTCCGGGGAAAAGATAACGGTTGAATACCGCGAAATTGATGTTGGTTGCATTAAGCATCAATTCTACCGAAATCAGCAAAGCCAGCAAGTTTTTGCGGGTAAAGAATCCGTAGATGCCGCAAAACAACATGACGGTACTGATGACGAGGTAGTGAACTACATGAATTTCTATTTCCATAATCTTACTGTGTTATTTTTGTTTACGTGCAATCAGTATCGCACCAATCATACAAGCTAAGAGCAATACACTGACTACCTCAAATGGTAATACAAACTGGTATTTCCCTGTACCAATCAAGGCATGTCCGATGTTTTCTACCGGAAGTTCTACTCCTTGCGGAATCAGGCTCAGGGCAAATCCGTTGGTCATAACTAAGAAAAGCACGAGAGCTGCACCGATAACAATGGTCAGCAATACACTGATGAGCTTGGCGCGGTTTATCTTGTACTTCATATTCTTGTCCGACTGGGTCAGCAGGATGGAGAATACATACAGCACCACGATACCTCCGGCGTAAACCATCAGCTGTACGGCGCTCAGGAAGGTATAGCCCAGGATTCCGTAGATGGCTCCCGTACCTAAAAGAACGAACAGCAGATAAGTAGCGGCACGCAGGATTTTTCCTGTAGTGACAGCTAAAATGGAACAAGCAATGATACAGGCTCCTACGATATAAAATACGATTTCTTGAAGTGATATATTCATATCCGTTTGCGTTTTATTTATTTCTTGTTCAGTGTCATGACGAGTTTTTCTTTCTGGAATACTGCATTCTCAAAGTCATTCGTAAACTGAATGGCATTATGAGGACAGGCATTGACGCACAGCATGCAGAACATGCAAGAGCCTAAATTGTACTCGTATTTCACCAGGAATTTTTTCTTTTTACCGTCTTCCGTCTCACGCATTTCCGTGGTCAACCGGATGGTGCCGTTCGGGCAACTCATCTGACAAAGTCCGCAGGCAATGCAATGGTGATTTCCTTCTTCATCCACCGGCATCACCAGCATGGCCCGGTGACGTTCCGGAATGTGAAGTGTAGTATGGCGGTTTTCAGGATACTGTTCGGTAATTTTCTTCTGGCAGAACACCTTCATGGAAGTGCGCATACCTACCAGCAGACTCTTGACTCCACCGACATATCCTTTTAAATATTCTTTAAATCCATTCATAGTCAAAAATTTTTAATCAAAATGTCAGACCAAATACTTTGCATACGGTCATTAATAACAATACGACCAGTGAGAGCGGCATCAGGTATTTCCATTCCAGTGTCAGTACCTGGTCGATACGTAAACGGGGGAAGGTCCAGCGAATCCACATGAGCAGGAAGACGATGAAGAAGGTCTTTCCAATGAACCATACAAATCCGGGGATGTAGTCCATCACCATGTTCAGTCCGTCGAGGCCGGCAATGTGCAAGGGCATCCAGCCTCCCAAGAACAACGTGGTGGCGATACCGGCAGTAATGAACAGGTTCAAGTATTCGGCCAGATAGAAGAATCCGAAATGCATACCCGAATATTCTGTGTGGTATCCGGCGGTCAACTCCTGTTCTGCTTCTGCCAGGTCGAACGGACCACGGTTGGCTTCCGCGTTTCCGGCAATCAGGTAGATGATGAAAGCCATGATGGCAGGAATGTGTCCCTTGAAAATGTTCCATCCGTTGGCCTGACCTTCTACGATGGTCTGAATATCCATGGCACCACTCATTACGACCATGGTCAGTACGCTGAGGCCGATAGAAAGCTCGTAGCTGATAATCATGGCTCCACTTCGTACGGCACCAATCAATGTATATTTACTGTTACTACTCCATCCGGCCAGCAAAATACCCAATACACCGATGGAAGAAGCTGCCAGCACAAAGAAGATACCGATGTTCATGTGAAGGATTTCTCCACCTTTATTCCATGGAAGACAAGAGAATGTCAGAATGGAAGCAAGAATTACCAGGAACGGAGCCAAAGCATAAAGAAAATGGTCGGAATGCTTCAGGCTGATGATTTCTTTGGTAAGGATTTTCAATACGTCGGCAGGTACTTGCAGCAAACCTCCTTTTCCTCCTACACGGTTCGGACCAATACGGCACTGGAAAGCCGCACAGACTTTACGTTCCATGTAGATAAGAATGATGGCCAGTACCGCGTACATGACGAGGATAAATACTCCCACAACGAGTCCTTCCAATGTAAGTGCCAGCCATTCAGGCATTACACTGCAAAGGAATGCATGAATCTGCATGAGCAGCGGGCTGAGATTATAATAATCTAAAAACATAATTCTTTTATTTTTTCAGTTTTCTGTAATGATTGTTCCTCTGTTTGTGTGGAGATTAACGGTCAATGTCAGGGATGACAAAGTCGAGTGTACCTCCAATGGCAATTAAGTCGGCAATTTTAGCTCCACGGCAAACGGTATCCATGGCGTGAACCAACGGAAGTCCGGTGGAACGGTAGTGCAGACGGTAAGGAACTTTATCACCATGGCTTTCCAATACCACATCAAACTCTCCACGACTGGTTTCTACCGATGAAGTGAATACACCTTCCGGCAATTTGATGATGGGTTTGGTCTTGGCACGGAATTCTCCTTCCGGAATATTGTCAATCAGTTGCTCGATGATATGGCAAGACTCCATGATTTCGTCCATACGTACCATGTAGCGGGCAAAGGAATCACCTTCCGTGTACACAATCTCCTTGAAGTCCACCTTGTTGTAGAGTGCGTACGGATGATGCTTGCGCACGTCGTTAGCCCATCCGGAAGCACGTCCGGTACCTCCTGTGCATCCCAGTGAGATGGCGTCTTCTTTTGACAAGACTCCTACACCTTTCAGACGGGTATCGGCAATGACGTTTGAAGTAAAGATGTCATGATAATCCTGAATTACACTACGCAGGTGCTTGATAAAGTCTTTCACCTTCTGCTGGAAGGTAGGATGAATGTCAGCCTGTACACCTCCAATCATGTTGTAGTTCTGAATCAGACGGCCTCCGGTAGTTTCTTCAAAAATATCCAGAATCATCTCACGTTCACGGAAACCATAGAAGAAAGGAGTCAGTCCACCCATATCCATGACCAGACAGGAGTAGAACAGCAAGTGTGAATCGATACGCTGCAACTCGTCCATGATGGTACGGATGTATTGAGCACGTTCCGGTACTTCTATTCCGGCAGCTTTTTCAATACACATACACAACGCATGGCGATTCTGGTGTGCACTCAGGTAGTCCAGACGGTCGGTCAAGGCTAATGTCTGCGGGTAGGTGAGGCTTTCGTTCATTTTTTCGATGCCACGGTGGATATATCCCAGTATCGGGTCAATCTTACGGATGTTTTCTCCGTCGAGCGAAGTACGCATACGCAATACACCGTGCGTAGAAGGGTGCTGCGGACCGATGTTTACCACAAAATCATCTTCTCCAAACACCACGTTCTTACGACCCTCAAGTGTGCCGTCGGGACGGAGGAAGTATTCATCTGTCATATCGGCATTTTCCTCGTTGTCCATCCGGAGTGGATTGGAGTTCATGTTATAATCCTTTCGCATAGGATAGCCAATCCAGTCTTCACGCAAGAAGATACGGCGCATATCCGGATGATTCAAGAAGCAGATACCGAAGAAGTCGTACACTTCACGTTCTTTAATCAGAGCGGTTTTCCACAAGTCGCTTACTGTGGGAAGTAATGCCTTTTCACGGTCTGCTGTTACCGCTTTGAGTGTGATTCTTGCACCTGTGCGGGTAGATTCCAGTAAGTAAAGCGCACCTAAGCCTTCTTCACCCCAGTCCATTCCTACGATGTCACGCAAGAAATCCATCGGGTTTTCTTTGTCATTCAGTAATGTCTCAGCTATCTGGTGTAACTTTTCTGCCGGAACTTTTACGACAGTCTCTCCTGTCTGACTGATTTCGGCTTCAGGAATAATGCTTGTTATTTTTTCAATTTCCATTTGCATTTTTTCTTTTTACGTAGGGTTTATTCCTCTTTTTCTTTACGGTTTACTTCTCCTAAGAAGCGCTCCACTTTGATTTTACGTTGAAGCTGCATCATGCCATAGAAGAAAGCTTCCGGTCGGGGAGGACATCCCGGAATGTACACGTCTACCGGAATAATCTTGTCAATACCGTTTACTACGTGGTAAGATTTGATGAAAGGACCTCCGGAGATAGTACATCCACCTACTGCTACTACGTATTTCGGTTCGGCCATTTGGTCATATAGACGTTTCAACACCGGAGCCATTTTGTGTGTGATGGTTCCCAGCACCATAATCATGTCGGCCTGACGAGGAGAGTTTCGGGTTACCTCAAACCCAAAGCGGGCCATATCATAGCGGGCTGCGCCAAGCGCCATAAATTCGATGGCACAACAGCTGGTTCCGAAAGTCAGACTCCAGAGCGAATTGCTTCGTCCCCAGTTAATCAGTTCGTCCACTGTTCCCAGTACGATTCCGGCTCCGTCCATGTTCAGACGACGTACCATGTCTTCCAGATAATCATTGTTCTTGAAGTCCTCATACTCCATAGAACGAATAGAGGTAGATTTTTTTACTTCCATTCAAGAGCTCCTTTCCGCCAGGCATATGCCAGGCCTAAAATTAAAACTACCAGGAAGAAACCTACACTAACCAGTGCATATACTCCTACTTGGTCTGCCACTACAGCCCAAGGAAAGAGAAATACCGTTTCAATGTCGAACATCAGGAACAAAATTGCAAACAGGTAGTAACCTGCCTTAAATTGCACCCATGATTGTCCACGCGTAGGAATACCACATTCGTACGGTTCTCCCTTCTGCGGATTGAATGACCGTGGAGCAAGTAGTTTTGCAATGGTCATTGCTGCCACCACAAGGACGATAGCAGTCAGAATAACGACAATAATAAATGTAAAAAACATATATCTAAGAATTTTTGATGATACATATAGATAGCCAATCGTTTCCGTTACACCACAAGCCTCTGTCTGCAATGTATCGGAACAATCAGGTTTAAACTGTTCTTAGATAGTATTAAATAAGGATTCTTTTAAGGGTATACAGATAATAGAATTTATCTAATTGTGTGTAAGGATGCGTGGAGAATACTGCACGGGTCGGCCCTAAATAGGTGGGTGGTCTGGAAATAAAGTCTTGTCCAGAAGGGAGTATCGGTAGGAAAAACTTACCATCCAGGTTTTTCTGGGTTTGTATGAATAAAATTTTCTGTGGAATATCTGCCTGTCTGTTGGCTATCAGAAAGTCAAGCGTTTTTGAAAGACTATTGTCTGGATGCTGGTAGATGAAATCGGCAGATTCGGTTTCCTCTGCTGCATTGCTTTCATTGATTACAGTGGAATAAAGTGTAAAGAAGTTTGCTCCTACGAGTGCGCTCATAAGAGTAATCAGGGATATACAAGCAAAAATCTTCCACTTATTCATGTAAATACCTTCAAAAACGCTGCAAATGTAGCCATTTATTTTGATTCATGAATCTGTATTTTCATTAATTTTTCTTTTCAGGCAATTTGCTCTGTTTTTAGAACGGATAACCAATGGCAAAATGAATACCCATTCCGTCCTTGAATTTAGGGATATTATAGTATCCACTCTTTTCGGTATCGTATGGCACATGAAGAGCAAAGCCGAAGTCCAGTCTCAAAATCAGGAAGGAAAGGTCATAACGAATTCCTACTCCAGTTCCCAATGCTATGCTGTCAAAGAAATGCCGGAGATTGAATTCTGCTCCAGGACGAGCTTCATCCTTGCGCATAAGCCATACATTTCCTGCATCTAAAAAGGTAGCTCCGTTTAAGTTTCCACCCAAAAAGTTGGAAAAAATACGGAAGCGGTATTCCAAATTGGCCTCTAATTTAATATCTCCTGTTTCATCTACATAAGAATAACCGGAGTTGTTGGACGGATGAAACCTTCCCGGACCGATGGAGCGTACGGTAAAGGCGCGAATACTGTTGGCTCCTCCCACATAGAATTGTTCGCTGTAGGGGGCAATTGTTTTATTGCCATAAGCCCATATTACTCCTCCCATCAGTCGGGTAGCTAACTGCTGCTTTTCACTGATGTGGTAAGTATATCTTACTTCTGAAGAATATTTCAGAAACTGTGCAAACGGAGTTCCCAACAGTTCTTTGTCCTTTTTACTGAATTTCTGTCCAAAAGCCGCATAAATGACAGATGTTACATTTCCGGCAGAGGTAAGTGAGTTTTCCCACCATACGCGGTTCTTTGTTTTCCGATAGCTATTGTCGTAAGTAACCGTGTAGGTCAGTGACGGAATAAACTGGTTATCCAAACTGTGGAAGAGCATCGGGTTGGCGTTGGCAATGGAGTCAAAGCGTGCGGTGCGGTGCTGCAAGGTGTTGAACGCCAGATGAATTGGAGTTACGGTATGCTTGATGCTACGTTTTGGCTGAAAACTATAGGATACAGTTCCACCAAATGATAACATTTTGAAATAGCGGGCACGGTTCACCTGTTCTGCGTAAATCTTAAAGTTGGTTTCAGACGGGAAACGGAAGGGGTCTACCCGGTTTTTAATCCAGGGTAAGACCAATCGTGGAAAATTCAGAGAGAGGGCAGCTCCCAGCTCGTAAGAATTCATCACAGAACTTTCTCCGTCAACGGTAGAACTGGTCTGCCATTCGTATGAACCTTTCAACTCTAAGTTCAATGAAGCGCCCATTCTTTTGAAATTCTTTTTCGAAAGATTGAATTTGGCTCCTGGCCCTGTTTGTTTGGTACTCTTGGTGGTGACATTAAGTTCCAGTTCGCTGTCGTAAGGCAGGTCGAACATGGCATTGACCGTAATGTCCAGGGTATCTCTTCCCGGACGAGGAGTATAGTTGAAGTCATTGTATTTGAATACGCCTAATCTGGACAATGCCTGTTGAGTATAGTTCTGGCGTTGCTGAGAATACATTTCTCCGCTTTTGTAAAGAAAGCGTCGGCGGAGTACCCCATATCGTATGCCCGGCTTTTTTCCTGCATAATTAATGGTGAAGTTATGAAAATTCAATGAATCATTGGGTTGTTCGCCATTATGTCCTACCAGATTGATGTTTGTCTTTCCAATGTAGTAGGTACGCAATCCTTCTTCCGGAATATTATGTTTCTGTACAACTTTTAAGTTGACATAACCGGGACGAATCAATGTGTCGGCCATGAAAGTGATGAAGTCAGGGCGATAAAAATAATATCCGTTGTTACGGAATAGTTCTACCAGGCGATTCCTCTCTTCGTCCAATTTATTGACAGTAAACGCATCTTCTTTTATTAGCAGGCGTTTATTGTATGTGGCATGAATCAGACTGTCTTCCTTGGGTGAAAATCCTACATAGGTAACAGAGTCTAATTTATATCGTTGTCCGGTGTATATGGTATAATTTAATTTGGCTTTCTTCGGATTCTTGGCAGTATCTACCTGCACTGTCACATTACCCTGGAAAAAGCCATTCTCACGTAAAACATTACTTGCTACCTTTGTACGGGTATCAGGATTGACGGTAGATACATAAATCGGGTCGGCGGCCAGTTTCTTGAAAATCCATTTGCCAATGCCCTTTTCGTATCGTTCAAACCGGTTATACACCCATAGTCCCAATGGGAAAGGAATACGATACTTAGGGCTGCCGAAAAATGAATTGTTCGGTGCCACGTTCAATGCGCCTTGTACTTCTTCTAGCGTAGCTTCTCCATTATCGGCTTCATTGTATCCTATAATTTTAGGAGTTGGTGTACCGATATAGAGCAACTCATCTTCTGGAAGATGCTTGGTTGTGGAACATCCGGTTATGATAAACAACAGAAGTCCTGTCAGTAACAGTTTATTTATTCTTCTCTTCCTCATTTTCATCTTCTTTTTTTTCGACTTCAGGCTGTGGTCTTTTCTTCTTTCTGAAAATAAACAGTTCGCCCACTTTACTAACTTTCTTGCGCAGTACAATACCGGCTCCGGTTTCTATGACTTCTCCATCGAGTACACTTTCGTAGTTTTTGTCATGGAAAAGCTTGACGTAGCGAGTACCACTGTTGTCCAGACGATATTCTAATGAGATATTATCAATAAAAGACTCGTCCTGCTGCACATTATTACCGGTGGATACTTTTCCACCAATTACCACCCGGATACGGTTGTTCCAGAATCTCTTGGCAAACTGGAAGTTGTAATCCGTAGATGTCTGCCCAGTTTCTTCTCCGTTGTTGGTTTCTATTCCGAAATTCACATCAATGGTCTTCAGAGCACTTCCGGCCACTTTGGAAATCTGGTCTTGCAGAAAAGAGTTCATGACGCTGCTTCCACCGCCACCGCCCAAAGTGCTTCCTTCCGTCAGGTACATACCTGTTACCAGCATGGTTACAGCCACCTTATTCTTTTCTTCAGCCGACATGGAAGCCAGCTCGTTTTGCATGGTACCGTCATCCGGAGCATCAATGATAAAGGTAAATCCTAAATTCTCCAGTGTATTGGTGATATTGACCCCCACATCGAAGTTGACCATACGCGAAGCCTGCCCTTCTTGTGCTACGGAAGAACGTATCCTTTCCGTCGCTTTTATACTCATGAAAGGATTCATCGCATTTCCATTCCATTGTATGTAACTTCCGCTTTGAATATGGAAGGTCTTTAACTGGATAATCGGGAGCTGGTATTTCATTTCACCACTTAGCAGAGAATACCTTCCGTTCAGGATGATGTTGCCTTCCGGAGTGTACTGGAAAGACAAGTCGCCACCTCCTTCAAAGTACATGTAGTTGCTTCCCTTTTCATCCATATTGACACGGCACTGTACCCCCTCGTCTATGTGTAAGGTCATCAGCATGTCAATACCTCCCAGTGAAAGGGCTGGAAGAACCCTTCTTTGTGCAGAAGTCGTATCACTGAAGTTGGTGAAGGTTACCGTTTCTCCCAGACGGTCTTCTACGGTAAGCGGAGAATCCTGCAGAATATAGGTAAAGTTACTGTTACCCAAAATATTCATGTTACCGCGTATATTCATGTTATCCGGTGTACCTTTAAGGGTGGAGTGGAAATCCACGTACAGCTTTCCATATACGAGTGATTGTTTGGTCTGTTTGGCATTTAGCAATTCAAAATTGTTGGCATCCATCTTCAGGTTCATTTTCATCCGACTGAAATCTGCCATGTCCACATCTCCATCAATGGTAAACGGAGTTTTCCCTTTTGTGAATATCTTGAAACGGTTGAATGTAAGCTTGCTGTTCTTGATTTCCACCGGTTTGTCATCAAACCGGAGGTTTAGAGACGCTTGCGGTACATATACATTTACGCTATCCAAATTGATTTTTCCGTTCATAAGCGGTTGGGAAGCATTGCCGGACATCTGCATGGTACCATCAATATCTCCACTCAGTATAGCCATTTTGCCCGGAATAAAGGAGTTTACTATTTCCAGCGGGAAATGATGTAATGCCATACGTGCATCTATCCGGTCTTCTTTTTGTTCCTTTGCTTCAGCCGGGAAGTATGAACCTTCTATGCTGATTACTTCGTTATCATTTTGCATGATGAGGCCGTTGATATGCTGTTCACCGCTTTGTTTAGGAAGGTAAACTGCACTCAAAGCCCAGTTTCCCATAGCTATCCCGTTATAGCTGAGCTTGTTGATACTGTTCTCAAGAGAAATTTGGTCCATTCCGTCTTCTGTCTGCACATAATGTGCTTCAGAGTCAATCACACCCTCTATATCAGGCATATATGGAATAATTCGTTTGAATTCTCCAATGTTAATCTGAGTTAGGGATAAAGTCAAATCTTGCCGTGCCGTAGAATCTGGAGTAGAATAGAAGTTCAGTCCGGTACGTAAGTTATCATAGATGGACAAATTGGCCATGATTCGTCCGTCATCTCTCAGATAGATATAATTATCCGGGTTAACCGTAAACTTACGGTACACTAAGATAGGGTCAAATGGGGTGATGTGAAGACTGATTCCGCCTTTTTGCAGCCCAGCCACCATACCTATATTTACACCACATTCCTTTTTACCGTTCAGGTATTCAATGGTTGCATTTGCTTTGTCAGCTCCAATATCTCCGTTCAGTGTAATATCGAATGCCTCCTGGAACGGTTTGTCATTGGCTATCATTCCGCTACTGAACAAAATCTTTTCAGGCTGCTGGGTAGCATTGAAATAGATGGTATCGAGTGCCAAACTGTCTGTCTTTAATCCGTAAAGGTTCATTGATGCATTCAAGCCTTCTACAGGGGAGGTGCGTATATTCACATTCATGCGGTTAAAGCTTATCTTTTTTATGGCCAGTGTATTGGAAATAGGGTTATCCTTTCCGACAAAGATTTTGAACTGGGTTTCCGGCCACAGTTCACGGAGGGCAGCCTGATCAATTGATTTCTGTTTCCATTGTGTGCTCAGCGCATCCGTCAGTTTGGTTATCTGTTTGCTTAACTCATCAATGCCTCCTCGGCTTCTAAATAAAAAAGTAAGGTCACCCGCATTCGCGTAACTTCTGATAGAATCGCGTGCAGTATTGAATCCGAAATGTATGTCTTTTGTCTTAAATGTCTTTTTTTCAGTGATTAAATTTATGTCTTTTACAGATAAACGGATACCGTGACTCTTTTTCATGTCCGTTCTCAGTTGAATGTCAATATTTTCGGCAGTCTTTAGCGGCGAGTTGAGTAATCCCATTCCGTATAAATCAAGATTTTTTACTTGAACCAACATATCCGCAGCAATCGCAGAGGGATGTAGAGATGCATCTAACCGGGATGAAATGTTCATCAGGTTGTCATTCACATCCAAGTTAAGATTTGCTTTTGATTCTTTCAGGGCTGCATTAAGCTGTACGCCAGAGAAGACACGGGTTCCCCATTGAAGGTGGTTGAGCCTGGCATTAGCTGTTAATGTAGTTCGTTTGGAGAAAATGTCTGTTCCTGCTCCTTCAAGTTGCATACCCGCAGAGAGATAAAACAACGAATCAGCTGGCAAAAAATCATGCAGGTTTAGTTCACTGATTTGCATATCTGCCTTATAAGCCTCTTTAAGGAGGTTATATTCCGCATTTAGCTGTACTTTTCCTTCATTCTGGCTTAAGGTAGTTTCGGTAAACAACTTGTTACCTTTCATACCGGCCTTTCCATGAATATTCATTCCTGACGGAATAACTACTTCGCCGGTCAGACTACTCAGAAAATCCATTTTGTAGAAATCCGAATTCAGGTTGATAAGTCCCTCTCTGGAAAGACTGTCGAGCACATTCTTTACCGTTCCATCCATTTCCATCCGGAAACAGTCGGGAATCTTAATTTGGCAAGTAGTCAGTTTCAAATCACTTAGGCTTCCATCTACCCCGATACGAACTTGTAATGGAGCTGTAGGAAAGGATTGAATAAATTCTTGTGGCATGTCTGGAATCAGTTTGAACAAATCTGCCTTACCGATTTCAGCCATGAACTGTCCGTTCAATACTCCGTCCTGATTCTGTTCGGTGACCGACCAGTCTATCGTAGCCTTGAGAGCCAAAAAAGAATTTGCAGTTTTGATTTGTAAAGAAGGCACACGTATGGCTTTCTCGTCTGCCTGTAATTGCCCCTCAGTCGATTTGATTTCCAGTCCCGAACGCTCTTTCAGTTCGAACTGATGCAGCAATGCCCGGATGTTATTCCCCTGATAGTATAGAGAATCCATCTGTAAATTGATGTCGGTCACTGCAATATGTGACGGATTCAATCCCTTCTCTATAGGAGGTGTATTCCCTGAGTTATAGTATAATCCACTCTGTAAAAGCTTAAATTCTTTAGCGGAATAAGCCGCTTTATGCAAGTCAACCAGTCCGTCTCTTAAAGAAGCATTCCCGACTTTAAGCCCTAAATTCATGGAGTCAAGCGGCATATCCATCTGAAAGTCCACATTGGCCAAATCAATCTTTTCTAATTTAAACTTCCAGAATGTAGGTGCACTTTGGGTGGTGTCTTGTGCAGTTGTATCTGCCAGACATAGTTTCAGATTGGCATCTTTCAGTGTGAGCTCGTTGAGTACAGCTGTTTCCGGCGTCAAGTCAACTCCATGCGATTTCAAGAAAAGTTCTCCCAGGTTTCCCTGCAAGGACATTCCCTCAATCAGGTCGACCGTATTGACCGAAGCGTTTTTCAGTTCCACTCCATCAATCTCTATCTGCTTCTTTACCAGAGGAAGCAATTGAATTTTTACGGTTAGTTTTTCCACATTCAGGAGCGTATCCTGAGGGTTGGTAACCGTGGTTTCATGGACGACTAAATTTAGTGGAAAAGAAAGCGAAATTCGTTGTATATGAATGTTCATTCCCGTAGCTTGCGAAGCGTATGATGCCGCCTTATCCACAATAAAATTCTGGATAGCAGGTATATAAATTAATATACACAAGATTATAAAAAGGATAAATGGACTTGCTAATGCAATTCCTCCCCATTTTATATATTTTTTCATATACAGTTTGATCATTAGTTATGCGAATATATAAAAAAGAACCCAAAGGTGATACATTTTGTTTATGACAATGAGTTGAAATCACATTATTTGTTTACCTTTGCGTAGTTACTAATTTTAATACAATTCTATGAAACCAACTTTATTTGTACTGGCTGCCGGTATGGGGAGTCGTTACGGTGGCTTAAAACAGCTTGATGGACTGGGTCCTAACGGTGAAACAATCATGGATTATTCAATTTTCGATGCTATCCGTGGTGGTTTCGGGAAATTGGTTTTCGTAATCCGTCGTGATTTTGAAAAAGATTTCCGTGAAAAGATTGTAAGTAAATATGAAAATCATATTCCTGTAGAAGTTGTGTTCCAGGATTTGAACGATCTGCCTGCTGGCTTTACTTGTCCGGAAGGCCGTGTTAAACCTTGGGGAACAAACCATGCAGTGTTGATGGGTAAGAATGTAATTAAAGAACCATTTGCCGTAATCAATGCTGACGACTTCTATGGACGTGACAGTTTTGCTGTATTGGGTAAATACTTGTCAGAATTGCCGGAAGGTGCAAAAAACGACTACAGCATGGTAGGTTTCCGTGTAGGAAACACTTTGTCTGAAAGTGGAACTGTTGCTCGTGGTGTTTGTGCAACTGATGAAAATGCTCATCTGACAACAGTCGTAGAACGTACAGAAATTATGCGTGTAGACGGTGTGGTTTCTTATAAGGATGAAAATGGCGAATGGGTTGGTATTGAAGATAATACTCCTGTTTCAATGAATATGTGGGGATTCACTCCTGATTATTTCCAATATTCAGAAGAATATTTCGCTGAATTCCTGAAAGAAAATATCGGCAATTTGAAGTGCGAATATTTCATTCCGTTGATGGTGAACAAGCTGATCAATGAAGGAACTGCTACTGTAAAAGTATTGGATACTACTTCTAAGTGGTTTGGTGTGACATACGCTGCTGACCGTCAGAGTGTAGTTGACAAGATTCAGGCTTTGGTAGATGCTGGTGAATATCCTGCTAAATTGTTCTGATTAGAAAACAGATTATAATACTTATATAAGGAAGACCGGGATTGCAGAAATGTGATTCCGGTTTTTTTGTGTGATATATAAAATAAGAGATGGTGATATTTGAATGTATAAAAAGAGGCTGTTTCATTTTTGAAGTGACCCCAAAAAGTTGGACAAGTTAAACATTATCCCGTAATAGAAAGAGTTCGGTATTGTACCGGACTCTT
>PPYE01186199.1_pt1 | contig 66894 bp, 56 predicted proteins | sample 1559881 | NCBI WGS metagenome assembly PPYE01 (sample SAMN08240022, study PRJNA423297) | Human gut metagenome, whole genome shotgun sequencing project. | reverse complement strand
CGCCGTCGGTAGAGATAGAGGTCGAATCCTCCGGATTGCCCCGGTCGTTCGTATGGTTCGACAGGGAGCCGCAGTTGTTCGCCTTCAAGGAGATGCTCGAAGAATATATCGAGACGTTCCGGCCGACGAAGGACGAGACCGCGCGATAATTTTTTGCTCCCGGCTTGCGAATGCCGGGAGTTTTTCGTATCTTCGAAGAAAAGGAGGAAATATGTTTATAATCGAGGCCTTAGGATTTGTGATCTTGTTCGTGATAATTATAGCTCTTGGAGCATTCACGGCGGCTAGCGTTGTATTGTCGTACATATATTGGATCGTGGTAGCTGCTTTTTCGGTCACGGCGATAGCCGCTCTTTGCAGTCGCCTCGTTCGCTTTTTCAAAAGGAAAGCTCGTCGTTCGTAAATCGTTGTTGTAGAAATAGAATTCTCGTCGGAGCCTCGGGAAGATTTCCCGAGGCTCTTTTTGTGTCTTTTTTCCTCTCGCCGGGAGTGGCCATATTCGTGAAAAATTAATCGGATATGAGCAATTACGAAACATCGGCCTCCATCACCTTGGAGGTGAACGGCAAGAACGCGGAGGATCGCTTGAAGGCTCTTCGGCAGAGAGCCGAGGATTTGGAAAACGCTTTGGCCCGTGCCCGGAATACCGGAGACAAAATCGAGATGAACAAGCTCCAAAAGGAGCTGAAAAAGACGAATAAGGAGATTAGGGAGATGTCGTCGTCGGCTCAGCAAGCCGAGAGCGTCATGCGCCGTCTCGACAGGGCTACCCCGAGAGAGCTCTCTAAAACGCTATCTACCCTCCGGAAGCAGCTCGACAATATCGAGCGGGGATCGGCCGCATGGAATGCCCAGATAGAAAAAATCAAAGCGGTGCAAAGGGAATTGAACTCCGTAAAGGGTTCGATGAAAGAACATGAGTCGTTGTGGTCCCGGTTCGCCAAAAAAATGTACGACTGGGGAAGCGCCCTTACGATGTCCATGGCCGCGATATCCGGCTTGACCATTACCGGCAGGCGGGCTGTACAGAGTTATGCGGACATGGAAGGCGAAATGGCGAATGTGCGCAAATTCACCGGCATGACGACGGAAGAGGTCGAGCGACTGAACGAATCGTTCAAGACGATGGATACACGCTCGTCTCGCGAGCAGCTCAACAAACTTGCCCAAGAGGCCGGGAAACTGGGAATCGCCTCGCAGCAGGCGGTTATCGAATATGTCGAGGCGGCCGATGTGATCAACGTCGCCCTCGACGAATTGGGAGAGGGGGCGACCCGGGATATCGGAAAACTTTCGTCGATTTACGGCGATGCCGAGAGAATGGGCTTGGGAAAAGCCATGCTGGCCGTGGGCGCTGCCATCAACGAAGTCTCCCAAAACTCCACCGCTTCGGCTTCTTATTTGGTAGATTTCGAGAACCGTATGGCCGGTGTGGGTAAACAGGCCGATATGAGTATCCCTAAAATCATGGGTTACGCTTCGGTGCTCGACCAGAACGCCCAGCAAGTAGAGATGTCGGCCACCGCTTTGCAGGGCATTATCATGAAAATGTATCAAGATCCGGGGAAACTGGCCCGCATAGCAGGCATCGACGTGAAAGAGTTCGCCCGGCTGGTGAGGGAGGATGCGAACGAGGCTTTGCTGCAACTGCTCGACACCCTCGGTAAGGCCGGAGGCATGCAGGCGCTGGCTCCGATGTTCGACGAGATGAAGCTCGACGGATCACGGGCGGCCAGCGTGTTGTCGGTGCTGGCCGGGAATATCGAATCGGTTCGGAGAGAGCAAAAGCTGGCTCAGGAAGCATTTGATGAAGGCACATCGGCCATTACAGAGTTTAATGTCCAAAATAATACGGTGCAGGCGCAGCTCGACAAGGCCAAAAAGTCGTTCAACGAGTTATCGGTCGAGCTCGGGAAAGATCTGCTTCCTGTCATGCGCCATGCGATTACCGGTGCGTCGGCCTTGCTCCTGGTATTTAAGGAGGTTATCTCCGTTATGAAAGAGAATAGAGCCTTGATCGTCTCTGTGGCGGCCGGTATAGCCGGATATACGGTCGCCGTGAAAGCGAGTACCGTCGCTCAAAATCTTTGGAATGCGACGCAGAAGGCCGGAAATTCGATTGCGGCGACAGGGAGAGGTATCGTTCTATTGCTCAGATACGCCTATTTTAGATTAGAAGGTCAGGTCCGCAAAGCCGATGTCGTGATGAAGGCCTTCAATCGTACGACCAAAATGTCGCCTGTCGGGATATTGGTAGGAGCCTTGTCGGCCGGAGTCGCAGCCTTGCTTTCCTATCGGGAAAAGATGAAATCTGCTCGTGAGGCGGCGGCCGAGGCCGCCAAAGCCGAGCGGGAATACGAGAAAAGCATCACCGATGTCTCGGAAGCTGCCGCCTCGGCATCGAAGGAGGAACTCGCACGTTTGCAAGCATTGTATCGGGCAGCCGTCGACGAAGCCCGATCGAAGGAAGAACGAATCGAGGCAGCCCGCCGGTTGCAATCGCTCTATCCCGATTATTTTTCCAAAATGTCGACCGAACAAATCATGTTGGGAGACGCCAAAGCCAAATACGATGAATTGACCGATTCGATTCTGAAAAATGCGGAGGCGAAGGCCGCGGCCGATTTGATAAAGAGGAATGCCGAGCAAATCGTCGAGATAGAACAATCCATGCCGGAGTTGGAGAAAAACGCTGTCGATACGGACATAGCCTATGACCGGGCGAAGAAGCGGAGGCAGGAATATATCGATAGATACAACATAAGCCCGTCGGCCATGGGCGGCGGTTATGCGCAAGATCAGTCGGCGCTTTTGTCGAATGTCATGGTAAGGAAATCGGCTCCCGGAACCGACGATGAACGGAAAGCGGCGGAAGCAGCGTGGAAAGCGTATGCCGAAGCGAACGACAAGCTGACTAAGCTGCAAGCGGCCAATAAGAAACTGGCCGAGGAGTACGGTATATCTTTGACCGATGTATTCGCCGGGCAGGGAGACGGTGGAAATATGAGTTCTGTCTCTGCTTCCGGTAGTGCGGGGAAAAGCGGGGAAAGAAATAAGTTTCAAGCAGAAGACGATTGGCTGTCGATCGAGAAGTCGAAGGCTCTCGCCGGCTATGCTACAGGATTGATGGATTACAACGAATATATCGAGAAAAAAGCAGAGCTCGATAAACAGTATCTTCTCAAAAAGTTGCAGAACGCAGAGGCCACGGAAAAGGAGATAGCCGATATCGTCGGCGAGCTCGACAAACTCACTGAAAAGGAGGTGACACAGCGGAATAAAGAGCAGTTCGATGCCGCAAGAGAGGAGATAGAAGCCGAACGCCGGGAACGCGATGCTGCCGATACCGACAGTTATATGCGGGGCCGAATTTCGGAAAAGACTTACCAGCGAATGAAATTCGAGTCGGAGATAGCATATCTCAACCGGCTCAAAGAGTTGTATGCCGAGGGTAGCCAGGAGCGCGCCGAGATTGAAAAACAGATTACCGACAAACTGCAAGCCGACAAGCTGGCCAAGTTCAAGGAGACGCAAGACAGGCAGAAGACTCTTTATGAGGAGTATTTCAAAGGGATATCCCTTATGTCGGCCGAAGAGAGGGAGCAGCAGTATCGGCTGCAAATCGATTCTCTGAATGCCTTGACGAAGAAGATGCTCGACGCGGCCGGAAACGACGAGGCTAAAAGGCAGAAAATCATCGAAGCCTCTGCCATCGCCGAAAAGGCATTGAAAAAGCAGTATTTCGAAGAGACTACGGAGGAGAGTTTCAATGCCATGGAGAAAGCCAACGCCGAGCTGGCCGAGTGGTTGCAAAGCGACGGCGGGAAAGCCGTGACCGACTCTTTCGGTATGATCATGTCGGGAATGTCGGCTATCTTCTCGCAAATATCCTCGATAGTCCAGTCGAATATGGAGATGGAGACCGCCGCCATCGAGAAACGCTACGACAAAGAGATTTCGTTGGCCGAAGGAAATACTTACAAAGTCAAGAAGCTCGAGCAGGATAGAGAGAATGAGATAGCCCGGGCAAAGAACGAAGCGAACCGCAAGATGTTCGCCATGCAGGTGATCCAAGCCGTGGCGCAGACTGCTCAGAACGCTTTGGCCGCTTATGGCTCAGCTGCGGCGATACCCATCGTCGGATATATCATGGCTCCTATTGCGGCGGCCATGGCCGTAGCTGCCGGCGCCGTGCAGATCGCGGCTATAAAGAAACAGCAACAGGCCTCCGAAGCGCAGGGGTATGCCGCCGGCGGATTCACCCGCCCCGGCCCGGTGGACGAGCCGGCCGGTATCGTCCATGCCGGCGAGTGGGTCGCCAGTCAGAAACTGGTGACTTCGCCGGTAACGCGTCCTATCATCGATGCCCTCGAATATGCGCAGCGAACCAACACGATCGGCTCTATCCGTCGAGTGTCTGCTCTCCCCGCGCCGATTAGCTTACCAGCCCCTTCGCCTGATGGAGGAGGAAACTCCCCGGACACAGGCGTATTGCTCGCCACATATTTTGCGGTTCTCAAAAAATTGGGTGACCGCCTGGACGAGCCCTTCGTCACGGTCAACACGGTTACCGGCGACCGGGGCATCAAGAAGGCTCAGGACGAATACGATCGTTTGATCAGAAACAAAACCCCTAAATCACGCAGGAAATGAAAATATTCGTAGAGGGTAAAGAGGCTTTCTTGAAGAAAGGAACCTCCTTCGAGTTTATCGCTGAAAACAGGCTTTTCTCTGGTTCCGACGAGTACACCTTGTCTATCACCTTCCCCATAGTCGATTGTCCTCGGAATCGGGCGATATTCGGGCTTTTGTATCGGAAAGATGTCGATATCGAAAAGGTGAACTTCGCCTGTGAACTACGGGATACCAATTTCTATAAAATGGGGGTTCTCGCTATTGTCGAGGTGTCGCAATCCGAAATCAAAGGGCAATTCCTCGATGGAATGAGCGCCCAAAACTTCATCGGTGATTTCGACGAAATATACATCAACGAACTCGACTTGGGCGATTATGAGTATGTGAATATGAGTAATACACCTCCAGAATGGCTTTGGAGGAGCATCGACCGCATGAAAAACTATATATCTTTGCCCTGGGTCAACAACTATTCGGGGAATATACAAAATGAGGTCGTATATGAAAATGGCACTTATAAATGGCATCCGGACACCAAGGGGGTATCGTTTCAGCCATATTTGCTATTCATCGCAAAACAAATTTGCGAGGTATTAGGTTATAGTTATGATTTCGGGGAATGGGAGAGGTCGACATATCGTCATCTCATAGTCTGCAATTCGCTCCCGTATGCCTGGGATATGCCCCAAATAGCAAAAGCCCTTCCTCACTGGACTGTGACAGAGTTTTTTGAACATTTGGAGAACTTTCTGTCGGCATTTATTGACGTTGACCATAGGGGCAAGACAGTGACATTCCATTTCATCGCTAATGACTCGGATTTCAATACCAGTATAACCCTTAACCATGTTGCCGACGATTTTACGGTAGAGGTTAGCTCCGAGGGGGAATCTTCATACAGGGGAGTATCTACTTTGAGATATTCCGATTGCGACCATGAAATGTGGAAATTCTACTCGTGTAACTGGTTGGTGGAAAATCATGAGAAGATGATTGTCCGATATGAGACTCTGAATGATTTAATCGAGGCCAATGAAAACTTGAAGGAGACCATTGTCGGGGTTGAGTATCCTGATTCAAATTTGGGAAAAATCTTATATGTCGAATCTTTGAATACCTATTTCGTATTTAGACCGGTAAAGATTATACCTCAGAGCTATTATGATCCAGTGTCTGAGACCTATTATGACCAGTATGTGAACATTCTTCAACCGATAAACCAGTTTGGAGAACGCATCGGTACAAATGAGGAAAGCGATAGCATAGAGATAGGGATTGTCCCCGCCTGGATAGATGACACAGAAACCAGTAAAGGGCAATGTCTGTTTTTAGAGCTCGACTTCAATGATGGAGAAACAGATGGCAATTCTGAGTATTTACCGATAAGTCTACTCGAATCTGGGGAGAGTGAAAAAAGTGGGGCATACTTCTCTCAACTTTTTGTCGCATTCTGGGACGGTACGAATTATTTCAAAGGGCTGCAGCCGCGTCCAATTATCGACAAAATATCTACGAATGAAGACTGGACTTATGTTGAGACTGGGTATAGCATGCGTCTAAATAGGGATCCTAGCGACCTTTCCTATTTCAACTCTCCGATCGACAGCTGCAAAAAATACAATTTCCAGTTTTTGGCGAACAAAATTCCGCCTGTGAGGGCTTTGTTCTTTATTCAAGGTAAGCCGTATATCTGTGAAAAAATCACGGCCACATTCACGGAATATGGTATGTCGCAGCTCTTGAAGGGGACGTTCTATCGAACCGATTAAAGAGTCCCGTCGAGTTCGAGAATGGCTTTATCGGCATTGTCCCGGTGGCGGGTATATACATCGGTAACGGCCAGTGAGCTGTGTCTTGCCTGGTCTCTCACCGAGATGTTGCTCAGTTTTTTGTCCAGCATCTCGGTGATTCCAGTATCTTTTAGCGAGTAGAATGTGTAATCTTTGTCGAGTTTCAACTCTTTTTTCAGGCGGGTCCAGCGAATAGTTATGAGCCGTCGGTCTACTTGCACGTTGCCGGGCATGATGTTGTTTGAGAATAGGAAATAGTGAGGAGGGTAGTCGAATACCCCCAAGTCGAGCATGAACATCATTACCTTTTTCGGGATAGTTATAGTTTGTGTCGTTCTGTTTTTGCTGTCTTCGGACGGGATTGTCAAGGTACAATTCTTAACGTTGAAATATCGAAGCCTCAGCCGGGTCTGTTCGATGGGACGAATATAGCAGTAGTATAAGAGATAACACGATAAAAGAAAGTGTTTGTCGTTCGACATCAAATATTCGCTTATCTGTCGAATCACAGAGGGCGGAATAATTTTCCTTCTTTTCTGGAATAATTTTCGACTGAAAGGTTTTATGCCGGAGGCCGGATTCTCGTTCATAAGTCCTTTTTCTACGCAAAAGGAGCAAAAAGCTTTGAGAAAAGTGAGACAATTATTCCTATACTGAGGGGACAGTTTCAGTTCCAAATGTATGTAATCGAGGAAATCGTTGCAAAATCGTTTGTCCAGCTGGTAGAGGTAGATGATGGGTGAGGTTCTCTGTTGATTATAGGCAACCAACTTTTTAATCTTTGATTCGTGGCTGATGTATGTCTCTTTTCTGAAAATCCCATCGGAGTACATCTTCTTGTTATTCTCCACATATCGTTTGATGGCATCATCAAACGATATCGCAACCTCAAATTCTTTCTCGACCCAGGGATTCCACCCCCGGATAAGTTGTTGGTAAAGCCGGATAATCAGACCTGCAGCATACTCCCGCCTCTGTTTCTTTGTCGCCAATCGGTTTATCTTTATTCGCTTCCTTCTCATTTTCCCTCTAACTGGGTCGAAAGCGTAAAACTCAACATACCAGGCAGGGGCATTTTCACGAAGCCTTGGGTATGTAAAACTTATTATTTCGTCGATTGTGGATTTTTGTGGCAGATTGTCAATGTTAAAATCAATCCGCGCGGGAACCGTATTTTTAAGCATTTTTTTATTTAACGAATCTGGGGTGATTCGCTAAACACGAGGGGGCTTTTGATCCGTATTAGCCCTGTTTTAGGGAAGAAAAACCTCAAAAGCTTAATACATAATCTTTTGAGGTTTTATTCCTTGTTGTAGCGATTCCGGGAATCGAACCCGAGTCTCAACCGTGAGAGGGTTGCGTGCTAGGCCACTACACTAAACCGCCATTCGCTTTTTGAAAAGCGATGCAAATATAACCGATTTGTTTTTATTGAACAAACTTTCGGTATGAAATTTTTTCAGTGTCTCGAATAAGATTGTTATTGTTTTGAAAATGAATGTCTAAATTATTTTTTCTAACTCCTTGATGTTTTTAGCTATTTCTTCTTCTGGTAAATTGTAGTTCAGAAGGTCTCCTGCTAAATATTGGTCATAGGCAGCCATATCGATGAGCCCGTGGCCGGATAGATTGAAGAGGATACATTTTTCTTTTCCCTCTTCTTTTGCTCTTAGTGCTTCTTGTATAGTGGCGGCTATTGCATGAGAAGATTCCGGGGCAGGGATAATTCCTTCGCATTGAGCGAATAATGTAGCTGCTTTGAATGTATCGAGTTGTTCTATGTCCACGGCTTCCAAGAGGCCATCTTTTTTCAGTTGGCTGACGATCGTTCCTGCTCCGTGGTAACGTAGTCCACCTGCATGTATATTGGCCGGGGAGAAGTTATGTCCCAAAGTGTACATGGGCAGTAGAGGTGTATAGCCCGCTTCATCTCCAAAATCGTATTGAAAAATTCCTTTGGTCAATTTGGGACAGGACGCAGGTTCGGCTGCGATTAACCGAATGTCTTTTCCCTCTTTTAATTTATGGCGTAAAAATGGGAATGAAATTCCCGAGAAGTTGGACCCACCTCCGAAGCAAGCGATGACAATATCGGGGTATTCGCCAGCCATTTCCATTTGTTTTTCAGCTTCTAGCCCGATTACTGTTTGATGTAAAGATACGTGATTGAGTACACTACCTAAAGTATATTTACAGTTGGGGGTACTCATTGCCAATTCTATCGCTTCAGATATTGCCGTACCTAAACTTCCTTGATAATTGGGGTGATCGGTTAATATTTTACGTCCTGCTTTGGTCGACATACTGGGTGAAGCAATAACTTGTGCGCCGAATGTTTGCATAATAGAACGTCGATAGGGCTTTTGATGGAAGCTCACTTTAACCATGTAGACTGCAAGCTCCAATCCGAATGCTTTTGCGGCTAAAGAGAGTGCAGCCCCCCATTGTCCTGCTCCGGTTTCGGTTGTGATGTTGGTTATACCTTGTTTTTTACAATAATAGGCTTGTGGTATGGCCGAATTTAGTTTGTGAGAACCAACAGGGCTTACACTTTCGTTCTTGAAATAGATGTGTGCAGGAGTGTCCAATGCTTTTTCGAGCCCCAAAGCTCTGACAAGAGGAGTAGGGCGCCATATTTTGTACATATCGCGTACTTCTTCGGGGATTTCTATCCATGCGTCGGAAGTGTTTAATTCTTGTTTACAGAGTTCTTCTGCAAAAATCGGATAGAGGTCTTCTACGGCTAGGGGAGACTTGGTTGCCGGATTTAATGGACTCATTGGCTTGTTGGGCATGTCTGCAATGACATTATACCATGCTTGTGGTATGTCTTTTTCTGCAAGGATAAATTTTTTTGTAGCCATTTTACTCCTTTGGTTTTTGTGATTTATAAAGTAAAAATAAAGTTTTTACATCTAATTGAAAAGCAAATATATGAATTTTTTATTAAATGTATAGAAAAACTATGATTTTTTTGTCTATATGAATTTATCTTTGAATTTTTAAATGCAAAAAGAGACGCTGCTCACGCAGCATCTCTTTTTTAGAATTCATCACATTATGCTTATTTTAAAGTGCTAGATAGAGTTACGCTCACGCGCGACTATGCGAATTATAGATATCTTGATTCAACAACCGACCAATCGACGATTTTCCAGAGGTTGTGCAATTGCTCTGCTCGTCTGTTGCGATAGTCGATATAGTAGGCGTGTTCCCATACGTCGAACGTTAACAAAGGAGTAAGTCCTTTGGTTAAAGGAGTGCCTGCATTATTTTCTTTACTGATAACCAGATTTCCGTCTTTATCTTTGGATAACCAGACCCAACCAGATCCAAATAGAGTAGTCCCTGCTTGTTCAAATTCTTTTTGGAAGTTTTCGAAATTTCCCCACTTCTTATTTATAGCTTCTGCCAACTTCCCTTGTGGACTTTTTTTTCCATTCGGGGAGAATGTGAAGAAATAAAATATGTGGTTCCATGCTTGGGAGGCATTATTAAATAGAGCTCCGTCGGCTTCTTTGATGATTTCTTCGAGAGGCTTGTCTGCGAAGGGTGTTCCTTCGATAAGTTTATTTAGGTTATCGATATAAGTTTGTTCATGTTTACCGTAATGGTATTCTATCGTTTCCTGACTGATTACAGGGGCTAAATCATTAATACCATAAGGTAATGGAGGCAATTCGTAAATCATAATTATTTATTTTTCTTTGTTACTTATATAACAATCGTCGGACTAAAAAAGTTTCGTATATCTAAGTATTTTTTTCTGTTACTTGGAGTATACACATTTTTATAATGTCCGATTCATTCTCTAATTACTTGATTTCGTTATTTCTCGGGTTTACTCGATGGCTTGGCTATCGATTCACGCATGGCAGTGTCTGCCTCGACATTTTTCATTTTATAATAATCCATGATTCCGAGATTTCCCGAACGGAAGGCTTCCGCCATAGCTCTGGGAACTTCGGCTTCGGCTTCGATTACTTTTGCTCTTGCCTCTTGTGCTTTGGCTTTCATTTCTTGTTCGAGAGCGATAGCCATGGCCCGACGTTCTTCTGCTTTTGCTTGTGCGATGTTTTTATCGGCTTGTGCCTGATCCATTTGTAAGGTGGCTCCAATGTTTTTACCGATGTCGATATCGGCTATATCAATGGAGAGGATTTCAAATGCAGTTCCTGAATCAAGCCCTTTTTTCAATACTAGTTTGGATATGGAATCCGGGTTTTCAAGAACTTGTTTGTGAGATTCGGACGAGCCGATGGACGACACGATACCTTCTCCTACACGAGCCAATATGGTATCTTCACCTGCACCACCGACCAGTTGACGAATATTTGCCCGTACTGTTACACGAGCTTTGGCTATTAACTGTATACCGTCTTTGGCCACGGCTGTAACCGGCGGCGTATCGATAACTTTCGGGTTGACAGACATTTGCACGGCTTCGAATACATCGCGTCCGGCTAAGTCAATAGCGGTAGCCATTTGGAAGCCTAAATCTATATTAGCTTTCGAAGCGGATACGAGTGCGTGTACGACGCGTTCTACATGACCTCCGGCCAGATAGTGGGCTTCTAATTCATCACGCGTGATTGTTTTAAGTCCGGCTTTGTGGGCTTCAATCATAGCTCGAACAATGACTTGTGGTGGTACTTTTCTGATTCTCATCAAGAATAATTGGATAAGAGAGATTCTTACCCCCGATACTCGTGCCGAAATCCATAAAAGGAAAGGTACGAAGTAAAAGAATACAGCGAGTATGGCAATAATGCCAATTAGAAGAAATACGCTTAATCCTACCATAATTTTATTTTTGTTTAGAAGTGTTTATATTATTCCCTGTTTTTTCATTTTCTGTTTCTTTGCAAACAATGACTACCGTGGGTTCTATGCGGATTATTTTTACAGGTGTATCTTCGTCAATCAGTTCATTATCTGCACGGGCTTCGATGGTGTGGATTCCCACGATGATTTTTCCCATAGGGTTTAGTCTACTTAGTGTTACTCCCATGTCACCGACTTTAATATCAGGGGTTATCGGGGAGGGTACTACCGAGCTTATTTCGGTATGCAGAGACATTTTGTCTAAACTCCGAGATCGCATAAATCCTATGATGACAGCAATAGTAGTGACGGCTGCAATGAATAATGTTATTACAGCCCCATTTGTTCCGAAGGCCGAATAGGCATAGTAAATTCCACCTCCATAAAATAAGACCGAACATATACCTGCGATGGTAATTCCGGGAAGAAAGAATATTTCCAGTACCGCTAGAACTAGCGCTAATATTATTAGTAGTGTAACAGCTAATATATCAAACATATTTCTTAGATTTAGGTTCTATCTATGTTCCTTTTGCAAATTATCGAGTTCTATCTTTCGAGCCTGATTTTCGTAATTTTCCGGTTGAGGATAGAGTGTGAGCAGTTGCGATTCCAAATTTTGAATTTCGGACGATAGCCTTTTTAAAGTTGTGCCTTTCGATTTAGCATATTGAGATCGCAGTTCCGAGAGCTTAGTTTCTATTTGAATGATATTCTTACGTAATTCTTTGGACTTTACATATAGATTGCGAGCTTCAAGACTGACGAATTGGTCAAGTTTAGTATAATGGATTCCGTTACAAATTGCAAAGATGAAATCGGGGCGAGTCTCTTTTTGGGGTTCCTTGATATTGTCCAATTGTTGCAATGAATCGGTATAATCTGCATTTTCCGGCCAAGACTCTCGAATAGATCGAATCAGAGCTAGCGATTTGATATCGGTTTTGATTTCATCGATGTTATATGTTTGTTTGCTCTCATTCGGGATAAATAGATAGATTGTCACTTTTCCGGGAATTTGTTCTCTATCCGATACAAACCAACCGATGTTTAACATCTCGTCTATTGCCATCATGTAATCGTTGTATATCGAATTGAAGGGCATACCTACGTTTTCGGGTTTCAAGTAGGTGTTATTTTCGAGATTTAAACGGGTGATGAATATGTCGTATCCTCCGATCGAACCTTCTCCATTTGAGGCAAAGTAGAGTGTAACTCCGTCGTTGAGAAAAAATGGATAGGCTTCATCTTGTTCTGTATTGACACCATTGGGTAACGGTATGATGTCACTCCATTTCCCTTCTATCAGCTTATTTTTTGTACATAATTCATATCCTTTACCTTCAAGGGGATATCCGAAAAATACATTGTCTCCGCGCTGGGGAATATAGCCGATCGTGTTTTCGGGAATATCTATGCCTAGTGTTTCATTCGTTCCTATCCGTCCAGATTCGGGGGACATTTTGAAATACTTGAAGAACGAGTCAGCATCAACTATCAAACTATCTATGATTTGTACCCGTTCGACATATTGCAACATTAATTTCGCTCTACGTGCACGAGCTATGGCTTTGTCGATAGAATCGGGTATTTGTTTTTTCGCTTTGGACAATGCAGCTGTATATTCTTCATAACTGCTTATGGCATCTTCAAAGCGGTATTGAGCCATATACATGTCTGCTAAATAGTGAGGCGATTCGAGAACTTTACGTTTAGCTCCTATTTTCAGATATTTTTCAGCTTCGTTATATTTTTTCTCGTGAAAAAGGCATACTCCATACCAATGGTTCAACGATCCATCATTGGGGCGGCGTTTCAGTTGTGCCTTGAATACAGGAGCGGCTTCTTTGTATTTACCGGCCTTGTACAACTCTCGTGCTTCGTCAAGCGTCAGTGCACTCGATGAGAAGATTGTCGAGAAGGCAATTAGGACTGCAAATGAATATTTTAGAATTTGTCTGAACATTTTCATGTTTGAAAAATTGTACTCAAATATACAATTATTTTTTATTCTGAATGTTGAGAGCGAGAAAATTTTTTAAGAAGTATTCTAAATCGTCATTCGATTTGAACGAATTGTATGGTAAAATGAAAAAAATATAGTTTGACAAGTGGAAGATAATGTCTGTTGAGGTATAACGTATATGGGTAATTCGTTTCCATGCTATGGATTCTGTTCGTCCATCGTCGAAAGTACAAGAAAGGCCGTTTTTGTTTATTTCGACTGTTTTTGAAAGTATGGACATACGGCAATCGGGGTGTAGGGCATAAGCGAACCACAGGTAAGAGATGATCATAGGAAATACCAAAAATAAAATGATAAGTCCTACATAAATAAATAGAGGGTTTTGAATGGATAGCCCCACGAGAAGGAGGAAAAAAGATAGAAGCCACCCCCAATTATTATGTAACCAGATTTTCAGCAGTCTGTTAAAATAGTATTGAGGGGATAACTGGTATGAAAAAGTTTCAATATGGGTTCTATTCATACAATGTTTTACTATATACTTCTACAAAGATAATATAATTGATGACAAAATCAAATTTTTGATTTTACCGAAGTATAGTCTATTTTTTTATATTGTGTGAATATAGAGATAATATATCGAGGGAGAGAAATTTTAAAGGGGACTTTTTATTGTACAGCTTTTAATAAATTTGACCTATGAAATTTATTCTATTTACTGCTATTTCGTGTAACTTTGCACTCCAAAATAAGACGCAATGCAAGGATTATATTCGATAGGATTACTTATTGTTTCTAATGTGTTTATGACACTGGCTTGGTATGGGCATTTGAAATTGCAAGAAATGAAGGTTATCAATAATTGGCCGCTTTATGGTGTGATATTGCTTAGTTGGGGTATAGCATTGTTCGAATATTGTTGCCAAGTACCAGCTAATCGATTGGGATTCAGAGAGAATGGAGGACCGTTTAGTCTCATGCAATTAAAGGTAATACAAGAAGTAATAACCTTAATCATATTCACTTTATTTTCGGTCGTAGTTTTTAAAGGAGAGTCGTTGCATTGGAATCATATTGCTGCGTTCGGCTGCCTTGTTCTTGCCGTTTATTTTGTATTTATGAAATAAGCGATAATCGTATCTATTTAATGATTAGGTATAAAATAGGGTAGAGCTTTCCCGAAAGGTCGGTTTTGTCCTGACCGATTATTTCGGAACACATAAGTGTGGTAGAATCGAATGATTTTTTACAATTCTACTTGTGGAAAGTAGGAAGGAACGAGCCCTTTATAGTAAAGTGCATCTTTTTCACTTAAAAAGTAAAGGGAACTTCTTGCAGAGTTTTTCCATACATTAAGTATTTCTGTGTAATCTCGGGAAGAAGATAGGGCGATTTTATTTATATGACATATGAGTTTACTGAACATGATACTTATTAGTTGGTGGTTTGTGTTTGTGGCAATTGTCGTCGCATGACTTTCTTGAAATCCCTAACAATTTGTTCTCCCATATTTACAATAGTACTGTCGACTTTGTGTATTTCTACCGGTGTGACAGCGTTTTTGTATTTGGCTTTGCCCATACCGAACTTCATTTTATCTAAATTTCCCGAAATATTCAGTCCCAGTTTGAAGGGTATGGGCGATTTGAGTATGGATATGTGATAATTGAAATTCATATCCAAGTCTTGGTTCCCTCCTACGGCAGCCCGGTAGCGATCCATTTCTATTACAAACGGGTAGACGGTTACATTACCGTCTTCGACACTGATGTTGACAGAGATACTGTCGATCAAATTTCTCTCTTTGTTCTTGAAGAAAAATTTTTTCGATATTTCGGCAAAAGTTTCACCGTCGAGAAGGACGAGGCTATCGCCTTCAACATGGATAGCCGATCGTAACGAGGGTATTTTTATATTGAGGCATGAGTCCAAGCCCGACTCGGCCGATACATTGAAATCGACAGTTCCTTGAAATGACCGTAGCATGGGGACAATAGTATCTAACGAAGGAATAAAATCGACAAGTTTCCCTATATTGATATTATGAAGTTTGAAATCGAATCCGGCATATCCTTGCTCTGGTTGTCGGGCTTGATAGATCAGCGTCGTGCGCATAGTCGCATCCATTCCTTCCATACTGAGCTCTTTGAGGTGAATGGCTTGATTGCGTATATCTATTGCACCGTGTACGTTTTTGAAAACCATTTTCCCGTAACGAACCCGATTCAAATTGGTTTGTAATTCAAAATCGATATTTCGAGGAATAACGAATAGTTTTAGGGCTGTCGACGTAGTGTCGGATTCAGTTTCGATTTGAGCAGTGTCTTTGGGAAAAGAGATAGACCGAATTAACTGGTTACAATTTAGATTCTTAGAGGAAAGTGTTAATGTGGCCCGTAGTTTTTTATTGTGACGCATAGCGCCGTATAAATCGTGAATCGCACCGGTCGCTGTTAAATCGGATTTTCCTATTTTCATGGTCGCGTTATGTAAAGTAATAGCTCGATTCCCGACTGAAATCGCAGTCTTTTGCATTCGAACAGGTAAAGCCGATTGTGGGGTACGTACAAAAAGCCGATTAAAACCTACTATGCCTTTTGGAATCCACAAAGAGTCTTTTAATTGTTGTGCCGTTATTGTAATCCCGGCTTTGTCCATGCCCAATTTAGTATCTCCGAGACGGCAGAACAAGGTGTCGGCTTCTAATGCGAATCCTATTTCGGGTCGGGTAGGATTGTTTTCTGTCGGTTGTAATTTTATGGTTGCGGCAGTTTTTCCGCAAAATAAATTTGATGTATCCGGTAGGGAGGCTTTTAATTTGTTTGCATTTAGTTTACACTCTACAAAAGCGATTCGTGTAGTATCTTGTGGGTTGGTCGTTTTTATTAAAGCCGATAGATTGTTTATCGATGAGTTTAATCGCGTTGAGTGAAAAGCCATATTTCCTATTTCGATATGAGCTCCTAATACATCGTTTCCCACGAAAGACAGTGAAGCATCGCTCGTGAATTCGAATTTCTTATTTTTATCTCGTAAAGCCAATTTGCTCATATTTATTTTTCCTTTGGCCCGAATTCGTCCTATGTCTTTCTTTTTGATAGATGACAAACGGCAACGCACGTTCATGTCGGCATCTAATTTCCCTTCGATACTCACACCATCTTGTAAAGGGAACGTTTGTGCCAATGCCGTTAGGTCTATCGTAGATTGGGTATGAAACGAGATATCGGGATCGCCTAATAGATCATTTACTTTGGCGTCGGCCAAGATATCGGTATGAGCTCCTTTGAAGTGAAATATTTTAAGATCGAGATAAGATGGCGATTGCCGCATTAAGTCTATCTGTCCGAAAAAGTTGGCTTTAAGTTCATCTATTCCATAGGGCAATTGGGCATATTGGGCGGATGCATCGTTTATTTCTATTTTTAATGTAGCTAATGGCATTTTCCCTTTTCCATATAGACCTTTTAGATTGCCATTAACTGTAACGTCGCCTTTGGCCGAAACTTTTTCTTTTTTGAGAATACTTTCGGGAATCATGTGCAGGACTGTTTCCAACGAAGGGGCATGTAGCCCGTATTGCAGATCGATATCTAACGCTTGTGCGGTCGTGTCTTTGCAGATAGAGCCGTGTATGTCTAATTTTATGCCGTTAATCTCCATCATAGCATCGTGCAAGGAAAGAGCCCGTTTCGAACGATTTAGCTCAATGTCGGTTTGTAGGTGGGTGGCGATACGATGAGCCAGTAATTCACCATTTTGCCAGAACAGAATGTTTTTGTTGCTGAAATCCAACGTTAACGTAGACTGTTCTTTCTTTAAATTTGCTTTTAATTTAAGATTTGCATCCCATAGATTGGCGAATACATTCGTTTCCCGATCGTCGAAAGTGACCGTGGTATGATGTAGCGAAACGTGCTTGATGTCTATTTCGTTAATAACTGGCGAAGTAGCGGTTGTTGTATCGGGTATATTTGTCGTGTCGGCGATCAATATATTCCAGTTGGCGATTCCATCTTTTCCTTTAAAGGCGTATATGTTTGTACTATCCAATGATAATCGGTTGATACTGATCTTTTTTTGCTGCAAATAATCGACGAGATTGATTACGGCAACGGCTTTTCGAAAAGTGGCTAATGTGTCGGTACGTTGCCATAAAGAATCACGGATAGCCTTTGATACTAATGTGCCATTTTCCAATTTTATTCCAAAACGGGGAAAAGTTGAAAAAAAGGTCAGCTCTACGCTATTCATATCGAGCTTGGCATTTATGTTTTGATTGGCTACGTTTAATACGATGGGGGTCAATTTTTCAGGCGTAAATATAAAATTTATGGAGAAAGCGATTACTGCCGAGAGAAAGACTATCAACGCTCCCAGTGTAATACCCGTAATCTTAAACAATTTTTTTGTTCGGTTTTTCATATTAACACTCTTTTAGTCATACAAAAATAACAAGAAAGTTGTGAAAGCAGTTTGTATTTGTATGAAGTAAATATTTTTTAATTGATGTCATACTCTTTTTACATAGCTGATAGTTGTCATAGAGTACACCGGTAGATTGCTATTTGATTCGTAGTGACTCTGTTTAACAAAGAATACTTGTTTCTGAAATCCGTTTCTTCTATCTTTGTGAGGGAAGTTTTGAAAAATGATAAGGATAATATTATGTTGGCATATACATACGTTGAACCCGGCAAGTTTGAATTACAAGAAAAGTCGAAACCCGGGTTGAAAGATTCGCGCGATGCGATTGTGAGGGTGACTCTTGGAAGTATTTGTACCAGCGATCTCCATATCAAACATGGTAGCGTGCCGCGTGCCGTACCGGGAGTAACGGTCGGGCACGAGATGGTGGGTGTCGTAGAAGATGTGGGAGAAGATGTTATAGGTATTAAGCCGGGAGATAGGGTTACTGTAAATGTCGAAACTTTTTGTGGCGAATGTTTCTTCTGTCGCCGTGGGTATGTCAATAATTGTATGGATCCCAATGGCGGTTGGGCTTTGGGGTGTCGTATCGATGGTGGTCAAGCCGAATATGTTCGAGTGCCCTATGCCGATCAAGGTTTGAATCGTATTCCAGATACGGTAAGCGACGAACAAGCTTTGTTTGTAGGCGATATTTTGGCAACCGGTTTTTGGTCCGTACGTATTTCGGAAATTACATCGGAGGATACGATTCTGATTATTGGAGCCGGTCCTACCGGCATTTGTACCTTATTGTGCACTTTGTTAAAGAATCCCCGGCGTATTATTGTTTGTGAACAGTCCCCGGAAAGAATACAGTTTTTGCAAGAACATTATCCCGACATATTGGTAACTACTCCTGAACATTGCGAGGAGTTTGTTCGTAAAAATAGCGATCATGGCGGTGCTGATGTGGTTTTGGAAGTGGCGGGAAGCGAGGATACTTTCCGTTTGGCTTGGAAATGTGCTCGTCCCAATGCTATTGTAACGATCGTGGCACTTTACGATAAACCTCAAATTTTGCCCTTACCCGATATGTATGGAAAAAATCTTATCTTTAAAACCGGAGGGGTGGACGGTTGTGATTGTGCAGAGATACTTCGCTTGATAGAATCGGGTAGGATAGATACCACGCCACTCATTACTCACCGTTTTTCATTGAATGAAATTGAGAAAGCTTACCGTATCTTTGAAAATAGAGAGGACGAAGTTATCAAGGTTGCGATAAGAAGTGTTTGAAAATAAGATGAGTCTTTGTATAAGTTTTTAAAAAGATATTGTATTCTAAAATTATAGATTTGAATTATAAATACTTTATTCCTGACCGTGTTACGGGATTTTGCGTTCCTGTACCAACCGACAGAGAATCTATTTTATCTTTTGCCGAAATTAGTACCATTTTATTTATCATGCTTGTTATGGATTGCTATTTGTCAATCTAACAACTTTTCGCAATAAGTTTTATTTACAACTCTATCTCTCATCAATTTCATATCTGTAAAATTTCGACTAATGTTTTGAATAATTTCAAGATAATTGTCAGAACCATCTTCTTTTATGTAGTAGAATGGCTTTATAGATATACAGTTCTTATGTTCAAATAATGTATTTAAGAGGGTCCTATCCGAATTACCACAAGAGTGGCCCATAATATAGACTTGATAAGGAGCTGAATTAATAAAAACTAACATTTTACGATAATTATCGGTTTCGAGATATTTTGTGGATTTGATATTGCGTAAATGCTCATTGTTGTAAAGCTTTACAAGTTCACCATATCTATCATCTAGTTCATCACCGTAGCCAAAGATAATGTCGTCAGGCTTCTCTAAATCACCATGAATATGATTGATGGGAAACCAATACTCTTTTGTTTTGCCTTGAGGAATATATAAATCGGCAGTATGGGTATAATTAAAATTTAGCAGCAATAATCTATTGGGATATAGTAATGAGTCAGGAATGATATTTTTGTCGATCACACTATCGATACCAAAGAACTTAATTTGTGTTCCATATTCTTTAGCAAAGTTTTCAAGAACTTGACTGTTTTTTTCATGTCCATCTCTATCTTCCAATTGGTGATATATAGTTGCATACGATAGGCCTTGTACCCCTGCATATTGTTCTGCTGCAAATTTTAATAAATATTCTCGGGCGCTAATTGCAATTTCATTCGTTTTTATTGGAGCAAAAATCTTATTTCTCAAACTTTGGTTGATTATCGCTTCATTAATTTTGGTACTAACGTACATATCGACACTGGAAAATCTTAGAAGAGGACTGGTTCGGGGATTTCCTGACTCCAGCCCCCTTTCTATTTTTATCAACATAGGATATGGGTACAACATTTATAACGTATAAATACACTTTTCATTCAGTTATGAAGCAAAAATCATTAATGCTTTCGTCCGTAACTTTTTCCAAATCAGTCCAATTTATCCCGTCTTTGGAGATAGCTACAAATTGATTGACAAACCAATATCTATTCAATGTCCCCATGATGATATAATTTCCATTTCCATATTTGATTTTTGACGGGAGGAAGTTTGAGGGTAACGCACGGTGTTCCGTCCAATTCTCCCCGTCTGTAAAAGTCCAAATACGACCTCCACCACCTCCTGCTACAAATTGTTTCCTGTCAAATGTGATACACTGACAGGATATTTCTGTAAAAAGCCTTTTCCAGTTCAAACCGTCCGTTGATGTGAATATGTCTCCGTCATTTGCACAACTTGAGACCAACACGAATCGACCATTACCAAATGCTACATCGTAATAATCCACACGGGCATTGTCATAAGAAGGTTCAACCTGTTCTTTGTGCGTAAAATCCCTGTTCCATACATATATACAATAACTGTCACAAATTATCCATAAATTATTTCCAAATACCATACGCCCATTTCCAGAGTCCGTAACGGGTTCAGACCAATTTGCTCCGTCTTTTGAATATGAGATGTAATGCCCCGTTTGATTTTCTCCTGAGATTAAAAACATTTCATTGGCATATTCAATGTTCAGCCAGTCAATTCTGTTATTCTTGTGAGTCTGTACAGGCTCGCTCCATGTCTCCCCGTCCAATGAGCTGGTAAAATATCCACCATTACCGACTGCTATATATTGGGATTTTCCGATGCATGAACGTATATATGAATACGAGGATAAAGTAAAGGTGATGATTTCATGGAAAAGTGTAGATTTCAAGCCTCAATTTTGATGGAAAAGTGTTTAAAGGGAATTTGATTCGTTGGAAAAAGTGTGAGATGATAGGTGTTATTCGCTTGAAAAAATGTAAAATACTAAATCGATACAACATCATATTCTCATTGATTATCAATGGTTTACAGCTTAAAAGGTAGACTACTCAAAAATTTACTTGTTTTTTTGCGAAAAATCGAAGATTTAACGTTTTTTTTTCATCGACTCTCTCCGAACAGAGGGGAAAAAGGCAAAAACAGCCTTTTTGGGCCCAGACAGACTCCGTCTGCAAAGATAGAGCATGTCGGGGCTTATTTCGCCAAAATGGGCTGTAAAATCGAGGTTGGATTCACGGATATTTTCGGATTCCGAGTAAGGTATTTTGTGCTTGATCGGAGTGGCCGTTGGGGACGGTTCTTCACATCCGGATTGCTTATAAGATTTGCAGCCAAAAGAAAAATGGCTGAAACCATTTTCATGGCGCAGCCATCTCTTTTCTTCCCTCATTTTGACTTTACTTTAATGAACGTATATATGAATACGGGGATAAAGTAAAGTTTCGTAATTTGAAATTATAAAACTTCTATTTCTTGAAATAAATATATGTGTAATTATTATATTTTTGCAGACAATATATAAAACAAATTAGGGGAATAATGATTTAATCAGATAATATTATTATGGATAATTTCAATGGCTGACAAAAAAGATGCGTTGTACTTAAAAAAGTATAGTATTGATAACCGATTGTTATTCAATGATTTGCATGTAATAAGTTAGAAAAATGGTCGTAACCTTTAAGGGTACATTCTAAAAGGTGAAGATTTGACGCTTTTATTAATTTTTAACTAGGATAGAGCATCAATGTGGGTGACTTCTTCTCTTTTCAGTGTTTTTTGTTCCCTATTTTCCGCTATACTTTGGCTAAGTGCCAAGGCTCTGTACAAAGGTACAACATTTTCCAGCAACAGCAAGAATGGGCAATTAAAATACTATTATTATAGAGGAAGTGTAATCTACCGTTTGGTAAATTTCTTCTTTGCCAAAACAATAGTCCTGCCATAAGAAAATAGAACAGCCTGTGATAGGTTGAATGTCTATTACTTACACTGCTGTTTTATTATTGACTTCTATTATTTCGTCGGTCGTTTCTCCGTTGCCGGATGCCTGCTTGAGTCAGCCGCTATATCTTTCCCCATTCTTAAAAGGCCGGCTAGTTTTGTATCCGTCATAAGGAATAGACGAGCGATAAGTGAAAACATATATCTTTATTTATTGAAAATACTAAGCAAATATTTCATTTGAATTATTTTGATTATTTGATGTAAAATGAGTATTTTTGTACTAGGAAGATTAAAATCTAACATATAAATGGCTAAAGAATTACATCCTAATAGAATTCGCGTCATACTCGCCGAGAAACAAATCAAGAATCGATGGCTTGCCGAGCAACTTGGCAAGTCCGAGATGACAATATCACGATGGTCAACTAACAAAGCCCAACCATCACTTGACCAACTTATTGAAATTGCAAAACTTCTAAATGTAAAGTTGGATGATTTGGTAGAACCATATAGCGAAGAATAACTTGTATAAAAATTATAAATTCAAACTTACTATTTATAAAGAATATAATTTTATTTAATATAATGATGAAAACAGAATCTATCTATATCCGTAATTTCGGGCCTATTACAGAAGTTGAATTGAATGATATTCACTCTTTATTGGTTCTTATTGGTTCATCAGGAAGTGGAAAAAGTACAGTTCTGAAGCTGTTGTCTATTTTTAGATGGTTATATAAAAGAGCTTGTATAAAAACTTATTTAAAAAAAGCAGGAGTTAAAAATTTGGGGAAGGATATTAGGTTTAAGACTTTGCTAAAAACATCAGGCATAGATGAGTATTTAAAATCAGATACTCATATTGTTTATAGACGAGGAGATACAGAACTTTTAGTAGAATCTGGAAGATATAAATCGGGTAATGTTTTGGTGAAAAATCTCAGTTGTGAGAAAGTTGCTTTTATATCTGACAAACGTTCAATTATCGCCGATTACTTGGACCACAAGATAGAAAGACGATCTGCTGGTTATTATTTACAAGACACTATTGATAACTTTATGTTAGCAAAAGATAACATAAAGAAAATGGACTTAGAATATCTTGGTGTTACATTTAAAGTTGAAAAAACTAATAATGAGACCAAATATAGATTCTATGGAATTGATGATGAAGTAAGTGTAAGAATGAGTTCTGGTTCGTCTGGCATGCAAACAGTTACACCTCTTTGCATGATAGCTGAATATTTTGCGTCATATTTTAGTCCAGTAAAAGCATTCTCTGAATCATTATGGAAATATTTATCTGAATTAGATAAACTTTCTGAATTCAGTAGTGTCACCAATGTGGGTGATATTCAAGATAGAAATATCCACCTCCTTATTGAAGAGCCTGAGTTAAATCTAGATCCTTATAGCCAAATACAGCTTATTAATCAACTGGTTGATATATGCTTTGACCAGCAGAACGGTCACAATATATCATTGGCATTAGCTACACATAGTCCGTACATTCTGAATTATTTGAATTTACTCATTAAACGTGATGAACTTAATGCAGATGGGGCAAAACTAAGTGCAGATAAGATAAGTGTATATGAAATTAATTCAGGAACCTCTATTGATTTGAAAATGGATGGTGTTAATGAGCATAAGATTGTCAATGCTGTATCTATGTCTGAGCCATTATCAGATATATATTCAGAATACAACAGATTAAAGTAAAGATGAAGCAAATGGAAGAATTGTTAAAATCTGAAGAATTTATGGCAATTGTCAACAACCATAGGCGAGATAAAGAAAGAACACCTAATATTACAACATTGCCGGATATTTATACTGAAGATACTTCTGATAGCTTATTTGATATTTCAGACAACAAGAATGGTGACACAATTATAAGACCGCAAGGCACAGGCACAGCTCATTATTTCAACAGTTTGCAAATACCCGTTAGAAATATGCGATTTATTTCATACAAGAATTTTATTGATAATCTTGGTGCGAACTATAACTACGAATGGTATAGAGTTGATTTTATTGCATATGATACATCAGAAGCTAGGTCTTACATTATAATGCATGAACTTTCAGAGGGAAAGCTTAATAGTAAAAAGTCGAAAGGTCTAAACCAATTGCAGAATACTTTGATGCGATTATTTGAGAGTAAAGCAATAAAGGAATACATAGAGTCTTTCCAAAATAGATGGTGTATTCTTTCAGCTACAGGGGGAGCTCAATCAGCACCTATAGATATGACAGCAGGTTTTAATCATATTTATGATTTAGTGCCAGACCCAGAACCTATTAAGGCATCATTAATTACGAATCGAGGTTTCAAAGCTTGGAAAACACTAAATGTTAAATTATGATTTTGGAGTTCATCAGTATATATGCTACGAAAAAACTATCTAATATCTATTCTTCGTTTGGGTACTCTTCGTAGCTGTTTATTGTTAAAAGATGTTTGAGGCTCATCAGTTCTGGCCAGAATTAGGAAGTTTACTTATTAAGCATCCCGATAGCGTTTTGATGCTTCTAACTTAAACATACTTTGAAGAAACAAGAGAGTGGAAGTGATAAAGTTAAATGTTCTAGGCGCTGTTCAAAATGATTCCGCGGGGAAACATTTAGTCATAGTCGGTTCTACTATTTTTAATATTATCCAACGGAAGTTCTACTGAATTAGTGAAATTCCATTGGATAATACGGAACGCTTGCATTCTCATTGAGAAGACACGTTTTTGCTGTCGGTCGTAATTTCCTTCCACCTCATTGTAAACCTCCCGTCTGGCTTTGATCTATTCCCGATTGTAAAAACCGCCCTTTTGCTTGGCTGTAAAATACAGAAAATCACCTACCGCCCGGTGTGATTGCCTGTCCTCCCCGAACAGATCAAGAGCACTATTGATGTCCGATACCTGTTCCGCATCAAAATTGGGCTTGTAATAATCACGGGCAAAACGGACAATACAGTGCACAACGTATATCAGTGAAGTAAGACTTCTTGTTATCGGCAATTGTATAACAGCCAATCAAGTAGTCTGAACCTATTCGTCTTCTTAGGGCTTGCTCGTTTATTTCCATCTAATCTTTCTTTATGCTTTTTAGATTATCTTTATGTAAACTCCCCCTTTTAGGGATAGTCTTCTATTAGACAACAAATATAATTTTTTTGTCCAATTGCATGTATAGTTCGGGGATTGATTTCAGATAGGTCACCTTAAGCGTAAGCTGTAGAGATGTGCAAGGCTGACCTATGGGCGCTTGCGCTGGCCTGGCTCAACTTGGAAGCGGTGCAAGATTCTCCATCCTGAACATCAATCATTATATGTCACACCTTTTGGCCCGCTACTCCATCGGCGGCATATTGTCGAGACTCTCATTGGGTCTCTCATCGTTGTAATATCAGTTCCACTCTTGGGTTACACGTTCCAATTCCTCTATGCTTCTGAAGATGTACGCGTCAAGAACAGCCCTTCTGTAACTGTCGTTGAATCGTTCTATGTATCCTCTATGGGTCGAGCATACAGAATAATTATATCGTTCCCTTTGCACCATTCATGGAAATCCTTGGAAATGAATTCAGAGCCGTTATCACATCTGATATTTTCCGGTTTGCTATCCAGCCAGATTATCTTTTCGTTGCTATATTCGCATTCCTCTACAATCTCTACTACTATCTGTTTCTTTATTTCGGTATAAAATGCAATAGGGTATATCAGGATTTACTTAGCCAAAATGGACTGTAAAATCGAGGACGGATTCACGGATATTTTCGGATTCCAAGTGAGGTATTTTGTGCTTGATTGGAGTGACCGTTGGGGACTGACTTTTAACCGGATTGCATATAAAATTTGCAGCCAAAAGAGAAAAATGACTGAAAACATTTTCATGGCGTAGCCATCTCATTTCTTCCCTTATTTTGACTTTACTTTAATGAACGTATATATGAATACGGGGATAAAGTAAAGGTAGAACACAATTTATTAATGATTGTTTCCTATTTTGGAAACCTTGCTGTATATTTGTTGACGTATAAATATTATATCATATGGCAAATAGCTTGGAAAATATAGGCCCGATGATTCGTAACGAGCGTCTTCGCAAAGGGCTTACCCAGGAAGAACTAGGTGAACGTGTAGGAGTCGGAAAAGCCCAGATTTCTAAAATAGAGAGTGGAAAGGGGCTCACAATAAAGACTGTTACAAGGGTACTAGATGCTCTTGGTATGTCTGCTTCTGTTGTTTTGAAAAATGAGCAAAAGATTGATAAAAACGTGATAGCATATATTGTTTCTGCTATTAGTGAATTTGCCAAAAGTCACCATCTTTCTGTTCGTGAAGCGAGTAATTATTTGATACGCTTTAAAGGTATTGATTTTATTACAGAGCATTACGATGCGGAACATTTACTTTCATTTGATGATTGTGTTCAAGATCTTACACAAGTTTGTCTAAATAATGGAGGAGGTATTCGATGAAACTATACCATGGTTCGAATATAGTAATTGATCAGATAGATTATAAGGATGGCAACCTTGTTTCGTAATTTTGATGATGGAATTATTGATTTGCAAATGCTTGTGAATGGTCTAAAATACAAAAAAGTTTCATCACAATATTTGTTTCATTCGGCAAAAGCCATTAAATACTTACACAGATTATGAATAAACGAATGCAATATCTGGTAGAAGGTATTACCAAAGATATAATAGCTTATCTTATGGAAGATAGCGGATGCGATTTGCCAACTGCTCTCAAAGAATTCTATAACTCAGAAACTTTTGCAAAACTCTCTGATGAATCTACGGGGCTCTATATTGAAAGTTCAGCTTATGTGTATGAAATGTTGAAAGGTGAATTAACAAATGGAAGGCTTAAATCGATAGAGAAAAATATATGATACGTGGATAAAGTAAAGTTGATGATTTCATGGAAAAATATAGTTCTCAAGCCTCAATTTTGATGAAAAAGTGTATAAATGAAGTCTCGTTCGCTGGAAAAAGTGTGACAAATCCGATTTATTCGTTGGAAAAAGTGTAAAACTCTAAACCATCAACTAAATTCATAAAAAGTAACTAACAACGTCACTATATCAATAGATAAAATAAAAGACTCACCCTGAGCGCGCTGTTCCTGTGGGAAGCGGGGTGAGTATGTTATCGCAAATTTAGTTGATAAACTTCGTATTCCAACGTTTTTTCTAAATCTTTTGCGGAATAAATTATATAGTCACTTCTACACAAATAGAAGAAAAAGGGTGTAATCAAAAGGATTATTTCAATGGAAAAGTGTAGGAGTAATCAAGGTGAATGCAAGCATAAAGTCTGACAGTACCGCCTCCATAACATTTACAGAGTATTATTCAATATCCCTTGTTCTTGAGATAGATAACAGACAATACCCCCAACAATATCACGTACAGATATTCAGCTGTCCAGTATACGGAAAGGGATGTACTGACGCAGCTTACAGACCATAGATAAATCTGATAGACTATGATAGTTACAGCCTGAAAAATGAAAGTTGCACGTGTAGCACCTGTTCCGGTTACGGCATTCATGTATACATAACCGGGTAGGGCGAAAACGTAATTCAGCAGGGCTACTACAAACGGCAGATGAGCAGTCAGCATCAGATCCCCGTTTCCGGAATAAATACTGAAAATCGGATTGAAGCAGATGATGGAAAGGATAATCAGCGGGCCTCCCACGGCATATCCCATACGGATAACCCTGTTGCATAACGGTACAACCTGGTCCTTTAGCCCTGCTCCCAGCAGATTGCCCACCAATGAACCGGTGGTTGCCGCCAGCGAATTGACTATGACGAAAAACAGGGTGGATATGCTGCGTATGACATTTGTAGCCGCCAGTTCCATCTCTCCCAGATGCTCGACAGCCACGAAGAATGCAAACCATGAGGCTACGCCAATGAACTGGTTGAACATGCTCCAGACAGAGACACGGCAGACATGCTGCAATATCTTCTTGTCAAATTGCCATTTCAGGCCATAGGTTTGCCGATCCATTTTTCGTAAAATATGGACTGACAATATTACCAATGAGCATAATTCGGCAAAAGACGATGCCATTGCAGCACCGGCAATACCCATGTCAAAATGAAATATGAGGAGCCAGTTGCAAGGTATATTGACCATTACGGCTGCAAGTGCGGCCTTGTTCAGAGGCTTTGTAAGTGTGGTACCGACAAGGAAAGACCTCAATGCAAGAAATGGGAAGGAAAACAGCAATCCCCAGATGCGCCAGTCCAGATAATCGATGACAGCAGCATATACTTCCTCCGAGGCAATCAGTCTGCAAAGAACAATGGGGGAAAATATTTTCGAAACGGTGCACAGCAGAATTGCCAGACCTGACAGGAAAAGCAGTCCTTGAAAGAATGTCTTGCCGGTTTCAGGATAGTTCCGCTCACCATTACGCCGTGCAATGACAACCTGCAGGCCCAGGCTGAATCCGAAACCGAGCATATAAATGGCCAGATACCATATTCCGGCAAGTGCTGATGCTCCCAATTCTATTTCACCGACATGCCCCAGAAAAATGGCATCGGTTATATTTATGAGTTGTTCGATAAGGATGCTCATCATGACAGGAAAGTTGATGAGCCAAATGTTTCTGTATGTATAGTTCATTGTTCAACATGTTTAAATACAGCAAGCTCAGTGAGCTGCTGATGTTACTTGTCTATAATGTGATAATTTGAGATAATGGCAAAACGATCATACAGACCTATAATCTGAAGCCTGTATGTCTAAATAGCTTAAATTGAGAATGCTATCTGTTATGCGCAGCTATATGCAAACTTGCCATTTCATATTGTTGAACAATAATTGTCTTTTTATAAACGGCACAAAGTTAGTAAAAACATCAAGATTATTTCGTTTTACTTGTATTGTATGTGGCATACAATGCTCTGAGATGAATTATATTTTGCTTGGCGTACTTTTGAGGTGCTTATATTTTGCAGCTAAAAGAAAAATGGCTGAAGCCATTTTCCATGGCTCAGCCATCTCTTTTCTTCCCTCATATTGACTTTACTTATATGAATATGAGGATAAAGTTGCTGGTTTCATGGGAAAAGTGTAGTTCTTAAGCCTCAATTTTGATGGAAAAGTGTATAAATGAAGTCGGATTCGTTGGAAAAAGTGTAACGAATTCGATTTATTCGCTTGAAAAAAATCAACTAAATTCATCAAAGGCCTGTAAAAGGACGATGTGGTACAGTTACTCCGACATAAGCATCATTATATTTGTTATTCGTATTTTGAATTCGCTAAGTATTTTGAAGAAATATTTATTGGTGCCAGAATAATATGCCTCAAAAGAATCAATATCTGGTCGATAAATACTCCACGAGTTTTTTGTTTTCGTTATTATCAAATTGACTTATTACTTTGACGATATCCTTTGGATCAATAATCTTGTACCGTTCATTTCCAGCAAGAGTCAGGGCATGGCGCCAAGCTGATTCCAGTGTATCGTACTGAGTATAAGGATACTGATGGATAAGAAGATCTTGATTCCCTGATGGTATCACATGAATGTGACAGTAATCATCGGCATCTACCCATTCGTAATCTTTATGTTTGATCATTTGCTCAACCCATAGTGTTTGGCGCATTAGCTGATAGAACGGTTCGATAAAAAATATCGTATTCTGATACGGCTGTTCTGGGTGTGGGCCAATGATTTTTCCATTGACATATTTCGATGTCTTCAGCAATGGAGTGTAACTGTTCAGTCTCGTTAGGCCCTTCCAATATCTGCCGGTCATTTCGGCTGAGTAATCCTTATGTTCATGATAACTTTCTGTGTACTTCCATTCGATTGGAATCAAGATTTTCCGGCCGTCTTTCTCTGCAATTATCAACGCGTCGATTGACGTGCACATTGAACCTCGCATCGGTATTTTCGTTTTCCCGTGTAGTTCATTCAAATGGTCTTCACCACTGACCACTTCAAAGGCAATATAGGCTGGTTGAGTCTTATGTTCGCACTTAACCTCGTATACGGAGTCACAGGTATTCTGCATTATTGCTTCTGCAAGTGCTTTTACTATCCTGGGATCATGACGAATAGCAAAGAGATGGTTCAAGCAGGCGATCTGCGATTCTAGGATATGGTTTGGTACTTCAAATGATTTTTTGTCGGAGTATCCCGCTTGATGAAAAGCTATCTCTTCTTTCTTAAAGTAGTCTATGCACTCTTCGCGAATGCTGGAATACAAGTTTACAACTCGTTGTGAATCTTCTATACAGAAAGGAAAGGTCCGAGAAAATGTATTCTTAGTTTTTTCATTGTAAAATGTTACGGTACCATTATTTTCGACACCCTCGAAGACAAACGACTTTCCAGTCAACAGTTTCTGCTGTCTGGATTTTTCTTCATCATAATATTTACCATGCATAGTCATACTTTTCACTGTGAACACCGAATCAAAGAGATACTTCAGAAGACTGTTGGACAGGCTTTTTGAGTTCCGGAAAATACTTTGATAATTTTTCAAGTATTTCAGCTCCCTCAACAACATAGTCCTTGCCAATAATGTGAGTCACCACACAATTATTGGCATCTTCTTCAATACTACTATTATTTTCTATTACAGTATAATCAATACCGACTTCACTAAGAATTTCTGGTTCTATGCCATATATGTGCCAGCCATCTTGCTGAATATCTATCGCAGCAAGAGAACTCACTTTTGAAATTCGGATTCTATCGCCACCATGTGGATCAAGATACATAAAATATTGACTAATATATTTTTGGTCAACAAGTCTATTGATCATCTTCCAAGCGATATTACCCTTACCAAAATAACTGCTTTGTAATATACAGGCATCCAAGTAGCCATTAACGTCATCAGAAGGGTTGTTGGAACTGATGGTTGGAAAGTAAATATATCCATAGTCAGGCTTGCGATTGGCTACTGTAATATCTTGAGCGTATTTTATCGCATAATATCTCCAATTCTCAGTGTTTGTATTCGATGTATTTCCCACATAATCACCGATTGGTTTAGAAATGTCAATTTGGTCAATGATACCCATAATCAAGTTTCTATCATCATATCTATGAAAACCAGTGAAGTTTTGCCAAGAGCTATTGATGACTCCAAAATAGCGATATTGAGGATCATTTTTTTTACTCATTGAGTAATTCCCAATTGATAGTAAAGCAGACCGGCGTTCATGCTCATCCTTTAGTGCAGACAGAAAGAAATGTTTAGCTTTATTTAATCGAATCTTTATTGCCTTGACGAAATCACAATCTCCAAGATTAAGGGTACTCTCTGGATTCAGATTAATGCTAAATGCTTGCAAAGACCCATTAATCTCAGAAATGTCTTCATATTCGAATAATGTTGACCAAACCTCCCTATACTGCTCTTTATGTTGTTCTTCCGCCCACGAACTTTTATTAATTTGAAGAGCCTTAGCTTTGGTAATCATGCCTTGCATAACATGCTTGATGTCTGCCATTAATCCAGTCATGCTTACCTCGCGAATCTGGTCTGTACTATTGTTTATCAAATTTCTCACATGGCGGAATCGGTAACAAAATTCAGTATCTTCAAGACCTTTCAGTAATCCGACATAAAAAGCATATAGGTATAGCAATGCACTGTTTTTCAAATCATCCTTGATACAATCTTGAATCTTTTCATTGTATTCTGCTTTCAGTATTGCCGGAATAGCTGAAGCTTTCGTTGCAAATGTGTCAAATACATTTTCGAATGCCTTGATTTTCCAAATATTTGACATGTTATGTACTAAACAATTATCATCAAGTTTATCAAACCTTTGTTTGTACTCTCCGGATATATAGTCAAAAGTCCTATAAATATTTTTAATAATATTCATATATGCAGGGTCGACTTTTTTCAGTTCGGTCGTTCTGTTGAGTGTATCCCAAACATATTGCATCCAATCTGTATCAAGCTTTATTGCAATAGTTTCTGCTTTATCTTTTTGCGACTTTAAAATACATTTGTGCATTTTGGCTTTGAATATCTCAAAAGCGGTGAGAGGCTTACCTCTTGAATTCATCTTGTTATATAGGTCATCGGATAAATCAAATTCCCCAAAATCCAAAAGATAAAAATTGATAGGACAGTCATCCGCAGTTAATTTCGTCCATAATGAAGTCATGCCAACGAACATACTATGAATCCTATCTAAGACAACTATCATCGACATAACCGATGGGTCGGTATAATAAGATCCGCGGAAATCATCTAGATCTTTCAAATAGGAATCAAAAATGTTAGTTTTTACGTCAGGATTCGCTAATATTTCTGATAACTCCTTATGCTTTCCGATTAGCATATTTTTACAAAAAGCGATAGTGCAATTACGCGTTGCGTAGCTAAATCGCCCTAAATCTTCAAAATCCTTTTCGTGAACAACACTGTTCCCTTGGTCATCTTTAGCAATAAGAGCTGCATAAAAATGAAGTAGGAATAACGTAGTCAACCTTTGTTGGCCATCTAAAGGCATAAATTCCTTTGCTTTTGATTCACTACCATATACAAAATCTAAAGTTTCTTCTTTCCCAGTTTCGACTGCGCTCTTAAAAGTGCGAAGCATATTGTTTAGTACCTCATCAGTTTTTTCCGTTTGGGCGCCATATATATAGTCACGTTGTAGGGTGGGAATCGTAATATTGTGTTTAACAAGAGCCCAAAACGTGGTTTTTTCGCCAATACAATTTTCCATAACAACCTCTATTTACTGTATAAACGAATTATTGGGTAAATATTCTGTCAACTTTTGTTTCATGTCTTCAAGATATAATTCACGATCTCGTTGTGACCATGAATGAATTTGCATAGACTCTTTATCATAGAGTTTTAAAAAGACTTTTTGGGTGCAAATAGGATAGTATTTATTGTCGGCAATTTGATTGCTTATTATCTGCCGCTTTACCTCGAACGGAGATTTGCCTACCATTGCATTTTGACCCAAATCTAACAATGCCATATTTGATAATTGATGCATAGGTTTTGCCTTATCAGCTTTTGCGTCTAACTGAGCATAAAAATTAGCCACATCATCAAACAGTTCTTTAATGTTTTCAAATGTGTATTTGATTGACTTACAGTAAGGTTCCTGTTTTTCATTATTAACGGCGGAGTCTCTTTCAAGTTGGTCAACTAAGGATATTCGCTGCTTTTCTAAATTTGGATCGCCGAGGACAAGTTTTTTAAGGGAGTCCCTATTGAAAACAATCCACTCATACCAGGAGTCTTTGTTCGTTTCTGGCAGACAATCAGAGTTCTGAGCGTGAATATGCTCTAGTGTCCAGATTTTGTGCTTTTTATCGGCGGTGTAGCGGAACTTGTCAAAGTCAAAAAACTCACTTGAAGTCTGAATGCGCGAAGTCTCAACGTTATAAAGAATCAACAACCTTTTTATATAGTTGTAATGAATGTTATTATCGTAACTTAATTGAGATAGTTTCTCAATCGGTTGGTGCGTTTCTTTATTCTCAGGAAGAATCATTGCTTCCTTGATCATACTGACAACCTTATTCCGAAGGGCAATTTTACCTTTTCGCTCCGCCAATAATGTATATACGGCATCATCTTCGTGTCCAGTAGCTGCGATGGTGTTTAAGAAGCCTATTCTATGATACAAATCACGGTCATGATACCAGAATAACAACTTCTCATAGACATTAAGGATAGATAGCCATGTAGTCCATGCGTCGCCATCAACGTCAACCATATTTTTAATATACAGATATGTGTATAACTCATCTTCTTTATTCAGATTGGAGTTGAATGGCTTATTAGAAGCATATTTTCCACTTACTAAATCGAACAATAGGTCAATCGCATTGCGACTTTTGATATTACGAGAAGTTAAAAAAGACTGAAAAGACTCATCACGCATTTGCTGCTCAATTTCATCCCATTTTTCATTTATACTTGATTGTTTTTGTTGAAATCTTTCTTTTTCAACTTCAAGTTTTAATGAATCAGACAAACCGTCAAATGTGCCAAGATTAAACTTTGTGCAACTACTCAGAAATATAGAACGAATAAGTTCAGAGCAAGATAAACCCACTTTTAATGAGTTCATTCTGTTAAAAATGTCATGCGGATCTTTGTCTTCATTTGTTTCATACCATACAACCTGAACAGACTTGTCCCCACTGTTTACTGTATTGTAGAAGTACTGTCCATATCTAAATATTCGTGGCTGCTCATCCATAAACCAATTCAAGATGGTCTTGGCGGCGTTGTAAATATACAACGAATCAATCATACCCGGCCACTGATTTTTCGATTCGTCGATTACGGCTTTATTTGTTGAAGGTTCTGAAGTGATGCTAATCGTGTCAAAGATGTTTTGAATCGATGGCCGTGTTGCATATCGAATAGTATAGCTGTGTGTTTTAGGAAGCCCGAATTTTGGGGCATTCAGCTGGTCGAACACTTTCATCAATATAAGAATAGTGGTTAACCTTTGCTGACCATCAATGACCTCCAACCACTTTTCGTTATCAATAGTAACTTCTTTAACTACAATTGGTTGAAGACAGTAAAATTGTCCCTTGGTATCACCAGAAAAGAAAGTGTCTAAGTCATCGAGCAAATTAAGAACCTGCTTATCTTCCCAACGGTATCCACGTTGATATTCTGGGATGTAATATTTCTTGTTGAGCAATTCAGGAATCGCTTTGCGTTGCATTATATTATTTATAGCCATAGAAGGTTATGTTTCATTTAGTGTATCTGGAGTGAGTCTTCAGAATTCTTAATCTTTGCAAATGTATCACTTTATTTGATACTTCATCGACTAGGAACAGATCTTTGTCAAAATAGATTTAGAAACTCATCTCATGTGAGATTTCTTATTGCCGTATCTGTATGCGGTATCGTATATGTAATGTAACGTCCGTCCATGTCCATATATCCTGTCTGAATAGTAACCGTTGCACTTGTTCCCTGCCATACACTCTTTCTATAGATACTCCCTGTGCTTAGATACCATAAGATTCTCTAGGACTATCTCCATCAAGTCCTGTAAGCCGAGTGTAGAGAGACGTTTGATTCAACTATACTAATCGGACGAAATTGCCGTTCCGCAGGTAAATACATATTCTTTTGTGAACCCCATAAAGGCTATTTCTTCTTTAGAAAGCTATGTCCAGTACATTTTGATTATCAAACGTTTTCAGCATAAAAGATAGAATTCTCAAAAAATTACTTGTTTTTTGAGAAAAATCAAAGATTAATATTCTTTATCGATTCTCTCCGAACAGAGGGGAAAAGGCTTCAACCATCTATTTTCGTCCCTTATTTCGACCTTACTTTAATGAACGTATGAGGAATATGGAGATAAAGTAAAGTTCAATGTTGAGTTGTTTGAGCATTGTCGCATGATACATTCTTGATTATCAAGGTTGCATTGTATATCAATGTCAGCGCTATGAGTTTTCGCGGTAAAGGGCGAAAGTACAAACAGAATATGTCTTTGCACTTGCACTTTTGCACTATGGGCTTCGCAGTGTGCTACATATCAGCTTTTCTCTAAAGAAATTTGTTGATCCTCAAGAAAATCCGTAATTTTGCGCCGTCAATTGAATAAAAACATAAAGTTTATAATGCTGCAAAGAAGAATGAACAACTGGAACATCGTATTGGATCGAGGCATAAAATGCCTTGAGAAAATGTCGTATGTCCATACTTCGGGCATTGGAGCATTCTATACTTTTGGAGACATTTTCCGACGAACGTTTGATAGACCATCGGGGATACGATGATGCTGGTATCCCGCTGAAACGATAAATGAAAACCGTCGGAGAGTCCTTACCAAACTTTTCGACGGCTTTTGTTTTGTGCCTGTTGGTGACGTTCGCACGATGTGCTCTTCTCCGTCAATTCCGTCCACGGGCTAAATTGTAATGTATTATTAACCGCGCAGTGATGCGCATGAATGAAAAGATTATGAATTATAAATTTGACGGAAGCAAGGTGTTCTTTACATCAGACACCCACTTCAACCACTCCAATATCATCAGGTTCTGCAACAGGCCTTTCAAGGATGTATCGCACATGAATGAAACGATTATTGCCAACTGGAATCGAGTGGTCGGTCCGGAGGATATCGTGTTCCACCTGGGTGATTTCTGTCTGGGCGGTTCTGCCGAATGGGTAAACGTACTGAACAGGCTGAACGGGAAAATATACCTTATTTCCGGCAACCACGACATCAAGAACCTAAGGCAGAATTACACGAAATACTTCGAGCAGATAACGATGCAGATGTATATCGAGGTGGATAAACAGAAGATTTATCTGAATCACTGTCCGTTCCTCTGCTATGGCGGCTCATACGATGACACCTGGCAGCTTTTTGGACACGTGCATACCCGAATGAACAATACCGGAAAGGATGCACCGCGGCTGAGTATGCTTCTTCCGACACAATATGATGTCGGTGTGGACAACAACAATTTCACACCGGTCTCTTTTGCACAGGTAAAGGCAATCATAGGGAAACAGATTGAGCAATCAAAGAAAGGAGGACAGCAGATACTTGAAAAATAATGAATAGCCTGCAACCAGATGGGATATGTATTTGAGGATGAACACCTGATGAACGGATTTGATCCGGCAAGGTTTATTGAAATTTAATGGACATACAGAAATGGACGAAAGAAAGATCATAGATAGAACGCTCCTTACCGATTTGGCAAAGGATGTCGGCTTGAATGCCTCGCATTTGGAGGCGTTGGGCGAAAGCCGCCAATGGGAGATTGTCGTTGGTGGCGATATGCTTGAACGGCTGGTTGAGATTCAACATCGGTTCGAGCGGCTGGCTGTAATGGGCGACGATGAGTACCGGGGATTCTATATCGAAGTGCCACGGCCTACGCTGGAAGAGTGGGGGTATACCGAAGAATTGATCACTTCGGGGGAATATGACAGTCGGGAAGCGTTCCTTGCGGATTGGCTTGCATTCAACCCAATGGAGACCAGGTTGTTTCATGTTGCTTCAAGCCGATACGGGGATTTCCGGTCAATCCGTGTTACGGACCGGAAGCGAACCAGTTTTATCATTACGAATGACTCCAAGTGTACGGATGCAGGGCCAGATGACACGTGGTGCAGGGAGAATCTAACCCGCCTCTTCGATTATCTGGAACGGATGATTGATGTCATTGTCGCTAATCCCGACGGGTTCAACGATTACGTGGCACATAACCTGCCGTACCAACAGCGTATAGGACGGATTGCACAAAAGGAATTCAATCGCATTGTGCCAAATTTCAAAATTGAAGTGGAAGATAGGGAAACGGCCATCAAGGCATTGGAGGACTCTGTACACGGGCATTCTTCCCCTCTTTTAGAAACCATGACCATACGAAAGTATTGTACCTATTTCCGCATTGCCAATGAGGTGTATGAGGCTTATCACCGGAAGCGGGGACTCAGGGGACGTATCCATACAGATCCGCAAGATGTTCCTGAAGAATTGCGTGATGTGGTCTATTACAAGCAGAAAAAGTTCGTCGATGTGACGGAAATGTACGACATTGACAGTCCGGAGGATTTCATGCAGTTCGCAACTGACCATTACGGAGAACTGGGCCTTTCACGTCTGAATATCTTTGCCTCAAACTACCGGCAGCAGGGATGGAAAATTGTTGTTTCCAACAGTTATTCTGCCAATGCCGGATTGGCCATCGAAGTGGCGACAGCCTTGTATAAGGCCGGGGCACCGCTGCTGATATATGACGCAGAGAAGCTCCTGAGAATCCTGCTCGAAGAGGATTATGTACGGCTTGTTCCCGACTCCTATCATAACTATATGGGCTATCAGGAAGAGGGCACTGTATACGAATTACCGTGGGAATACGAATGCTCTGACGATGCTAATTCGATTCTGACCAAGGAGCAATATCCGGCGATTGTCTCACTTGCAGAATGGCTGCCGGAGGAATACGTGAAGCCCATCGCTTGACATGTCTGAGGTAATTTACGAACTTGGTATATCTCTATGCAGGGGCATATATGGGTAAACCAAGTTTTTATTCGTTTTTCTGTGATTTAATCGAATAAATAGCATTTATGGGATATAGCGAAATGCAAGACAAAAACTATCATCGGCAGGTAACTACAGATGAGGTAACTAGATAAATTGATATATTTACAAAACTAATATGTCTGAAGACTCACCACAGACACATTGAATGAAACACTACCAATAAACATTTATATATTAGTTTACACTTAATAACGAGGTGGCAATTGCCACCTCGTATTGTTACTCTCGAACTTGCGTTAATGTAGAGTTAGTACAGCGCAACTTATACCTATAGGGGAGACAAGTAACTCTAGGATTGGCCTTGTCGTACAATCGGCTTTCATTTCTTCCGCTTTATTAGCAAACTCTTCAAGATCTGTAGTACTAAATTCGCTAGGTCCGTTAGGGTGCGAATGCCATTCTCCCACATATCCAAACGTTCCTCCAGTTCGACGTTCGACCTGAGATAGTTTTTTTCTTATGCCGGCCTTGCCTAAGACTAAGTAATCACCTCTATGGATTGTATCTTCTGGGGCCTCTATAGTGTCGATTACATGAATCGTATTAGTCTTAAGATTACACTGTCCAATGAGATACCCACCTGTTTCATATCTGCCAGCAGCTTTGGTCTGATCTGCTATGTCATTAACAACCTTATTAAATATATGAACCTTCCATGTATCCACATCATAACAATAGAATTGGGGTACTTCTATTTTTTGAATCTTCAAGCTTCCAAATTTATCTGATATATACATCCAACAGCCACCATTAGCATGATTGCCGGCAAAGATATCTTTAATCGTAACACTCATAGATGCGGCATATAATGAGATGATATCGTCCGCAAGAATGAATGTTTCTGAATTGCACCCAAGCCCTACATTTAATAAAGATGATGGTTCACGCGAAAGTTCCTTCTCTCTCATAAGATAACTGGAAACTATAGGGTCTGTCTTGTATTGAGCAAAGAAAGCAGCCATTACATCATCTAGCCTTACCTCTCCATTATTTCCTTCACTCATCAACAATCCGAATTTCCCATTATCAAAAATAGCTGCACTTATTGCAGTAGGTCTATTCCTAATATTCACCAATTGATTGTGGGCTACCTTTGATGCGGTAAAATCAAGAAGATAGTCGGGTGTTCGCTTACTTATTATTTCGGCATCTCCCAGTATTGTTTTTATTCCTCTACAGGAAGCGTCAGCCTTAAGCATTTCATGATAATATATCAGATTTGTAGCACTTCTCATTTCACTAGCCTTGTTTTTATAAACAGACTTATCGAGAAGTGCATGTCTGCACAGATTGTGGTCGCTCAAATAATCAGGGTCACAAAATAATATATTAGTTATACCAGATCGTACTAAATGCATCGCAATTTTTGAACCAAGAGCACCACACCCAGCAATAATTAACGAAGGATTTATTTCTGTATCCAAGTTTGATATCTCATGAGCCTTCTTTGTCGTGAAAGGCGATTCATGTTTATGAAATTTTACCGTTGAATTTGGTGTCAACACACATTTCCCATCAGCATCAGCCTCGCATATAATTTCAAAGTTCACGAACTGATAGTAAGAATTTACTCCTATCAGTTTCTTGCTCCGCATTATAGCTAAGATAATAATAAAACTGAAAGATGTATCATCCTTCTTATCTAATATACCACTAACAGCAGATTCTATTTCCACGCCATGCCTGCTAGCATATTCTTTAAGTTCCGAATATGTCTTAGGTAACATGACATCGTATATATCACAACTCTTTTTTGCTTCATCCCAACAAACCGATCCCCAAACAATATTTTTTTTCTCACACTCTGGTAATTTTAAAAGCCAGATGTTATCATTTGTCAATCTTACCAGTTTCTTTTCTGAGTGACGATAAATAATAAGAGGTAATTCTTTTTTCTGCTCATCAGCTTTGTCTAACTCATCTGATAGTTGTTCGTAATCATACAACATGGTTGCTGTATACCCCTCAAGTCTTAAGGGTTCAAACTCACCACCGTCTTCTATGTTTACCCCAGATGCCAAATCTTCGTACCACGACCGAAGATGCTTAATGAAATCCTCTATTTCCATATTGGCAAACCATTCATCTCCGTTGCCGCGAAACAAACAAATTGGTCTAATTCCGTCCTTTTCGCAATAAATATGCGGAGCGTGATCAAAATCGAAGTCGTTTCTGCCAATAAAGACACGAGGAACCCTATCTGGGTAATCAGAGCAGAATTCCACATACACGGGTTCTTCTGGTTTAACAAGCGCTGTAGTCATATCATACCTTGTTGGTAATTCAAGTGATAAGGTCAACCGAACAACTACAGAATCATGATACTTATAATATATGTTATCAAAAGAGACGCCATCCATCATGGCGACCCTTTTGACATCATACTGAACACGTGGCGGTACTTGCGACAGTGCACACGGCTTGAATTGTGGGTAATAGTTACTTACAGCCATATGCAGATTTTCTGCCTGAAGTACTTGAACTACCTATTGCTGCACCGGTCGAACCTTTCTGCTGATTTTTATCCTTCCTCAGAAACCCACTGGAGGTAACTTCATATACAACAGGCTTAGGTTTCTTTGAATCTGGTTCCTCTGCTAAAGATATAAATTTATCAGCCCCTATCAATTTTACATATTCCTCTTTTGACTGATGATGCGGCGGGTTGTCTTTATCCTTCTTAATCTGCTTAGACGAAGCTATTATTACTGCCCCATTTGTCTTATGGTCTTTAATCATGGTTTTTGACGATTCGACAGGTTTGTCTGTTTCACCATTCATATAGGGCACGTTGTTGAAGTAGGTCCAAGAACAATGATGTGGAGCCATGAAAATATCAAAATTTAATTTATCATCATTATCATGAGCGGTACATTGTTCTTGGATCTCCTTCCAAATATAATGGTCAGCATCTCCTCCAAATAGATATAGTGCTGATGGTTGAGTAGCAGTACTGGTGTACTTAAACCTTGCCTGCATCACAATTGAGGTTGCATTTTTATCTGCTTCAGCTCTACCTTCCACCAAACTATCTTTAAACGGCGAATGAACAAAGAATTCCAGCAGAGACATAGACTTGCCATTCACTTCCTTAATTATCTCTCCTGGAATATACGAAGTCACATTTTTATATCTCTTGTCTCCATCATATCCAATGATAACAAGCCGATTACCAGCCTTAGTTTTGTCCCGAGAGTTATCGTCCCACAATTTACGTCGTCTTTCAGCCTCCTTTTTCAGTGCTTTTGCAGGTTCACTTGTTGCACCTGTAAAAAGCATAGGGGTTACCATCAATTCATCAATGATTACTAAGTCATTCTTTAAGTCTTCATCTGAATATTTTTCAGGATTACCCAAATAATAATTAGTGTCAATTCCACGACAATGATCCTCATCGGGATGTGTCAACATAAACAAATCCAGATGATATCTACCCTCACTGTCTTTTGAAAACTCATCCAACAAATCACTCATGACATCATAGCAATCATCGTTATTCCTGATGTTAGCATCAATCTGAATGGTAGTCTTATCGACCTTGATCAATACGGTATCACCATTATCTACCGGATAAAATTTTATTTTACTCATATTCAAAAATAATAAATATCATTATCGTTATCATTCATATTCAAAAACACGTCATACATTCTTTTAGCGAAAGTCTTACCGTTACAATAGGCCACCCATGTCACTAGCATTACAAGCAGTAATATCAATATGCCTATTCCTACCAAATACTCTCCTAAGGGTAGCGCATAATACCATTTGTTAATAACAGCCAGTACAAATACCAAGATTGCGTCAACGAGTAGCGCAGCTGTCAAGTTGCGCCAAAATCCAAACATGTAATTATGTTCAAAGAGTATTTCATCAAACCTCGTTACATCAAGTAACCATCTCACAGCTTCATCAATACGCTTTACATATTTCTTATTCTTAAAAGTTTTTGGCTTGTATTTTCGAAGGTCTATTTTCTTTTTAGCTAATATCTTTTCTCTTATATTTGCCTTCTGCTCCTCAGTGTAGGTGTTATCATTACTGTAAAGAATTCGTGCTGTCGGTTTTAATCGGTCACAAAAAAGTATTCGTTCCGGATAAAATTTTGCAATTGATCGAAGTGAAAATCTTAACAAGAAGAATAAAGCCGTACTAATTGCAGAAATCGATATCAAGTATGTAAGGACTTTTATCCAGATTCCAGCTCCTTCCATATCTTTAACCCCCATAGCAACACCTAACATAATAGGTATAGCAAGGCTCAAATATGCCGGGTATTTTCTTGCTTTCATGTTATACTCTGCATTTCTCTTCTCTTTTGTTTCTTTATCAATCTGAATCATCTTTTTCTAATTGTATTAATCCCACTTGCAAAGTTATTGTATTATTTTGAGTAAGCCAAAAATTGTGTATGCAAAATGTGAAAATTTCACATCTTGAATACCTCAATAAAATTTATTACCAATATATCATTGCTGTAATGAGAAATATTCGCTACTTTTGCGATTATATTCAATTATGATAGTCTTAAATGTACTATTGTTATATTTATAATTTATATATATGTTACAGCAATTCACGGTAGACAATTTTTTGTCATTTAAAGGACAGGAGGTTTTCAAGTTGAAGCCAGGCAGAGGGACGCTAAAAAGTCATCACAAGGTAGAACCAGTTAAAGGTTTTATGGTTCTAAAAACAGCCATTATGTTTGGCGCTAACGCTAGTGGAAAGAGTAACTTTGTCAAGGCTATCGATCTTGGGAAAAGGTTAGTGCTCGAAGGCACACCTATAGGAAGCCCTATGGAATACCATCCATTCCGATTACATGCAGAAAACAAGAAGAAAGATACAACTTTTATCTACGTGATTTTGTGTAACAATAAAAAATATGAATATGGTTTTAGTTATAATGCAGAGCGAGTTTCAAGAGAATGGCTAAAGCAAATTACTAAAAAGACTGAATACACCATTTTCGAAAGGAATATAAACGAGGAGAATCCTTTTGACATATCATATCTTCTTAGGCTTAACAAGAAAGAAGCAGAAAAACAATTCCTGACGGTATTTGCAAAGGCAACTCCCGCAAGATCATTATTCCTACACGAAATTTTAAGCCGCAATGTTCATGGCAATGTGACAAATATTGAAGATCTTGAAAATATTTTGGCATGGTTCATCAACACCCTTAAAACTATATTCCCAGCAACACCTTATAAGCAGGGAAGTATGCTCAAAGCCGTTGATGACAACAAGCTAAAGGAGGGTTTTGGAGCTATACTGCGTTTTTTTGATACAGGTATTGCCTCAATTGATTTAGAAAAAGTTGATTTTAACAAATTGGGGATTCCTCAAGATTTAAAGAATTTCATTCAAACAGATTTGTCCCAAACCAACACAAATGAAGCCTTTGGTTCACTTCGTTTTGAAGATAATCTGTATTTAATAACAATATCGGGAGGAGAGATTATCGCTAAGAAATTAATGATTATACACAAGAGAATAGACGTTGACGATTATGAACTATTCTCAATTGGTGAAGAAAGTGATGGAACCCAACGGTTATTTGATTTTATACCTTTAATTCTAGATTTTATTAAGGGGGATAAAGTTTTTATTATTGATGAAATGGAACGCAGCTTACATCCTGCACTTATGCTAAAACTGGTAGAATTATATTTTCAGTATTCTGAAAAGATAACCACCCAATTGATATTTACCACGCACAACAGTTCACTAATGACATATGATTTGCTGCGTAGTGATGAAATATGGACTATTAACAAAGCTGCAAATGGAATTAGTTCTTTAGGTCGGTTTGATGAAACTTACAATCCTAGATTTGACAAGATTCTACAACCATTGTATCTTAAAGGTGAATATGATGGAATTCCAAGATTTGATGAAGAAGAATTGCTAAAACTCATCAGACTCCTAAAATAAAAATCCCCATACAAATCTTACTTCGGTTCGATACTATTTTATGATACCAAGCCATAAATGATTATCTCATTCCTTTAAAGGGGGAGTGTTTTATTCTGTGTGTCTGGAGCGAGTCTTTAGATTTCCGAGTTTTGCAAATATATAGTTTTATTTGATACTTCATTTTGGAGTATATTCCTGTCAATATTGATTTCAAGAGTCGACCTCAGGTAGGACTTCTTTTCTGACTGATTCCTCGTTAGGCACGGCCAGCGCATCCTTGAAACCATCCGAAAGTCCTTCTGCAACCGCTCTATCCAGTTCATGGTGTAGATTATTGTCTAGTTCAGGTAAGTAAATATGCCTATTAGGAAGCGTTCTCGCTTCATCTCTTGATGCTTCTGTAATACCAATTTCTTTTGCATAGAAGTACAGCCTCTCATCCTAGGCGTGTTCCTCGGCATTGTTCCTGTCTCCCATACGGAAGACCTGTCTCAAATCGTCAGCCAAATACACTTTGCACCATTACGGACGTCGCTCAGTAAGTTGTAAATCAAATGGGTGTGCATCTCTGAAACTTGGCACCAGGAAACATTACGTTGAAGATGTCATCAAGCTCCTTGGGGCCATCCGAGCATATAAATCCAATTCTTGAAGCTCCTATCTCACATAAAGGTTATTAAGTATTTTATCCCAATCAGACCGCTTCCCTTTGACTTGTTATAGATGTCGAGCCCTTAGTATTGTCCTCCTTGACGGCGAGGATGACATAGAATGCTTTCGTATCAACAGGAGAATCTTGATGTGGACACAGTCAATGAGCACTACAAAATATATACGCGTAATTATCAATGCTTGAGTAAGTAAAATAGGTTCTATATTGGTGACTTATATAACCGCAAACGAAGACAGCTTCTCGTTTTTACAATGATGAAATAGATTTCCTATTAGATTAGAACTACTTAAGTGGTTGACAGTTTGATTCACTTCTTTTTTGCAGGACTAAGTTATAGAAATACAACACAACGGTTGTTTTATTGAGGCATTTGCAGTAACTTTGCAATCAAAGCTAAAATGGTATTCTAATGAACATGACGACAAATAGAATGTCACCTGTGACTTCCATATCGACAACATGTGAAACGGAACAGGATATAAAAAATTGGTCGCAATACTCACAAGGTATTGCAGCTGCCATGTCTAAACGAATGGCGGAGCTCGGTTTGACACAACAGATGCTTGCCGAAAAAATGAACTGCACCCAACAATACATCTCCAAAGTATTGAAAGGGAAAAAGAACATGTCGCTGGAAACCATATGTAAGATTGAGAATGCATTAGGCATTGAGATTATCAAAGGCCTGAATACAAAAGAGTAACGGAACAGCATAATTATGACAATACAAAGTGAAGCGGCACTAGAAGCTGGACTTATCGCCACACTTCAGCAAATGGATTATGAGTATATCCATATTGCAGAGGAGGATAATCTTCAAGCCAATTTCAAACGGCAGTTGGAGATACACAATCGTAAGCGGTTGGAGGAACATGGCCGTACTCAGTTTACCAACGAGGAATTTGAAAAGATACTTATCTATCTTGAAGGAGGAACACGCTTTGAAAAAGCGAAAAAACTCCGGGATCTCTATCCGCTTGACACGGCAGACGGCAAACGCATTTGGGTAGAATTTCTCAACCGCCAACAATGGTGTCAAAATGAGTTTCAGGTGTCCAACCAAATCACGGTGGAAGGGCGAAAGAAATGCCGTTATGATGTAACCATTCTTATTAACGGACTTCCATTGGTTCAAATTGAGCTGAAGCGCCGTGGAGTGGAACTCAAGCAGGCATATAATCAAATACAGCGTTACCACAAGACATCTTTTCACGGTTTGTTTGATTACATTCAATTATTTGTAATTTCCAATGGCGTAAACACACGCTATTTTGCAAATAATCCGAATATAGGTTACAAATTCACCTTCAACTGGACTGATGCTTCCAATCATCCATTCAATGAATTAGATATGTTTGCTGCGTTCTTTCTCGAGAAATGTACACTCGGAAAAATTATTGGCAAATATATAGTGTTACATGAGGGTGATAAGTCTTTGATGGTTCTCCGTCCATATCAGTTCTATGCCGTAGAAAAGATATTGGATAAAGTAAAGAATTCAAACGACAACGGCTATATATGGCATACGACAGGTGCCGGAAAGACATTAACTTCTTTCAAGGCAGCCCAACTCGTTTCCGAACTGGACGATGTTGATAAGGTGATGTTTGTTGTTGACCGCCACGACCTTGATACGCAGACGCAGTCAGAATATGAGGCATTCGAACCAGGTGCGGTGGATGGTACGGATAATACTGATGAATTAGTAAAACGTTTACAAAGTAATTCCAAAATTATCATTACTACTATCCAAAAACTCAATGCTGCCGTCAGCAAGACTTGGTACAGTAACAAGATAGAAGCAATACGCCACTCTCGCATTGTTATGATATTCGATGAGTGCCACAGAAGCCACTTTGGGGAAAGTCACAAACGAATAATGAAGTTCTTTGACAATGCCCAAGTATTCGGTTTTACGGGTACTCCTATCTTTGCGGAGAATGCGGTGGACGGGCATACCACAAAAGAAATCTTTGGGAATTGTCTGCATAAATACCTCATCAAGGATGCCATTGCTGATGAAAATGTATTGGGGTTCCTTGTAGAGTATTATCATGGAAATGAAGAGGTGGAAAAAGAAAATGCAACCCGTATGGAGGAAATAGCAAAGTTCATCCTCAATAATTTCAGCAAGTCAACTTTTGACGGGGAATTTGATGCACTGTTTGCCGTGCAGTCTGTACCCATGCTTATCCGTTATTATAAGATATTCAAATCTCTGAATCCTAAAATCCGCATAGGTGCGGTATTTACATACGCAGCTAACGGCAGTCAGGATGACGAACAGACAGGAATGGGTACAGGGCAATATGTAAGTGGTAGTGTAGGAGATGCTGACGAATTGCAGGCCATCATGGATGACTATAATGAAATGTTCGGTACTTCATTTACAACAGAAAATTTCCGGGCATACTACGATGATATAAACCTGCGCATGAAAAAGAAGAAAGCGGACATGAAACCGCTTGATCTTTGTCTTGTTGTAGGAATGTTTCTTACCGGTTTTGACAGCAAGAAGCTGAATACGCTGTATGTGGATAAGAATTTGGAATATCACTCTTTACTACAAGCTTTTAGCCGTACAAACCGCGTATTGAATGAGAGGAAAAGATTCGGCAAGATTATATGTTTCCGTGATTTGAAATCCAATGTAGATACGGCAATCAAGCTGTTCAGCAATTCCAACAACCTGGAGGATATTATAAGGCCACCATACGAGGAAGTAAAAAAAGAATACAGACAGTTGGCATCGGATTTTTTGAAAAAATACCCTAATCCAAGTTGTATTGATATTCTGCAAAGCGAAAAAGACAAGAAAGACTTTGTACTGGCATTCCGTGATATTATCCGTAAACATGCTGAAATCCAAATATATGAAGATTACAATGAAGATGCGGAAGATCTTGGAATGACAGAACAGCAATTTAATGACTACAAAAGTAAATATCTCGACATTACTGTCGGATTTATCGATACACCTGCCAATCCATCTGTAGTTGCCGAAGAACCTGTCCCTTACGGAAATAATCAAGGATTGGAGGATGTGGATTTCTGTCTGGAACTTCTACATAGTGATGTTATCAATGTAGCTTATATACTTGAACTCATTGCTGAACTTGACCCATATAGTGCCGATTATGCAGATCGCCGTCAGCATATCATTGACACAATGATTAAAGATGCAGAAATGCGTAGCAAGGCGAAACTCATTGACGGTTTTATCCAAAAGAATGTGGATGAGGATAAGGAGAATTTTATGGTTCAACGTAAAAAAGCGGATGGCACTAGCGATTTGGAAGAACGGTTGAATCAATATATTACTACAGAACGGGAAAAGGCAGTACGCTCTTTATCGGAAGATGAGGGTATTCCTTCTGATGTATTGACTCATTATTTGAAAGAATATGATTATCTCCAGAAGGAACAGCCGGAAATCATACAAAAGGCTTTGAAAGAGAAACATCTTGGCCTGATAAAGACAAGAAAAGCATTGACACGCATTCTTGACCGTCTGCGTGGTATTATAAGAACTTTTAGTTGGGAATAAAATATGAGTGACAATAAAGAAATAGGCTATGTGTATATTCTTACGAATCCGAGTTTTCGTGAGGATTGGGTTAAGATTGGTAAAAGTTCACGTCCTGTTGATGTACGCTCAAAGGAATTGGATAACACAGCGGTTCCGCTTCCATTTGAGATTTTCGCCACTATTAAGACTGTTAAATATAATGAGGTTGAAAAGCATGTCCACAAGACAATTGACAGGTTGACAGATTTACGCATCCGTCAGAATCGTGAATTTTTCAATGTTTCTCCCCAATTAGCTTTGGAAATTTTTATTGATATTGCCAAAATGATAGATGATGCTGTTATTACTCGATATAAAGATAATAAGCCTATCAATGAAAACATGAAAGAAAATGGAGAAGTCTCCAATGAACAAACAAAAATAGCGAAACGTGGCCGTTTTAAGTTTAGCATGGTAAATATCAAGGTTGGAGAATATATAACGTTTACTCCAACCAACCTGCAAGTAAAAGTAGCGAGTGATGATACGGTAGAATATGATGGTCGCATTTACAAATTGTCTCCATTTGTAGGAACATTTATGCCAAAAGAAAGGCAAACACAATCAGGAGCTTATCAAGGAGCAAAATATTTCACATACAATGGAGAAATATTGGATGATTTGAGAACAAAAATGGAACAAAACAAAGAAGACAAATAATGTTATGATTAGATTAATAGATAATATAGACCTTGTATGGAAAAATAACCAGCCGTTAGGATGTTGTATTCATAATCGGACATGGCAAAAGATAGCTTTACAACAGGGTGATATGGATGGTGCATGCGCTGTGTATTCATTGATGATGTACCTTATCGCAATAAAGGTTCTTACTTATGCCCAAGTAAAAAATCTTAATACAAAATTTAATGGACAGACATCTAAAGGGCGACTGTTCAAGGAATTTTTTGAGAAAGAAGGCCTATGTAGAAACGGTTTTTATTTTTCCACAATTGTCGAAAAATTGAAACATTCTTTCTCGAAAGAAGTTTCTGCTGTTTCTTCCAATTATAACAGTACAGATTTCGATCAGTCAAATGCAGTACAACAGATTAAAGAGGCTATTGATGATAACTGTCCAATAATGATTGCAGAAGTGTTTAAGGGAGGTGGTGCACATGCTATCTTGGCTGTTGGATATGAATTCTGCAATGATGAATTGACGAAAATATTTTGTTTAGACCCAGGCTATCCCATCGCTGACTATTCCTATTGGAATACTGTTATCAGAATTAATGATGCAAAGGGCAAAGTTTATTCTCATACAAGCATCTCTGACAAACAGATGAACGATATTTATATTGACGAAACGTTAAGAATAAGAAAAAGATAAGCAAATATGAGCGAAGAATTACAACAGAAACTCCGTGACCAGCTTTGGGAGGTCGCAAACCGTTTGCGTGGCAATATGTCGGCAAGCGACTTTATGTATTTTACCTTGGGGTTTATCTTTTATAAATACCTGTCGGAAAAAATAGAGAAATACGCCAACAGTGCACTTGAAGATGACGAAGTCACTTTTAAAGAATTGTGGGATATGACCGATGCCGATGCAATGGAGTTACAGGAAGAGGTCAAAAACCAGTGCCTGGAAAATATCGGTTATTTTATAGAGCCCAAATATCTGTTTTCATCTGTGATAGACACAATCAAACGAAAAGAAAATATCCTGCCAATGCTGGAACGTTCTTTGAAACGCATAGAGGACAGTACACTTGGGCAGGATAGCGAAGAGGATTTCGGAGGACTGTTCTCTGATATAGATTTGGCTTCTCCTAAGTTGGGTAAGACCGCTGACGACAAGAATACATTGGTCAGCAATGTGCTTCTTGCTTTGGATGATATAGATTTTGGTGTGGAAGCCTCACAGGAAATTGATATTCTCGGTGATGCCTACGAATACATGATTTCCCAATTTGCTGCTGGAGCCGGAAAGAAAGCAGGAGAGTTCTATACGCCTCAGGAAGTCAGTCGTATATTGGCGGAGATTGTTTCTATCGGCCACCAGCGTCTGCGCAATGTGTATGATCCCACTTGTGGCAGTGGTTCGTTGTTGTTACGTGCTGCAAGTATAGGAAAGGCAGTATATATTTACGGACAGGAAAAGAATCCGACTACCTATAACCTTGCCCGAATGAATATGCTTCTTCACGGAATCAAGTTCAGCAACTTCAAGATAGAAAACGGCGATACACTAGAATGGGATGCTTTTGGCGATACCCAGTTCGATGCAGTAGTCGCAAATCCACCGTTCTCTGCCGAATGGAGTGCAGCTGACAAGTTCAATAATGATGACCGTTTCAGTAAGGCCGGACGACTCGCACCGAAGAAAACGGCCGATTACGCTTTCATTTTGCACATGATTTACCACTTGAATGAAGGCGGTACAATGGCTTGTGTCGCTCCTCATGGTGTATTGTTCCGTGGAAACGCAGAAGGTATTATACGTCGTTTCCTCATAGAAAAGAAAAACTATATAGATGCTATTATCGGATTACCAGCCAACATTTTCTATGGTACAAGTATTCCGACCTGTATTCTTGTCTTCAAAAAATGCCGTAAGGAAGATGACAATATCCTGTTCATTGACGCAAGCAAAGAATTTGAAAAAGTAAAGACTCAAAACAAGCTTCGTCCACAGCATATACAAAAGATAGTTGAAACTTACCGTGACCGTAAAGAAATAGAAAAATACAGCCATCTTGCTTCCTTAAAAGAAGTTGCTGATAATGACTACAACCTGAATATTCCCAGGTATGTTGATACCTTTGAGGAAGAAGAACCTATCGACATCAAGGCTGTAATGGCAGAAATTAAAGAACTTGAAGCCAAGCGTGCTGAACTGGACAAAGAGATTGAGGTGTATTTGAAAGAATTGGGACTAGTTGAATAAGTGGAGGTATGGCAAAACGGTTTGAGATAAGAAACAGTACGGCAGAATTCCTTATCTTCGCTATTGAGGGTAAGGAAGATGGCATACAGGTGATGTATCAGAATGATACCATCTGGTGTACGCAGAAAGCTATGGCCATCTTATTTGATTGTTCGACAGACAACATTGGTTTGCACCTGAAGAATATATATGCCACTCAGGAGTTACAGAAAGAGGCAACTACCGAGTTTTTCTCGGTAGTTCAAACAGAGGGTGAGCGCCAAGTCAATAGGAAAACCCAGTTTTACAATTTGGACGCCATTATATCTGTTGGATATCGGGTAAACAGTATTAGAGCTACACAATTTCGCCAATGGTGCACTGCTGTCATTCGCCAATTCTCTATCCGAGGCTATGTGATAGACAAAAAAAGAATGGAAAATGGTTCTTTCATTGGTGAAGATTATTTTGAACATTTACTTGCCGAGATCAGGGAGATAAGGTTGAGTGAACGCCGTTTTTATCAGAAACTTACCGATATTTATGCCACTGCAATTGACTATAACCGTGATGCTCCGACCACAAAACTGTTTTTTAAAAAAGTCCAGAACAAAATGCACTATGCCGTACATGGTCATACTGCCGCAGAACTGATCGTGAATAGAGCCGATGCAGAGAAAGAGCATATGGGACTGACTACGTGGGAGAATGCCCCTGACGGAAAAATTGTAAAGACTGATGTAAGCATTGCAAAAAACTATCTGAAAGGCGTAGAACTGGAAGATATGGGACGTTTGGTCAATGCCGTGTTGGATATGGCTGAACGCATGGCGAAGCGTCATATACCAATGACGATGGAAGATTGGGCAAAACGTATAGACATCATTCTTGAAGCTGGTGGAGATGCAATCCTTTCTGATGCCGGCAAGGTTACAGCCGAATTCGCCAAAAAATTTGCTGAAACCGAATTTGAGAAATACCGTGTCATTCAAGACCGTTTGTTTAGCTCGGATTTCGACCGTTTTAATGAAGGTGACAACTTGTTGCCATTTGAAATTAACCCTGATAATGAATAGTGACTATGGCAAATAATAACGATAAAAAAGTCCTTAATGTTCCGGCTTTGCGATTTCCGGAGTTTAGCGGAGAGTGGAGGTATTCATCATTGTGGAATGAATGCGACATTTTATGTGGATACCCATTTGATGGTCAAGATATACTAGAAGATAGTGGCAGTGTTAAATTATTAAGAGGGATTAATATTACAGAAGGAGAAATACGGCATTCAAAGGAGTTAGATAGATATTATTCTGGAGATATATCAAGATTAGAAAAATACATTCTAAAAGAAGGAGATCTTGTCTTAGGCATGGATGGGTCTAAAGTAGGACGTAACTCTGCAATATTAACTATCTCTGAACATGGCTCTTACCTTGTGCAACGGGTTTGTCGTATTCGATCTCAAAAACATAATGTAGAATATATTTTTCACAATATAAATAATTCAAAATTCCATAGGTACGTAGATTCAGTAAAAACGGCATCTGCTATACCACATATAAGCCAATCGGATATTCAAGATTATATAATAGCATTCCCTCCTACAACTGAAGAACAAATAAAAATTACAAGTTTGTTTTCTTTACTTGACCAACGTATAGCAACCCAAAACAAAATCATTGAGAAACTGAAATCCTTAATTAAAGGGATTGTAGTTTCTCATTACTCAAAAACGGCCCGTACAATTAAAGTCAGAATTCGAGAGCTAGGAGAGGCATATTCAACAAAGGTAATGTCTAAGGAACAGCTCACGAATGATGGTAATCTATGCGTCTTCTATGGTGAACTTTTTACATTATATGGTTGTGTCATTGATGAAGTAAAGAGCAGAACAAGTCTTGAAAAAGTATCATCTACACTAAGTCATGGGCGAGACTTGTTATTTCCTGCATCAACTACTGTAGATGCAGTTTCACTGATTGCTCCGTCAGCTTTAATGCAAAAGGGTATAATTTTAGGTGGAGATATGTTTGGTATCAAAGTCTCAGAAGCATATAATCCTATTTACCTTAGCTACTACTTCAATTACATTGCCAATAAACGGTTGGCTAAGTATGCAAAAGGAACAACCATAATTCATTTACATTATAATGAGATTGCGAATGTTGCCATTGAACTCCCTAATATAGAAGAACAAGACAAAATCGTTTCAACCATACTGGAATATTCAGCGAAACTTTCTATAGAAGAAACCATATTGGAAAAGCTGTTCGATTTGAAACAATATCTATTGAAGCAACTGTTTATATAAACATCTGCCCCAATAGATACCGCTTTTGTAGATTGAATGATGCAAGAATATTTTGCTCCAAATAGAGTTTGCTCTCCAATTTTCCAAGTACATTTGCAATACGCTTTTGTTCGGAAAGTGGAGGACAATATATTTTCGCATTACCATAATCCTTGAAGTAAATATGTGGTATTGCCATTCCTGTTTTGTACGACTGAAAATTAAACACAGACAGAACGAAGTATAGATACCGTAAATCATAGTTGCTTATGGCTGTAAGATAGTTGAGCGTACCAATTACTGAAAATTCACCTTGTGCGTAGGATGTTGTTCCTACACCAGAACCGTCTTTGATTATCAGTATTGCATCACCATTCATTTGTGGCATATCAGTATATCCGATCAAGCCGTTTGCGCCAAACACTTTATACAATTCGCTGTGTGAAACGTCACTTTCTTGAAGCGTTGAACTGTGGCACTCTAAACATTGAGCGATAGTAGTATTAGGCTCTTACCTTGTAAATTTATGTAAATAATTTAATATCAGATATTTATTGGTGAAAAATAAAGGAATTAGTAACAAGTTAGTAACAAATATGGAAATAAAAATAGCTTGCATTGTTACACGCAAGCTATCTATCATTTATAAACTAAATAATCGAGATAAATTTGGTAGGGCACAAGTCTTATTATCATAAGTGTTTAGACTAGTTGATATAAAGGCTTTAATACATTCTTTTTGTGTCGAATTGATATTATGGATTCCAATATTATATATATATTCTTCCGCTATCATCAATTCTTTGGCTACATAAATAGATAATTTTCGTTTTGAGGGGAGTAGTTTTATTCTTATATCATTCTCCAGATTTATTGTTCTAACTTTTCCAGAAGTATAGCAATAAATTGTTTTAGGTAAGTCATTCCTTAGTCCCATCAAATATTCAGCATATTCTCCTTTTGGACAATACTCAATCTCATTACTTATGGCAATTTTTTCAAGTATATCAGTAATTGATGGAAATAACGGATTACCATCCTTAAATTTTGGCAGACAATATATTCCTCGTGCTACTCGTAGTATAGCTCCATGATTTGATAAATTTACTACGATGCTTCTAATAGATGTATATGAAACATCCTTTATTCGTCGTAAATCATCTATTGTGAATAGAGTTCCTGATTCCATATTTTTCAAATACCCAACAATTTTAGAGGTATTTGTATCTGTAGAAAGCTGTTTAATATCCATATATACTAAACCTCCATATCATAAAAATAAAAATTATCTGGGAACTTAATGTTAGGAATCCATAGCGGAACTCCACTCCAACCTTTTTCCTTTGTTCCATTAATCCTATACATAGTAAGAACTATATCGTCCTTAAAACTATCACCTAGAGTTCTGTCATTAGGAGACAGCAAAGTTCCTGTGTTTCTTGCAATATCACGATTTACTCTAACTATTAACTTGCATTTGATTAAGGGTTTACGTTTTTTCAATCCTTCAACACATGCTATATATTTTTGAACATTAAAATCTTCAACAGTTTCAGATTTCACTAGATTCAAAAGAGATATTATAAAGTCGGATTCACAATCAATAAACCGATGCTCTGAATAGGTTTCAATCATTCTGTTAATCGTTTCAACATTTGCCGGTATTGGCGCAGAAGCAAACATATTAACTCCGCCTTGAACAAGGTTAAGATATTCATTATCAACAACATTTTTCCTTGTAGGTAAAATTTTTGATGGATAGATGAGTTGAATGTCATTAATATTTGCTTCTACTTGTTTAATTAGAATTTCATTTGAAGTGTTCAATTCTGAAAACAAAGTATATAACTGCTGTGGTATAAAAATTCTAACTAATTGCTTCTCTCTGTCATATCCAAAGATTCTAGAATGTTGCCAATATGTGTCTGCTTGAGGAGATTTAGAAGATCTACAATAATATACTGTTTGTAAATTTGGAAATGTAATACCTCTTCCCAAAGTATTTCCGCCAATAACAATATTAAAGCCTTTTGATAAGTCTAAGGCGTCAGGATTAGAAGAATCCCTGCAAACAAAACTTTTGGAATTTAGTGGAATAATAGATATATTGGTATTATCCAATAATTCAATGACAGTATCTCTAATATCTTCAAATGGTTCTAAATCTGGTTTAGTTTGTTGTAAATCACACCACTCATCTTTTAAGTTGCTTAAAAAAGCTGCATCGTCAGTAGATTTCTGTAATAGAGTTAAATGGTCTTGTACGGTTTCAACAAATTGGTTATGAATTGAAATTTTTATACTTGGATGTATCATAAAATTACAATTGCTAAAACCATTTAGTTTCTTATGAGCGCAATTTATTAGAAATGACAGAATACTTCTGCTTAATCCTACAGGACAAATAACATCACCTCCATTTTTAACTTCGTCTAATTCAAAATTGTTTGTAAAAATAGTAGTTAATGATTTTGTTCTAGGATAAAAATAGTTTCCACCTAAATAATCACTTCCTGGTCTAAAATAATAAACGAATGCCGGTTTCCAACCTGATAATTGAGTTTGTAGTAATACAGCCTGAGGTGTAGCTGTAACTTCGATATAAATTGTATTAGCAGCAGTATGCTTTATTTCTGCTAATCGTTTATTGATACTACTGACTTTACTTTTATTAACTAGGGTATTTAGACTTGCGGCATCAGCTTCGTCGTCAAATATAACCAGCATTAGACCTTTACATATTTCAGTATTCAAAAAGTGATTTTTCCATCTTGATAATACGCGAGAGTTTTTTTTAAGAACTATTATTGTTGGCTTAATCAAACAAGCTGGGGTCAATAGTGATTCCTCTCTTTCATTAAGTACATTAAATGTTTGAAGACTATTTTTGACTCTATTATATGTTTGCCTGTGTAGATCAACATTGTCGGTCGTTAACAAAACAAATATTTTATAACCACTATCTGCCATAGCAGAAATAATACCCAGCATTTGAGCTGTTTTTCCACTTTGCACATTACCTAGCAATAAAGCATTTAGTTGCTGATTTATAGTAAAATGTTCTGATATTTTACTCGAAAAAGATTTAGAAGTTTCTTTTATAGATAAAACCAATTCAGGATTGTCTATAGTTGATATATAGTTATTAAAAAACATAATTATACTAGCGATAAGATAAATTTACCATCTTTTGTTTTTTCTAATCTCAAAAAACTTTTACCAAACAAAGAAAGTGTTTCAGGTGTTATCGGAGTGCCTATTTGTAAAGCTCCTTCATTTTCCATTTGTCCTTTTATCCAGCGACCTAATATTTTAAGATCATGTTCGGAACGGAAATTTTTGGAATAATCGCCTTGTGTTGAACATTGAAATTCATATCCGTCATTGGTAATTACTGTAAAAGGGCCATCGTCTTTAGTCGGTATTAAGTCTCTGTTATGCATTTTTTTACTTAGGATTATTTCTACTTCATACCAACCTCTTGGGCTATACTTTCCTTTAATCTTTCCTTTTCCGAAATATGTATTTAGATTACTTTTAGCTTCTGTTTTTAATGGTATATCTACAAATTCACCTGTTCTATTAGCCAATTCATCGCTCAGTTGTTCGCGTGATAACTTTTTGACAAATGAGTAACCTTTAAGCAATTCTATGTCATTGGCTATAAAGTTATTGATTTCCGGCAAATTGTTAAATGTTTCACCTAATGAGTGGGTAATCTCATAAATATATTTATTAACCTTAACCCCTTCATCCGCAATAAATTGAGCATCAGCTTCTATGTAGTTTTGGGATGTTCCCACAAAACTTCCAAGATTAGAGGAACCTATAAAAGATGCTAAGCAAGTGCTATTTTTCATAAAAGAATACATCTTGCCATGATATAGTGCCTTTGGTGATAAATATACAGCTCCAAGATTATTCGTTATCAAATAATTATTTAGTTCCCTAACTGCTATGTATTGTGGTTTAGTGAAGCCTTCTAAATAATTCATACCAATGAATAACGAGATATTTAATTTCCCTTCACGAAACTCAACGATCTGTTTCAATGCAGCAATTGAATCATTTGTAATAAAACCTGTTGCTATATTAAAATCAGTAGCATTATCAACCAAACCATTAAAAATGTTAGATATGCTTTTAGTTCGTATATGTTGTTGGATCAATGGATTAGACGGTAAAAGTATTTCCATATGGGTATCATTTTGTAATTAATTTCAAGCGTTCTTCGAAAGATAAACTCATAAGTTTATCTTGCTCCGCTTTTAAGTCAATTCTTGGATAGTCACTTAGGAAAAGAGGTTTTAATGCTTTAGCTATAGCATGTACACCTACTGGAGGTACTGCATTACCAATTTGCCTTCTTACCTCTGTAGTATTACCATAGAAAATAAAATCGTCAGGGAATGATTGTATTCTAGCTCTTTCACGGTTTGTTAAAGGCCTATTCTCTGGATAATGATAGCCCCATGTACCTCCACCACCAGCTGCTATGATTGTTTTAGACGGCTCATTCCTATGTATCCTTCTATATACATGACTAATCATTCCTTTTACATAATAAGGACTATCTTTGGGGATAGATGTAAAATTGCCTCCTTCAGGAATCAAACTAATGATTTTTTTTGTTCTTTCTTGAACTTTCAAGAACTCGTTATTATAAGGAACATTTTCTACACCTTCAAAAGCTTCACCAACTGTTACAAAAGGAAGTAAACCTTCACCATTGCCGTGCGTAGGTGCAGGATGTTCAAACTTAAATCCTGTATCTATTCTAATACCAACAATTAAAACGCGCTCTCTGTATTCTGGAACTCCATATTCAGCAAAATCATATAAATGAGGAATTACGAAATAACCAGGTTCAATATTTTGAAAATCTTCTATAATTTGTTTTATTGCTTTTTTCCCATTTGCTGTCAATATACCTTTCACATTTTCAGCTACAAAAGCTTTTGGTTTTTTAGCATCCACAAACCTTAGAAAACTTTTATATAAATTGCCACGTTCTCCATTTAAGCCAGGTCTTTTCCAAATAATAGAAAAATCTTGACATGGAAACCCTCCTAAAACTAAATCACAGTTAGGAATTGTTTTATCAGTATAAGGATCTATTTGTTCAATATCTCCTTCCACAATAATATCGCCGAAATGTTTCCTGAAAGTTTCACATGCTTCATGCTTAAAATCATTAGCCCAAAGAGTTTTATAATCTCCCACTTGTTCAAAGCCCAAGTCGAGTCCACCACAGCCAGAAAACAATGAAACAATACCAATTTCTTTTTTTTGCATAAATGTTTTTTATTTTGAATTATCACTTTCTTCTTATCATATTTGCCGCAAAACGCGGCAAATATACAAAAAAACTGGTAAAATAAGGAGTGGAACTGTTACTTATACTTGGGATGCTATTAGAAATTTTTTTTATAAAGAATTCTCCTCCATATATTTCAAGTACTCATGTCGAAGTATAATATACTTTCTTTCAATATCATTCAACCTGTGATTCTCACGTAAAATAAAGAATGAGGTTACTATGCTGACTACCCATATAAAAATGGCTACAAGGATAAAGAATTGCTTGATATACCTGAATCCGACATATCTGTCAATCCAAGACCAAAGTCTCTTCATGGACCAAAGAATCCAGCCTTTAATGGTAGTAGGTTTTACCGGTGCTTTTGACATGTTATGCCGTTCTGCTACAACATCAAGGATACGGTTCATTCGTTCTATGTAAGGGATAATCTTAAGATATTGCTTGTTCGTGTCCGCTGTCAGTTCAACAGCGTTAAGGCTGTTCTTTTGTATATCCGTACATAGATTGGCAATCTTAACCAGTAATTCTTCTGTCTGGGCATCGGACTTTCCGGTTTTCACTTCCTCGTATGCTTTGCTCAATTTATCTAATATATCATAGAACAAATTTCTCAGTTGGATAAACTGTCTGTCTCCACTGCTATCCATATTGTGGCCACCGGTTTTACTTACAGAGGCAATTTCACTCTTTATAGAAACAAGTCCGGCTTCTATCCGGTTAAGTTTGTCCGTATGTCTATCCAGTGTAGTCTGGATTTCATCAATGGAATCATATTCTTCATCCTTTAACGGTTTGTTCTTTGCCATTGTTACCTCCTTCTGCCTTTTCGTGGTACATATTTGTCTTTTTCTTCATCACGTTTGTTATCGTCGCTGCTTCCACCACCGCCACCTCCTGTTTCCGGTGCCTGATGTGGCTGAACTATCAGTTCAATGGTGGCTCCAACTATTCCAGATCCTATTGAACTGCCACTATCGGTTCCGCTTTCTACATTGCCAGCAGCCATAGTTTCCTGATTGGATTGTGCATTCTGAAAATTCGGGCTGTATTCCGGAGTGTCCACCGGACAGGTTTCCGCATGAGCCATATCCTTTGAGATATTCATGTCAGATCCGGTAAAAACGGAGTCATGTTTTCTGATATCCGGTATAGCGGTTTTTTCCTGCCCATAACTGCCGAACTTCCTTCTTAAATTTCCGAATGACAATTCTGGATCCACTTTCTTTCCGGCAAAAGAAAGATTTTCTGCTGTATATACGATACCACGTACATTCCCGTATTCATCCCTTACCATGGTTATATCGACACCTTCTGATTTCAGCTTTGAGATATATTCTTTCCATGAACCGGCTTTGTCAAGAATAGGGAAAGCTATGTCCATGATATGATATTTGACCTTATCCTTTCCGATAAGTCTGTCTCGGTTTACATCTTTTTTTCTCTTTGATGGAGCAGAAAGTCCGTATTTTGCCCGGATAGATTTGCAGACATTTACTGAACGTGCATAGTTGCTGTCGCATGTGATAGCCTTTCCTTCATTGTCTATACGACTGTAAGCGATGTGTACATGATCGTGTTCTTGATCAAGATGACGGTAGCCGAGATAGATAGTGGGCGGAAATTTCATACGCTGCATGTATTCCTTGCAGAGTTCCGTTATAAATTCGTCAGTCAGCCTTTCCCGGTCTTTGGGCGAGAAACTGATTACCAGATGTCCCATCTTGTCCTTTATCTTGGAAGAACTGTTTGCCCATTGGAGATTGAAGGCAGCAACCACAGTCCGGTTTGATGTTGTACTGACTCCATTGGAAAAAATCACTTTGGCATTTTTCTCTTTCATGCTATTGAGGTAGTCAATCAGACCTCCGGCTGATTTCCCTTTCATTATTTTTGCATTCATTGTTATCTTAGTTCACTTAATTTATTCAAAACTTCATCTATCTTTTCTGACAATAGCCTGTCAACTGCGGCCACATCCTCATAGCCTGCAATGTGCGCTTCGTGTGCCAGCTGGTTCAGGTTGTTTGCCATTCCTGCAAGCTTCCTGAAACAATCCATCATCTCCTGGGAGAGCGGTTCGTTTATCTTACCATTTATTGCCAGATCATAGACTATGGAGGAAAGTGAAGCCTTCATCCTGCGGCTTCTTTTTTTTAGTTTTTTGAAGTTCAGTTCATCAAAACCGACCTTTATAAAATGGCACTTTTTCTCTGTCGAATCCTTTCGAGGGCGGCCTCCTTTTCTCCGTTCTGGATCCTTTCGGGGTGTGGGTGCAAATTCTGTCATGTCCGTTTGTTTAAGGTCATCCAGGCGGAGCCTTCCGACATTCAGTCGGTGGTTTTTTGGCACAAAAAACCTATCTTGCTCCCACACCCCTTAAAAAAGTGTCCTACTTTCTGAACAGGATGTACAATGCTACGGAAGCCATTATAACAGGCTATTGTACAATATTCGTCGTGGATGACGGATTTATAAATGGAGTTTTATCTGCGCCAGTGTACCTGTGCTTCCTCATAATATGAGTGGTCTCTGGCTATTGATTCAAGGACTTTGTGCAGATAGTCCAGTTCGTGGTGCTCCAGGCATGGAATGGCTCCGATTTCTATATTGTATGATGCTATCCACCTGTATTCACTCCACTTCTCATAGTCTTTTCCGGTACGGCTTACTATGGAATCAAAATAGGTATTTACCTGTTCTATCTGCCGTTCCGACGGTACACCATCTATGCCTTTGGCATGTATAAAGGAAATCATGGAATCAACGGCATTTGCCAGTAAAGGATCAACTTCAGCGAGTACCTTTTTGAGTTCTTCCTGTTTCATGTCTTAACTTGTTTGGAGAATATGTCAGCTCCGGTATGAACCGTTGCCAAACCTGATGGGCACGACCATTTCAATAAGCCGGTCGGCGATACGTTCCTCATATTTTTCCTTAATCTGTGAAAATGTCAAATTTGTCGTAAAAAGGGTGAACAGCTGTTCCTCATACCGTTTTGTTATCAGGTCTATCATAGGGGTAAGACAATTGCCAAAACTGATGATTTCCTTCGGGTCTGTCCCGAAATCATCTATCGCAAGGATTGGAAGTCTGGTTATCCGAGCCCATTCCTGATATTCGTCTTTGCACCTGTAAGCCAGTTCCCTTGCATTCCACAGCGATACGCTATAACTGGAATTGGTCTGCGGATGGCGCAAGTTCAATGAATTTATCAGGGTACGGATGGCTTTAAGCCATGTGGTTTTTCCATTTCCGCACATTCCGCTGAAAAACAGACCGAACTTTTCGGAATTTCCCGTAAGGAAACGTGCAATCTGTTCACGTTGGCTTTCAAATTCTTCACAGGTTGTGAAATGTCTGCACCGGTATTCGACTTCTGCCTGGTATGCGGCCAGCAGCATATCCTTTGTCTGTTCGTAGGAATATGGCAGCCTAAACCGGCCAATCGTAATCTTCCGGTGAAGTAGCTGTGATTTCAGTAGCTCTACGTCCACTGTTGACTCGTTTTGATTCTGCTCTTTCATGTTTTAATCTATAATTCATTTTAATGTTCAGCCAGTTGCGGAAATGTTTCTGGATGTCTATTATTTCCCTTTTGTCGGATGACTTCATTTTTTGTTCGGCAAAGAACATTTTCAGGTATTCCAGTACAGTTTCACGGTCTATATCGCTTCCCCGTTGAAGGATTACCGAGTCCAGCCAGGCAGCATCATTTGCAAGAATCATTTCCAGTTCATCCAATTCCAATTTTCCGTTGCTGACATTATGAATATTATTATTTCTATTTTTATCTTTTATATTAATAGGGGACAACGGCACCGACATCTTTACCGACAAGTTCTCCGACAACGGCACCGACAACTGAGAAGTACGGTCAATTATGGTATATAAAGGCGGATTCTCCTTTCCAGTCCCGGCTGTGAATGAAATCAGACCTCGCTGCTGGAGTCCGGCCCTGGCCTTTACAATATTCTGCTTTGTTGTCTGAAGATCGGCACTTATTCTTTCCGTATAGCCTGTAAACGGCATCTGCCATCTGGCGGAATTTGCCATATTAAGAAGATAGAAGTATAAGATTGTTTCTGTCTTGGAAAATGCCCTGTATCCGTTATCCCTCCAGAATAGACTGAACAATTCATACAGGTTCATAATACAGGCTATTTAAGTAGGTCTTTTTGGGTCACATAGGCAATTGCCTGCCTGTCCACTTCTTCCTGTGGTGCTATGCGTATCCTGCGGAGCCATTGATCAAGCTCGTCCTTGTCAAAGAAGCACAGTTTGCCGTTTGGTTTGTAGAAAGGAATCTCCTTTTTCATCATCAGTTTATGCAGATAAGACTTTTTCATCCCCAGATATTCGGCAGCTTCTACCGTTGTCAATAAATTGTTTGTCATATGATTCTATTTTATAATTATTATTTCCGTTTCAACAGCAAACAGGTTTTTGAATGCTTTTTCTTTCCTTTTGCTCTGTTGCAAAATTATGCCTATTCCCAAGTGGAACAATGTGTACGATTTGTGGTTGGGGACAAAAAACAAATAAAGCCATATCGTTGTTAATCAACAATATAGCTTTATTTGATTTGTTAAAAGATGTATATCTCTGTGGTCGCTCTGTAATTCTGTGTGGTCACTTCACAGATTTTGCCTTTTCGATGGCTTTTTCGATAGCCTTGACGAATTGGGCATTGGTTTCTCCTGTTCCGGAATTGAGGGCATCCCTATAATGGGATTTATAGTATCTGGGACTGATTTTACACTGTTCCAGCATGTGTTGTATCCACTCCTTTGCTAAAGACTCATTCATTATCTCTTTACTGACGACATACAACAGGTAACAGACACGGCTGTTTTCACGATGACGGACAACAACAGGCCGTGAAACTTCTTTCAGATTCATGAAATCTACGAAATCCGTACCTTTCATGTATTCAAACTGGTTGCCGTTGCAGATCTTGTACAGGCTGCAACAAATGGTCAAATCTACTATATCAAATAGTTTGGCCGTTTCTTTCAAGTACAGTCCTGTCATATCTTACCTTCGGATTTCAGTTCTTCTATATCTTTGATAATGCTGTCTGCAATCCTTTTCATTCGGACAACCAGCATTTCAAGGTATATCATCTCAAAAAAATAAAGTTTGGCTGTTTTCTCACGTTCTGCGATGTAAAAGCGGTATGTCTCATCACTCTTGGCTTTCTCTGCTTCATATCTTGCCTTTACCTCCTCGGATTCTTTTTCTATGGCCTTGTAATCGTCATCTTCAGGATTGAGATAGTCCATGCGGACACTCATTTGAGAATACCGTTTCCATAGTTGTGAAGTGGCATATGCAATAGAGTCATATTCCTTTTCAAGTGGCTTGATATGCCTGTCGCAGACTGGTTGCGGATTATAAGAGCCAAATATATCCTCGTGACTTTCATATGTGGCAAGGAAGTCAGACGCAGCGGCAGCCAAGGCTTTTGCCTGTTCCATGAGTATTGCCGGGCTGTCGTTTAACTCTTTTTCAGCTGAGTTGATTATACTGTTTATGTCTTTGTAGTCATGATAGAATCCGGAAAAAACCAGATTTTCCTCAAAGGTCAGTTCTGTATCTTTGATATATTTCAAAAGGAGCCTGTTTACATCAAGCAACCTTTCAGTTATTTCAGCAATATACATCTTTATAGTGGGGTTATGTAATCAATACTAAAATTCCATGTCACTGAATGCATCGTCTATAAGACTGACTGCATCATCCTTTTTCTTGTTGATGATCTTCGCATATATCTGGGTTGTTTCCACCTTGGTATGCCCAAGCAGTTTGCTTACAGTGTATAAGTCAACTCCCAAAGTCAGCATCATCGTTCCGAAAGTATGTCTGCTACAGTGGAACGTTATCGGCTTACTTATTCCGGCGGCTTCCATCCATGGAGTGATATATATCTTGGTGCAGATCTCGCGCGGAAGTTTAGGGAAGATAAGACACTCATCACTCATGTTACCTTTTTCCGGGAGCCAGCCGATGGCTTTCTTGGATATGGGAAGATATATGGGTGTTCCTGTCTTCTGCATTAGCTTGTTCAGTCTCCACTGGTCACCGTCCTTAATGAGATCCTTCCATCTGAGCTGACGGATATCGCTATATCTCAAACCGCAATAGCAAGCGAACAGAAAAGCCTGTTTGATATGCTTATGGGGATTTTCCGTTTCTTCAACTTTTTTCAATTCATCTATTGTCAGGAATTCCCTTTTGCTTTCTGGTACCTTTATCTTGTCCTGGACGGAAAGCTTGTTTATGGGATTTTCTGATATGATGTCCTCACGGACTGCCGTGTTCAAGGCATTACGCAGACAGGACATATAACTGATTATCGTGAATGTCTGAACCTGTTTCCCGCTACGTGTGCGGTAGTCATTTTTCAAGAAGCTCATGAACCCGATGCAGTATTGCCTGTCAATTTTGTTGAGCGGAATGTTTATATTGTATTTTGTCAGCACATTTATGGTCTTGTGAATCAGCTTCTGGTCTTTGATACCCTTCTGTGCCTGCTTCTTCTTGAAAGTTTCCATCCAGTCGGCCAGTGTCTGCTTGGCTTTCAGTGAAGTATTCTTCAGACCAGCCTTGTTGTTGGTTATTTCAAGAATACGGGTCATCTTTATGGTGTTGGCAGCCTGTAGAGTGGCTTCGTTTTGAGCCTTTGCCATGGCTCCTTTTTCCGGTATCAGATACAGTTTCAGAAACTCATAGCTGCGCTTTCCGTCCACATAACAGTCCAGATAAAGTGACTGTACTCCGTTGGCCAGATTCTTTACACGGAGTCTGACGGGTTCCTTTGTGGATTTGATTGTTACTTTATTTGTCATATATATGGGGATTTATAGTTTGTTATCTATCAACCGTACTGCATCGTCTTTTTTCTGACTGATGATTTTTGCATACCGTTGTGTGTGTTTGATACTGGTGTGCCCCAAGAGTTTTGATACAGTATAAAGGTCAACACCAAGAGTAAGAAGCATGGTGGCATAGGTATGCCGGGCTGTGTGGTATGAAACATTCTTGTTCATGATTCCGGCTTCCTTTACCCATGGCTTCAGATACTTTGAGAGAGCATAGGGAGTCAGATCAGGAAACACATTGCTGTCAGCATTCCTTTCAGTGTCCGGCAACCATTTCAGTGCCTGTCCGGGCAGAGGAATATAAACGACATTTTCAGTTTTTTTCATTCTGGTAGCCACTTTCCATGTACCATTGTCACTGTAGATGTCTTTCCATTTGAGGGCTTTGACATCGCTCAGGCGCAGTCCACAATTACAGGAAAACAGGAATGCACGTTTTACAGTTTCATTTCCGCACCTCGCTCTGATAAGCTGCTTTACTTCATTGATTGTAAGATATTCCCTGACAACTTCGACTGGCTGTATCTTTTCAGACGACGATAAAAGGGAAAAGGGATTTGTAACAAGTATTCCTTCACGGACGGCCGTGTTAAGGGCTGTATTCAGTTCACAGAGTATATTGAATCCAGATTTGGGGCTCAGACATTTCCCATCCGGCATTTTGTATTCAGTCTTAAGATAATTGGAAAAACCGATGCAGAAAGACTTGTCAATCTGACACAAATCTAAATCTTCACTGTATGTTAAAAGGAATTTTTTGGTTCTTGTGATTTTCGATAGTTCTCTTACACCTCTGTTCTTTTGGATTGTATAGTATTGGTCCATCCATGAAGATAACATGATGGGGGATTGTCCCGTATCTTTGATGGAAATATATTTATCCGGTACCGGGTTCTTCTGGAGTTCTTTAGTACGTTGCTTCCTGAGTTTTTCAACCTTGTTTAAGGTTGCACGGTTTTTTCTGATGGAATTGTCATCCGTCTCCACAAGCAGGAACAAATCAGGAAGACGTTCATACGTGCGCTTTCCATTCTGGTAAATCTCAAAAGATATGGATTTACGCCCGTCTGCCTTGGTAGTAAACCGGACTTTTACGGGATCTTTTGTATATTTGCCTCTGTCTCCTTCCATCACTTCTAATTTTGTTACAGCTACAAAGGTAGCACAATTCCCCGTATTTATCGCAAAAACGAGTAACAAAATTACAGCAAAAATAGGCTGTTTAATAAAACGAAAGGAATCAAAGGTGATTTTATAAGTATCTATGAATTAGTATTATAGTCTGCTTTTGTTTCCGTTTCTTTCTCTTGATTTTCGTAATTAAGGTATTAGGCT
>PPYE01384235.1_pt1 | contig 66916 bp, 67 predicted proteins | sample 1559881 | NCBI WGS metagenome assembly PPYE01 (sample SAMN08240022, study PRJNA423297) | Human gut metagenome, whole genome shotgun sequencing project. | reverse complement strand
ATGATGGTGCCATAGCTCAGTTGGTAGAGCAAAGGACTGAAAATCCTTGTGTCCCCGGTTCGATTCCTGGTGGCACCACCAAAAAGCTTTTCAATTTTAGAAAACCCTTGAATTAGAGATAGTTCAAGGGTTCTTTTTTTACCCTCGCTACGCATTCCGCTACATATTTGTGAAGTTGGATTTTGCCAATTCAGTGGCTTTTTTTATGGCTTTTGAAAAAGCCATAAATATGTACCATACTTCATTGTTTTTCAATTGTTTGACAATTCCAATCTCTGGTGTGAAAAAGTAATTTTGCACACATGACCGGATGAAGTCGAAAAAGTGAAAGATATTTAAAAATTCGGTATTTCCCATCGGGATAAAAAAAAGGAATCGAACCCGGGATACAAAAGGCAATTCGAACCTGAGAAAAATGGGATTTTTATGGCTTTTCCACAAGTCCCTCAAAAAAACCACCGAATTTAACATTTCGCTCCATGTCCTCATGCCATCCGGTTTTGACGAAACAATTGAATGTAACACCTCAAAAAACAAAAGTGATGAAACAAGGAACAATGAACATTCTGTTTTTCGTGCTTAAAACGAAATTGTTGAAAAACGGTGAGGCACCGGTATTGATGCGGATAACCATCAATGGAGACTATGACGATGTACGTATCCAAAGAAGCGTACCCCTGAACTTATGGAACGCCGCCAAAGGATGCAGTAAAGGCAGGGACAGGGCATCAGTGGCACTGAACGCCTATATTGCCGAACTGCACGCACGCGCCTTGGAAAAACACAAGGAATTGGTATTGGAACAGGCCCTGATTACCCCAAAACTGATTCTTAAACGTGTTTTCGGGAAAGACACCGAAATGCGTACACTGCTCGGCATCATGAGGGAAGGCATCAAGGAAATGGAAATACTGGAGGGTATAGACTACTCTCCCGTCACGATCAACCGGTATAAGAACGTGGTGAAGAAATTACAGCTGCTCATCCCCTCTTATTATGGAAAGGAGGATGTCACTTTCCATGAGCTGACACCGGAGTTCATCCGTGCGTTTGACATTTACCTGAAAACGGAGGCAGGACTGTGCCGGAACACGATAGTCCGTTATATGAAATGCTTCAAGAAATTTACCAATATGGCATTGGCAAAGGAATGGATGCGCAAGAATCCCTTTTACGGTTACAAGATGGAGCAGGACGAGACCGATCCGGTATTCCTAACCTACGACGAGTTGCAGACCGTAATGAAAAAGAAATTCACCATTCCACGGCTTGAACTGGTCAGGGATGTCTTTGTCTTCGCGTGCTTCACCGGTCTGGCATTCTCCGATGTTGCCAGTCTGAACAAAGAGAATCTGGTACAGGACAATCTCGGAGACTGGTGGATAAGAAAAGGAAGGGTCAAATTGGAACACCGTAGGAAGGCCTCTTCCATAAGCAATATTCCATTGCTGCCCGTACCCCTGGCCATATTGGAGAAATACAAGGAACATCCGACCTGCATTAAAAAAGGATGCTGTTTGCCCGTCATGTGCAACCAGAAGATGAACAGCTACCTCAAGGAAATAGCCGATTTCTGCGGCATTAAGAAGAATCTGACCACGCATGTTGCCCGTCACACTTTCGGGACTACGGTCACGCTTGCCAACAATGTGCCTCTTCAAGATGTTTCCGTCATGCTCGGCCATGCCTCCACACGTATGACACAACATTATGCACGAGTCATGAACAGCAGCCTGAAAGAGGCAATGAACAACGTAAAGAAACGCCTAGAACGGTAAATATACAACCGACCGTCATTGAAGGTATCTGGAAAGGGTACCTTCTTTTTTTAGACTGCTTGTTATCCACTTACTTACCTAAAAATAATTGCTTTAACCTTGATCTTTATTACTAGAATTCCAACTGGCAATATAAACCACTTTTAGAGAAAAAAAATAAAATAGTACACAATGATTGCAGGCTTATTTAAGCTTCTTCCTTCATTAAGTTTAAATCTTGAGTTTGGCATTGTCTTTACAGACGTTTGACTTCCTCTGCTAAGATTTCTTTATGGGGAGTTGAATTGATCTTTTTCATTGTTCTTAGTTGCTTAAATCGTCCTACCAAGCTACTAAAACTCAAAGTGCTGAGCAACTTTCCAAAGAGTTACTTTACGTGCTATAACATTAAATATCAAAACCTTATATCAAAGTAAAAAGGGTGTTTTGATACTACATTTTTGGAAAGTAGAACTGAACACCCTAATTAGTTTATTATGATATTATTTTTTTCTTTAATGGAATAAGAGTCACACAACCTATTCTATTTGGCATAGCCCCCGACTGACAATGTATATAGGAATTACAAGTATGGGTAGAGTAAACATCCCCATATTTCGCAAGCCAATATACTAAACGCCCACTTGGGTGTTTCTTATTGCCTGCAGCAGATATATAACATTTTTTCGGGGAAAGAGCCTCTATAATTGACGTATTCAGATTTCTACGGCTTCCATGATGCGGAACTTTAAGTAAATCTACATTTCTCAACCTTTTATATTTGTTCAGCATCATCTGAAGAGAGGTAGTATTTGCATCTCCCGCAAAGAGTAATCTTTTGCCATCCCCCGGTTCGTATAAGATAATGAGGCTGGAAGCATTGTACGGAGATAAATCTTCGTCATTATCGATTATACTTTTTATATCCTTTTCGTCAATCTTGAATACATTGTCATATGCTTCTTTTGAACTATCTTCGTATGTCTTAACACCATAGTCAGCTACCATTGCCTTTACTACCTCGGCATAATATTCATCGGAAGGACCAACAATACTTATTGGAAATATTGGATGTTTAGCTCCATCAGTTACGCTTTCCACCTTTTCGCATTTGTTCAATGCTAAATCAATAAGGTTTAGGTTGGCATCTGTAGATTTTTGCCAAATCTTACGGACTGCCTTTGTTGCATTCTCTTTGCTTCTGTAACGTTGTATGTCATTGACATCAAGATATTGAGCGGGATCGGTTAACCAGAATGTTTCTATAATAATATCATCATCTTGAAGCAGATTAAAGAATCCATCTTTATGGTCACTATCCGGATGTGTACATATTGCCAAGTCTATATAGTAACTGTTATAATAATCTCCAAGATGCTTTTTTATAATTGCAGCATCACCAGCATTGCCTGCATCAATCAGTACGATAAATGGTTTACCGTTAATATAGTGTCTGATAAGTATCGCGTCAGCATCTCCCACTTTCAGAACTTCATACTCGTATTTTAATACATTTTTATTCTCGTTCATACTCTGTACCAGTTGTATATGCATTATACATTGCTCTAGCGTAATCATAGGCTTTAGACTTGTAAGATGCATAATCTATAATACCTAATAAAATCTGAACCCCTAAAGCCATAAACAATACGCTTGCATATGGCATATCTAAGATAAAATTTGCAGCAAGTGCAAGGATAATTGCGCCTGTAGCATATACACAAGCCCCAAGATAGTTACGGCAGAATCCATATTTTCTATTATACTGTTGAAGATTCTCATTATTACGAGTCACCTCCCTTATCTTTCCAGCGGCATCAACAATAGTGCGTTTAGCCTCGGATAGATTAGAGATTTCTTCATCTTTTGATAGCAGTTGAATGCCAAAATCTGTCTTTATCTTTTCCGCTATCCGTTTTATATCAGCTTCAGACTTTCTCACATCGCTACTCCAAAGAAGAAGCTTTGTTGTAGGCATCTCAGTTTCATCTTCTTTAAACAAACGAAACTGAAACAATCGTTTAGAAGCATCAATAAACAGTTGACGAATCCAATAGGCTAATGCACCATAAATTAAAGCCACTGGGATAAACAATCCGATTTTTGCAATTATTGACTCCCACATGTCCAAAGTTTTGGGTATAAACGATGTGACATACAATGTAGTCAAGATAATAGGAATTATCATTCCTGCGATAGCTGGATAAACTCTTGCTTCTTTTTCATACTTATTCATCATTACTAAAATTTAAATTAAATCAAAAAGAAATTTTACAATATTTATGCCAAAGATTTATATTAGAGTTTTTACAGAACAAGACACAGGAGTATTTATTATTAGTACACTAAATCTTATTCAATAATAATGTCTGTTCAAATTTATAAGCCTAAACAATCTTAAATTTGACGATATTGCGACATTATGTCAGTCCTTCAGACAATATGTCGGTATATAAAATATAAGCACAAAAAGACAAAAGCGTATAAAATATCTTTACAATATTCGGCAAATTGAAAATCCCTGCCGTCCTTTCAATTTCTTACCTGCAAATATAGCCCTTTGCCGGGTTGATTGCGCAAGGCGGCCCCTTTCAGGGGCTGGTTGGCTAAAAGAAAATCATCCTCGCTTCGCTGCGGTATTTTCTTTTGCCAAGCCTTGCGCAATCCCCGGCAAAGGACAGTCCGGCAAGTAAGAAACCGAAAAACCGGCTCCACGGAGCCGATCATGTCAAACTAACTAAAAAAAATGAAGGTATGAACAGAGAGACGACAGGCAAAGTCCACAAAGGACAGCAGGGTGCCAATCCGAAAATGAGAATGTTGGTTTATCGGGAAAGGAGCTATCCCGCACGGGAGGTGCAAGGCAGGGACGGAAGCTATACGGTTGTCGCAGACAGCCTGGTGCCGGAACTGCTGGACGGCATCGGAAGCCTTGACCCGGCAGCTTTCAAGCTGGACGAGGAAATCGCCTGCTATTGCTCGGACGAGGAAATCCAAAAACTGGCGGACGAAGAACTGGTAGAAATAATTTATGAATGGCAACGGTTATGACTGAAACAACAACAGCAAAGGTCCGGGAAGAACAAGTAACGGGCCTTACCGCAGAGAATGCACACCGGGTCACGATGATCCGGGAAAAGGGTACGGACCATCCTCCCGTACCGTTCCATTTCAGAAAGGAGCATCATGGAACGGGCAACAACTATGTACACCTGTACGGAAATCCGGAAGATCGCAATGAATTGCATTCCAAGGACTTCAAAGACTGGGAAACCGTAGCGTTCAAACATCCGGGCTATCTGGAGGATATGTGGAAACAGGCTTGCGACGCATACGCATGGAGTTCCTTCGACCCGGAGATTCGTGGCGAGACGGACATCATGATTTACGGGGAGGAGCTGCACAACGACCTGCAACTCATGCAGGAAGAGGAACGGGATACATACATCGCCGCCTACCGGCAAAAGCTGTCCGCCCAGCTCTCGGCCCTCTCACGCTGCGCCAACCCGATGGTGACGGGACGGGGCGGATTCGATTACCACAGGCAGGAGAATACGAACAGAAGCTACCGGAACCGCTACGAGGAGTTCCGCAATTGGCGGCAAAAGGTTCTTGAAGCCGTCAGACGGAAAAAGGAAGCCGCACGACCGGAGGAAGAAAAACTGGAAAAGGCATGGCAGACGCTCAAACGCGACATCAGGAGCAGCGCCGACACCATCCACGGGATTGATACCGGACAATGCCGGGGTTATAGCCGTGCCCTGTTCGTCAGCAGCATCCTGAACAAGGTATCCACCTTCGCCAATCACGGGGAAGTGGAAATCGTCCGTAGGGCCGTGGACTTCATTTCCGAATATAACGCAAGGGTAAGGAAACCCGTCATCACCCCGAGAAACAAATTCTTCCAATTGCCGGAACTTGCGGAACGGATGCGCGAAAGGCTGAAAGCGGTGCAAAGCCGGGAAAACAAGGAAGTGCCGTTCGAGGGCGGGACACTTGTATGGAACTATGGGGAAGACCGCCTTCAGATCCTGTTTGACAGGATTCCCGAAGACAACAGACGCAAGGAACTGAAATCCTCCGGATTCCGCTGGTCACCCAGAAACAAGGCATGGCAACGGCAGCTCACCTCCAATGCCCTCAGTGCCGCCAAAAGAGTGTTGAACCTTCAAAACATCTGAACCATGAACAACGACAAACTGAAATTCGTAGTCGATTCACGCTGTTTTGACGGCAGATGCGTGACCACCATGTCTGACGGAATACACGGCGACTACCACCATGAGACACTGGAGGAACTGAGGGACAGGGAAAAGAACCCGTACCTCACAGCCGTGTCCGGAAATACCGTCCGCAAGATGATACGCATCCACCTGCAATCCCTCTGCGCCCCGTTCAGTGAGATTACGGAAGAAAGATATTTCGACTACATGGATGTCTTGCCCCCCATCCGCCATACCCGGAATTTCTTTTTCCTGGGAGAGCCTTATCATGCGGACATCTACCGGTTCTGCTTCCGGGCGGGCGGACGCTATTTCACGGGACTCCGCTCCGTTACCACGCCAAGAAAGGAGCTGGAACGGCAGATGGACAACCATTACCGGAACATTACCTTCAAAGGAGACATCCTGAAAGAAAAGCCGATGGTCATCTCTGACCACGCACGGCATGCCTCTATAATTATAGTTCCTTATCTGTTTCTTGACATAAATGGTAAGAAGAAGTTCATCTGCAACCTGATGAGAGGAACGGACGAATCATCGGGCAGGGATGTAAGGCTGGAAACCGCCAAAATCCTGCGAAGCCTGCGCCGTCATCATTTCCTCTACTTCTCCGGCTATGAGGGAAACGACGATATGGACAAGTTCCTAGGCGAAGTGATAAAGAAAGAAAAAGCACACCCTGCTGGCAAACGGCAACTTCCTACAATATCCCGTGAACCGGGAGTCCGTGTCGTTTACCGGAACGGTCAGGGAAACAGACGAGCCGTTCTTCTTCCGGATTTACGACAGGGAGCTGTTCCTGCACCTGTTGTACGTCCTGAGAGGCATCAAAAGGGAAAAAGCTAAAATATAACGTGACACATAACGACGGTATGGTGACTGTCTTTCCGACCCGTCACCATACTAAAAAAACAATGAGATCATGAGAACTGTGACCGAAGAATCGTTGCGACGCGGGCTGGCCCGTCTAGAGTCGGCCCTGGAAAGCGAAAAGGCACGCCTGAGAAAAGTATGCGGCGGCATCCCCTGGGGAGCCGGGATGAGGCGTACCAAATGTACCCCCTCATTCCGAAGGGAGGACGAACTGATTGGGAAAATCAAGGCGGTGAGACAACAACTCTCCCAAATGTCCGCAGGCGGTGACAATCACACGTTTAAGGAAACAGGCAGGTGAATGCCGGCCAATTAACTTGCAAGTCAATAATTTTAAAACCAGTTACGAATATGAACACCCGATTGGCTATAATCCGTTCAGAGGGAAAAGAACATCTCTGTTACCGGGAAGAGGAATGTTTTGTCGATGTATCCTATCCGATGGTGACATTTACCAAAGGGGAGGATGATTTTGAAATTGTCAAATGCGACCATCCGTCCATGGAAGAGACTTTCCTGTATCAGGAAAGCCGTTTCTCAATCGTGATTGAAATGTACCATAACGGCTGGCCGGCATTGTCTCTGAAAGATCCCGTGACCCATGAGATATACACGGTCTTGACGGTCAACTTAGAAGATAAGGCGGCATTCTCACTGCCTGACAGGGCATTCGTGGACATCAACAACAATCCTGATGCCATGGAGTTCCTTCTGTCCAACAAATTGGCTGAGGATACAGGTTATAGACGTCAGAGCGGCTGGGTAAGCTACCCGATGGTCACACTTAACCTTCCGACGCTTTACAGGCTTGACCCACATGCCTTTAGCGCAATATTGAATATCCGGTAATCCTTCCGGGCAATGAATCTGGTATCAACAATCAAATGGAAAGAATCATGAAATATCAAGCGGAAAATACCGTCTCCAGTTTCTTCTACTATATGTGGAACGCCTGGAGCGAGGAGGAATGCAAAACCGTGTATAGCGGCATGTACCCGCATTTCTGGGAAAAATGGTGCGTGGCGACGAACAAGGGCACATTCGGTGCGGCGGAACGGTTCTACCTGGAACTCTCGGAAGACAACCGCAGGATTCTGGTGGAACGGGCCGTCTCGATATACGACGGACGAAGCCTCAGAAACAGGAACAGAAACATAAAAAATCAAACAGCATGCGAGGAAACATTATCAGTCTGATCAGCAGCTCATGCGGTTGCAGTCAAACGGAAGCACAGGAATACCTGGATTCCGAAATCAGATACCTGCGTGAATTGCAGGAAGCGGATGACTTGAGGGGAGACGACATCGGGATGGCGTGCAGCAACCTCGGGCTTGACCTTGACTACCGGGAATATTTTATCAACCGCCTCGCAGGGGCATAAAAAACTCATGGCTATGACTTATTTTCAGAACATACACTCTCTGGCGGACTTGAAGAAGGAGTACCGCCGACTGGCATTGCAGCACCACCCGGACAAGGGTGGCGACACCGCAATCATGCAACGGGTGAACACCGAGTTTGAAAGGCTTTTTGAGGCTTGGAAAGACAAACCGGATGTCTTTGCGACTTCAACCGGATATGAATATGACTATCCGGGAGCCACGGCAAAGGAATACACCGAGTACGTGTATAACGAATATCGCTGGAAAGGCCGCAATTACAAGGGACAGCACGCACCGGAAATCGTGGAACTGGTACGGGCATGGCTCAAGGAGACCTATCCGGGATACAAGTTCTCTGTCAGACGGGAGAATTACCTCTCCATCCATATCCGGTTGATGAAAGCGGATTTCGAGGCGTTCACCAAAGAGTCCGGAAAAGTTCAAGGTGATGTTAACCACTATCATATCCATTCAGACAAATCATTGACGGACAGGACAAAAGAAGTAATGATGAATATCTGCGATTTCATCATGTCGTACAAGATAGAATCGCGGAGACGCTTACAATTTCGACGACAGCGACCCCATGACGGACTATTTCCATACCAACTTTTACCTGACGCTCGGAATCGGAAGTTACAAACAGCCGTACAAAGTGGAACCGCCCAAACTCGGCAGCAAAGACAAGCCGGAGGTATTCAAGCATCCGGAAGGTCCGGCACACAAGGCAATGCGCCGGGCATTGGGCAAAGCGCGTTTCGGCTTCATCGAAAGCCGGAAGTATGCCGGGGAAATAATTCTGGGGGAAGACTGTTTCGGCTCACGGGGCGAACTCTATTTTTGGCCGAAGGAATATTCAAGCGCAAAAATGGCCCAAAAACGTATCGACAAACTGGAGGAAGCCGGAATAAGGTGCGAACTCACCGGCTATAACGGAGGATACATCCGCCTGCTCGGGTACACCCCGAAGATGAGAGATTCCCTGGAGCGGGAACGTCAGGAGTATGCCGCCGCGTATCAGGCATGGTACTCAAAACAGAATTTGAAAACAATCTGATTCAGAAATTATGGATACAAACAATTTGGACAAGTGGTGGCACGGACTTCCGGAAAACACCAGACAGGCTATAGGAGACGATGGGATATGGGAAAAACTGGATATGCCGTCCCGTTCGGCGCTACACCGGTATTCCCGGCTTAGAATTTACGGAACGGCAAAGGACAGGGACGAGGAACGCACGCTGCTCAATGAAATCGCGTGTGGACTGGGCGACCTTGCCCTTGTCCGTAAAAACGGCATCGCGTTGGAGGAAATGTGCAACGGGAGCGGGGAATTTTACGATGAATACCAGGATCAGTTCAATATATTATATGACAATTACGGACACATACTAGAAAATATAAGCTGGCCGGACTGGATCGGACATACGATTCCGACAAACGGGGAACTGGTCCGGTTATTGGAACATCACGGTTACAAGCGTATGGAAATCGATACCGACAGAAGAATCCCGAAAACTTTCTATGTTTTCCGTCGTGGGTTGCACATCAACGCAAGCGAGGACTTGTCTTACCACATCGTACCGCAACAGGACAGTTTCGGACTGGGGCGTTTTGCGGTATGCGCTACCAAAGACGGTGAAAGCTCCCAACTGGGAACTGACTGTGCCCGGCTCTTTTTGAGGCGCTTCCTTGCCTTCCTGAAGGGTGAAAGAAGCAGGAAAGAGATCATAGATGAAATATGCAACAACCGACAAACTGAACGATAGTATGAAAGCAAAAGTATTCAAGTACAAGTCTGACGGGAATACCGTCGTGGCTCCTTATATGGAACTGGAGCCGTATGCGGAGAATGTATATCTCTCCCTGTCGAGAAAGAACGAATATGGGAATGAGGACGATGACTGTTTCCATGTGGTCTGCCGGATTGAAAACGTTTATTTCTCCAGCGGGCAGTATTCACGCCGGTTCCTCAACGGAGAAAACCGCAGGGAGGAAGCCGCCGCTTATTGCAGGAACTGGATCGCGGATACGCTTCAGGGAGCGGAAAGAGGAGCCTTCGTCAGGTTGATCTCCGTCCGCGTGTTCGAGGCTCTCGGACTTGACACCGCACCCCTGATGCAAGCCCGTGAGGCATACAAAAGGAAGCAGGAACAGAAACGCAGGGAGCGGGAGGAGAAAGAGGCGGAAGAGCGCAGAGCGCGGGAAGAGCAACATCAGCGGCTGCTCGATGAACAGAAACAGAAATTCCTGGACGGGGAACGGATCACGGGAGGAATGTTCCTTGAAATCACCGGAAGGGACGGTTTTGACATCCATATCAGAACCAAAGGGACATTCAACAGGCATGTAGAGGCATTGACAGGAACGGAACCGTCAGTTACCGGAAAATCAAAGGTCACCGAACTCCGGACTTTACCGGATGCCATAAGGTTGTGGGCGATTATCTTGCATTTATAACAACAAGAAAGGGCAAATAATAAAACCTGGCGGTAACGGCTTGCTCCATGCGGCTGTTACCGTTGCCGGCTTCCGGACTCACAACTTACGGTTCAGCGCCATCGCCAGCGGAAACATAAACCGGTTATAGGCCTTGAGCTTTTGCAAATTCAGCGCATATCCGGCATAGGGACTGGTCAGATCGGTATAGAAGAATACATCGGTAAATCCCGCGTGTTCCTCCACAATTTCACCATCCAACGGAATTTCCTCCACATTGAACCGCTCCAGAGGCAGCTCTTCCAGACGGGCATGCTCCGCATTGCCCAATACGTTCAGGTTGCGGTTAAACAGCACGAACCCTTTCCTCCTGTAATCCACACGCATACCATACGGACGCTCCACAAGGAAAGCATCCGCCGCTTTCTTTATATAGTTTTCCATGATCCTGAAATTAGAAACTGCAACATTTGTCCGGCAATGGCGAACAAATCAGAATCAGAAAGATTATCTCCGGAAGCCATACAAGATCCCGCAACAAGGAACAACCGCATATTTTATTTCCCACCCTGCAAAGGTAGTCCCGTGTCCTGTGTACCCGTACAAGGTCAGGCCCCTGCGGGGTTGGCTGAAAGAAAATCATCCTCGCTTCGCTGCGGTATTTTCTTTTGCCAAACCTTGCGGATACGGCCACGGGACTGTCAGGCAGGCGAGAAATAAAAATACCGGCTCCCGGAGCCGGACGTGTTTAACAGATAAAAATACAAAAGTCATGAAAATCCTGAATGAAGAACATTTCGAGAATGTAAGGCGCTATGCCGAATCCATCGGTGACACCTCGCTCCAAAAATGTCTGGAACGGTTGAAAAGCTGGGAAGAAAACCCAGACTGTCCCTGCGAAATCTCACTCTACTACGACCATGCCCCGTACTCGTTCGGCTTTACACAGCGCTATCCCGACGGAAGGACAGGTATCGTGGGAGGTCTGCTCTATCATGGAATACCTGACAGATCGTTTGCCGTGACATTGCAGCCGTTCCACGGATGGCAGATACATACATGAAAAGCATGAAATCTGGCAATGACCGAAAAGCGGACTTCAAAGCAGAAAAACCGAGGTCCGCTTTTCCATTTCTTGCTGTAAAGATAGCCGTTTCCCGGGCTGATTGCGCAAGGCGGCCCCTTTCAGGGGCTGGGTTGGCTGAAAGAAAATCATCCTCGCTTCGCTCCGGTATTTTCTTTCGCCAAGCCTTGCCGCAATCCCCGGCAAACAGGCTGGAAAGACACCAAGAAATAAAAATGCCTACCCATGTAGGCCGATGTATCACTTAAAAAAGAACGGATATGGAAACACTGGATTATAACCGGCTGCCGCCTGTCTCCCTGTGGCAATACAACCACCACGGGGATGAAGGGCCGACTCCCGCACTTTTCGAGGAAACGTTCGGAAAGGTCCATGGAAGTCACTGTTACGAGAAATGGACCGGCTACTTCAACTGGAACCTTTGGGACATGGTTGCACGCCAGGTCAAATTGTACCAACAAAAACGCTCTCAATATGAAGTACGGTAATTTTTATGATTTGGAAAGTCTGACTCTGCTCAACAGGCATGAAGGGTGTGCCTGTTCCATAAAGGAGTGTGACGTGGAGAAGGTGAACCGGCTGGTTTCAAGGATGCGGGAGGACAGGGAAAGAGTCTGTTTACCGACCGCAGGGGATGTCGTCACTTATATCACCCGTGGCGGTGACTATTATCCGCAGGCACACATTGAAAGGGGCGATGACCGGGAAGTCCATATTTGCCTTCTCCCACAGACACCTTTCTGCCATGAAAATGAAAAGTGTACCGGTTACAATACGGAAGGAGGCCCTTGGGTTATAACCGGTCCGGAATTGCTGCTTCCCGATGGCATACGCAGCAAACAGTTCCGGATGTGGGGGCATACCGGAAGGCACAGGAACGGTGCCGTCCTCTTCCACACATTCGTCAGGGCATGGAAATACACGGAACCCGATCCTCTGTACGGAAAGTACACCACAAAAGAATGGACGAGATACATCATCGAGTGTCAGCCGGATATTGAACCGGCTGATGCCTTTATCTATCGGAATGAGGCATTCACCCTTTACTCGCGGGAAGAACTGGAGCGGCTGGTCGGGATTCTGCACGGAGAACTTTTCAACGGATTCCGTCCCGGTCTGTTCATACTCTGGGCATACCGTATGGAATGGAAGGAACTTTCCACATGGGAATGGAACATGCTGAAAGCGGAAACGCACCTCTTTTTCCTTGGCGTCTCCCCCGTCAAGATACGGACAGACCATAACGGACATACAGTAACCCTCTATAAAAAAACAGAACAATATGACACGCTATGAGACATCCCCAGAAGTCCGGCCACTTGAAAAGACAATCTGTGAGTTTGCAGGCTTGAACGGGTACGATCCGATGAACGTGTTCACAGATTTCCTGCGTTACGTCATACACGGATTCTCACCGGGCGCTCCTCCGCTGAAAGACTGGAGGTACAAGCGGCAGCAGAATGCCGTATTCATGAAAATGTTTGCGGAATGGGTGCGGCTCATGCAGAAGCAGCTGGAGGCCGCATCCTGGTATGACGCGTTAGGAGACCTTTTCATGGCGCTCAGTTCCAGAAAGGGACAACAGGCGCAAGGGCAGTTCTTCACTCCCGTACATATCTGCGACCTGATAGTAATGTGTACGGAAACGGACGAAAAAAAGACCGGGCAGAGGATAAACGACCCTACCTGCGGAAGTGGGCGTCTCCTGCTGGCATATCATGTACGCCACCTGGGTAATTATCTTGTCGCGGAAGATGTCAACCGTACCTGTTGCCTGATGACCATATGCAATATGCTCATTCACGGCTGCGTGGGGGAAGTCATCCACCATGACAGCCTCTGCCCCGAAAACTTCATGGACGGCTGGATGGTAAACCATACACTGACCCAGACGGGCATTCCTTCCATTCGCCGGATGAGCGAGGAGGAATATCGGACAAGCAGGAACATGTCCGTTGACCTGCTCAGAAAGCGGAAAGAGAAATTGCGCCAAATGCAGCCGGACAAGAAACAATTGCCATAAAAACATGGCAGAATTTATAAACAATAAAACGAATGATTATGAAACTGAATGTTAGCAATGAATTGAAATCCCGCCTGGTGCATGCGGCGGAAAACGGAAGTGTGATAGCCAAAGACATCCTTTCGGAAGTAAAAAAGAACGTACCGGTGGAAGAGATCATACGCGGTACCTACAACTGCTTCTCCACCAAGCGCAAGCGGACGGAAGCGGGCACGTTCAAGAAAATCCGGATCGTGTTCACGGCCTGCAGCAAGGATCTGGCCCATCCCAGTTTCCCGGACCGGAACAACCCGCAGGCACCCTGGTTCCCGGAGAACCGGACAGATCTGGAACCCTCCACGTTTGTGGAACTGTTCAAGAACCTGCCCAAGTACTCACCCGACGAAATCAATTATTTCTGTAGCGCCCTCTCATTGGACAGCAAAGTCACGGTCAGGCTGCATGAAAGCATGAACGACTTCATGGAAGCCTATCTGGAAAGCAACTACAGCCCCATCTCCGACAGTGACACATCCAGCCTGCACAGTTCCTGTATGCGGTATGAGGACAAGGCACGCAACGCCGCTGACTTCTATACCAACTTCGCCGGCGCTAAAATCCTTGTGGCAAGGGACGAGAGCAACAACATACTCGGACGGGCTGTCGTATGGAACGAGGTAACATTGTGGAAATCAATAAACACACCGATTGCCGCCTCCCTGCTGGACCGCATCTATTCCTCACACGCATTCGTCGCCGAACTGATCCGCAAGCAGGCGCAGGAGGCGGGCATCCTGTTGAGACGCAGATACAACGATTATACACATACAACGGATTTCACCGTACTGAATCCCATTGAGGGGCAGGAATGGGCGGCCGGAGACAATATACAGGTTTCATTGACGGTGAAAGTGCCCGCCTGCCGATGGCACAAGAAAGGGGTGCCTTACCTCGACACGTTCTACAGCCTCCATCTGACGGACGGCAACCTGGAACTGAGAAATACGGAGGGCGACACGAGCATAGCCACCTGCCGGAGCACGGAAGGGTGCGCAAACAGGAGAAAATATGTATGTCCCAAATGCGGAAAGATACATTCCTTTCCGGATACGGCATTCTGCAAGAATTGTCAGGACATGTTCTATATATCCACCGTATTCGGAAAAGTACTGAAAGGCACGTCGGCGGAATACAAGGGAAAGAAATATCCGTCCTTCCTCTTCAAGAAGGGACGTCCCGTACCGGAGTTCAGACGGTACCTGCAAATCGAAAAGTTGTTCATCTCCTAAAAAGTCAGCATCATGGAAAAATTAATGGCTCTTTACAACATCTCCTCCCCCTCCGGCAAGGAGGGGAAGATGGCCGGGTTCATCATCGGGGAACTCAGGCGGATGGGGATTCCTTTCCGGCAAGACCGGCACGGAAACATCTACGCGGTCAAAGGCAACCGGGAAAGCTACCCCTGTGTCGTGGCGCATATGGACGAGGTACACTGGCGCAAGACAGGCACCTATGCGGCCCATCTTGTGGCGGAGTCGATGATTGTCGGCTATGACCACAAGCGTAAACGGATGGCCGGAATCGGCGCGGATGACAAGAACGGCATCTGGATCTGCCTGAAATGCCTGGAGGATTTCAAGGCGGTGAAATGCGCCTTCTTCGTACAGGAGGAGATAGGATGCATAGGCAGCGGCCATGCCGACATGTCCTTCTTTTCCGACTGCCGTTTCGTCATCCAGTGCGACCGGAAAGGGAACGGGGACATGGTGACACAAATCAACGGAATGAGGCTCTGCTCCAATGAGTTCATTTCGGCGGTAGATCCCCGGAGGTACGGTTACAAGCCTGCACAGGGGTTGGCTACGGATGTGGCGGCATTGAAAAGGAACGGGCTGGAAGTATCCTGCGTCAATCTCTCCTGCGGATATTATGAACCTCATACAGACAACGAGTACACCATCCTGGCGGATCTTTGCAAGTGCTACCGGTTTGTCCGGCACATCATCTGTTGCCATAAGGAAACCAGCACGCATATACCGGAAACGGAAAGAAAACCCTTCCCCGGATATTATGAACTGTTCGGAACGGCCGGATATAGCGAAAAGGATTATATCCGTCTGTCAGAAGAGTACAGATCTGAATTTACTAAAACAAGCAGGACAAGCCATAAGAACAGATTGTAATTTATCAACGACTTTAAAAACAAGAAATATGGAAGCAACAGTCATGCCGGCCACTGCACCGGTACAGAAACAGCAGGGACTCAACCAGGTAGTCATCAACAAGGTACGGCGAATGATAGAAGGTAGGCAGGGGGATGTCATGGACACCATCAACCGTCTGCTCAGTGAGGGACGGATCGCGCAGGATTTCATCGCTCCCATCGGGGTAAGCCAACGCAGCAAGGAACGCCCCGTTATCTCTTTCAAAGCGGAAGGAAGGGTACAGATGGCAATGCCCGAAGGGAACTTCAACCTGCACGGCAACGCCATAAGCCAGATTTCGGAGAAGATGGGCATTCCCGCCAAATACCTGCGCGGGCTTTCCGCCGGAGATGCCTGGCAGAGACAGTTGTGCGCCACCATCCTGAACGAACATTCGGGATGGACCGAGAGCACACGGGTACTGATACGTGCGGTAGGCATGGAGGTCCGGGGCGTGTTGTCGGACTCCTACCGCCGGCTCAACTCGGTGGACATCCTGACCGCTTTCATCCGTGAGGCGGGAGGACAGGGGGCGGTCGTGTCCGACGCCTATATGAGCGACACGAAAGTATGGTGCGAAACGATCCTGCCCACTCCGATAGAGATACCCACCCGTAAGAACGGGACGGTCATCATCTTCGCAGGAGCACGCTTCTCCACATCCGACTATGGCAACGGATCGGTGGACATGCGGTCGTTCCTGCTCAACGGGGCGTGCCTGAACGGGATGGTCCGGGAATCCGTCATGCGGCAGGTGCACCTTGGAGGCAGACTGCCGGATTCCCTGTCCCTTTCCCAAAAGACCTATGAACTGGACACGCAGACCACCGTATCGGCAGTTTCCGATCTGACCAAAGGGCTGTACAGCAAAGACACCATCATGCAGAAGGCCATCGAAATTCAAGGCGCATCGGAAATTGACGTGGATTTCGACAAGGAACTGAAGAATCTGGTGCAGAAAGGAGCCTTGTTGAAAAACGAAGGACGCGAGGTGGAAAAACTGCTGATGAACAACAATCCTGACGACGGAGTGACAGGCGGGGCCACGCTCTGGAAACTGACACAGGGAATCACCGCCTTTGCAAGGGAACAGCAGCCGGAACGCTGCCGGGAGCTGCACGAAATATCGGGGCAGCTGATGAACCGGGTAAAGGTAAATTAAGAGTGGCTAAGACTAAAGCCGTGAACGGCGATGGCAAACGTCCGTTCACGGCTTTGCATAATTTCAATCTACGGTATATAGAACAGTTCAAACTCCTCTTTTCTTCTTCTCTCTATGCCTGGAATGACTTTCCCCCGATAACAGCGGAACGATATATATTCCCTGTAAATATTCCGGTTACCATCGTCCAGTTTCTGAATCAATTTGCTTTTAGGTATTTTGCCGTTTCCGATCAGACGGTAACAGCCTACATTAAAGCCTAACAGACTTAAAAGAAGCGAGTCTTTTCCATATTTACGGAATATGTTCAGGCACCGTTCAAGGTCGCGTCTCAAAAGTGAGTCCGCCTGTGCCTCACTCAGGTTCTCAGTCAGCTTCTCATGGGGGAGCAGGCGGTGTCCGTAACCGATGTAAGGCATTTTCCCCCGGTGCCAGCCTTCCCACCGCTTGATGCAGGCTACCGCCTTATCCTTGTCAGACGGGGGATTTTCCGCCTTGCCATACAGGACAAGTGACAGAAAAATCATAATAACCGGTATTCTTTTCATGCGGTCTCCGTATTATTATTGTCTTCCTCCTCCGCATCCTTTCCATTGAAATCATACGTCAGCTGTTGCAAGTTTCCCCAATTGTCTTCAAAATAGAGGTCTATGGTCTGTGATTCCTTGCCGCTCTGCGAGGTATAGTAAAGACGGAATTTCCATTCGTTCAGCAAATAACGGTCATTGGGCTTCAGTACCGTTCCGTCCTCCATCTTCAGACTGCCCTTTCCGTCGGGCTGGAAATACCTCAGTGTATAGACAGTTCCGGAAAAGTTTCCTTCCGGCTTGATTTCCAGACGGATTTCCACCGTCTCACCGTTTACGATTTCGTCCGCCACCGGCATGGACTCCACCGTGAACGGGTATTCTTGTCTGATATCCAGCTCATTGTCACAAGCGACAAGGGCAAGAAAGGAAACCGCCATGCAACAGACTGTCATCATAAAATCAAGGATTCTTCTTTTCATGGGTATATGTTCTTTTTAAGGTTAGAAAATGTATTTGACTCCGGCTCCATACTGGAAATGGCAGCGGCCGGAAGCGCCGCCCCATACAAAACGTTCACGCAGACATAGCAGCAGGGCTATGCTGTCCGACAGGTATCCTTCCGCCTCCAGCGTTACCGCACCTCCATAGATGAAAGACTCATACTTGCGCAAGGAAGCTCCGTCATCCAACAGGCGGTTTCCGTTGTTCACGGCCTCGTAGCCCAGCAAGGCGGAAGCGCCGAGGTTCAGAAAGAAAGACTTGCCGGATGTGGAAAGGATTGTATGATAATAACCGCCTTCCCCTGTATATTGCGACAGTGGGACATACGTGTTCCGGTAAGGGTTATTACGTTGTAGCATCTCACAACCAAACACCCACTGGTTCCCTTTCTTTGTGTAAGTGGCAACAGCCAGCGAAAAGGCGTAGCCCGCATCATGGCGGTCTGCCCGGCTGTAAAAGCCGTCGGCCATTTCAGCGGTAAAGCGGACGGCTTTCATCCCCGGCAGCCGGCGCTGGGCTTCCGCCTGCCCCGTAAAGAGGGCAAGCAGGAGGATAATAAAGATGAAGTTTCTTTTCATGGCACTCATCTTACTTTCAGTTCATTGACAGTCTCGGCGCGTACAAGGTCTTCGTTCTCCACCTCAAACGACTGATGGCGGCCACCCTGTTTCTCGTACATCTCCACGACCAGCTTCTTGCCGTCGGGGATGGTGAACTTGGGCAGGGCGAACACCGTCCGCTCGTTCTTCTTCCCGTCCACACGGGTCACATAGTTGAAGGCACGCAGCGGATAGGTGACCTGCTCCTGCATGGCGGTACGCTTCACGATTTTCTTGTCTACAATCTTGAAAGTTACGAAGTCCACATCGAAAGGCACGTGCGTGGCGTTCTTCACCTCGGTATGGAAATAGAGCAGCTCGCCGTGTGCGTAAAGCCCCTTGAGCAGGTATTGAACCCCGAACCGCTTGCTGCCGATGTGCTTGACCTTGCGTTTGTCCTGCCCATACACGGATTTCATGATCAGCCGTACCAGACGGGGCGACTCCCCGGCGAGTTCCTGCAAGTAGATTTCCATCGCATTGTTCGGACGGTTAACCGACTCCCCGTCATGGATGAAGTCGCACATCTCCACGTTCAGCAGCAACGGCTCGTCGGCATACTTGACGTTGAATGTGTAAAAGTTGCCGTCCTCGGTTATCACGCTCATATTGGTTTCACTGCGGAAATGTTTCCGGGTCGCCTTCACACGGATGACGTTTTCCGCACCGTCCGCCTTGCCCGCTATCAGGTTGGGGGAACCCAAATCCACGTATCTTACGGGAGAGGGGAAAATTATATGTACGGTCTTGTCATACGTGATTTCCAGACCATGCGGGGGAATCATTTGGCTGAAGCCGATCTTGCGGCTCAATCCCTCGTAATAATCCCCGCTGCCTTGCTGCGCGTATGCAGCCACTGCGCCCATAATCAGGGCAAAAATCATCAGAATCTTCTTCATGTGCGTTCTTGATTGGTTGGTGAATAAATGGTTGGTTTCTTTTCTCTTTTCATTTTTCGGGAGAGTGTAGCAACAGCCGGTGTCCGGCTTTCAGGGTGATTTTCACCGCACGCATTTTCTTTTCCACATATTGCGACACGCCCTGTATTACCCCCTTGCCCACGTCCGAGGCAATCTGCGCCCCGGCATCCGTCGAGATGTTGATGCTGCTCCCCATTGAGGTGCCCATACCCGCGGCTATCTCAAGCGCCGCATCATACTCCATCGAGTTCGGCACGAGGATTCCCTGCTGTCCGTCGGCATCATATACCTCCAGTTCCACCGGAAACAGCGTGCCCTTGTATTCCACCGTCTCTACAAGGATGTCCATCCGCTCCCCCTGGATGCGTGTACCGCCGGTCAATACCGTCCCTTGGGGAATGAGCCGGTCGTCCACCGCCATCGGCTCCAGCAACCGGATGCGCAACACCTGCCCGTCCGATACGGTCTGCGTACCGTGTACACAGGCGGCGATGGTATTCCTGCCGGAAGGGAGTGTCCTGCCTATAGGGGTGTGGAAACCGGTATTCCTCTCTCCCGCAAATTCGGCGATGAAATCCTCATTGCCCATAGGTTGTGCAAGCGATGACACCACCTGATTCTGTACCTGTTTCACCGGGCGGACGGCTGTCCTGTCTTTCCGGTCGCTCCGGCCATTCACGGCAGCCGGGGCATCCGGCTGCTTCCCGTTGTACCGGGCGGCCAGCTCGTAAGACTTTTCCAGCAGTGCCATCTTTTCTTCCAGGCTCTGTCCTTCCGCCGGTCTCTTTTCTTTTTCCAGTTCCTCTATACGGCGGAGCAGATCGGCATTTTGTTGGTTTTCATTCCGGGTATATACAGCACCCAGCGAGCGGTTCATATTCCGGTAGGCTTCCGCAGAGGAATGGACGGAGCCGGGGGATTTCCCCGTTTCCGGTTCCGGCGGAAGTTCCGTGTTGGCTTTTCCTGCGGTAAGGCCGGCAGTATCCTGACTGTCCTTGTTGAGCAGTTCGGACATCTCCTGGAAGGTTCCCCTGCGCCATTTTTCCTTTTTAGCCAGTGCTTCCTGCTCGTAGGCGCTTACCTTGTCGCCCTCCATTTCCGAATCTTTCGGCGAGGGCATCTCCACGTTGAATCCCTTGCCCTTTTCCTTTTCCGCCTTCTCCTTTTCCGACGGGCTGAATACCAGCAGGAGGAATCCGGCGCACAGCAGGCAGAAGAACGGATAGACAATATACCTCGCGCGTCGGCGCTTCTCTTCGGGAGTCAGCGGCTTGTCACTCGACAACCCCAGCCGTTCCCTGATTTTCTGAAAGTCCATTTTCATGTTTCTGGATGTTTGAATGAATGGTTGTTGTTTCCGCCCGTAACATGACGGGCCGGATATGCCCGGTTTTCATGTCGCCCTTCCGTTCCCCCAAACGGGACACGGAAGAGACAACCGAGTACAGACAGGCTGCCGTGAACAGAAGCGAGACGACACTTGTCAAGACAATGCGCTGCTTCCCGGTCAGCTGGCGGCAGAACAGCCGGATACGGCTGTCCGCACGTTTTAAGACGGCAGGTTTCCCTCTCATCGTTCCACACTCCTTATATCCCTGTTCTCCAGTATGGTGAACTGCTCGATGATGAACCCGTTGGGATTGTCGTCCGAACGCCCCGTATTCTGGAGCGAACAGGAGGTGACAAGGCTTCGCTCGGTCACGTTGCTCTCACGGATGATCAGCTGCCGGGCGTATGTACGCGCCTTGTAGGGATAGGCGGCAAAGTCGCACACCACGCTGTCCACGTGTACCACCTGGTTGATGTTGCCCGAAATCAGCCGGTTGTAATATCCCTTCTCGGCAAAGTCCACATAGTAGTGATAGGCGCTCTTGTCCGCCAGCTGCAGGGCACGGCCTATATTGTGCTCGATCGCGTCCTTCTGCGGAGAGAGCGAGAAGAACAGCTCGTGAAAACGCCGGACGTGTTCCCGCGCCTCGGCGGGGCGGTTCTGTGAAAGATCCTGCGAGAGGGCGAGCATCAGCGACTTGCCCTTATCCAGCACATAGATCTTTTCCCGTTGCTTCTCGGCGAAACGGTACGAGCTCCACAACGCATAGCCGGTAATGAGCGCACAGCAGCCGGTAAAGACAGCCAGCATCAACCGGATACGCCTGAAGCTGCTCTCAATGTTGGTCAATGACTTGAATTCCATTTAGCGAATGATTGGTTTGAATGAATAAATAAATGTTTCCGGTATGACCGGGCGGCTCCTTCCGACAAGTCGCCCAACCCGGTAATCCAAGTTGCCCGACTCACGGAAACGGGTTGCCATAGAGCCTATTTGCCCCGCAGCCTTCCCCCGATATTCCCCAGTACGGCACCGCCCGCCCCGGCAGCGAAACCGCCCGCTTTCGTGGCCGTGCGGTTCAGGTTACGGCTGAAGTTTCCGGCTCCGCCCGCCTGTACGATCCAGCCCGCCACCGTCGGGACGGTGAAGTACCCGATAATCCCTATCAGCATGAATATGATATAGACGCTATTTGAGTTGTCTATCGAGTAGTCGGGGTTGTTCTGTAATTCCAGAATGTCATTTTGGAGCATCAGCACCTGGAGTTTGGCGAGCAGGGTGCTGAACAGGTCGCTGACCGGAAGCCAAAGGTAGACGGATATGTACCTCGTGAACCACTGCCCGAGCGTGGACTGGAAACCGTCCCATACGCTGAAGGCGAACGCAACCGGTCCCAGTATGGAGAGCACGACAAGGAAAAAGGTCCTCACGGTGTCTATCAGCAGCGATGCCGCCGCGAATATCAGTTCCAGCAGGCTGCGGAAGGCGTCACGGATTTTCTTCTCCAGATTGTACATCCCCACCTCCACGTACATGCCCAGGCGGGAGGCGGTATCTATGGTTGACCAGCCCAGTTCGTCCAGCTGACGGTCGAATTCCTCGTCGCTCACCAGATAGGCGGTTTCGGGATTGCGCAGCATGGCCTCCCTTTCCAGTTCCTCCTTCTGCGCCCTGTACTGTTCCATATCCAGCGTCTGCCCCTCAAGCATCTTGTGCGTACCCTGTACTATCGGGCTGAGCACGGTGTTCAGCGTGCCGAGCACCAGCGTGGGGAAAAGCAGGATGCAGATGCCGATGGCGAAGGGACGCAGCAGGGGATAGACATCTATCGGTTCGGCACGGGCCATCGACTGCCACACGCGGACGGCGACATAGAACAGGGCACCCAGCCCGGCAAGTCCCTTTCCCACGTCCATCATGTCCTTGCAAAGGGGCAGCATATCGTCATACAGGGTCGCCAGTATGGTATGCAGGTTGGCAAAATCTATCGACAACGGCATCATGGCTACCAGTATTTGGAGGTTTCATTCCCGTAAAGCCGCATCACCCGGTCCAGGTCGTTCTTCTTTCTGGCACGGAGATAGCTCACGGCGATGTTCTTGTTCGTGTAGTAGCTCACCAGGTTGCGGTAGCGGCGCATCTCATAGTAGCAGTGGTCCACCACGTCCATGCGGTCCTTGTCGGTCATGGAGAGCGTGCTCACGTTGATGACCTGCCTGAGATCCTGCAGCACGCCGTTGCTCTCTTCCAGCAGGCGGGTGTAGCCGAAGGCGATGGCGTCCAGCTCGCGGGGCGAGAAGTTCCCGTCGTTCATCATCTTGCCGAAGTTCGTTACATAGATGTCGGACACGTCGCCCACCATCAGGATGATGTCGCGCACCTTGCGGGCGTCCTGTATTAGGTCGTTCACCGCCTTTAACTGGTCGTAATACTTCTTGGCCTGCTCGTAAATCTTCACCGTCTCCGCAAAGCTGTCGGCCGTATTGACCGCCGTTTTCGAGGTATGGGCGATGTTGTCCGACATGTTGATGATGCTTTGGGCAAGGTTGCCGGGATCGGTCACCACCCACTGGGCATTGGCGCCGGTGCCGCACAGGGCGAGTACCGTTCCGATCAGGAGTGACTTCGCTTTCATGGGCGTTCCTCCTTCCGCACATAGTCACCGTTCGGGGAGAAGGTCAGCACGTCGGCGGCCTCGTTGTAGGAGATGTCGATGCGGTGCCCCGTGTTGATGAACAGGTTCCCGTTCTCCTCAACCAGCAGGTAGGTCTGAGACCTGAGACGGCGCATCTTTCCGCTGCGGGCGAACACCGTCACCTTGTAGGCTTCCCCTTCCTTATATACCAGCACGTCCGGCTTGCCTTCCACGCTGCTCCACGAGCCGCAGAGCTTGTCACGGTCGGTGCCGCTCTCCGAGCAGCCTTGTAATACCATGGCGGCCATACCGATCAGGCACACCGCCAGTCTCATAAGGGATTTGTTTCTCATCGTTCTCTTTTTGGGGTTGATACTTGTCTTTGTTCCTCTCGTTTTCTCTCTGCCATCCGGCGGATGGCAAGTTCCAGGTTGCCGTCCAGCTCCTCGGCAAGCCGTTGCACTTCCAGTTTCTCAGACTCTTCCGTCGTGAACGTGAAATACTCTTCCGCACTCACTTCCGTAGCATAGACCGCCGAACGGGTGCCGCCAAGCCCTATCCAGACTTCACGGTAAAAACGTCCGGGATGGTTCGCCTGGTTGATGGAGAGTATCTGGCTTTTCTCTTTCTCCGTCAGGCCGAGCAGCCGCTGGATATGCTCGAACTTGTTCATGTATTTCCGCTGGTCCAGAAGGATCTTGCAGTCGGAGTTGTTGATGATGGCCTCCTTCACAATCGGGGAGCTGATGATGTCGTCCACCTCCTGGGTCACCACCACGGCCTCACCGAAATATTTCCGGACGGTCTTGAACAAATATTGGATATAGCCGCTCATGTTGGCGGACATAAGGGCTTTCCAACACTCCTCTATCAATATTACCTTGCGGATTCCTTTCAGACGGCGCATCTTGGCGATGAAGGTCTCCATGATGATCAGCGTCACCACAGGCAGCAGCACCTTGTTGCCGCTGATGTTGTCCAGCTCGAACACGATGAACCGCCTGTTTGTCAGGTCCAGTTCCCTGTCGGAGTTCAGCAGGAAGTCGTAGTCGCCACCCTTGTAGAAAGGCTCCAGCACGTTCAGGAAACCGTCGATGTCGAAATCCTTCTCGCGTACCTTCTTTTCCGCTATCATCCGGCGGTAGTCACCGTCCACGAACTCGTAGAAGCCGTTGAAGTCCGGCCTTGCCTCCCGATTCCCGGTAATTTTACGGATATAGGCGTTCACCGCTCCCGAGAGCGCCACCTCTTCCGAACGTTTCGGCGCCTCGTCCTCCCGTTTCCACAAGGTCAGTATCAGAGTCTTGATGCTCTCGCGCTTTTCCACATCGAACTGTCCGGAATCGGTGTAGAACGGGTTGAAGGATATCGGATTGTCCTCCTCATACGTGATGTAGATGCCGTCCCCGCCGCGTGTGCGGTCGTGGATCATCCGGCACAACCCCTGATAGCTGTTGCCCGTGTCCACCAGCAGGATATGCGCTCCCTGCTCGTAATAGTTGCGCACCAGATGGTTGGTGAAAAAGGACTTGCCGCTGCCGCTTGGTCCCAGGATAAATTTGTTGCGGTTGGTGATAATGCCCCGTTTCATCGGAAGGTCGGAAATGTCCACGTGCACCGGAATGCCGTTCTGCCGGTCCGCCATGCGGATGCCGAACGGACTGGGCGAACTTCTGTAATTGGTCTCCCCGGCAAAGAGGCAGACCGCCTGCTCCAGGAACGTGTAGAATGACTCTTCGGCAGGAAAGTCGCCCGCATTGCCCGGAATGCCCGCCCAGTAAAGCACCGGGGTGTCGACGGTGTTGTAACGGGGGGTGCATTCCATCATGGCAAGCTGGCTGCCCGTGTCGTTCCTGATACGGCGGAACTCCTCCGCATCCTCCGCCCAGGCGATGACATTGCGGTGGCATCTGACGGGAAGCACTCCCTTGGTATGCGCCTCGTCCAGATACATCTCCGTCCATTCCTGGTTCACGGCATTGCTCCGGCTGTACCGTGACAGAGAGAGCATGTTGCGCGAGTTCTTCTCCATCATCTGCAGGATTTCCTGCGCGTTGTCGATGAACACGTACTGCGAGTAGATGTGGTTGCAGGAGAGCAGCAGCCCCACGGGTGCGGCGAAGGAAAGGCGGCAGTCGCTCCTGTCGGTGGACATACGCTCGTAGCGCATGTCGGTGGAGAGCTTGCCCGGCAGGTCTTCCGTATCCGAAAGTGTGTGCAGGCAGAGCCGCTTGTCCCCGATACGCATCCGTCCGGGCTTGAGGCAGATGTCCTGCAGCACGGCGGTCCCGTCCTCCATCGAGAGGGAGAGGTATTTCTCCACCAGCCCGGGACGTTCCTTCGTGCCGGTAATCTCCTCCGTTTCCAGGCGACGCAGCCGGATATGGGCGGAGTCGTTCACGATATGCTCGAACTGCTCCACCGCTTCCAGAAAGCGGGCCGCCATGTCCTTGTCGGTAATCTCCCTGGGCAGCAGGAATCCCCGGCAGAGGGTGCTGAAGTCACTTTGCCGGCGGTTGCGCTCACGGGTGGTCTTTGTCAGATACAGGTAACAGCGGTGGTTCAGGTACGGCCTCTCGTTGAAGTGCCGCTCATAGCTGCGCGAGAGGAAGCTCTGTTCCTCCCCGCCGTTTTGGGGACGGTAGCTCTCCTTCGTGAACCAGTCCTGCTTGCAGACGATGCTGTGCTCGGGCAGTACCCTGGCGGCCTTTATCCAGGTGGAGTGCATGGCCTCATACTCTTCCGCCGTCACCGTGTACAGCTCGGGAAGCTCCACCTCGAAGGCCACGGTCAGGTCGGCGTCCTTGCTCACGATGCAGCCGTTCTCCACCGAGAGCAGGGGGAACTTGCGTTCCAGCGTTTCCGCTTTCAATACATTTCTCATGATTGTCGTTTTTTTCTTTTTGCAAATAATCTGAAAACTCTCTTGCGGTGGATCAGGTAGCGCGGATGGCGTTTCTCCGCCAGCAGCTTCATAAGGCCGTGTTCGCCATAGCGGGCGTTCAGCCGGAACACCGCCCATGCCAGCAGACCGCCGGATACGGTCCCGAAAGGGATGCATATCCATTGGTCCACGCCTGCCAGGTAAAGGATGACCACCGCCAGGAGCACCGTCACCAGACTGCCCGCGAAGACGAACAGGTATTGTGACTTGAGCCCCTTGAACTCGACGGGATTGCCCGCCCCCTTGTTTACAGGATACTCCATACCGCTTAGAGGAAGAAGGAACGCAGGATGGTGGCGGCTACAATCAGAAAGATGCAGGCAAAGAACCAGCTGGCGGCGGTTTTCGAGGTGTCGGGATCACCGCTGGAGAACTTGCCGTAGGTCTTGATGCCGCCCACCAGGCCGAGCACCGCACCGATGGCATAGCACAGTTTGGTGGCGGGATCGAAATACGAGGTCATGAGGCTGGTCGCCTCGTTGATACCGGCAAGGCCCTGGCCTTGGCCCTGCGCGAAAGCACCGGCGGCAATCGCCGCGCACATCACTGAAAAAAGGATTCTTTTCTTCATTGTCGAATCGTTTGGGTAAGACATAAATTTGAATTCGACGGCGAAGATAAAAGGGAATAATACGCTGTGATTCAGAGGTGTCATCATATGTCACCAGATGTCATCAAATGTCATCCATCGTATGTAAGCGTCTCCGCAATGACATATAACACCTCTCTCCAATGGTTCTTATTTTTGCATAAATCAATAAAAAAATACAAAACAGGTATTTGCAAGCGATTTTATATCAGTGATTTATAACTTAAAAGGTGGAAAAGTGATGACGAGGATTCTGTAGAAGCCCAAAACGATGAAGATTTAACATTTTTAACGCTATTAAACCACAAGCGAAAAGCATTTGTGCATTTTTAGGCTGTGTTTGTCCTTCAGTACTATCCCCATGAGTTTGTATCTATGACCTAGGTGAGTATCACAATGCTTGTTATAAATAGATAAAAAAGGATAGTCCTCAGATGAATTAGACTATCCTTTTTTATATAACCTTTGACTCGAAACTTACATTGCCGCAGCAACAAACAATCCATTATTACCATATATCATCTGAACAAAAGGCAGATCTTGAGATTGCTGTTCTTCCCACAATTCTTTAAACTGCTTTTTGTCTGTTTCACTTGGAGTGTTAGGCATATTGGGATGCGAATGCCACTCACCCAAATATCGCACTTGATGATATGTCAATTTCGTTATTCTCTCATATTCCGCAGTCAATCCTTTAAATCCACGAACAAAAGATACAGGGCTATGAATACTGTCCTCTGGAGCTGGAACCATATAATATACATAAATGCTATTATGATCGCGGTCATAGCTACCAAACAAGCAACCGCCAGTTTCCTTATTTGGTGATGTGGATGTCATTGTTTGAATTTCTTTTTCTACGGCATCGGAGATATAAACTTGAATATCTCCCAATACTTCGTGGTGCCAATTTGTGATTGTCATCGGCAAACTTGACACTGTTCCTTTTTCGGCATCAAAGTGCCAAATACTCAAACAAGCTTGCCCCAACGCATAATATTTCCTGATTTGTTTAGAAATGATGGCCGACAACACACGTACATTTTCATAATTAAGTATCATCGATTCTGATCTGCAACTGAAAGTATTCGTACGCACGGTTCCTAATTGTTCCAAATGATGAGCAAACCTTTCATCCACTATCAGATTACGATAATAATCCATCTCCAACAAGTCTAGACGAGAATTTCTGTCCTTATCTTCTATTAGCAACATGACATCATCACCCTTGGGGTTCAAGAATGAGGTACATCTACGGAATGTATGTTCTTCGTTTGCAAGTTTCCTTTCAACTGCTATGGAAGTGCTAAAATCCATTACCAACTCAGTGTCCTTAAACAGACGCTCTCTATCATTTCGGCTTAACGTCAGAAAGTTTCCTTCTATGGTATTTATTTTCTGAAACAAAATGCCATGATAGTTATCCTTGATAGCACGAACCTTTGAGGTCATCACTTTGTCTGTGGTAAGTGTATGACGGCTAAGATTATGTGGCAACAATATATCACAATCAACCAAACAGATTTCTTCAGAACATCCTTGTCTCACAAAATGATCGATTACAGCAGATCCAAGTGTGCCAGTTCCGACAACTCCCACTTTCTTGAACCATTCTTTGATTCCATTATTGATGGCGTTTCCACTAAGTGAAGTCATGAATTCTAATAGTATAACTTCTACAGACAATTCATAAAACCATTTTTCAAACGCATCCTTAGTAAGCACCTTCTTTTTATGTACTATATCCTTAGGAAGGCTGTTTGTTTTGATGAGGAACAATTCCTGTGAAGTCTTTTTGTCATCTTTGCTTGTCTGAGTGATATAAATCGATATAACTAACGGAAGTGTAGCCTTCCCTGCTACACTTTTTGTCAAAACAGCCAAAAGACTGTCTGTCAAAGAGAATTCGTCAGTTGACTGGACATCTTTCAAATCTCCCATCGTTTGAGGTATTCGTACAAAATTGTTTGCATGGATTTTTTCTGTAGGAATACCAATTAAATAGTGGGTAGCTTTACTTTTCTCAACAAATTCCAAGGTAGAAGAATACTTCGTCTTTGGGGAGTACTTAATATATGGATTGCCACCTAAGCGTTCATTCAAAATGCAACAGACTTCTTGAAACCCGAAGAAGACCTCCAGTGGACGGTTTGACTCATGCAATTTGTTTATGCTATTCAAGCTAAACCATCGTCTTATGGAATTCAAGAAATCGTGCGCATTAAACTGTGGTCGAATATCTGCAAATGCGACATCCGACACACATAATGATACAGGACGTGTAAACGGCTTTGCATTTGAATGAGGTAGCTCCGTTGGAAAATCTTTTCTTAGTGCATATACTTCTGGTATATTGATATCTTCTGAATGGCAAATAATTGCTATTTCCTCTTCGTCACATATTTCATAAATAGGTTCGTCTGGAATTTCAAGATGCGTCATGCGCATTTTGATAATGGCATCCCCCTTGCCATTGACATAACACAGTACATCCTTTGTGTAAGGATGTACCATGGCGGCCTTATAGATTGCCTTGGCTCTCGAAAGTTTTAGGTATTCACCTCTAATTGGAGAGCCATTTGTTATTTTATGGTTATAATCTTTCATCTGCCAGCTCGTGGTGCAGGATTAGAAATAGATGATGCTCCCGCCACTGTAGAAATCTCTCTAAGTGTCTTTCCGTTTTCGTTGATCTTAAAGACAATGGGCTGTGGTATATTCCCTACTTTGCTATGTGTAGCGGTATTAAGGAAATGCGAAGAACCAGAATTCAGTTTCTTTATATACTGCTGTTTAGCTTCGTAGCAAGGAGGATTGTTATCATCGTTCTTTATTTCATTTGAAGAAGCTATAATATGTGCATAATTACCAATTTGTTTTTTTAGTATAGACTCAGCTGACGGCTTGATTTCTTTCTTATTGTCTGATTCATTGAAGAAAGACCAAGAGCAATGATGAGGAGCAAGGAAGATATTCCACTTCAGTTTTTCTTCATCTGTGTTATTGTCAAGAATGTGTTGCCAAATTTCGTGTTCAGCATCACCTCCCATCAGTACACGACTTTTGTAACCTGTGTATCCGTCTATTTTGAAGCCAAACTGCACAACGACTGATGTTGCATTCTTGTCGTCATACTTCTTACTTGTCTCAACATCTTCTTTAAACGGAGCATGGATGAAAATGTCTAACCAAGACAGACTTGCACCATGAACAGTTGTAACGAGTTTGCCAGGAACGTAACAATATCTGCTGTCGAACTCTTTGTCTTTATCGTATCCGATAATCCTCAAATAGTTACCTTTAGAACCATTGAAGTCCGCATCATCATCGTATAGCTTTCTACGACGTTTCGCTTCTTTGCGTATATCTTCAGCAGGTGCAGACAAATTATTGTTTAAGCCGCGAGGAGTAATCCACAGCTCTTCTATAATAATCTCGTCCTTATTTTTATCCTTGTCATAATCAGCCACATCTCCATGATAGAAGTTTTCTACAAATCCTTTACAATGATCATCGTGAGGGTGAGTGCTGATGAATAGGTCAACATACGGACGACCTGCGACATCCTTATGCAACTCTTGCAGCAAGTCAGCCTTTACATCAAACATTACTTGTTTACCATGACCATCAGTCAGGTCTTCAAGTATTTGGCAATCCACTATAATGGTCTTGCCGTTATCTAACTTAATCAGTGTGCAATCTGCATTGCCCACAGGATAATACTTAACAATATGTTCCATAGCTTATTTTTTAGTAATTATTCTTATCATCATCTAAATTCAAGAAGACGTTATATAATCTCTTTGCATATCTTCTACCATTTGTATATGCAAACCATGTGGTAATAAACGAGACTATAACACAGGAAATTCCTCCCCACAAGAAGAAACGTCCAAGTGGTAGTGACAAGCCCCAGTTGTTGATAGCTGCAAGAGCAAACAAGACAATACCATCCATAAATATTGCCGCAGTCAGGTTACGATAAAAACTATAGATGCAGTTATAATCGAACAGTATATCATCGAATCTAGTTACATCCAACAACCAATTAACAGCTTCATCTACACGCTTTACATATTTCTTATTCTTGTAAGTCTTGTGTCTTAAAGACTGAAGGTCTATCCCTTTTTGGAATTTGATTTTCTTACGTATAGCGGTCTTGTTTTCCTCTGTAAATTCATCGTCATCTGTATAAAGCATCGCTGTTGTCGGTTTCAACCTGTCGCAAAACAAAATTTTGCCAGGATATACCAACGATATGTCTCTTAGCATAAGTCGCAATAAGAAAAACAGTGCAGAACTGATAGCACCCAATGACAATACATAGACCAATGCCTTGCCACACATCTTAGTTTCAAGGAACTCATCTATTCCCATCGCCAGCCCCACAAAGATTGGAACTATGAGGAATATATTGGTCGGCTTTATACGAGCCTTACTATAATAAACCTTGCTACGCTTTTCTTTTGTTTCGTTATCAATCTGTTTCATATTCTATTTTCTTACTTCTCTATAATGAAGACACCAATACCCCATATTGCGAGTATCTTCAATGGCACCAACCTTCTTAAAATGTTCAAGACGATATGCATCCGCAAATGATTTATTAGAGCAACTAACGTGCATTTCGCCATTGTTGTAGATGTCAATCAAGATATTTCCTCCTTGATTGTTCTGAATGTGCTCCAACCCTCGCCTATTCCACTCGTCGTATGCCAAATGCTGACATTTCGCATTGCCAATTAGTGTGAGTTTTGGGTTCATTATATCCAAAAAAGCAAAATCTTTGTCACTGTCCCTGCCATGATGAGGAGCTATAAGCACATCAAGGTTAGAAATATCATCTTTATGGTGTACAAGTAGATGGTTTATAGTCCCCATTCCAGCATCTCCACAAAAAAGGATTTTTCGTCCTTGAATACAATAGAGAATAACATAGGAAGAGTCATTCCAATCTTCTGCATCCTCTGCAATCTTTATTAGTTCCTTTGTAGGAGAGAGTATCTTGAGGAAGTCATCAGATAATGCACCATTATCATCCTCCGCAAAATATTTAGCGATGGCCCCATCATAGAATGTTAAAGATTTGGGATTATCTGCACTATTGCGCAACCGCTGATAACAGTCCCAATCCTCTTTTTTATAACGTCCACAATTGCCATGCTCATCAAAACTCTGCTCCTTAGTATTTGCTGTATCCCAGAAATTCAAGATTGGCTTGCTGTTTGCAAGATTCTTCAACCCGTCCATATGATCCATATCTGGATGGGTCTGAATGTATCTGAATATGCTCGACATACGCCATCTTTTTATATATTCCACAGGATTTGTTGGATAGGCTTTCATGTTGAAGTTCCCCTTGATCGTATTGACAGACTCAGTACTAAAAGTAACAACAGAATGCTGTTGCTCAACAATGTTTCCGCAACAAATATCTATCATAGTAACTTTTCCATTATCATGCTGAATAATAGAGCAGTCACCTTCATCAACGTTCAAAAAATGTATTTTAGCCATAAGCGACATATTTTATCGGGAACAATATTACTCCAATATAATTACATTGCAATTTTTATGCCTTCAATTTATTGCATAAAGAATTGTGTCAAATTGTCATAAGCAAACATTGACACCACGATATCTTGTCGTAGTAATATCTGCTAAATCTTATACATTAAAAGATCGAAAACACCAAAAGGATATAACTTGAATATTTATTTTCGATACCAAAGATGTTTATTGATAAGTCTTTAGCTATTTTGATATGAAGTATCAATTTTCAAAAATATAATTTTGTTGTGGCAGAATTGATAAACTATAATATATAAGCCCCGTTTCGTTCTCTAATAGATGCTATTTTATTCATCATCGAATATTTTTAGATATTATTTTGCCTAAAACACAAATATTTTCTTGCGTATTATAACTATTTTGGGATATTTTATGTAATTTTACAACAGACGATAAAAGTGTATAATGTAACTGACAAATAAAGAAATGAAAGAGATATGGCAACATCAATAAATCTGTCAAAGATTACAAAATTTGACCTCCGTGACTGCTAGCAAAATGAGGCAACAGACTTTACGCCATGGCTTGCAACAGAGGAGAATATGTCTCTGCTTGCAGATGCACTTGGAATGAACGAACTTGAAGTGAAAGCACAGGAAGAACATGTTGGTCCTTTCCGTGCTGACATCCTTTGTGTAGATTCCGGTACAGACAAACTGGTATTGATAGAAAACCAGTTGGAGAAAACTGACCATAATCATTTAGGGCAGATTTTGACATACGCAGCGGGACTTGATGCTGTGACTATTATTTGGATTGCTGAACGCTTTACAGAAGAACATCGAGCTGCCATTGCCTTCAATAACTTGGTATGAAATTCGAGGAGGATCTTGAATCTAAATTCCAATGTTCTACCATATCGGATATTCATAAATAAACAAGCCAACCTATTCTACCGCATAAAGTAATAAGTTGGCTTGTTCTAAATTAATAACATAAATAAAGCCAAGGCATTATTGTCATCATTAACAGCATCAATAACAAAACATAAAGCAATATCCGTAGTGTATGGTTCGGGCATTTCTTTTTGACAAAAGCCGATACCATCTTTATGTGTAACAGGAAATGAATGGCAAGCAGAGTGACCAATACAACTCCCGCCCACAAATGAATATTACCCCAATCATGCCTTCCCAAGCCCAGTAAACGTGAACACCATGGAGTAGCGTCCTGGAATCTTACAGCATGGCGGGAAGGAATGACTATTTCCAATATGAAGCCACTTATACTTACCAAAGCCATTGCCATCAGCATGACAAAGTCTATGATAATATTAAGTGACATCTTATTCTTTCCGGACATCATTCTTTATGACTATGTCCATGACATTCATGATGATGTTCATGGGATGAACAACCCACTCCCGAATCTGTAAGTTTCCCGCTTAAATAATCAGCGGCAACTTCCAGAATATTACCCGAACAGCCTCTTATGACTTTGATATGGTGGGACGTAAGTACATTCAAGGCACCTTGCCCCATATTTCCTGCCAGCATTACGCTGACTCCCATGTTTTCCAATTCTCCTGCGATATTGGATTTACATCCGCATCCTTGCGGAGAAGGAATAGTCTCGCTACTTAGAATTTGATTGTCTTGTCCTACTGTCAGGATTGTGTAATACTCACAATGACCGAAATGGTTATCGACTACATTGTCTCTGGTCGGAATAGCAATTTTCATCATAATCTCATTTTTATTAATGTTAATATTACTTGCGCTTAAGTCATCGGAGTGGCATACCGGACATTCCATCTTGCGGATTTTAAGCGCGGGATTGATATTGTTGAATAAGAAACCGCATGTTCCGCAACGGAACCATTCACTGTCTGTGTACACTGCTCCGCCTTCTATCATAATGGTAACACCACGAACCAATGCCTTGGCAATCTTTTGCCTTGCGCTGACATATATCCGACTTAGTGTCGGACGTGATACTCCCATTGAAACAGACGCTTCCTGTTGGGTTTTCATTTCATAATCGCATAACCGTATCGCCTCATACTCTTCAAAATGCAAGAATATGGTATTCTTACAACAACCGTTCAGACCTATGGGCTTGAATCCTGCGGCAACGGGCATGTCATTAACTTTACGGATATTTTTAGGACGCGGTGACATTATATATATATTGTTTCTGCTTGCAAATATAATGAACAAATGCTCAAAATAAAAACAGTAGTTCCTCTTTTTTAAAACCAAAATTACTTCCGAAATGAAGCCACATGCCGAACGGCATATAAATGAAAGCCGCCTTTCTGTAAAATACAGAATTCCGCCTATATCCGCAGGCGGAATCCTATTTCCCGGAAGTATTCTCTCTTACACCAACTCCCGCCAGTCAACCCCGCCATTGTTCCTTTTCCCCTCTTTTTTCAAAGGTCGTGGGTTCCCATCTTCATCTAGGTTCTCTTCCAGCAGTTTATTCACGGCTTCCTCATTCCCTACCTGGGAAATGAAAAGATCGAACAGACTGGTATTGCGGATAGCGAACAACGTCCGTGCGGCACTGCTTCTTTTGTCCGCATCCTGATCTGCCCCGTTCACCCTCATCAGCACATCCCCGACAAGGCTGAACTCCTCCAGCGTAACCGCCTGCGTAATCACTTCCGTTTCCGGTAATGCGCTGTCCAGTTCTTCCTGCTCTTTCCGAAGGAGTTCCATCTCCTCCAGCGGAAGCAGACATTCCACATCCTCTTCCCAGATTTCCTCATCCTCACCGATATAGTCCGTCCCCTGTTCCAGCGGCTGACTCATATAGGGGGCCACCGTCTTCCCGGCATTCTCGTCAAGATAGACAAAGCGTGTCTTTCCCATCACTTCTTTCTCATCCGCCGGCTCCGGTGACATCGATATCATTTGCTCTTTTTTCACCGGCGTGTACAGCAGGTCACACAGCTCACGTACTTTTTTCTTTTGTCCCCATACCTTATATAACAGGTAAGCGGCACAGCCGACCCTCACCGACAGATAGACGAGTCCTTCCATACCATCATTGCTTTAAATTTTCGATGACACGTCTCATCAATGATATCCCGGTACTTCTCCATATGCTCCGCCAACACATTGTTCACGAACGTGGGTACAGATATTCCCGGCGCAATGACAGGAAGGATCCCGGTCAATGTCTCATACAAGGATTCATCAATATAGGTTTGTCTCCTGGCTCCGGTCATTTTCCGGGTCAGGAACATTTCTCTGTAAGCACTCGCATTTTCCATGCCTTTCAATAAATCTTTGTTTTCCATATCTTCTTCTTGCTTGAATTGTTTCAAAACCGGACCGGCTTGCAGACCGGTCGTTTCCTTTACAGAAGTCCCGATAGCGTCCGGTTCCGGAATCCCGCTATTGGACAAGGCTTCAATCAGGGTCTCCCCTAAATTTTCCGGAATATCCATCTTTGCGAAATCAGGAAAGAAATCCGCATCGTCAGGGTGTTCTTTGATTTCTGCCGGAAATACGGTTTCCATATAAGTCGTATCACGGACTGACTTCCTCATATCCGTTTGCATCGGGGGGAGAGCCCCGCCTTTCCTCAACCGGTTCCTGCCTGCTTTCATTTTGAGTACCTTGTACAGCAAATATGTTACAAACAGCAGGACTGGATAAATAAACAGATGTTCCATAATCTAATGCGAATTTTGGGTACTCAAGCGAACCATTTTATCCAGTTCTTTTTCATACACTTCCAAATGATGGTCAAGCACGTTGTCCAGAAAAGCGGGAACAGTCATGCCGTCACTGAGCAACGGCAGAATCCGTGCAAGCCTGCGGTAGGTGTCATAACAGATATAAGTCTGCTTTCGATGGACGGCAATCTTACGGTTGAGAAAAATTTTTCGGTACTCTTGTATCTTCTCCGGAAGTGAGATTCCGCTTCCGGCCGGCTCGCGGGAAACAGGAAGCGGTTTGTCCGCTTCTTCCCGTACGGACGGGAAAATGTCGGTTTCCCTTGTGGTCGTTTCTTCCGCAAAAGGAGTCTTAGGAGCGCCCTCGGCATCCGTACCGTTGGCCATGAACTCTTTCAACCGTTCCTCATTGACATTGAATACGCCCCTTTTTTTCATGTCTTGTCGGATTTAGGATGGATAATCCGTTCGATCTCCCCGGCCAACATATCCATATTGCTCCCTTTCAACAACTTTTCCGAAGGTGGAAAGTAGGTGCTTCTGAAAAATGTCTGCCCGCCGGAGGAGGTTTCTTTGTTATAACGTTCCATGTCCGGCATGACCGTCGAGAGCGTCTTCAGACCGATCTTCTCAAAAATCTCGTTATAGTGACGGTAAACCTCCCTGGAGACACGTCCGTCAATCTTGTTCCAGAACAGTAGGATCTCTTTTAACGGCGCTTCAGGATATTGCCGGATGAAATCCCGGAGCGTCGCCACGAAAGACAGGCTGCTCTGCATGACCATCCGGTCCTGCACGACCGGCGTAAACACATAGTCCATGTTGATGATGGCCTCAAGGATTCCCGGAGTATTCACCGTTCCGGGCAAATCAAAGAAAAGGATATCACTGTTCCCCGACAACCGGTCTGCCGTTTCCAGTACCTTGCCGGGCCCGGAGGTAAGGACCGGATAGGCTTTCTTCCCCGTCCGTTCATACTGCCTGCACAACAACTGTTGGAGGGACTCGCTTCTCTCGACGTTTTTCATGTCACGGGAACGTAGTGCCTGGATGCTGAACTGGGGATAGTCGCAATCTATAACCGCGACATTCTTTCCCTTCACATAGTGGAAATAACTGGCAAGCAGCACCGTCATGGTGGACTTGCCCACACCGCCCTTCTGGTTGCTCAAGGCGATGAATGTGCATCGTTTGCTCATAAGCTTTCGAATTGTGGGTTAATAATCGTTTTAATGTTCTCGCTGTTTCTTCTTTTCAACGGCTTGTCGGGTTCATGGGACATGGCACGGTACGGATGGCATATCCCGGCCTTGTTATCACTACAGAATAACCTCCTCATAAGATATGAGGGGCTTGTCTCCCTACCGGATGATGGCACAATATTACCGTCATGCCTGAAAAACGGAAGATTGTCATATAGGTACAGGCTGTCATGCCTGTACCCTCCCGGCATCTTGTCGCCAAATGGCCGTATCATTGTATTTTCTCTTTTCATGGTTATCATTCCGTTTTTTTCTCTTGACACAATAACATAATATTTTAAAAATATGCCGTGGACAGAGGATGACCTGCCGGTAACACGGGTATATTTTATCAGCACATCGGAAGATTGTTTCCCTGTCACAGTCCAAAAGTAACGGCTATTTCCAAGACTTCCGCCAATATTGTCTCGCTCTGACATCAGATGTCGTCAGATGTCATCAAATGTCATACTTGGGTCTGTTTTACAGCTTGTTGCATCCCTCTATTTTTGCAAAGTCAGAATCACGCAATGAAGGAAGAAGGAGTTCACGGACCACGGCACGCCGCAAGCGTCGCGCAACAATCCGACCATAGGAGGATTCTCTGTTCAAACGAACAGAGCAAGTTGTGTCCTTGTCCGACAAAAAGTCTTTTGTCAGACAAGGACCAACTTGCCCGCCCCCGGGGCGGGGGAATCCGCTCCAAAGTCGCGGATTCTGGAAGAGAAAAAAGTACAAACCAAAAATCTCATGTGTATGGAGAAAACAACAGGGACAAGGACGGGCAGAAAGCCCAAAAGTGATCCGGCGGACCACAAGTACAGTTTCCGCCTGAACGCCGAGGAGAATACAAAATTCGAGAAATTACTGGCGGATTCGGGAGCCGGCAACCTCACGCTGTTCATCAAGAAATCTATCTTCTCGGGACAGATAAAGGTCGTGAAAATAGACAAGGCGACAATGGATTATTACATTAGACTGACAGAATTCCACAAACAGTTCCAGGCTGTCGGCAACAACTACAACCAGGTGGTACGTGCCTTGAAGAACAATTTCGGGGAGAAACGGGCGAGGGCATTGCTCTATAAGTTGGAAAGATTGAGTCTTGAGCTGATGCTCGTCTGTAAAAAGGTCATGGCGCTAACCCAGGATTACGAGCGGAAATGGTTGCAAAAATAAACCATGGCATGAGTCTTTACGGAACACTTGCTTATAACTATGAGAAGGTAGCGGCTGGTACGGCTAAGATCCTTTCCGGTAACCGTATGATTTCCGACCGGCTCGGATTGCCAAGCGAGGATATACGCCTGGCATTGCTCTCTTTTGAGAATTACCTGCTGGCAAACCGCAATACGGAGAAGCCCGTCCTGCACATTTCCCTTTCCCCAGCACCGGAAGACCGGCTGACCGACGGGCGGCTGGCAGAACTGGCGGAACGTTATATGCAGAAGATGGGGTATGGGAATCAGCCTTACATCACCTACAAACATGCCGATACACACAATACCCATATCCATATTGTCAGTGTCTGTGTGGATGAACAGGGGAAAAAGATCAGCGATGCCTACGAGCATCGGCGTTCCATGACCGCCTGTCGGGAACTGGAAGTGGATTTCGGTCTGCGAAACGGAGCGGATGCGGAAAGGCGGAATCCAAAAGCGGAACTAAGAAAGGTGGACGCTTCCTTGGGAGATGTCCGCCATCAGATAGGCAATACCCTTAAAGCCGTATTGGAAAGCTACCGTTTCCAAACCTTCGGGGAATACAATGCGCTGCTTTCCACGCTCAACATCGAGGCGAAACAGGTTAGGGGAGAATACAACGGTACACCATATACCGGTATTGTCTATTCGGTCACGGATGATACCGGCAAGGTTGTCAGCCCACCGTTCAAGAGTTCCCGATTTGGGAAACGCTTCGGAAATGAACAGTTGGAAAAGCGGATGCTGATGAATCTGAAAGCTCTCAAAGACGGGAAATGGGCCCCCTCCATACAGGCGGACATCGTTCGTGCCTTGCGGCAGGCGGATTCACAGAAACGGTTTGTGGAACTGCTCGGGCAAAGGCGTATTGATGTGGTTTTCCGCAAGAATGAGCGGGGACGTATCTATGGTGTCACCTTTATTGATCACAACCATCGGGAGGTGTTCAACGGCTCACGCATGGGCAAGGTGTTTTCTGCCAATGTGTTCAACGACTATTTCAAATGGTTGGAAAACATACCCGAAAAGGAACGGGGCGGACATTCCGCTACAGAACTTTGGCAGCATCATCGTTACAAGGAGGGACAGGAAAGTGCGCTCGAACTGGCGGCGGGTATCCTTTCCATGGAAAACAATCCGCGGGATTACGAGGAGGAGGCTTTCGCACGCCGTATGAAGAAAAAGAAGAAAGCCAGGCGTAAGTCGCGTGGCATTTAGACAAAACAAGTATCAACCCGTTTATTCACAATTTTTATGCAACAGGAAGACGATTTGAGGGCTCTCGCCAAGATAATGGAGTTCGGCAGGGCCGTGAGTATTTTTCTTTTGGTGGTACACGTTTATGTGTACTGCTATCCAAGTATCACCGCATGGCATCTGAACCTTGAGGTGATAGACCGGATTCTGATAAACTTCAACAACACGACCGGAATTTTCAACTGTATTCTCTGGAGCAAACTGTTGGCTGTGCTTCTGTTGGCCGTTTCCTGTCTGGGTACGCACGGGGTCAAAGGTGAAAAGATAACCTGGCCTAAAATTTATGCGGCATTGGTGGCAGGATGCGCATTGTTTTTTCTGAACTGGTGGCTTCTTGAATTACCATTGCCGCACATGGCAAATACCGCATTCTATATTTTTACTCTTACGGCTGGCTATCTCGCCCTGTTGATGTCGGGGTTATGGATGAGCCGCCTTTATAGGCACAACCTCATGGAAGATGTGTTCAATATGGAAAATGAGAGTTTCATGCAGGAAACCCGACTGATGGAGAATGAATACTCGGTAAACCTCCCGACGAGATTCTATTATAAAAAACGCTGGAATAACGGATTTGTCAATATTGTCAATATTTTCCGTGCCTGCATGGTTATCGGGACACCGGGCAGCGGCAAATCCTATGCGATAGTCAACAGTTACATACGTCAGCTTATAGCCAAAGGCTTTGCGATTTACATCTACGATTACAAGTTTGATGACCTGTCCACCATCGCCTATAATTCTTTGTTGAAGAATATGGACAAGTACGAGGTCAAGCCCCGGTTCTATGTCATCAATTTCGACGATCCGCGCAGGTCTCACCGGTGCAATCCCATTAATCCGGAATTCATGACGGACATTTCCGACGCGTATGAGGCAAGCTATACGATAATGCTCAACCTCAATCGCACCTGGGTGTGACCTGAAAAGTCACGTAATTGATTGTTAAACAGCAATGTATATTGCAAGATTTAACCCGCTGTTCCGTCAGCGGTAGCCTACTATAAGGTGCATCTCCAGTGATGGGTTGTGCTAAGCTTATAGGACAAAGTACACTTTCCGAAAGGACAAGACTGAACCGTGAGGGAACGTCAAGGGCGGTTAGTATCATACCGTCGAGTGGCGAGGCTGGATAGCATGGTTAACGTAAGTGAACTGACTTTAGCCGTCGTAAGGTTTGAAGGAGCGCAAGATACTTTAGCTCTCACCAAAAGGTAAGCAGTCGGATAACCCTCGCCCATGTTGGGGTTACACGGACATAGCACTGCCGGCGGACTTGGCAGAACCTAAACTATCCGTTTGTCAATTGCGTGGAACAGGGCAAGCCTGTATCTCTCTCGTAATAATGCGAGTAAGCGAACCGCAAGGCAAGCCGAATGGGGTGCAGGTATGAGATAACGGAGAAAGCGAATGCCGCCCTGTAATGGGGAGGATACGGATTGAACCAACATCACGAGTTAATGAGGGTAACATCATCCGACACGAAAGTGGGCAGACTTCCGTATATGGTAACTCTTTACAAGATAACTTTTAGAACTTTCAAAAGGAGGAAAGCAAATGAACGAGATTAAAACATCGTGTGCGCCTGCTGACAGCAGGAATCTGACTTGGGACGGTATGAACTGGTCTAAGTGTGAAACCTATGTCCGAAAGCTACAAGCGCGTATTGTAAAGGCTCAGAAAGAAGGCAGACATAACAAGGTGAAAACCTTGCAGTGGATGCTTACCCACTCTTTTTACGCCAAGGCATTGGCAGTAAAGAGGGTTACTTCCAACAAAGGGAAGAATACGTCTGGAGTAGATAAACAGCTTTGGGACTCTCCCAAGCGCAAGTACAAAGCAATCGGTGAACTTAGACGTCGTGGCTACCATCCACAGCCGCTCCGTAGGGTTCACATCAAGAAAAAGAACGGTAAACTCCGACCGTTGGGAATACCGACCATGAAAGACAGGGCGATGCAAGCATTATATCTCATGGCATTGGAACCGATAGCCGAAACGACAGGCGACCGTTTTTCTTACGGCTTCCGAAAGAAGCGCAGGACAATGGACGCAATTCGTCAGATTGATACGGTTCTAAATCGCCAGCATTCCCCCGAATGGATTTTGGAGGGAGATATTAAGGGTTGCTTCGACCACATCAGTCACGACTGGCTTATTGAAAATATCCCTATGGATAAAACAATACTCAGAAAATGGCTGAAATGTGGAGCTGTATTCAATGGTAAACTGTTCCCGACAGAAGAGGGTACACCACAAGGAGGTATCATATCACCGACACTTGCAAATATGGCACTTGACGGACTTCAACCACTCTTAGCTGAAAGATTCAAAAGACGTTTCATCAACTATAAGACATTCCACTACAAAGTGAATCTTATCAGGTATGCGGATGACTTTATAATCACAGGTCGAGATAAGGAATTATTGGAAAACGAGGTCAAACCAATGGTGATAGAATTTCTCAAAGAAAGGGGTCTTACCTTATCCGAAGAGAAAACTACCATTACGAACATATACGATGGATTTGATTTCTTAGGTTTCAATGTAAGGAAGTTCGGCAAAAGGCTGTACACATCTCCGTCCAAAGATGCACAGAAACGCTTTAGGGCAAAAATCAGTGACATCGTTAAAGGACATAAAATGTGTAAGCAGGAATCGCTGATACGAATGCTCAATCCTGTGATAACAGGTTGGGGAAACTATTACCGATATGGTGCATCAACCAATGCTTTTCACGGTTGCGACAATCACATTTACAACCTCACAAAGAAATGGGCTTTACGTCGCCACCCAAAGAAACGCAAGTCTTGGGTTGCAGATAAGTATTGGCATGAAATTCGGGGGCGTAAATGGACGTTTGCATGGAAATATGAAACAAAAAGCAAGAAAGTGAACTACCTGACCCTTAAAAGGTTGTCGGATATACATTATACTCCGTACAAGCAAGTCAAGGGGGAGGCAAACCCTTTCGACCCGGAATACGATGATTATTTCTTTCAGCGAAAGGAGCAACAAATGCTGGAATCTCTCAAAGGACGTAAGTCACTCTTATATTTATGGAACAAGCAGAAGCGGACTTGTCCGTTATGCGGCAAGGAGATAGATTGTACAAAAGCATGGAACGTCAATGAAATATCTGTTGGTGGTTCAATTGTACGGCAACTTGTCCATAACAACTGCTACAAGCGAAATAAACGAAACTGTTGAAAGTATGAGCCGATTTCTAACAACAAATAGAAATATTGAGTTGCTTGAGCCGTATGAGGGGAAACTCTCACGTACGGTTCTTAGGGGAGAAGGGGGCAGTAATGCCCTTGACTTACCCGATATCGAAAAACAGGGGGACTTCTTCGTGGAGTCTCCGATCATTCTGCTCGCGGCAATAATTTGGTATTTAAAGATTTACAAAAACGGCATTTACTGTACGTTTCCCCATGCGGTGGAACTGCTCAACAAACCCTACTCAGACCTGTTCACCATTCTGACCTCTTATCCGGAGCTGGAAAACTACCTTTCTCCCTTCATGGACGCATGGAAGGGAAATGCCCAGGACCAGCTCCAAGGCCAGATAGCCTCGGCTAAAATACCCCTTACGCGCATGATCTCCCCACAACTCTACTGGGTGATGACCGGTAATGATTTTTCATTGGATATCAACAATCCGAAAGAGCCCAAACTGCTCTGCGTGGGCAACAATCCGGACAGGCAGAACATTTATTCGGCAGCGCTCGGATTATATAATTCCCGTATCGTCAAGCTTATCAACAAGAAAAAACAGCTTAAATGCGCCGTTATCATTGACGAGCTTCCCACCATCTATTTCCGTGGGCTTGACAACCTGATCGCGACGGCGAGAAGCAACAAGGTGGGCGTGCTTCTGGGTTTTCAGGATTTCAGTCAATTGACACGTGACTACGGAGAAAAAGAATCCAAGGTCATCCAGAACACGGTGGGGAACATTTTCAGCGGACAGGTGGTCGGAGAAACCGCAAAAACGCTTTCAGAGCGCTTCGGCAAGGTGCTTCAGCAACGTCAGTCCGTATCCATCAACCGTCAGGACGTATCCACCTCCATCAACACGCAGCTAGACTCGCTCATTCCCGCATCAAAGATCGCCAACCTCTCACAAGGCACGTTTGTCGGGGCTGTGGCGGATAATTTTGATGAGAGGATAGAGCAAAAAATATTTCATGCCGAAATTGTCGTGAACCATACCAAGATCAGCGCGGAAGAAAAGGCTTATCAGAAAATCCCGGTCATCAACGACTTCAAGGACAGGAACGGTAACGACATCATGATGCAACAGATACAACGCAATTACGACCAGATCAAGGCGGATGCGCAAGCTATTATCAATGAGGAGATGCGTCGCATCAAAAATGACCCTGAACTCCGTAAACGACTGGGTCTGGAAGATGAGAAAGGAAAGAACCCCGACAAATCATGACAAATAGAGGGGTAATTGAAGAAATTATACCCCGACTGATCGGATTATTGAAAAAGATGCCGTATATTTGAAACTTGAAATAGAGAAATAAGGCCGGTCTCGACAATTGGGACCGCCATTATCATACATAAGTCGCAAGACGTCTCGAACAGGAATCTGACAAATTCAAAAACACAGAGGCTATTGCGTGAGGCTTATGCTATACCTTATAGCATGAGCCCATGCGGGTTTCTGTGTTGGGCTTTGTCAGAGCCTCTGTTCGAAATAAGCATGGGTTTCATGCTTTTTTAACAAGAGGTATGGCAAAAATTCAAGTTATCATGGCACTCACCCTGGACGGGTTCCTTCCGCATGAGAACGAGATACTTATGCGGTGGGTGAGGGAGAACAGACGATACGGTTTTCCGCACTGGTCGCAAGATGCCACATTCCGTATTTATCCTCATTACGGTCTGATGGATCTCCTGGATGTGAAGGAAAAGCACGACAAAGGCTGCGCTTACCTGGCTGAAGTGCAGGATGGAGGAAGTGCGGAATATGCCGACGGGCTTTTCCGGTATAATCTGGTGGACGAGGCGGTGCTTTACCTGCTGCCTCTTTCTTATGGTGACGGAATCCCCTTGACGGGAGAATTCCGGTCTGCCCGCTGGAAACTTCTTGACTGCAAGACTTTTTCAAACGGAATCTGCCGGATGATATATGAACGAAGCGAATGAGAATTCTATTTCAATCCATACCTTTCCATTTTCTTGTACAGTGTCGGGCGACTCATCCCCAACGCTTCCGCCGCACGGCTGACATTGCCGTCATATACATCCAGGGTTTTCTTGACCAGTTCCTTTTCGTCGGTTTCGCTCAACAGGTATTTTCTGCTCGTTTTACAAACGGCCGCATCAAGTTCCATATCCTTGTGGGTCAGCAATGGAGATTCCGCCAGCAATACGGCACGCCTAACCCGGTTGCCAAGCTCACGCACATTGCCCGGCCATGAGTGGGAGAGCATGGATATCTTGGCTTGTTCGGTAAAACCGGAAGTTTTCACACGCATTTCTTCTGAATGTTGTTCACGGAAGAAGTCGGCTAACGGCAATATATCCTCCGGACACTCGGATAGGGACGGCTGGCGTACCTCAAACTCGGCGAGACGGTAGTACAAATCCTCCCTGAAACGTCCCTCCCGTATGGCACGCTCCATATCCTCGTTGGTGGCTGACAATATGCGTACGTCAGCTTCAAGCTCCTTGCGGCTGCCCACAGGACAATACACCCTCTCCTGCAATACCCTGAGCAGCAGGGCCTGCATTCCTGAAGGCATGTTTCCGATCTCGTCAAGGAAGAGCGTGCCGCCCCGGGCCACCTCAAAATAACCGACGGTTTCCTTCTTCGCATCGGTAAACGCCCCCTTCACGTGGCCGAAAAATTCTGAGGCGGCAAGTTCCCTTTGGATACAACCGCAGTTCACGGCTACAAAAGGCTTGTCCCTGCGTCCGCTATGCTGTTGGATCAGCTGTGCGACAGACTCTTTTCCACAGCCATTCGGGCCGAGAATCATGACGGAACAATCCAAGGGAGCCACACGGCAGGCTATCCGTTCTGTTTCCCGGAATGCCACGCTGCGCCTTTTCATCAATATTTTCCTTTTAGGAACGGCGACAGGCAGACCGAGCAGTCCACGCAACAGTTCCAATAGCTGTTCCTCATAGACAGGTTTGGGTAAGTAGTCCTTCGCGCCCAGTTTGACGGCACGCACCGCATCGGCTATGGAGGCATATTCGGTCATTACCACAAAAGGAATATGCAACCCTTGGGACACGCTCCATTCCAGCAGGCTGATACCGTTCCCTTCGGGAAGGCGGACATCCGTCAGTACCAGCGCCACGTCGTTCTCTTTAATTTTCCGGCGTGCCGAGGGCTCGTCTGTGGCCGTCAATACTCCGTAACCAGCTTTCAGCAGCCATTTCTCAAGAATATCGCAGAGGATCAGGTTATCCTCAACGATCAGTAAAGTCCTTTTCATTTCCGTCATCCTTTTTTTCTAATTCATTATTCACTTCATCTATCAGTATCCGTATCTGCTCCATAACCTCCAAAGTACGCCTTCTGACCGTCTCGTCACTTGCAGCCTTGTCATGCAGGATTTTCCGGTAGTCCGACAATATATCATCGGCTCCCAACAACACCCAGACCGGAATCATCCGATGTACGGCTCTCCGCATGATCTCCCGGTCCATCCCCTTCAATGCCCCTTCCAGTTCGGCCAGATCCTTTTCCGACTCTTTCATGATAAGTCCGAACATATGCCGGCGGTCGTCCGTGCTTTCCATCAGGCGAGAATAATCAAACGGGGACGTGCCGGTAGTTCCGCCTGTCATTACAGAGGATAGAAAGGCCAGCAATCCTTTTGAGGAGAAAGGCTTGTGTATGCAACCACAAAAACCGGATTTCACATAGATACCCGAATCGCCGTCACCCCGTGCTGTCATGACAACGACAGGGATGGTACGGGAATTTCCGATATCCGAGTTACGCAATAATTTCAACAAGCCGAAACCATCGGTCATGGGCATTTGTATGTCTGTCAATACCAGATCATAATCCAGACGGTCGAGTGCGAGAACCGCTTCTTTTACACTTTGGCAGGTCGTACATTCCACGCCGTGGCGTCCGAGCATGTCTTCTGTTATTCTCAAAAGGATGCTGTCATCGTCTACTACCAGTACACGCTTGGGAAGTACCATGGTGGATTGTATTTGGAACTCTTCCGTTTCCGGATCTTCCGTTGTTTCCAAAAGAGGGAACGTCAGGCGGAATGTCGTGCCCTTGCCCGGTCGGCTCTCCACGTCAATGCTTCCGTCCAGTACCTTTACAAGGCCTTTTGTGATAAAAAGCCCCAGACCGAACCCTTCCGAGTTTATATCCTGTGCCGCACGTTCGAACGGACGGAAGACACGGCCCAATGTCTCCTTGTCCATACCGATACCGGTATCGCCTACCTCCACATGCAATTTGCTTTCCACATATCTGGTATGGAAACGGACCGTACCGGCCGGGGTGAACTTGATGGCGTTTGTCAGCAAATTATTCAGTATCTGTTCCAGCTTGTCAGCATCTCCTCTCACCGTGATATTATTGACATTCTCATGCTTTTGTTCAAACAACAGGGCCTGTCCGGCCGCTTTCCGAGCATACTCCTCCGATATGTTGTCAAGCAGGCTGTTCAGACAGAAAGGGACCTCGTTACGGGTATCCTTAGTCTCGTTGATCTTATAAACATCCATCAGGTTGTTCACCAGATTCAGTATATGGCGGCAGGAATGGCGGATATTCTCAAGGTACCCCTCCCGTTTTCTCTTCTCACGGGTTTCCGAAGCCAGCTCCACGCAGTTGCTGATATTGCCCAAAGGTCCCCGTATATCGTGCGAGATGGTCAGGATGATCTGTTTGCGCATTCCCAGCAGCTCCTCGTTCTCCCGGTTTATCCGTTGGAGCTGTGCCCGGCCTTTCCTCTCTTTCTCAATATCATGCCGGATAATCAGAAACGAGACGAATAACAGGGCGGAGGCGGAAACAATTACTATGACAAACAATTTGAAAGAAAACTCTCCGGCTTCCGTGATTTTTTCCTCCCGGTTCATAAATGCGGCCTGTGCCTGCCCATCAAGATGGGTGACGAGCATGTTCAATTTTTGGTTCAATGCTTTGTTCTGCTTACGCAAGCTGTCCGCGTAGGCGTCTATCCGACGATCACGCTCCTCCTGCATGGCAAGCAGTTTGTCATTCAATTCTTGCAACCCTTTCGACGGTTCGAAGACCTGTACTTTCTTTTTCCCTCCAAACCAGCCGGCAACCCCTTTCTTCTTTTGGGTGACTGTTCGGATACGAACCGCTTCCCTTACAACGACAGGCAGGCGGTTTGCAAGCAGGCTGTCAGCCTCCTCCAGTTGGGTGATGCTTTTCATGATGTGGAACAGATGCTCTTCTTTCGCCTCCAGTAAATGACATAAGGAATCAATTTGTTCGGACAGGACAAACATGCCACAACTCGATTTCAATGTTTGCAGCAGGCTGTCCGTATGCAAGCGCTTTCCATGGTAGTTACGGAAATCAGCATCCTCCCAGACAATGACAGACTCCCCGTCGGTGGCAAGTTCGGTAATATGGCGATGTGCCGTATTGACATCATGACGTATCCGGCGTATCTCCAATGTTTCCGTTCTTATTGCACGCATACGGCTTCTCTCGTATAACAGGATGGAGACCACGCTGCATACGACCACGATCAATATCATATACCCTAAAAGCACTTTATGCTGCAATGAAACCTTTCCTATTCCCATAAATTCGTTTTCGTGTTATCATAAACAGATATTTCAGACAGCCAAGGATTTGTAGCGGACTTGTCAAGACAGTTCAAAGTGACATACTATTATTATTTCAGGTAAAATATGGAAGAAGCCCCTGCCTCCTCCGATAACAGGATTCAGACAAGGGCTTCCGCATGAGAATGAATTGATAACTCTCGTAATAAATCGAATATATTCCATATCAGATAAGAGGGAAACCGATCTGTTCCAATTGTGCTTTCCGTTCGTCCGACATTTTTCCCTTGCGGTAATCCCGTCTCTGGATGGTGCACCAGCGCCCCAATGATCCTTCACGACATCCCGGCCATCGTCCTTGTCGGCTATGAAACAGGCACAATTGTTCGAAGTTGTTTTTCCAGGCTTGTTCCGCCGACCAGACAAATCCTATTTTATCCAATAAGATCAGGCGATTATGGGATAATTTGCCCAGTTTACGTATTTTCCGTTGTGTATGACACCATCCGCCCAAGTTCCCTTCCGTTGATTTAGGAAAACGCTGATATTTGCCGATAAAAGACTTCAGTTCCTCGTAGTTCTTCATCCATTCCCCTTGGAGATCCTGATTCCAAACAAAGCCAATCTCATCCAAAGCCCGGATGCGCTCTTTGCTCAGGCGTCCTTCTTTCCGCCTTTCCCGCTGGGTATAACACCAGGTCGCAAGCGGGCCGTCTTCACGTTTGGGCCAGCGTCCGCAGGTATCAAAAAAAACTTTCAACGCACGGTATTCTTTCATCCATTTGGAATCAAGCAGATTCCATTCGAAGCCGATTGATTCCAGCTGGCGGCGACGTTCCTCCTGCAATTTTCCCCGTTTATAGGCAATGCGTTGGGTGTTGCACCACAAACCGAGTTTTCCTTCCGTAACTGACGGCCAGTCGTTTTCTTCCCGACGGAATTCAATAAGCCTCTCATACATAATCTGCCAGGGCTCCAGTTCTGCCAATATCTCCTCTATGCGCAGTCTTATGTCTGACAAGAAACCCGTCGTCAGAAAAGAGGTGTTTCCTTCGAATCCTTTGGGTGATGGAAGGAGAGATAGACGCTCCAAATGGGGAGCCATCACGTCATAGACCGATTTTCCTGAAAGATTGTTGACAAAATCCAAGACGACCGGCTGTTTTCCTGCCCCGGCATCCAGGCAACGGCCCAATTGCTGCAAAGTAACAATATATGATTCCGTCCGTCTAAGGAATAAGACGGCATCCACACCCTCCACATGTAGTCCTTCAATCAGCATATTGACGGAAAACAATACGTGCAGCCGGTCTGATTCCTCCCGGAATGCATCCAGTATCCGACCGTTCTGTCGTTCACCTTGGGCATGATGGATCTCGAACGGAGTGATGGCACGTCCCGCTCGTGTGAGCCATCCGCATACTTCCGGCACCATCTGTTTCAAATCGGTGAGATCACGACAGAAGACCAGCAGTTTGCGTACGCTTGTCGGCAGAAACTTCCGGATGACCTCCGGTGCACCCAAAGCCTCTTTGAAATCCACACGTGCCAAATCCAGTTTCCTCTGTACCTTTTCTTTTCGTCCTTTCGAACAACCGCTGCGTTCCAGCTTTCTTTGCAGCCGGTCCAGTTCGTTGTCCAGCCCGTAAGCACTTTGTACCAGGACCGGAACCGGTAAAATATTGTAATACCAAGCCTGCGGCAAGGTAAGTTCATAAAACAAATTTCCTTCGAAATAAAGATCCACCGTATCAATCATTCCTTCTGGACGGATTGGCGTTGCCGATGTTCCCAGGACATTGGCACAGGGATTATTTTCTATCACTTCCTGCAAGGCGCTTCCCCAAATTTCTGCCCCGAAATGGTGGAATTCATCGATCAGAATATGCTCCGCCCGTAACAACCCATTATCCTTTCGGTTATAAATCAGTGACTGGAATGTCCGGTACGTCACTTGCGGAGCAAAGAATCCGACTGCTTTCCGGATCTCATCCAAAATCGTGATGTTCGGAGCAAAGACCAATATCTTCTCCTTTGCATGATCCGCGATATAGCGTGCCAACAAATAGGATTTCCCTGTCCCGGTAGCCTGCACGACCGCACCGATACGGTGCTGTTTGAATCCCCGTGTGATCGCCCTATAAGCTGCTTCGTTATGCGGATAAAGCTCCACATGTCTTCCGGACAAGAGGCTTTCAATATAACTTTCATCCGATACGGTTAACCCGTGCAGTTCAAAGTCCAATGCCTCCGGCAGAAATCCGCCGTGTGCCACGATCCTGAAATAGAGATTTCGATACCCTTTATTTAGTGGAGAGAGCGTCTCATAAAACAGTTCTGCATCCGAACGGGTCAAAGGACGTTCGTTTCGAACCTCTTTCACTATGGCATGTACCATTTCCGGCTTGAAGCCTATCCGTAATCCGTTTTCGGATTCTGCCACCTGGAAGCCTAGACGGCGATAGTAATCTGTTAAAGACAGTTCCATTAATCTTGACTATTACACAAATCGAATATTCTAACACCAACCAACAATCACCATACCGACGCAAGTGGATAACCTACCGGTTGAAACCTTCCTGCTTGAAGACAGTTTCCTATTGCATGTCCAAAAAATCGAATAATAAAGGATAATTTGTATCGTCTATCTACAGCCGGTTGATACAGAAGCATATGCCTTCGGAAAAGTATTTCCCATTCTACAAGGAGGACTGTATCAGCAGATGCTTCCACAGTTTCCAGTCGAAGTTCACATTCACATTATCACCCGTATATTCGGCTATAAAACGTAAGTTCTTTACAAAACCTGGTCAATAGGTTACACCACCTACCACGCCATTCCATTTCTTATTATATTCCACATTGTAATACCGATAGGCTAAATGAATTCCTAATTCATGCTGGCCAAAATGAATACGTTTAGTCATAGCCACATAATAATTCATAAAATAACGCCCATATCCCCTTTACCTTCAATTGCCCGATCTGATCATTACACCCCACCGCTATAGCCGGATAATATTTCCCTTCTTTCAAAGGCCTCACCTTCAAAGAAAAAAGTAGTCTTCTTTTAAAAACCGATACGGCTAGATTCTTCTGCATCCTTCCCGCCTTTCCCGAGTAGTTCTAATTTGAATAGAGATTCTTCTGTTGAAAGAGGGCCATATCTTCCATTTTTAGATTCAAAGATCACAGAACCAGGCTCAAGGCATTCACAAGTATGCCACATCCCTTTAGGAACACAAATTCCGGGAATAGGGCTTCCATATTCAAGGAGATATGATGCTATTTCATTCCCTTGATTATCAAAATAAACTTCACGAACTTTTCCTCTAAGGATAATCACCACTTCAGACGTATCTCTGTGTCGATGTATAGGAATTTTTGTATCAACTTCCAATACATTTAGTATCCTTTGAGAATCATCGTTTTCGGAATCCCGCAAATCAAAATGTATTCTGTGACGTACTGAATCTTTAGCTTTATCCCAAATGGTATTGAATAATTCATTGGTTAGTAACATATTATTTTTCAAATTTTCATTGTTTGATCTAGTTTGTCGATACATACCTTTTTTTGAAAATGTACCTTATAATAGGTTTGTCCATTCATTCCCAATTGCAATCTTTATTCTTCCGTCTTACGATACATTGCAATTACATTTTCTGCCAATGTCTTAAAATCGCCAGATTCAGCAGTCAACCCACAATCAGCCTCTTTAAGAATCTTATTTTCATATTTTTCAGTGTCAGTTTTATAAATCAGCTTATATCCTATATAGCAATGCATTTACAATACGTCTGCAAGCCAATCCGTCACCGTACGGATTTACAGCCTTGCTCATTTTTTCATAAGCAGTCTTATCATCAATCAAAGATGACACTTCGTTTACAATCTTATTATAGTCCGTACCTACCAATTTCACTGTTCCGGCATCTAACGCTTCCGGCCGCTCCGTAGTATCGCGCATCACCAATACCGGTTTTCCCAATCCTGGAGCTTCCTCTTGAATGCCGCCACTATCCGTCAACACAATACTACTCTTCTCCATCAGATACACAAAACTTAAATACTCCAATGGCTCAATGAAGAACATATTCTTCAAACCCGAGAGATCCTCCCCGAACACCTCATGAATCGGCTTGCGCACATTAGGGTTCAAATGCATGGGATAAACAAAATCCACATTCGGATATTTAACTGTCAAGTCTTTAATAGCTGTACACATATTGATAAACCCGTCACCAAAATTCTCACGGCGATGCCCCGTGATCAGTACCAATTTTTTGCCATTGTCCAAGCGGTTCACATCATAACCTGCTTTGCTCAATACACTTTCTAATTCATTATCCAGTTCCTTATTGTTTTTGATTTTATCCACTACCCAATAGAGCGCATCAATCACCGTGTTGCCAGTTACAATGATATTTCGGTCATTAATGCTCTCTTTAATCAGATTATTGCGACTTAACGGAGTGGGAGAAAAATGATAGGTCGCCAAACGTCCTGTCAACAACCGGTTCATCTCCTCCGGCCACGGGCTATAAATATTGTGTGTACGCAAACCTGCCTCCACATGCCCTACTGGTATCTGTTGGTAAAAGGCCGCCAACGCAGCGGCAGTAGAGGTTGTCGTATCGCCATGTACCAATACTATATCCGGCTTTATCTCTTTCAATACCTCACGCATGCCGGTCAGCACACGAGCTGTTACATCATACAGATCCTGTCCCCGTTTCATGATATTTAAATCATAATCTGGTTTGATGTCGAATATTTCCAACACTTGATCCAGCATTTCCCGATGCTGTCCAGTTACGCACACCACAGTTTCTATACGTTCTTTCTGCTTCTGAAGCTCCTTCACTAACGGAGCCATCTTAATGGCCTCTGGACGGGTACCAAAAACCAACAATACTTTCTTCATATATTCTCTGTTTATAATTTTTTTGTCAATAACCACCATGCGTATCTTATCAAATGAATCTGCCGTTTGAGGCGCTTCGGTTCTTTTATTAGACGATAGGCAAACTCTAGATTATGCTCCACCCACCATTTCGGGGCGCGCTGGACATGTCCGGTATAGACATCAAAACTGCCTCCTAACCCTTGGAATATTGCCCGATGTTGCCGCAGAATTTCCTCCATCAGCAATTCCTGCTTAGGTGAGCCCATTGCCACAAACACTACATCTGGTTTCTTCTCCACTATATCATCTATCAATTGTCGTTTCTCCTCATCCGTCTTGATATAGCCGTTACGGTAACCTACAATTTGGATATCCTCATATTCAAAACGTAGTTTCTCTACGGTCTCATTTATGATTTGCTGCTTTCCACCAACTAGATAGAATGTTTTTTCCCTGTAAAAGCGAGTAATAATTTTTAGCCATAGTTCGCATCCGGGAATCTTACAGGCATCCTTATAACCTTTCTGCTTTAAAGCTATTTGCGCACCGGCTCCATCACAATACCCAATATTTCGATTGATGATGACACGTGTTTGTTCCGTGGCATGCAATATCTTTTCAGCATTGATCGCTATCAACATGCCTTTATGCGTATCCACATAATGCAATAGTTGCTGTTCGGAATCGAAAGGGAATATTTCGACCCCGTTCAATGAAACTTTATCCATAAAATTAAAAAATGTTATTCGGAAAGCAAATAATGGATCATAGCATTAAACATAAATGCGTTACTCCATCGCATATATGATATTTTAGAACTGATTCCAGATTTCAATTGATAATAGAAATACCCTTTTTTGTCCTGCATATTCAGTATAGTCCATTGCATCACCCTTTCTGCCAAATCACGGTGATTGCCAAATTCGTGCAATCTCGAAAGTGTTACGAACAACTGTCCAGGACAATGAATGTCAATGGGAAACATGCGATTATCGTAATACTTAGGCGTTCCATCCTGTTCAAAAAAGTGCTGGATATAATAGTTAAATCCTTTCTCTATATATCGTTTGAAACTCTCGTCACCAGTCATTTCCTGATAAGCGATAAGTGCATCCAGATTATACCCTGTATGAAAACTATCCACCCAATTCTGTACGGGCAACATTCCATATACCCAAGCACCGTCGTTTTGTTGCCCTGAACAGCAAGCCCGTATAGTTTGTACGGCTAGTTTTCGATATTCCTCTTTTGAGGTATAATGATAGCAAAAACTCAGCAACCGAGCCCCCAGCAGTGAAGCGTTGAATACCGTATCATTTCCTTGCAGCGGACTATACGAAAACAAAAATCCTTCCTTATAAGGTGTCCGATGCAAATCTTTGATTATAAAGTCCGCTGCAGAAAGTGCCACCTCCAAATATTTCGTATGTTTTGTTATTTCGTATGCCTCCATCAGAGCTGTGGCACAAAAATTTGTTGCCACAATCGTAGGAGTGTATTTCGGAAAAAGGAAAAGCCTTCTTGCCTGCCAATCGAAGTTATATCCCCAGCATGCACCACTATATCCTTTCGACTGCAAAGAGATAAGCAATTCCGACAATTCATTGATCCTATTTTTTATCTCTTCAGGTGTTCCCAATATCTCCGACCATTCTGGATGTTTGTTTACAACATGATAAAGATTACAATATCCGGAAAGGAACAATCCAATTCCTTTGGCATTGTATTCCTTGGGGACAAGGGTGAATTTGCGCAAATTTATCGGGCACCGCTTAAAGCCTTGTATCACCACTAATCTGCATACTGCTGACTTTTTCAGCAATGGCAATGCTTGAAATACTTTGGAGTTTAGTCCGTCATATGGATCCCACCCTTTGAAATCCTCTCGTTCGCAATATGCTTTCAATGCAACGAAATGAGGAATTAAATAATTCATTAACATAATTGTTTCTCTGAGTCTTTTTTATGTCGCAGTATTTTGGCTGGGACTCCAGCAACAATGGCATTATCCGATACTGATTTGGTCACAACGGCATTGGCTCCGATAGTAACATTGTTCCCTATCGAAATGCCTCCCATAACTATCGCACCTTTCGCAATATAAACATTATTACCTATCACCGGCACTCCCGGAAATTTCGAATTATCTACCCTATAGTAACCTGTTGACAAACAGTGTAATAGGAGCCTATGATGGATTTTGAGTGAATAACAACACCTATTCCGCCATATCCGAATAGTGTATCTTTCCCTATTTCTGCTTAATATGGTATTTTTGAATTATAGATCAAAAATATTACAAGGGTAATCAATTTGGGCAAAAATGGAATGTGATGCAGATAAAGCCACCTCGAAATCCTATAAAAAAGATTGCGTTTAACATATTATAGTAAGTTATATAAAATTTCATTCATTAATCTCTTCTCCAGATTGTGGAAATCCAATTTCCGATAATTTTCAGCCAATTTGTCTTTTGCATCAAATATTCCCCCATCAATACCATAATCTTCTTTTAATTGTTCGATTTCATTATTGATGGGATCAGTGATTTTAAATAAAGCTGCCAGTTTAGGACAATTCGAAATATTCTTTAAGGGTTCTTTGACAGGCATAACCACATTGTCTGACTTCTCAGATGGATAATTGAAATCAATATTTTTATGAGTTGATGTTTATAAATTCCATCTTTCTTTTTTTGATAATCCACTCTATCAGCAATTGTGGTAGAATATATTCCGGTTTATATACATCTTCGCTGTTCTTTACAGGAAAATGCTAGCTATAATAACAGGGAATAGTAGAATTGTATCAAAATTCCATCATATTCTTTCAAGAGATTATCCAATTAAATATAAGCCGTAGATGACAATACCTTATAACTGTTTTTATAAGTTCTTTTATTTTATCAATTTGTTTACGGACTCGAATAATCGTAGAAAACTAGTCTTTAGGCTGTTCAATTTTATTCAATTAGTCTAATAAGATTAAATAATTTCTCAACATTCTACTTAAGGTATCTCTAAAAAATCACTTTCTCCTGAATAAAATGGTGTCAAATGAATGAGTTCCTGATACAATTCACCTTTAGTCATTTCTATTTCGTTTTTTGATAAATCTTACCGAATTACCTGCATATCTCATTAGCCAAAATGTCGAAGATGAAGAAAAATATTCGACTCTAATTGTTGAGCGACACTTGAAGCCATAAAATGCTCTTTCGCATATTGTGCATTGTAAAGAGCCACTTTATGAGTTTGATCTTCATTTTCAAGGTAAGGCTTCATAGCATTAGCAAAATCAACAGGATTCAACGAATCAGAAATATACCCCATCCTGCCATTCTCAAAAAAGTCAACAAGCCCACCGACATTGCGGGTAAATACAGGTAAACCAAATGCCATTGCTTCAAGAACGACAGTCGGCATCCCTTCTCCATAACTCATAAAGAGAAAGAAATCAGCTTTTTTGTATGCATTACTCAATGCTTCTCCACCCAACCTGCCTGTAAATTTTACATCAGACAAATTTTTATTAGCCACATATTTTTTTAAAGCACCCAATTCAGAACCATCACCTACAAATGTCAGTGTCAAGTCATTGTACTGTCGTTTTAAAATGGCATAAGTATCTACGGTTTCATACACACCTTTTGCCTTTTCGATTCGCGTCAAGCATAAAATATTTCTATTCTTGAATATCCTATTTTCGCTTGGAATGAAATTTTCAAGCAAGACATCATCAATTTTGGTCGTAGTTAAACGGATAGGGACGGTGACTTCCCAACTTTGCAGTATCTTTTTAAAAGCATTCGCAAGGACAAATATCATGGAAGCCTTATTGAGATTTTTTGCAATCCAATCCTTATTTATCCGTGACGCATATTCCAAATTAAAACCATGAATAAAAATCACGACCTTAAATCCTAAACGCCTTGCAATCTCTAAAAAAATGAAATCACGTTTAAGTGCATTATCTCCAAGTGATGGGTTAAGAAGTACGACATTCGGACAGAATGTTAGCAGGCGGAACATAAATTTAAAAATATCCCAAGGCAACCAATATTTACCACTTCCGCTTTTTTCTCCACGCCGACCGACAATATTGTATTTAACATTTTGGGTCCAAAATGCACGTAACCCGATATAATGATTTGCAACACCTCCCAGAATTTTAAGGCTCGGAGTGTTTATCAGCAGTTTCATCTTTTTAGAATGCTTTGCCATATCCCCAATATTTTAGATAAGTTTTCATAATATCCTCCACATGTGTTCATTGCCATACGAGGTATTCTGTAAAGATTGGTATGATTTATTTGTATAGGGGTATATTCTGTTGTAAAAGCCATTTTATACCCCGCTTTTTTTACCGCTTCAATTTCTCGATTGGAAAAGTTTCCATTCGGATAACTGAATGCTTCGATTTTATGGTGGAGTAGATTTTCTAAATAAGCTTTGGAGCTGTTCAACTCATACGATAGTATCTCATCATCACAGTTGGTTAATATGGGATGTGACATTGTGTGAGATTGTATGGATACTAACGGATGAGATGCAATTTTAACCAATTCTTGCTCGGTTAGAACGGAACGCTCAAGTGAGTATTTCTTTTTTAGGGATTCTAATGATGAAACAAAATTTTTATAACTCATCAATTTCATTTTATCCCTTAACTCTATTCCATCTGCAAGCGCATATTCCCACCAAAAATTACCGGAAAACAGAGGATCGATAGAAACAAATATCGTGATTGGTGCTTGATATTTGTCGATAATCGGAATAAGATTCAAATTCGATTGCCACCCATCGTCAAATGAAAGATAAGCGACTTTCTCCTTTTGTCTGATTTTACCCGACAAAATAGCATAACATTCTTCAAGAGTTATAAAACGGTAACTTTTATTTTTACACCATTCTATGATGGATGTGAATGTTTTAGGAGCCGGATCATGAAAATATATCGATAAAAAATCGGGTTCTTTCCTGCCGAATTTACCTATTTGATAAAGCGCATATCCAACTATTTCTCGTTTGTTCATTTTTCTCTCTGTTAGTATTGATGAGCTTTTCGTATGAAGAAATTGTAAACACAAAATGCCAGGGAATAGATTCTTTTTTTACTCCAAATCCACTCTCCATTATATTGTACCGGGTATCCTCCGGCACTATTTTTAAAGACGTATACAGAATCTGTCTCATTGTTACTTGGCGGAATCCTTGAAAAATCAAAGACCTTGACTCCTTGTTCTTTTAGATGATCAAAAATCCGCTCCATCATAAAATGGGTTGCTGAATATTTTCTTGATTCGAAGGAGTTGGCAGCAAACACATCGGCAGCCATTCTGTTTTTTATGTACACAATTCTGGCGCAAAGAGGAATATCATCCTTTAAAGCATAGAATAACTTAAAATTATCATCTTTTAAAATCTGCATCAATTGATTAGGAGCAAGATCATATCCCAACCCTTTCATCTCTTTGAGCTCTCCAAACATGCGACTTATTTCCTGTGCATTTTCTAATGTCGGTTGGTTAATAGGCTTAAACACGAGATTTTCTGATAAACTTTTCTTCAAATTTCTGCGCCAATTTCGATCTGCATCACGATCTTCCTGAGTCTGAACGAATATAGTCAAAGGACATACACGATTTCCTAATGGGCGTGTAAAACCTGCCCTGCGCATTGATATTTCATAATCACACGAATATTCGCTTACACTATTGTAAGTGATCATATTACATGATGCTTCTTCTATCACATTTTTCCAGAAATGTTGAATCTGCTTATTCGTAATCGTTGTTTGCTTTATTTCACCTTGAATATCTAATATTTTTCCAACCAATGGTTTCTTTATAATTCTCCCCCAACAACATATATTGGGAGTTGATTTATTATCCACAAAATGAATGAATTGAGAGGCACCTTCATCTTTATAATTCTCCCATGCCAAAGTTTGTTCAAAAGGAATATACTCAAACTTCTCAACGATTTGAAAAAAAGGATCTTTGTCTATTATCATTGTCGTTATTTGTTAAAATATCTAGTGAGATATGTTTTGGATCCTACTTTAAATACATAAAATATTTGATCTATATCAAAACTACATTTTCTTTGATTAGTCATAGAGGGCTTGTTGTAAGAAAGGACTATTGTATAAGCCTTTTCTATCTTGTTGTGCTTTAATTCATTTAGACGCCATTTGATCATATAATTATGATAACCGTTCCCTCTAAAATACGGATGTGTATAAGCATCAAATAATAATGCGGCCTTGTCATTTTTAAACAATATGGTATCTTCATTATATGCAATAATTCCGAATGAAATCCATGCACTACAGGCTAAAGCCCCATTAACAAACAGCCCATATCCTTTCGTATTTTTTGTCTTGAATCTTTTTTGTAACGTATCTTTTTTTTCTTCTGTAAGATAAGTGAGCCATAGCTCGTTATTATAATCTTTCATTTTTAGTTCACGAACCTCTATGCTTTTCTCTGGGAGTGAATAGTCAATCGTTTCAACCGTTCGGGACATCAAGTAACATTTTTCCCATTTCATCTTTAAAATGGCATATATGATGCTTTTAAATACCCGCTGCATCATACCACCAAATCCATATAATCGTATTTTCTCTTTTATAGAAGATGTTATATTCATAAGCGCATGCTATTTTAAGTATGTCAAAAGATATTCTTTTATATGCACGTATTCTTTTGAATTGATGATGGGTAATATGAGTATTAATAGTGATGTTAATTTTAGATGAGTAACATAATCAGCAGAATAGGCAAAATGGGTAAATAGAAATGAGAATAAAATCATATATTTTAAAGTAATAAAAAAAGGATCTTGTTCTATTTTATCATGATATAGAATGACTTTTATAAACCATAATGACATAAGTACAGCAAATATTATCCCTCCGGAAAAAACATCACGTGTAAATCCTACGATACCATATATTACATTCCTCTCTCTGGCAATATTCTGATTTTTATATGAGTTAAATCCGGATCCGACCAAAAAATATTGACTGTCATTCAATGCAGATTTTAATATATTTTCTGTTGTTCCGGACCGCCCGGTAGACCGTCCTTTGTGTTCACTGTTTTCGTAAAATATAGCATATTCTATCATGCTAGATATAATTTCCATTCTATTACCACTTTTTTTTACCTGATTATCTAATTGAAATTGTGTTGAAGTAGCCCCTAATATATATATTGGGAATAAGATAATTATTAAAATGGATATATATATTAGTTTCTTTCTAAACTCAACCAAACGATATTTGTGAATACAAATTCGTGTAAGAAAAACAGATAGTATAATTGTGATGGGCGCAATAAAATATATAGTACGTTTTCCACTTGAATATCCCATTAGCATAGCAGAAGCTATACACAGTAGAATGAAATAAATATATTTTCGTGGTAGTTGCTTGTTTGAATACAATAGAATCACCATACATATTGACAGAACAAGTACCAGAAATGTAGTGGCTGTTGATCCACCTAAACTGGACATATAACCGACATATCCCTCTATTTGTTTTCCTATGACAAATATCTGAATTATAGAAGCAATTCCTTGCAATAAAACAAGTCCCATTAGAAATTTCAATAAGCGGAGATACTGATGAATTTCAAAATGAGTACTTCTGTAAATATCATACAAGAAGAAAAAATACAAGACAAACCTGATACTCTTAAAATAAGCAATTGATGAAGCGGTACTTATTGAACATATCAGTCCCACCGATAATACAAATAGTAAGTTGTAACAAAGAGGGTTTAAGATACTTTTATAAGACAATAGTGTTATTCCTATAATGAGTATTTCTAAAATAGGTTGAGCAGGAATTGGGGTATATCGTTCCCAAAATCCTTGCGTAAAAACAAGAAAGAGTATTGCATACAAAAAATAAAGCTTTACTCGATTTACTGGCATAGTTTATTGCAAAATTTATAAAGATGGTGTACTTGTGCTTTCCATGTAAATTTTTCTTTTACATAATCGATACACACTTGATTTTTGATGAAAGCATTTGTATTGTCGCGTTGCTCTATGATATGGATAATAGCATTAGCAATCTCCTCAACAACGTGCTCATTATTCATATCATAATAGTATACCATATCGCTGTTTTTATCCAGAATATCTGTAAAACATTCCATGTCAGGTGCAAGCACCGGTTTCCCCATTGCCAAATACTCCATAAGTTTTATAGGACTTGACACCCTCCATGCCATAAAATTGGGAAAGGGAAGAACTGGTAAATCACAACGTGCCACCATTGCTGGCATATCAGATAAAGGTTTGGCATCGTATAACTTACACCAATGTCCGATTCCTTTTTTCGAAATATAGGTTTTCAAATCTTTGTCCACTATTTTCCCTATTTGGACCAACTCAATTGAATAGCCCTTTTGAGCTATGATTTCGCACGCTTTGATCAAATTCATATTCCCTCGGGAGTGAGATATGCCGCCATGATAAAAGATTCTGAAAGCTTTGGTATCTCTTGTATAATCATGTCTATCAGCATCAAATAAATCTATATTGACACCCGAACTCCAATTAACTGTAGGAATCTCACCATTATTACCCGATAAAGACACTTTTTCAAGGAATGGAGTTATAAAACTTAATCCGTCAAAGGATTTACATGCGTGTTTTATCTGACGTTGATATTGAACCATATCCTTTTCAAAAGTTTCAGGTACAGTGGGTAGTGTCCGTACATCCAATACAAACTTATTATTTTTCCCTAATAACTTATTTAGAAAAATTGCTGGTTTCAGGTATTTTACCAAGTCCTGATTACACATCAAGACATTTGAGTCTGAACCCACAACAAGTTGAAGGGTCTTGAATATTATCAATAGACGAAATTCGAGAAATTTGAGGAATTTATTTTTTATTCGGCCTAAGTAAACAATATTCTTGTCAAAGCTATAATACTCTTTTTTTATGAAAAAAGAACAATAGTAATATAATTCGCCATCAAAATCTAATACATTTTTTATACATTCTGTTCTTGAAGAATAATTAGTAACTCTGTCAAGTTGCTTTGCTTCAAACCAATGGATTGCATTCATAACACTTCAATTATTTTTTTCATGTTTTTGTTTAAATCATGATTTTCCAACGCATATTGGTAAGATTTTTTACCCAATTCCGATATTATTTCAGGGTGTTCAATCAACTTATGAATGGTTGCTACCAAATCTGTCATGTTAGGAGTTAGGAAACCAATTCCTTGACTAGTGAGAATATCGCTGGGATTAGAATTCATACTGACAACGACAACTTTACGCATCCATGCTTGAACAAATGTATTTGAGAAGCCCTCATATTCACTTGTGTTCACTAAAATATGTGCTTCATTCATCAAATCAAAAACCTGTTCTTGATCAAGACTTCCCAGATAATTTAAATAATCTATATAATTTATATCCTGTAAAAGATTATTGTATTTAGAAGTGGATCTTCCACACATATACATTTCGATTCTATCCGAATGAGCTTTTAAATCCTTTGCTAATTGAACAAACAATTCCGGATGTTTCAACTCTTTAAAATTTGCAACCCAGATAATCTTTATCTTATTGTATTTTTTTTGCAAACATGATTCATCTACAGATGGTGTCATTTGGTTTACTAAAATTGATTCTTTCCCATAACGCTTACTTAACATTTGTTGTTGAAAAACGTTCTGAGCGATAATCACATCTGCACCTACCAAACCTTTATTTATGTAATAGGTTTCGATTTGACTGAATAATGGATATAATGGCTTTCCCAATAATTTTCGTGTTACCGAGCTATCAGATGCTAAAGCGTGAGCATGCTTAACTTTATGGGTTTTCGCATACGAGGTAGCTATACCTATCCATGAGGAACCGATTCTCGTATATATCGTATCCGGTTTGATCGCATTTAATTCTCTTAGTATCTGTTTTTCATATAGGAACCACCCTTTTCCACAGAATTTATAATTCTTCATCTTGCATAAGGGATGCAGCACGATGTTCTCCTTATTTTTTATATCTGTTCCCTTATCTTCAAAGATATAATGAATCTCCCAGTTCTGCTGTTTGCAAGCATTAATCAAATAGAGTATCTGTATTTCTGCCCCTCCGCTTGATTGCTCATAATGAGCAGGATATAATATAGTTATTTTTTTCATTCTATCCCGGCAGCCTTTAAGAATTCTTCAAAACCATCATAAATTTTCTTATGATGTTCAGCCCAATAATCAAAGCTATCACCTAATTGACGTTTATAAGGTAAATGGGGATACAAGTGCATATTCTCTTTATCTACGAACAATGGAAATTCTTCCCAAAATTCTTCCAATCTCGGTTTTCGATGAAATCTTTTCTCTATACTTTTTGCGTATGCCAATGCTTCATTAATACATTTTTCACTTCTTTTTTTATAGTAATCATCCACACTGCCAACGACACGAGCAGGAGCTCCTACTGCTACACTATTTGCAGGTATGTCACGAGTCACAACAGAGCCAAAACCGATAATACAGTTGTCACCGATTGTCACCCCTTTAAAAACGCTACAGTTTCTACCAAAATACACATTGTTGCCTATTGTTACTTTACCTGATTGTGGAATAAATTCATGATATTTATTAAGTAGTACATAATATCCTCCATCATGAGTGATGAGCGTAAAATTCCTATTTATCCGTACATTATTACCTATCTCAACTAAAGAAGGTCTTGTCACATCAATGGAAATTGTATCAATACGAGGGGTCATCCAAATGTTTTCTCCAATCTTAATACCTTGTTTTCTTAGATAATTTATATACCTTTCCTTAGACCTTTTTGAAAGGCGCAACTCCAAATTCCTTATTCGGGATTGTATAATTCTTTTTATATTCATCTTGCTTACGCTGTTTTTTTTAAATATGTTATACAAATTGTTTTCAGATTATTATATGTATGATCTTTTGTTAGTTCGCATAGCAAACATAAAACCACTAAGAATAACACAGCACTGAACATATCGCCCCAGTAACCCATTTTGAAAAATGATAAAATCACCTTGCTAACAAAAAATGCCGCTAATGGCTTCCATACAATCGAACACCATATTCGATATTGTTTCTTTGTAGAAAAACCTATTCTCTTTCCACAACACACAGTGTAGATATAGGCTGAAATGAAAGCAACTATAACTTGTCCCGCTATAATTATTTCCAAAGAATAAATCATGGTTATAACCAATGCTATTATGCTTAATGTCGTGTCGAACAAGGATAAATTTCGGTATAATGCCGAATTTCCTTGAATTTTAATGATATTCGCATTGACTACTTTTTGTGGATATGTCAGTGTTATTAGTATAAAAATCGAAAATAGGGGAGCTGCGGGCATCCATTTTTCCCCCAATAATATATAAAAGGCAAAATCAGATACAGCCATGAGTAAAAACCCCATTACCGACACAATAAAGGTAAACTTACTGAATACCGATAAGTATAAATCATATCTTTTATCCGTTTTTTTTTCGTTGGCGATTATCGGATAACTTGCAGTCATTATTATACTTCGAATAGCTTCGCTTGGAACTGTTTGCATTTTATGTGCCTGATTATAAAATCCCAACGAAGACGAGGAAAATGATTTACCAATAATGACGCTATAAATATTTTCTCCTATTCGATTTATAATATACGACAAAAGAAGATTGGAACTATAAGCAAACATTTCTTTGAATCGTTTTTTGTAAAAACAGAAATAGGGTTTCCATTTTCCAATGATAAGCAACAATATAATATTGAATACTGCAATAACAACAGGTTGCAATGCCAAAGCCCAATATCCAAATCCTATAATCGCTAACGTATAAACCACTACGAATGACAATAGCGAACAAATGATATTGATTTGCGACAATTGTTTGAATTTTAATTGCTTTACAAGTTGAACAAATCCAGTTAATGTAATGGCTTTTAATACAAATCCTATGGCAAGAACCCTAGCTATGTTTGTCAATTCATTGCGTCCGAAAAAAATAGCAATATATGGTGCGGCAATGTTCATTACTGCAAACATAAATAAAGCAACTGCAAGATTATACGATGCAATTGTTCCAAAATCTTTTTTATCGCAATCTGATTTGCGAATAAGTCCGTCATTGAATCCTGCATCACTAAGGCTCATGACGATTGTTGTGAATATGGCAAGCATAGCCACCAAACCATAGTCATCGGGAGACAATATCCTTGCAATAAGGATATTGCTGACAAAACTTATAATTTGCGTACCGAATTTATCAACCGCAGACCAAATGTAATGCTTTGTATTACCCATTCCTTTGCTTGACAACTTTTGCCGGTACACCCGCCATTACTGAATAAGGTGGAACATCTTTATTTACAACTGCACCTGCTGCAATAACAGAACCTTTCCCAATTGTAATACCATCAAGAATGGAAACATTTGTTGCTATCCACACATCATCTTCAATGATAATCCCTTTGGATGTGCTGCCTTGAGATTTAATTGTATCATCAAGATTCGAAAATACATGATTCATTCCTACTATTACAACATTCGGAGCTATGGACACATTTGAACCTATTGTTACTTGTGCCAATATGTTAGTATTTCGATTTACAGTCGTATTATTTCCGATTGATATAGAACACTCCATGGATCTAATTAATACATTTTCATGAATAAAAACATTGTTCCCGATATTTACATTTCCTCGTATATCAGAATTATCCATTATATGGCAAGCTTTCCCAATTGACAGTGTTTTAAACCCATAAATGTGAACGTTTTTTCCTTTGTAAATATATTTGCTTGAGCCAAAAACAAAAAGAGAATATAATTGGCTTCTCCAATTCCTACAAAGTTGATTTACTTTATTGAAAACTCTTAGTAAATTGTAATTCATTGTATTAATTTTTGCAAACTATATTATAATCAAATAAGAATTAAAGCCATCGGAAATTTCCCCTGGCATCTGAATCAGTCTTTGACAATATAAATCTATCTTAAATTAACGTGTTATTTTTATTATAATGCGATGGTTGACATCAGATAGTGCTTAGCTACCTATTTAATGAAAAAATTGCTTGAAAACAACCATCCAAAATGGTTTTTGGTCGTGCTTGCTAAACACCATAAACC
>PPYE01432473.1_pt1 | contig 66946 bp, 55 predicted proteins | sample 1559881 | NCBI WGS metagenome assembly PPYE01 (sample SAMN08240022, study PRJNA423297) | Human gut metagenome, whole genome shotgun sequencing project. | reverse complement strand
CTGCAATGTTCATCAAAAATGTGACTGCTGACACCAACGCAGTCACAAGAACCAGGTCTCTCATGAAAATAAACAAAACCACTGCCGCTGCCCCGGAAGGAACTGCAGCAGCCACAATGATCACCATGCGGAGCAGATTCTCCACATAGGCATTTGTCCTGCTTCCCAGCAAACGGACTGACAGCACAGTACCTGATACGAATATCATCACATATCCCAGAACCATTACCAGCCAGCTGATGATCTCTGCCGCAGACATTCTGGTAAAGACCCCGGCAAACACAAGGGCTGCTGCCACTACAATGGAAATCTTAAAAAGAGTGGGCAGGATCACAGATACCAGCTTTTTCAGCGGGCTGTCCGGAATAAGGTAGATCTGATAGTTTTTTAAGTCACGCATCAAGTCGGAATCATTCAGAAGATTAAACATCCAAAAAATCATCATATAGCAAAACATATGAAAAGTATGTTCCGGCATAACCAGCATACTTATAACAAAATAAAACACTATGAGAAACACATCCTGTTTTCTCAAAAAGTTTCCTGTCTTTTTCATGAGCAGCATATTTTTGGAAAAAACAGCTCCGGCGCCTTCTCTGAAAACAGCTCTCACCTGTTTGACTTTTTTCGTTTCCACAGGCTGGACGCCCCGCTCTCTCACACTTTTTACGTATGCCGTGACCTCCTCTGCGTCAGCTGCCGCCTGCTCTGCTATATCCTGGTCAAACCGCAGAAAAGCCACTGCCGCCGCTGCATTAAATACTAGAAGGAGCAAAACGCCCAGAACTGCCCCGGCGCCGTTTCCCTCTATGAAGGAATTCATCGCCCATTTTGCCCATCCAAAGAAAGGAAGATAGTAGAAGTTCTCTCCCAGCGCAAAATTCAGAAATCCTTCCCGCAGCTGAAAGTCGGTATCCATACAGGATATCAGAAAAAGAACAGCTGCCGCCGCCAGAAATGACGCAGGTATAAGGTAAGACAAGATCCTATATTTTCTGTTCACCAGCCCCCACATATAAATATAGTCATTCAGAAGCAGAAAAAAACTCATCAGCAGCCAGTACACCAGAATCGAAAAAAAGAGAAACCGCAGCGGAAAATACGAATTTATGGAAAGCATGGCAGACATAAAAGTTCCCAAAAGCCCTAAAAGCAGTCCCTGAAGAACAGTCTGCATAAGTATATAGCCGTTAACCTGCCCTCTGCTGTAAGGTCCTGAGTACAGATAAAAAGCGTCTGTCTCATAAACAAGAGCTTTTCTCTTTGTCACCATAGTGCTCACAGTCAGAAGCGCAAGCATGCCGATTCCTGCCAGCAGTGCCGCATTGGTTCCCACCGCCATAGTTTCTGCCACATACTCTGACTTTGCCATAGCCACACACATGACCACCATACCGCCATAGAACAAAACAATAAAAATCATAAACAGTCCGGAAGTAATAGTGCGGAATTGATTGCGTATCATTCCCAGATTTTTTCTCACAAACAGATAAGCTAACGCTCTCATATTTTCTCCTCCTTCTTCTCACCCTTCGTGGTCTCGAAAAAGATTTCTTTCAGGCTCTCGTCTCCTTCCTCCCCTCTTCTCACCTGCCGCACAATCTTTCCCTGGTCCATGATATAAGCGCAGTCCCAGATTTCATTTACAATATCAATAATATGAGTGCTGATCAGAATGGAAATCCCCTCTTTTTTCATTTCCACAAACAGCTTCAGCACCGTCTCTATACTGGCCGGGTCCAGCCCCACCATAGGTTCATCTACCAGCAGAGCCTGGGGACGGATCAGCAGAGCGAGCATCATACTCAGCTTCTGCCTCATTCCTTTGCTCAGCTCCTTCGCCAGCTTGTTCCTGTGTGCTGTCAGCTCAAAGAGCTCCATATATTTTTCCTTTCTTTCCTTATAGTCTTTCAGCCGATACGCCCTCCCGATAAACTCTGCAGTCTCATCCACAGTAAGAAGGTCATAAAGCATGGGAACCTCCGGGATGTAGCCGAACCTCTGTTTTGCCTCTATGGATTTGTTTGGATATCCGCAGATTGTGATCTCCCCCTGATATTTCAAGAGATTGGCAATGCTTTTTATCGTAGTGGATTTTCCCGCTCCATTTGGTCCCAAAAGTACCGTAATTTCTCCCGGCATGGCGCAAAAAGAAATATTGTCTGCTGCCGGTTTTTCAACCAGATTATATCTCTTTGTCAGATTTCTTACCTCAATCATAGCTTTCTCCTTCTGTATAGATCTTTTATACAGTATAACAGGAAAGCGCATATGGGTAAAGATTTTTTCTTGTTCCCAAACCATGACTATGCTATACTGTTTTTAAAGGTTTTTGGGAAGATTTTTCCGAAAAGCAAAGGTTTATCAAAAAATATATGGAGGTTCTTTATGCCAAAGAGAAATGATATTCACAAAATTCTGATCATCGGTTCCGGTCCTATCATTATTGGTCAGGCATGTGAGTTTGACTACTCAGGAACACAGGCGTGCAAAGCCTTAAAAAGCCTTGGATATGAGATTGTTCTGGTAAACTCAAACCCTGCGACCATTATGACAGACCCCTCGACCGCAGATATTACCTACATTGAACCCCTCAATGTAGACCGTCTTACACAGATCATCGAAAAGGAGAGACCTGATGCATTGCTTCCAAACCTTGGCGGACAGTCCGGTCTCAATCTCTGCGAAGAACTATATCACGCAGGTATTCTGGAGAAATACGGCGTAGAAGTTATCGGCGTACAGGTAGACGCTATCAGCCGGGGCGAAGACCGTATTGAATTTAAACAGGCTATGGATAAGCTGGGGATCGAAATGGCGCGGAGTGCCCCTGCCTATTCTGTGGATGAAGCAGTGAAAATCGCATCTGAACTGGGGTATCCCTGTGTGCTGCGCCCTGCCTATACTATGGGCGGCACCGGCGGCGGGATTGTCTACAATGAAGAAGAGCTGAAAAAAGTTGCCGCAAGAGGTCTTGCCGCATCCCTGGTCCACCAGGTTCTGGTAGAAGAGTCTGTCATTGGCTGGGAAGAATTGGAAGTGGAAGTGGTAAGAGATGCAAAAGGAAAGAAAATTTCCATCTGTTTTATCGAAAATATCGATCCCATGGGTGTTCACACGGGAGATTCTTTCTGCTCCGCTCCCATGCTGACCATCTCTCAGGAAGTGCAGGACCGTCTGGAACAGCAGGCACACGCCATTGTAGAGTCCATCGGCGTCATCGGAGGAACGAATGTACAGTTTGCTCATGATCCAAAGACAGACAGAATCATTATCATCGAGATCAATCCCAGAACCTCCCGTTCCTCAGCCCTGGCAAGCAAGGCTACCGGATTCCCCATTGCTTATGTGTCCGCCCTTTTGGCTGCCGGACTTACTCTGGATGAAATCCCCTACTGGAAAGAAGGCACTCTGGACCATTACAGACCCTCCGGTGATTACGTAGTGGTAAAATTTGCCCGCTGGGCATTTGAAAAGTTCAAAGGCTCACAGGACAAGCTGGGCACACAGATGAAAGCTGTTGGCGAAGTTATGTCCATCGGCAAAAATTATAAAGAAGCTCTGCAGAAAGCGATCCGTTCTCTGGAAAAAGGACGCTACGGTCTTGGCTTTGCCTCCAATTTCCATGAGCTTTCTCTGGATGAGTTGTATGTAAAGCTGGCAGAGCCTACCAGCGAAAGACAATTTCTCCTTTACGAGGCTATCCGAAAAGGTGCTCCTCTTTCCAAGCTCCATAAAATGACCCATATTAAGCTTTGGTTCCTGGAGCAAATGAAGGAACTGGTAGATCTGGAAGAACAGATTCTTGCCTACAAAGGAAAAGAACTTCCTGATGATCTTCTGCTTCAGGCAAAAAGAGACGGTTTCTCTGATAAATATCTTTCACAGCTTCTGGAAACTGACGAGTGGGAACTGTTTAAGCGCAGAGAAGCCCTGGGCATGAAAGAATGCTGGGACGCAGTGCCTGTAAGCGGGGTAAAGGAACCTGCAGCTTATTATTATTCTACCTACAATAGTGAAGACAGAGCTCCTGTTTCAGAGGGAAGAAAAGTCATGGTATTAGGCGGCGGTCCTAACCGTATCGGTCAGGGAATTGAGTTTGATTACTGCTGCGTACATGCTGCCTTCACTTTAAGAGAGCTTGGTTTTGAGACCATTATGGTAAACTGTAATCCTGAGACTGTTTCTACCGATTACGATACTTCTGATAAGCTGTATTTTGAACCTCTGACAGTAGAAGACGTTATGTCCATCTACAAGAAAGAAAAGCCTCTGGGCATCATTGTCCAGTTCGGCGGACAGACACCTCTTAATATTGCAGCAGAACTGGAAAGAAGAGGCGCTCATATCCTGGGAACCTCTCCCGCTGTCATCGATATGGCAGAAGACCGTGACCAGTTTAATGCTATGATGCATAAATTGGATATCCCCATGCCGGAATCCGGTATGGCAGTAAATGTGGAAGAAGCTCTGGAGATTGCCCACAGGATCGGTTATCCTATGATGGTCCGCCCGTCCTACGTACTGGGCGGAAGAGGCATGGAAGTGGTATATGATGACGCTATGCTGAAAGATTATATGGCAGCTGCCATCAATGTGACGCCGGAGCGCCCCATCCTCATGGATAAATTTCTTCAGAACGCTATGGAATGTGAGACCGATGCTATCTCTGACGGTTCTCATGCCTTTGTTCCTACTGTCATGCAGCACATTGAACAGGCGGGCATTCACTCCGGAGACTCTGCCTGCGTCATCCCTTCTGTGGAAATTTCCGAGGAGCACAAAGAGCAGATCCGGAAATATACCACAGCTATTGCCTGTGAGATGGGCGTTGTAGGCCTGATGAATATGCAGTATGCTATCTGCGAAGGAAAAGTCTACGTACTGGAGGCAAATCCAAGAGCCTCCCGTACTGTTCCCCTGGTTTCCAAGGTCTGCAACATCAATATGGCAAACATTGCCACCAAACTGATGACTTACGAACTCACCGGTGAACGGCCTGATGTAACTGCATTCACAGAAAAGGCTCATCCTTACTACGGTGTAAAGGAAGCAGTCTTCCCCTTCAATATGTTCCCGGAAGTAGATCCTCTGCTTGGTCCGGAAATGCGCTCTACAGGAGAAGTCCTGGGATTGGGTGAATCTTTCGGAATGGCTTATTACAAAGCAGAAGAAGCGGCAAATTCCAAGCTGCCTCTGGGCGGTACGGCACTGGTAAGCGTAAATAAAAATGATCGTCCCGGTGCCCTGGAAGCGGCAAAACAGCTTCATGAACTGGGCTTTAAGATTGTTTCCACCGAAGGCTGCTCCGCATACTTCAACGAGAACGGAGTTCCCTGTGAAACACTGAAAAAGCTTCAGGAAGGCCGTCCCAACATTTACGATGCCATGGTCAACGGACAGATTGATCTTATCGTGAATACACCGGCAGGAAAACAGAGCAAGTACGATGACTCTTATTTAAGAAAGACAGCCATCAACAAGAAGATTCCTTATATTACTACCACTTCAGCTGCTTTAGCAAGTGCCAAGGGGATCCGGGCTGTCCTGACAAAAGAGCCTGCTCCGCTGAAATCCCTGCAGGAATACCACAGGACTCTGAATGACTAACCTTGTCGTGAACAACAGACGGCACTCTTTGTGGGCCGCTTATTGTCATAAATAAAAATTGCTGCTGCACAGATTCTGTGCAGCAGCCTTCTTTAAGGAGTATTACATCTATGTCAGCAAAACATTCTAAAAACTTTCTTTTATTATTTATTACCGCAGGCATCTGGGGAGTTGCCTTTGTGGCACAGAGCGTTGCCATGGATTATGTGGGGCCTTATACCTTTAATATGGTACGCAGCTTTTTAGGCGGTGCAGTCCTGATTCCCTGCATCTTTTTCCTTTCCCGCCTGAACAACCGGCAGACAGACACCACTTCCTCCCCGGTCCCCAAAGATCTGCCTAAAGATTTGATCATCGGCGGCGGGATGTGCGGTTTTCTTTTGTTTGTCTCCACTTCGCTCCAACAGGTGGGAATCATGTATACAACCGTGGGAAAAGCCGGTTTTATTACAGCTCTTTATATTATCCTGGTACCTATCCTGGGCATTTTTCTGGGAAGGATGCCGGAGAAAAAAATCTGGCTCTGCATCGTCATTGCACTGGCGGGACTTTACCTTCTCTGTATGAAAGACAGCTTTTCTCTCAGTAAAGGCGATTTTCTGATTCTGATCTGTTCTGTCTGCTTTTCCATACATATCATGGTAATCGACCATTTTACAGAAAAAGTCAGCGGAACAAAACTGTCCTGTATCCAGTTTTTTGTATGCAGCCTTTTTTCCGCCATTCCAATGCTCCTTTTTGAAGAGCCGCATTGGAAAGATATTTTCGCTGCCTGGCTTCCTATTATTTTTGCAGGTGTCTTCTCCTGCGGTGTTGCCTATACTTTCCAGATCATTGGCCAGAAAGGAACAGATCCTACTATTGCCTCTCTGATCTTAAGTCTGGAATCTGTTGTCTCTGTCCTTGCCGGATGGCTTCTTCTTGGGCAGAGCCTTTCTGCCAGAGAGATTGCTGGCTGTGTACTCATGTTCGGCGCCACCATCCTTGCACAGCTTCGCCTGCCGGATAAGTCCGGATGGTTTTCGTTTTAGCCTGCCGGCAGGCAGAAGGTCCTGAGGCAGATTTTCAATGCTCTCATCCCAGCAGGACCGGACGCACCGGGGAACCGTCCAGCCCTTCCATCTTTAAGGGCTGTGCGGCAAGAAAATATTCCCCCGGTGTCACTTCTTTCAGCACCAGACCTTCCAAAATCACTACTTCTGCTTCTAAAAGGATCCGGTGAACCGAAATCTGAGTTTCTCCCTCTCCCACTGTCTGTCCTTCCACACCCACCAGATCCAGTTTCCTTTCTGCCATCACCTGCGCTGCTTCCTGTGTGAGAAGAATTTCTCCTTTTATCAGAAGTTTTCTTACATCCCCTTCCAGAAGCCCTCTGACCTCTTCAGCAGAAATTTCCCCTGAGAGCTCTGCCACCCTGCACATTCCCAGCGTTTTTTCCAAAGGGATCTTATCAGCGCCGTATTTCTCACTGAAGAAATGCCTGGGCGCATCCAGATGTGTTCCATTGTGGCTTCCGAGGGTAAGCAGTGTCAGATTACAGGCATCACCGTTTTCAACAGAAAAGAACTTTCTCTTTTCCGGTACGGGATCTCCCGGATAAGAAGGGGCGGAAAATAATTCTTTTCCAATATCATAGATTTGAAAATTTTTCATATCTGTCCTCCCTGCAATTCCAGAATGCATCCCAGTTCCTCAGGAGTGTCTGCGATTCTGTCTGCTCCTGCCTCTTCCAGTTCTCCTCTGCTTCCATATCCATATGTCACACCGATACAGTCCAGACCTGCTGTTTTTGCTCCATTTACATCCTGGTCCCGGTCTCCGATCATCACGGCAGATCTTCTTTCTTCTTTCATGCCCAGCCTTTCCAGTGCAATTTCTATCACATCCGCTTTTGTCATTTTCAGCTGGTTTTTATCACTTCCTACAATTACTTGAAAGTATCCATCCAGATGAAAATGTTCCAAAATTTTCTTTACAAGCTCATCCGGTTTCGAAGAAGCTACTGCCAGAATATACCTCTTCTCTGAAGCTTTCTGAAGCAGTTCCTGTATTCCATCATAGGGCATATTCTCAAAAAGTCCCGTCACATTATAGCGCTCTCTGTAATAAATGACAGCCTGCTTTGCCTGCTCTTCTGTCATGCTGCAGTACTTCATATAGGACTGGAGAAGAGGAGGACCTATAAAAACTTCCAGTGCTTTCAAATCCTGAGCTTTATCTCCCATTCCCATTTTTTCCAGAGCATACTGTACAGATTTTGTAATTCCTTCCCCGGAAGCCGTCAAAGTCCCGTCCAGGTCAAACAGCAGTGCTTTATACTTCATATTTTTCTCCTCCTGTAAAGTCTTTTTTTCATTATATCTGTCCCTTACTTTGTACACAAGAAAAATTTCTGTGATATCATTCAACAAAAAGTCAATATTTTAAAGTTTTTTTCTTCTTTTTCGCAAGACACACAGGAAAATTTTATTTATAATAGTCTCAGGATTTACAGCTATTTTCTGTAAAGCAGCGGATATCCGATCCTATCTGCTATCCCGTTTAAAACATCAGATCGAGAGGATTTTTTATGAGAACTGTATACGAAAAAAATTCTACTTTTTATAAGGACATGCTGCGCCTGGCCTTTCCTATTGTCATACAGAATCTGGTGACTACCGCGGTCAGCTCCGCAGATGTAATAATGCTCGGCTTTGTCAGTCAGGAGGCTCTGGCGGCAGGTTCTCTTGCCAGCCAGGTCATGTTTATCCTGAATCTGGTCTATTCCGGGATTTCCTCCGGCGTTATCATGCTGGCAGCACAATACTGGGGAAAAAAGGATACCCTGACCATTGAACAGATCATGGGGATCGCCATGAGACTGTCTATCGTGGTTTCTTTTATATTCTTTCTTCTCGCCTGCTTTTGTCCATCCCTGCTCATGCACATTTTTACCAATGACAAGGTTTTGATCGAAACAGGAATCCCTTACCTGAGAATCGTAAGTTTCTCCTATCTGTTCATGAGCTTTTCTCAGGTCTACCTGTGCACTATGCGGGCAATTGAACGTGTGATCTTTGCCACCGCAGCAAATGGCTCCGCATTGATTTTGAATATTATTTTAAACGCCGTGTTTATTTTCGGTCTGCTGGGTGCACCCAAACTGGGAATCGCCGGGGTTGCCCTCGCCACCACTATTGCCAGAGGAATTGAATTCCTGATCTGCATTATCGACACTTTGCATTTCAAAACACTGCGTTTTCGTCCTGCGACACTTTTCCAGCACCACAAACTTCTTTTTTCAGATTTTATGCGATATTCCCTCCCTGCCTTCGGAAATGAAGTATCCTGGGGTGTGGCTTTCTCCATGTACTCTGTCATCATGGGACATCTGGGAAGTGACATGGTGGCAGCAAATGCTGTTGTGGTAGTTGCAAGAAACCTTGGAACCGTGGTATGCTTCGGCATTGCCAACGCCGGCGCTATCCTCCTTGGAAAATCCATTGGTGCCGGAAAGACAGAGCTGGTAAAGGCAGATGCTTCCCGTTTCTGTAAGGTCACATTTTTAAGCGGAATCGCAGGCGGCGTGATCATCTTCCTGCTCCGTCCTGTTTTTATGAACATGTCCGATCTGACTGCCACAGCCCAAGGGTATCTGAGCATCATGCTTTTTATCAATATGTATTATGTTTTGGGTCAGGCGATGAATACTTCTGTCATCTGCGGCATCTTCCGTTCCGGCGGAGATTCCCGATGGGGATTCATCTGTGACTTCATCGATATGTGGGTATACGCGGTTCCTCTGGGCTTCATTTCCGCTTTTCTGCTCAAGCTGCCTCCTATATGGGTGTACTTTCTCATCTGCACAGACGAGTTTGTAAAGATGCCTTTTATCTATAAACACTACAAAAGCTATAAATGGCTGAAAAACATTACCCGCGACTTTTAAAGCCGCGGGTTTTTCCTGCTCATATCACATCTTGCTCAGCAGCACAGTTCTCTGATGAGACTTTTCAGTTTTTCCTCTGTCATAGCCGGATACAGCTTTCCGTCTATCATCAGATTAGGAGATGTCCTGCACTGCTTTAGGCAGTTTCTTGTAACCAGCAGTATCCTCTTGTCAGCGGAAAGTCCGTTTTTGTCTGGTCTCAGCTCTTTCTTCACCGTCTCCAGAAGTCTCTTGCTGTTTTTGCTGCCGCACCTGTCTCCGGTGCAGATAAGAATTTCGTGGGCATATGGTGCTTCCTTTAAACTGGGATACAGTCGGATAATGCAGGAAATCACCCCTGGCTTGATTCCCATTTTCTGCGCCGCCATCTCCTGGACCTCCCTGGAGATGCATCCTTCTGTCTCCTGGATTTCTCTTAACATAGCTGTAAGATTCTCCTGTTCTGATGGATTTTTCTGTCCTGCATAATATTCTATGATTTCTGTTACTGCCTCTTGATTTTTCACAGGTTCCTCCTTTTTTCTCATATCTGGCTATAATTTATTTTTTGCTTATTTTAAACTTTCCATTAGTATTTATTTTATTTTTATACCAGCTCTATGTAGGCATCGCTGCACAGCTTTAAAAATTCTTCCCTGGTATATCCGCCCAGGGCTGCTTCCCGTGCCAAAAGGACCAGCTCTCTTTTGCTGTCCGGATTTTCCAGAAAGTCCGGCATTTCACCTCTTGCGCATACAACAGTACCACGCCTTCTGTCTGTATGGATATACCCCTGGCTGTCTAAAAGCTGGTATGCCTTGCTGACCGTCATGGAATTCACACTCAGGTCTGCCGCCAGACTGCGGACTGTAGGAAGCTGCTCCCCAAATGCCAGCTCTCCGCTCCCAATCCCCCTGACAATCTCATTGCGGAGCTGTATATAAACAGGAATACTGCTTTTCAGGTCAAGTTCCAGAAACATGTCAGTCTGCCTCCTTTCCCCTGCTAACTTTCTCATATATACCCAGAGTAACTTCCGGATCGTCGTCATTTATTATATACACTTCATCTTTTGCAAAAAGGATCAAATAAGGCTTATGTTTCCATGCAGCATATACTGTCACATCTCCGTATCTGTCATATCTGAATTTTCCTGCCCCGTAATGTCCTGTAGCCGAACCATTGGTCTTGCTCCCTTCTCCCAAGTCATAGGAAAGCTCTGCTCTCATAATCTCCTCCACAGGTATCTCTGCCTTATAAAGGGGACTCTCCACTTTCAGAGTATCTGCCTGGATTTCCATATCCGCAAGTTTGCCTTGTCTGTCCAGCCAGGCAGGATAAGCAAACTGCCAGGCTACAAACAGCGAGATAACAGCCAAAAAGAGAATGGTTCCTGCTGCCATCCACTTCCCGGAAGCCTGTGCCATATTCACCGTCTGATTCAGACCGCCGCTGTTATTCTCTTTCAGTACCTGAGGATCGTAAGGATTATAATACCGAAGTCCCCAGATACCAAAAGACCAGTAGTCATCTTCATCATAAGCATAGACCTTCTCCTGCGCCAACAGCTGGTCCTTAGCACTTTGATACTCCTTTAACTGTATAACTACGCACAACAGGCTGACTATTACAAAAAATATCTCTAAAAAAAGAGAGATCAGCTGATCCTTTTCCAAAAAAAGCGCTGTGGCAAAATAGATTGCTCCATCTGTTATGGAAAGTTCCAGCCAGCACAGACTTGCAGTATATTTTTTCCATCCGTTTAACTTCTGATTTGCTTGTGTATTCTCACACCAGGTCTTATTTGGCAGCCAGATAATAAAAAGAATCCCGGCAGCCATAAGAACAAAACCCAGCACTGCCAGCAGCAAAAATATAGTCCTGTTTTCCCTGCTCTGGAACGCATAAAGCACAGTCCCTGCGAAAAAGGCTGTAGGGATCAGATACCAATACAGAGAAATCATAGATCTGTTAATCTTTCTCCTGTCCAGCTTTAAATCAATTTTTCTTTTCTCCAGAGTTCCGGAAATTTTCCATCCTTTCTCTGCCTTCAGCTTCACCAGGTCATTTCTTGTTTTTTCAGCAATTTTTGAAGGGAAGACCAGCTCTGCAGCCGCCATCAGAAAAGTCCAGATAACAGGAAAAAGAACATCCACGGGAATAAGCACCCCAGCTCCAGACAGCAGAAAAATCAGGAAATACCTTTTCAGTTTTTTCCGATATAATTCCAGCAGTTCCTTTACATCAGGATCTTCCATCTGCTCTTTTGTAAGCCGAACCATAAGAGGATGCCCGTATGCAGTTCTTGCTTCCTGAATAAAGGTCCAGTAAAAACACCCCCACAAAAGTAAATAAAGTAAACAAAAAATAACGGACACTAAAATTTCCATTGCTTTACCCCCTTTATAGTTTTTGTATTATTTATTATAATACAAAAACTATAAAAATCAACAATGAAACTTTTGCTTTATTCTTTTCTATTTTTCTCTATCCTACACTTTGTTTCATCTTCTGCAAACGGATCTGCCGCTCCGCGGCAAGACGGACAGACTTTTCCATAGATGCAGAGATTATAAATATGATCTCCTTTGACCACTGCATTCATCATGATTCCTTCCAGTAGAAACCCATTTTTCTCCATTACTCTGCGTGAAGCAAGATTTGGTTCATATGCCAGACCTGTGATGCGCAGAAGATCCAGCTGTTCAAAAGCAATTTCACAGATCTGCCTTGTAGCCTCTGTCATAATTCCTCTGGACCACTCCTCTGTCAGCAGCATATAACCCAATTCTGCATCTTTTCTGTAAACGTCACTTTTTCTCTCTACAGTTATGTTTCCTACAATCCGTCCGTCAGCCATGATGGCACGGAATATCCCGTCTTTTCCGTCCTGCTCTGCTACCTGTCCCAGCCACCATCTGGCATCCTCTTCCGTATAAGGATATGGCATCCTGTCCGCCAAATACTTTCTGTCCACAGCATTGCAAATCTTCTTTAAACTTTCTGTGTCATCGTGACTCCATTTCTCCAATTCTATCTTCATCTTCTTTCCCCCCTTTCTGTGTACCGCTTTCTCCGGCGGTCTGGATAAAATTAAACAAAGTATAACAAATTTCCTTTCCTAACACAAGAAAAATCTGATTCTTAACATAAGCCCATTTCAGCAAATGATTCATTCCGGAAAATGAGGAGAAAAATTGTGGTATGGTTACTTTATCAAAAACTGGTTATTTTAAAAAAGCCAAATTCGTTTTATAATAAGGAAAATTATACTATGGAGGTATTCCAATGTACGAAATGATGACCCCTGGACCTACCCAGGTACGGGAAAATGTAATGGCGGCAAGAAGCAGGGAATTTCAAAATCCTGATCTGGATGTCCATTTTGTAGAATATTATAAAGAAACATGTGAACTTTTAAGCAGTCTTCTTCATACAAAAAACGAATCCCTTATACTGAATGGCGAAGGTATTCTTGGACTGGAAGCAGCATGCGCTTCCCTGACTGAACCCGGCGACCGTGTCCTTGTGCTGGACAATGGAATTTACGGAGCCGGCTTTCAGGATTTTGTAAGAATCTACGGCGGAGTCCCTGTCCTTTATACCAAAGAATATGACCGTCCTCTTTCCTGCGAAGATCTGGAAAATTTTTTAAAAAAAGATCATAATTTTAAATATGCCACTTTAGTCCACTGTGACACCCCCAGCGGCATGTTAAACGATATTGCCAGCCTGTGCCCTCTTTTAAAATCCTGGGGTATCCTGACAGTAGTGGACTCTGTTTCTGCTATGTTCGGAGAAGAGGTCCGCGCAGATGACTGGAAAATCGATATTCTGTGCGGAGGCTCTCAGAAAGCCATTTCTGCACCTCCCGGACTTTCTCTGGTAACTTTAAGCCATGACGCCAAAGCCGCAATAGAAAACCGGAAAACTCCAATTGCTTCGTTCTATGCAAGTCTGCTGGCTTTCAAAGGATATTATGAAGCCAAATGGTTTCCTTACACTATGCCTGCCAGTGATATCTACGGTCTGCGTACTGCTCTGGAAAACATCAGGGAAGACCCCGATATTTTAAAACGACACCGCGCAGTTGCTCAAATGGTCAGAAAAGAACTGCGCAGCATGGGTCTTACCCTTTATCCCAAAGAAGGGTATTCCAACACCGTGACTGTTTTTGAAGTGCCGGAAGGTATTACAGCACAGGAGATTTTAAATAATATGCTGCAAAAGCATAACATTTTACTGGCAGGATCTTTCGGATGTTTCGCTGACAGGTTCATCCGCATCGGACATATGGGGGAAAATGCATACAAGGAAAAAGCTGCGCGTGTGCTGTCAGCTTTGCGTGATGTACTGAAGGACATAATAAAGCCATAGGACATCTTCTTTGGGTTCAGAAAAATATCCGGTCAGCGTTTTTCGTTTCGCCTGACCGGATATTTCCTCATGAATGAAGCGTCACATACGGCTTCCTTTTAAAAATTTCCTTTGCTTTTTCATTAACTTTTGCTTCCATACTGGAGTAATTTCTTATGGTATCAAATTTAATCTGTCTGCGGTTTCTTCTTTCTCTTCTCAAATTCAGCCACCTCTTTGTTTTTGATACAAAAATTATACTACAGTAGTATTATATCTATATGATGTTCCCTTGAAATATATGTAAAGTTTTCCTGAATATTGATCGAATTTTCTTATTTCAAAAACACATATTCTTGCTCTTTGGATCTGTATTCTGAAAATTCATAGCCTAAAAGGTGAAAGTTCCTGATCTGCCCGGAATCTTGAATTTGGTTTTCCGCCAGCCAGCGCACCATTTCTCCCCTTGCCATTTTTGCCTGAGTTCCCTTTACTTTTATCCTTCCCTGAACCAGTTCTCCGAATACACAGGTAAGGATCTTCACGGAACCTCCCCTGTATTTTTCTATCCCTTTGCTGTATTCTTTAGAAGCAAGGTTCAAGATCAGCTCATCCTCTTTAATTAATTCTTCATACAGTTTTCTCCCCCAGAACGCGTACAAATCTTTTCCTTCTCTGTTTTCCAGTTTTGCCTGCATTTCCAGGCGGTAAGGAATCACACCGTCTGTGGGGGCAAGGACTCCGTACAGCCCTGAAAGTATCCGCAGATGACGGTTCACATACCTCCACTGTTCTTCTGAAAATACCTGAGGCGCCATATACTGATACTGTATACCTTCATAGGAAAGCAGCGCCGGCGTTAAATTTTTTTCCAGATCCAGCTCCTCCAGACGCAGGATATTTTCCTTTGCTATCTTCTCACTGCACTGCCAAAGCTTTCTTAATTCTTCCAAGTTTTTCTTTCTTAACAGACCTCTTAAATATCCTGCTTCTTTTAAAAATTTGGGTATTTCAGGAACCATTGGCTCATCCTGGCGGATCTTCATTTTCTTTGCCGGTGATATGATAATCTTCATCTGTCTTCCTCTTTCTTCAATTTTCTCTATAAAGGAACTGTATTTATGGTCAAACTCTGTATCCTGAATATAGGAAACCGAATGCCGGATTTTATTCTATCATATCCCTTCAAAGATTTCATCTTCTTTTTCTTTCCTACATTTTCTTGCATGATACAAAGAATTCTGCTATTCTATTTTTAATGAAAAAAGGAGATATGAACTTATGATAAACGCCGTTATTTTCGATATGGACGGTGTCATGTTTGACACAGAAAATCTGATGAAACAAGGATGGGAAAAAGCCTGCCGGGAAATGGGGTTCACCCTCACAGAAGAACATTTAAAACAGATGCGGGGAAGTTCCAGGGAACGGAGTACCCGGCTCTTTGAAGAATGGTTCGGAAAAAATATCAGCTATGACAAGGGGCGTTCGATCCGCACACAATATGTAAATGATTATATCCTGAAAAACTCCGTGCCTGTGAAAGAAGGATTAAAAGAACTTCTTTTCTTTCTCAGAGAACACAGCATCCCCGCGGCAGTTGCCACCTCTACTCCGAGAGCCCAGGCAGAACATTACTGGAAGCTTGCCGGGATCACTGATTTTCTCACGGCTTCTGTCTGCGGAGATGAAGTAAAAAACTGCAAGCCGGATCCTGAAATCTTTCTGGCCGCTGCAGGAAAACTTGGTGTATCCTCCAAAGAATGTCTGGTACTGGAAGACAGTATCAACGGACTGAAAGCAGCCCGCAGCGCCGACGCCATTTCCTGTATGGTACCGGATCTCACCCCTTATACCGATGAGCTTGCAGATATCTGCACTCATGTCTGCACCAGTCTCCTGGAAGTGCCGAAACTGCTTCTGGAAAACAGAAAAAATATGGAGGGCAGTCTATGAAATCTTATGAAAAAAATATGACACAGGGACCTTCCGGACGGCAGATTTTTTTCTTTGCCCTTCCTCTTATGGCAGGCAACATTTTTCAGCAGGCTTATACTCTGGTAGACACAGCTGTCGTAGGACAGGTGGTAGGAGTCAATGCTCTGGCTGCTCTGGGCTCCGCGGACTGGTTTAACTGGATGAGCCTTGGAGTCTGTTCCGGGCTCACGCAGGGTTTTTCCATTCTTGCCGCCCAGCAATTCGGAGCCAAAAAATCCAGTGACCTAAAGCACACACTTTCTGTTTCCCTGGTACTTTCTCTGGTCTGCTCAGTTCTTATTACAGGACTTTTTCTCCTCCTTTCCCATCCCGTGCTTCGGCTTATGGGGACGCGGCCGGAAATCCTGGAGGACGCGCTTATTTATATACGGATCATGTTTTCCGGAATTCCTATCGTCATGCTTTACAACTGGCTGTCCAGTGTTCTGCGCGCCATAGGGGACGGAAAAACGCCGCTGATCGCCATGGGCATCGCTTCTGTCTGCAACATTGTCCTGGATATCCTCTTTGTCGCAGGTTTCGGCTGGGGAATTCCAGGGGCTGCCGCAGCCACACTCATTGCCCAGGGCATCTCCTGTGTTTACTGCATCCTTCATATTTCAAAAACACCTGTTTTGAAATTTTCAAGAAAGGATTTCACACCAGATCCTGCCCTGATTAAAAATCTGTTTGCGCTGGGCAGCCCTGTTGCTGTCCAGAATGTGATCATCAGTATCGGCGGTATGATTCTTCAGTCCATTGTAAACACTTTCGGCGTCGTTTTTGTCGCAGGCTTTACTGCAACTAATAAGTTATACGGACTTCTGGAGATTGCGGCGATTTCTTTTGGTTTTTCCGTCTCTACTTATACCGGGCAGAATCTGGGCGCGGGAAAATATGAGCGTATCCGAAAAGGTGTCCGGGAGGGTGCAGGTATGGCAGTTCTCACCTCTCTTGTGATCACTGTATGTATGCTGCTGTTCGGAAACTTTCTCGTAAGTCTTTTTGTGGATAAAAGCAGCCCTGATGCAGAACAGGTGATCCTTTACGCACGTCATTTTCTTAACGTGCTGTCATCGTTTCTTTTCGTTCTGTACTGCCTGCACATCTACCGCTCGGCACTCCAGGGAATGGGCAATACGGTCATTCCCCTTTTGTCTGGTTTTGCAGAACTTGTGATGCGAATTTCGGCAGCGCTGATACTGCCTCGCTTCATCGGAGAATATGGGATTTATTCCGCAGAAGTAGCCGCCTGGATCGGCTCTGTCCTGCTTCTTTTCTTTTTCTATCAAAAAAATCTGAAGTGCCTTTTAAAAAATCAGCGAAAAAAAGAACCGTCTGAAACGTCTGGCCTTCCTCTTTAAATACACTGCGAAAAAGACTGTGCAGAAAATTCTGCGCAGTCTTTTCTCAAACTCTTTCCTCGTGACAGCAGGTATTCTTTCCTGCAGTATCTATTGACTTTCTTTTCTGTTCTGTTTTGCCAATTCCATGATTTCCTTATACTTTCCTGTAATATAGCCATAGCCCTTCCGCTTATGAGGCAGCAGACAGTCACTGCAGTCTTTTACGCCTTTATCGGTATACTTAAAATTTCCCCCGCACCGGTCTCCCAGGGCATACAAAGGGCAGTAACAAAAAAGACAATTAAAATTTTCCGGGTCATTTGTCTTATGGCAGGGGAAATATTCACATTCCTTATGACAGAAAAAAGAATATTTTTTTCCCTCCCAGTATGGTTTTTCCTGGCTCATCGCTTCCCTCCTTTCTCCAGAATACATCTGGTCAGACTCTCCTGTTCATATACCGGAGAACTCTCAAACAATTCCTCAAGGAGATTCAGATTTTCGTCAGAATGTTCAATCTCCCGCGCACACCGATATGCAGTCTGAACCACATCTGCGAAAGAAATATCTCCTTTCTCACACCAGACAGCACAGAGGATCTCCTGAATCCAGGAAACCGCAAATACAGAAAGAACTGCCTTGCTGTAAATACAGTCATCATAGACAGCCCCGCAGAAATAAGTGTAGAGAAAAAACATCATGAGCTGCTCTCCGTATTGATTCCACTCTTCTCTTCTGCTGTCCAAAAAGGCAATAAACCGTTCCCTTATATCGTAATATTCCTGGTCTCCCCGGGCGTAAAGCTGTTTCCTGGTCTCTGCAAGAAGCTCGGTCCATTCTTTTCTTAATACTTCCAGTTTTTGAAAATCCTCCAGCATAAAACACATCTGTCTGTATCTTACACCCAGAGGTGCCTTTTCCTGTCCCGGCTCTCCCGCTCCGCAGCTGCAGGCTTGCTGGTCCTGATAAAATATTTCCAGACATTTCTCAAAATCCGTCTCAAAGAGTTCCCCGTTTTCCAAACTCTTCTGCATACAATCTGCCAGTTTCAGCACCAGCGCCATACGCTCTTCAATTGCAATTTCTCTATCCTGTACTGTTTTGAAAAGAAGACTTCTTACTTCCTCCAGCCTGCCAAACAGAAGAAAATCAAAATCCTCAAAATCCTCTGTCTCCTCCAGATCATCCTCTGTTTCTATAAGCTGCAGTTTCTCCCTGCTTCCCAGAATCGTCTCTGCTGCAACAGGGCAGGAAAGCGACAGAGAAAACTCCCGGATCCCCTCATATTCCTCCATATGCCTGGGATAATTTCTGCAGGTATCACACAGTGCTTCGGCTCCCAGTTCTTTATAAATATCGCAGAGATTTTCCTCATTTAAAAAGCTGCACCGCCCGCGGTACTGTTCGAAAGCCCCCTCTGCCCAGTCGATGGAATTTAAAAGCCGGATTCCGAATTTTCCCTTTATATTCCCATAGTGTTCCAGGGATTTTTCATCGATAAGAATCTGCCAGCCCGCGCAGCAGGTATCCGGACATTTCCCTGCAATGCAGGCAAATTCATCGTAATAATATGGTTTTCTGTAATACATCTTTTCTCTCCTGTTGCAGCCAGAATACCGCACATTGCTCTTCCCTGCTGGAATGGACTGATCAGCTCCTGAAAACTAGGCAAACAGCTTTCTCATATCATACCACTGTGCCATTCCATGCTGAGAATCTGCACGTCCGTAATTTACAAATCCATGCTTTTCATAAAAGGAAATCAGATGTTCCTTGCATGTAAGTATCACGCCCTTTTTACCCCTCAGGCAGGAAGCCTCTGTAAGAAAATCGAGAAGTTCCCCTGCGATTCCCCTGTGCCTGTACCGGGGCAGCACATTGAGTCCGAACACAGTTTGATATGCACCCTCCGGCTTATGAAGAGACACATCATGATACATTTCATCCGGCAGATACTGCTCATCTGTCGTCCCTCCGTTGATAAATCCTACAATCCTCCCGTCTGTCTCAGCCACAAAAAAATTTTCCGGAAATACCTGCATCCGTTTTTCAATTTCTTCTTTTGAAGCTGCCTCCGCGGGAGGAAAACATTCCGCCTCTATACCTGCCAGAACTTCTGCCTCATCTGCCTTTGCCTGTCTGATTGTCACTTTCATTTTGATTCTCCCTTTTCTAATATTCCAAGTTTTCCCAGTGCATCCTGTATCTCATCTAAAATCTCCTCACTTACTGCCCGCACCGTATGACAGTGATGTCCTGAGGTCAGATTTGTCAGAGGTTTGGAATCTCCTCTTTGAATGTCATCCAGAAAATGCTGTACCTCTCTTCTGGAACTGATATTTAATGCAGCTCTCAGTTCCCCGTAGATTTCATGACGGACAAAAACATCCACCACAGTTCCTCCTAGGTCCACTACTGTATTTAACTCTGCTTCCATCTCATCATCTGTATGGAAGACAGGAAAAACCCTCTCTGTCTTTTTTGTATCAGCCAGCACATATCCTCTGTGAGTGGATAGAATCTCCACATCCGCTGCCCGCAAAAGAGCGATATCCTGTACGATCACCTGTCTGCTCACCTGAAACTTTTGAGCAAGCTTCGTACCGGACACCGGTTTTTCACTGTCTCCTATATAGTTTACGATTGCTCTTCTCCGCTCTTCTCCGTTCATCTGTGCCTGTCCTTTCTGGAACCGAAATTTCCTTTTCTGTCCCTTTTCCCTATTGTATACCATATCTTCAAAAAAGAAAATACCGCATTTTATGCGGCATTTTTCTTTCAGGCCATGATTTGTCCGGCTGATTATGACTGCTGTTCTGTACACTTAACAGATTTCACGAAGATTCTTTAGTGAAAGGTCCAAAATCGGGGCAGAATGGGTCAGTGCTCCGCTTGAAATATAATCCACCCCAAGAGATATTATCTTTTCAATATTTTCTTTGGTTACATTGCCGGAACATTCGGTCTGTGCCCGTCCCCCGATAAGTTCTATTGCTTCTTTCATCATTTCCGGAGACATATTATCCAGCATAATGATTTCCGCTCCCGCTTCCAGGGCCTCTTTTACCATATCCAGATTCTCAGTTTCCACCTCAATTTTCCTTACAAAGGGAGCATATTCCCTGGCCATCTCCACTGCTTTCTTCACCCCGCCGGCAGCTGCGATATGATTGTCTTTTAATAAAATCCCGTCGGAAAGATTATATCTGTGATTGTAACCTCCGCCTGCCTTCACCGCATACTTTTCAAAAATCCTCATATTCGGTGTGGTCTTTCTGGTATCCAGAAGCCTGGTTCTGCTCCCCTTTAAAAGCTCTGCAGTCTGGTTCGTATAGGTGGCGATCCCGCTCATCCTCTGCAGAAAGTTCAGTGCTGTCCTCTCACCGGAAAGCAGCACCCGGATATCTCCCTTTACCACTCCCACAAGCTGGCCCTGATTTACTTTGTCCCCGTCTTTTACATAGAACTCCGCCTCTGTCCTGGGATCAAGAAGCTTAAACACTCTCTCAAATACCCACAATCCCGCGATAATTCCGTCCTGTTTGCAGAGAAGCTGGACTTCTCCCTGCTTTTCTTCTCTCATTACTGCATTTGTAGTAATATCCTCACTGGTAATGTCTTCTTCCAAAGCCTGCATGATCAGACGGTCTGCATTTAATTTCATGGTAATCTCATTCATTTTGCCATTCTCTCCCTTTCAATTTCTTCTAGAACTTCCTTTTTATAAATTTCTTCCAGATTCTTTTCTTGTATACGTATAACTGCCTCTGTTTTCTCAAAAGCTTTCTTAAAAACATCTTCTGTTTCATCATTCTCGTCCCAGGAACTGCTGATGCTTTCTGCAGCACGCTCGGCAAATACCAGGCTTTCCAGCAGAGAATTGCTGGCGAGACGGTTGGCTCCGTGAACACCGTTACAACTGGTCTCTCCCACTGCGTATAAATGATCCATAGTGGTTTTACTGTCAGAATCCACATGAATCCCACCCATAAAATAATGCTGTGCCGGAACCACCGGAATCCATTGTTTCGTCACATCATAGCCCTCCTTCAGGCAGTGCTCATAAATGTGGGGAAAATGGGTTAAAATCACTTTTTCTCCCAGGCAGGTCATATCCAGCCAGACATAGGGCATATTATCTTCTTTCATCTGTTTTCTGATTGCCGCTGTCATCAGATCCCTGGGGAGCACTTCGCTGGCGAACCGTTCCCCTTTTGCGTTATAAAGCTTTGCGCCTTCACCTCTGACAGATTCAGAGATCAGAAATCTTCTTCCCGGTTTCTTTGAATATAAAGTGGTTGGATGGATCTGGATGTAATCGACATGTTCTAATTCTACTCCATGCCGCATGGCAATGGCAAGAGCATCTCCTGTCAGATGGGGATAATTGGTAGAATGAGTATAAAGTCCTCCGATCCCGCCGCTGGCAAAAACCGTGTCTTTGGCGCAAATGCCCAGATGGGTTCCATCTTCCTTTCTTGCGGCAATTCCCAGACACCGATTCTCTTTTTCCATCATATCCAGCATGGTCACATGCTCCAGGATTGTCACGTTAGAAAGCCTTTTCACAGCCTGCAGCAGTTTGCTGGTGATCTCCTGTCCTGTGATATCTTCATGAAAAAGAATCCTGGGTTTTGAGTGACAGCCTTCCCTGGTATAATCCAACTCTCCGTCCTTTCTTGCGAAATCAACCCCCAGATCGATCAGCTCATTGATGATCTTTCTGGAAGACCGGATCATAATATCCACGGATTCTTTTCTGTTCTCATAATGCCCTGCCTTTAATGTATCCTCCATAAAACTGTCATAGTCATTCTCATCCCTTAATACACAGATTCCGCCCTGGGCAAGATAAGAATCACTGTGTTCTGCAGTATCCTTGGTGATCATCAGCACTTGCTTATCAGCAGGCATATGCAGAGCTGCGAAAAGACCGCTTGCACCGGTTCCTACAATCAAGATATCTGTTTTTTTTATCTCCATTTCAACTACTCCTTTACTTTGCCAGCTCCAGCATTTTATCCAGAGCTTTCTGTGCCAGACCTCTGGTTTCTTCATCAACTTCCACCTGATATTTTTCTTCTTTCAGGCTGTCTCTCACCTTTTCAAGGGTGACCAGCTTCATATCCCGGCAGCACTGCGGCATTACAGAATAAAATTTTTTCTGCGGATTGTTTTTTCTCAGCTCATAAAGCACTCCTTCCTCTGTCCCTATGAGGAATTCCTGTACTTCTGCCTTTTTTGCATAGCTGATGATTTCCGCTGTACTTCCCACAAAATCTGCCAGCGCCAGCACTTCCCCGGTACATTCCGGGTGAACCAAAAGCTGTGCTTTGGGATGTTCTTTTTTCGCCTTATTCACGGCATCGGCCGTCACAGCATGATGTACCGGACAGTATCCTTCATTTCTGATGATATGTTTTTCCGGAACCTGTTCTGCCACATAAGCAGCCAGATTTCCGTCCGGAATGAAAAAAATATTTTGATTTGGCAGCGCACTCACGATCTTCACCGCATTCGTTGAGGTAACACATACATCCGATACTGTTTTTAATTCTGCGGTAGAATTGATATAGCAGACCACTGCCAGATCTTCATACTGCTTCCGCATCTGTTTTACCTTTTCCACAGAAGCCATGTGCGCCATGGCACAGTCTGCTTTCTCATCCGGCAAAACTACTTTTTTTCCCGGATTTAAAATCTTTGCGCTCTCCCCCATAAAAGCCACGCCTGCAAAGACGATCATATCTGCATCTGTCTGTTTTGCCATTTTGCTCAGATAGTAGGAATCTCCCACGTAATCTGCTGCTTCCTGCACCTCTTGAGGCACATAGTAATGTGCAAGAAGCACTGCGTTTTTTTCTTTTTTCAGCCGTTCTATTTCTTCTCTTATGGACTCCATTTTCCTTTCCTCCCTGCTGCAAACATTAACTGAAATTATACAATAATATTTTACATATGACAAGACAGTTGAATCATAAATGTAAAGAAATTTTTCAGCACTTTTTCCGCTTGATTTTTTTATCTTCTTCTGAGATATATAGACAATTTTTAATCTTTTTGCATAACTTTCTATATTTTTTTGTATATTAGCATATTGAAGTAATTTTTTACTAAGAATACAATATATATAATAAATCATAATAATACGCAGCGAGACTGGAGGTAACGAATTTGGAAAATTTTATGATTTCATTTTTAAAGAAATTTACGGACTATCCTTTCACTGTAAAGTTGGAAGGAAAAGAATATCAGATTGGTGAGGGCAAGCCAGAATTTACTGTTCATTTTAAGAATCCTATCTCTAAGACAGCACTTCTTACCAGCACCTCTCTTGCACTGGGAGAAGCCTACATGAACGGTGACCTGGAAATTGAGGGCGACCTGTATTATGCCCTGGATCATTTTTTGGGACAGCTCGGAAAATTTTCCACCAATGAATCTGCACTGAAAAAACTGATGCATTCTTCTGTTTCCAAAAAAAACCAGCAAAAAGAAGTCACCTCCCACTATGATATTGGAAATGACTTCTATAAATTATGGCTGGATGAAACTATGAGTTATTCCTGCGGTTATTTCAAAAACCCGGATGACTCTCTGTATCAGGCGCAGGTGAATAAGGTGGATTACATCCTTCAGAAACTGAACTTAAAGGAGGGCATGACACTTCTGGATATCGGCTGCGGATGGGGCTACCTTCTTATCGAGGCAGCAAAAAAATACAAGATTAAGGGTGTGGGTATCACTTTAAGCCATGAACAGTGCAGTGAATTCAACCATAGGATCGAGCAGGAAGGGCTTCAGGATTATCTGAAAGCAGAGATCATGGACTATCGTGATCTTCCCAAAAGCGGATATAGCTTTGACCGGGTGGTCAGTGTAGGCATGGTGGAGCATGTAGGACGTCCCAACTACCAGCTTTTCATTAACTGCGTCAGTCAGGTATTAAAAGACGGCGGTGTGTTCCTGCTGCACTTCATCAGCGCATTAAAAGAACATGCCGGAGATCCATGGATCAAAAAATACATCTTTCCCGGCGGTACAGTACCCAGTTTAAGAGAAATGGTATCCTGCATGGCAGAGGACAATTTCCATATCATGGACGTGGAAAATCTTCGTCTTCATTACAATAAAACTCTCCTTTGCTGGGCAGATAACTTTCATAAGCAAATGGAAGAGGAAAAGAAGCTGTTTGATGAACGTTTTCTTCGCATGTGGGATCTTTATTTAAATGCCTGCGCTGCCACTTTCCACAACGGTATCATCGACATCCATCAGGTTTTGGCTACCAAAGGAATCAACAACGACTTTCCTATGGTCCGCTGGTATTGATACAGAAAAAGGAGCAGGCCTCATCCCGGTTCTGCTCCTTTTTCTGATAAAATCCCTGCTTTAATTCCAATCCTTTACCAGATCTATAATGTCCTGTTCATAATTTCCCAGAAGATCTTCATGTCTTCCCACAGTCTTTACATTGGTCTCCGCCCCCCATGTGCCATTGTCCTGGAACTCCCACACATGATAGGCAACGCCTCTGTATTCAAAATCTACACTTCCGCATCCATCCGCTTCTGTGTAGGTAAAAGGAAATTTCTTTTCTTTCAGCAGATTCTGCAGTTTCTCAAGTCTCATACTTTTCTCCCCTTTTGTCTTTTCTTAGTGACATTTACTCCATCCGCAATTTTTACAGATGTTGCAGCCTTCTTCAAAAACTATGGGTTCCCCGCATTCCGGACAGTACATCTTGTCTGTCTCCTGTTCTGCCACCACTGCTTTGGGCTTTATTACTTTTTTTGTCTTGACAGAATCTGTTTTTTCTCCCTCTGACTGCTGCTTCTGCTTTAATTCCTCCTGCATCTCCCGGTACATATCCATGAGGGCATTTCCTACTGCCATAGGGCAGCATGCGCCCTTACTGGTATCTTTTCTTGTCACGCGCCTTGCTGTATAGGAGGGGCAGGAACCACTGGAATTCAGCTGGTCCACAATGGTTTCGATATCAATGCCTCCTCTGGCACTGATAGAGATCATTCTGGAAAGTCCTACCATGAAGTTATTGCATCCTCCGGTAGATCCTTTGCTTAAATAAGTTTCCAGAAGTGCTCCTGTAGACGGATCAAACAGGGCAATGCAGTGCAGACTTCCGCATCCGGTCATCAGTTTTCTTTTTTTGCCGATCACATCATCTGTCACCAGAAGGATCTCACCTCTCTTAAGACCTTCCCCTGCAGTCACTTTTTTGTTTTCTTTTGTCTCTGTGTTCAGGATGCCCACTCTTTTGCATCCGTCACGGAAAATAGTAATTCCTTTTAATCCACTGTCATAAGCATAAAGATACAGATTCTCTGTCTCTTCCGCTGTAAAGCTGGACGGCACATTCACAGTAGAACTGATGGATGCATCTATGTGTTTCTGCCACACTGCCTGCATGTCGATCCGCTGATGATAGTCCAGAGTCATGGCCGTTACAAAATATTCCGGAAGTTCCTTATCGTCCTTTATCTGATGCTGTTTCATGTAATTCTCCACGATCTTTGTATAGACCTTGTAATATACATCCGTACCATGCAGAGATTCTGTCTTTCTCTCATAAAAGTTGGCATAAACCGGTTCAATGCCTCCGGAAATTCCCAGCATAGTGGAAAGTGTTCCTGTAGGCGCAATGGTAAGCAGCTGAGAGTTCCGCAGCCCATATTTTTTTACCATCTCCCTGGTCTTTTCTGTTGTATTTGCAAGGAAATAGGGTGTCTGTATAATTTCATCCACACAGCACTTTGGGAAAGCTCCCTGCTCTTTTGCCAACTGCGCAGAAGCAGCAATGGCGGTGTCTGCCATGGCAAATCCGATTTTATCACACATCTTCACTGCGTCTTCGTCTCCATAAGTCAGGCACAGCTTGATCAATGCGTCTGCCAGACCCATGATTCCAAGTCCGATCTGTCTCCACTGGGCAACGCTTTCTCTCTGCTCGGGAAGGGGATGAAGGGGCATGCCTTCCTCCAGGACTTCATTCAATGCCCGCACAGATGCCCTGACACAGTCCTTTAGTCCTTCAAAATCAAAACTTGCATTCCCTGTAAAAGGATCCAGGACAAACTCAGAAAGATTAATACTTCCCAGAAGACAGCTTCCTCCTGCAGGAAGAGGTTCCTCCGCACAGGGATTCACCCCCGCATAGGAAAAATCCTTTGTATTGCTCAAAAGGTTCCACTGGGTGATCCTGTCCCAGAAAAGAGCTCCCGGTTCTGCATAATCCCAGTTAGTATCTGTGATCTTTCGAAACAGTTCTCTGGCATTTACCTGCTTTTCGATCACTTCTCCTGTAGCCTCCCTGGTAAAGTGAAGGATATATTCCTGATTTTTCTTTACAGCTTCCATAAAGTCCCTATGGATCCGTATAGAAATATTCGCCTTAGTCACCTTCTCCAGATCTGTTTTCAAATCTATAAATTCCGGTACATCCGGATGAGAACAGTCTATAGAGATCATCAGCGCTCCCCGTCTTCCGTTCTGACCGATCAGACCTGTCACTAAAGAATATAATTCCATAAAAGAAACTGCGCCGCTGGTCTCCTTTGCCGCATTGTTGATCTTTGCTCCTCTGGGGCTGAGTTTTGAAATATCTACCCCGCAGCCTCCTCCATAGCTGTAAGTCCGTGCCAGTTTCTTCGCGCAGTCGAAAATGCTTTCTATCTCATCTTCCGGCGGCGCAATTACATAGCAATTAGAATACGTTACTTTTCTCCCCTGTCTGTTCAGACCCCTGTTGGATAAGATTCTTCCGCCGAACAGAAATTTTTTTTCTCTGATATATTTCTCAATTTCTTTGTTTCCGCCGCTGATTCTTCCAAGCCAGGCTTCAAAGTCCTCCCCGTCAGTCCCGTACTTCCTGGTCCAGATATCCAGCCCCAGCTGATTATCCTTTCCTAGCCATTCTTCTGCTGTCATCTCATCAACCTCCACAATATTTAGTCTGCATGTATAATGCTATCACAACATATTGACGCTTTCAAGCATAGAATAAATTTTCGGCACTTTGTACATATCTGAAGAATTTTCCCGGATTCACACTCATACTGTGCCGCCGGGACCTCTCCTTTCCTGTCTCTTCCATGTTTTTTCAGGAGCATCCGGACGTTGTGTACTGCTAATATTATGAATCGTATCCAGGATAAAATATACGCAGAACGCAGGTTCAAAGCATGTGCATATTATCCGGCGCCCTTTTCCTCTTATTCCATTAATTTTCTTTATACGGCTCGTTGAATACCAGAATATGCCTTTTGACATTTTCATAGGTTCCCTGGACCATTGCTTCGTTTAAATCAAAATAATTATGTTTTCCAGGCATATTAATATATTCTTCCACATGAGCTGTCAGGCTGTTAAAGCTTGCAGTAGCAATATTTACCTTCCGGATTCCCATGGAGACAGCTTTCTGGAAGTCCCTGTCGCTGATTCCGCTTCCACCATGAAGCACCAGAGGAATCTCTACTTTTTTATGGATCTCTTCCAGCACATCAAAGGCAAGTCTCGGCGCAACAGGGTAATTTCCATGGGCGTTTCCGATTGCAACAGCAAGTGCATCGATTCCTGTTTCCCTGGCGTAAACTGCCGCATCGTCCGGGTCTGTGCAGCGGATCCCATGATCACTGCTGCCGTCCTCGCTTCCGCCTACCAGACCAAGTTCTGCTTCCACAGTTGCGCCGTATCTCTCTGCTGTTTTCACCACCTGTTTTACCTTTTCCATATTTTCCTCAAAAGGAAGTGTGGAAGCATCCAGCATAACAGAAGTAAAGCCCAGATCCAGAGCTTTTTGTACTGTCTCCAAGGTCAGGCCATGGTCCAGGTGTACTGCGATGTCCACCTTTGCTTCCTTTGCCGCCTGCACCATCATAGGTCCCATCAGATGCAGAGGAGAATGTTTCAGCCTCACCTCAGCAATCTGCAGAATGATAGGGGTATGGAGTTCCTCCGCTGCGCGGACTGCCCCTTTCACCATTTCCATATTTCCCACACTAAACGCGCCGCAGCCTCTGTTTTCCTCTGCTGCCTGTTCCAAAAGCTGTTTCATTTTTACTAACGCCATATCTAAATCCTCCTTTAACAAAGAAACAGTCCATGCCTTTACCCGCACCTTCGGCGGGCAGGCATGGACTGCTGTCTCTTTTATAATCCTGTCTTTTCTGCTATAAATTTCCTTGCTCTGATGGCATATTCCAGCGGATTTGCCTTTGCAGGATCCTGCTCTGCTTCCACCAGCATATAACCTTCATATCCGGCATCTTCCAGCACTTTGAAGATGGGATCAAAATCAATGCAGCCGTCTCCCGGTATGGTAAAGGTTCCCAGTCTCACACCCTCCAGAAAGCTGAGGTTTTCATTCTTCACCTTTTCTACTACTTCCGGACGGATATCTTTTAAATGTACATGTTTGATCCTGTTCACATATTTCTTTACCATTTCTAAAGGATCAGCTCCACAGTAGGTAAAGTGTCCGGTATCGTATAAAGGGCTTACATACTCCGGATCTGTGTTCTCCATCATACGCTCTACTTCATCAGGATTCTGCACTACAGTACCCATATGATGATGGAATGTAAGAGAAATGCCGTATTCTTCCTTTGCAATTTTTCCCAGTTTATTCATTCCGGTACAGAAGACTTCCCACTCTTCATCATTCATTACATATTTGTGACCGAAAATAGGTGTATCCTGCATCCCCTGTACGCTGTAGCTCTGCTCAGATGCCCCGATGATCTTCGCGCCCATGGCTTTCAAAAAAGTAAGCTGCGCGCGGAAATCTTTTTCGACTTCTTCAAAGGGTTTTGTGATGAGGAAACTGGAAAACCACTGGTTACAAATCTCCATTCCCCGAAGTTCCAGGGCTTTTTTCAAGACTTCCGGATCTTTGGGATATTTATTTCCCACTTCTGATCCTGTGAATCCGGCGAGAGCCATTTCGCTTACACACTGTTCAAAAGTATTTTCTTTTCCAAGATCCGGCAGGTCATCATTGGTCCATGCAATGGGGGCAATTCCCAGTTTTACTTTATTCTTATCAAACATACTCTTTTCTCCTCTAACAGAATTCCGGTTTTACATAATTTCAGAAATTTTTACCGGTCTGTGTTCTTCACTGGATTTCTTTGCAGCAAGTCCCATGAGAACCGGCTTTAATCCATCGTATACATTTAATGGTGTTTCTTTGTCGTTTTCAATGGCATCAATGAAAGCTGCGATTTCCTTTCCGTAAGCATCCATATATCTTTCCAGGAAAAAGAACATAGGTTTTTCCCCTGTCACACCCTGCGCATTGCTGATCACTGTAGATGACTGGCTGTCATTGGAGATTGCTGCCATTCCTTCGGAGCCGAAAACTTCTGCTCTCTGATCGTATCCGTAGGAAGCTCTTCTGCAGTTGTCGATCACAGCGATGGATCCATTTTCCATCTGGAGAGTAATCACTGCTGTATCCACATCACCAGCTTCTCCAATGGCGGGATCTACCAGGTTTGCACTCTGCACATAGACTTCTGTCGCATCGCAGCCTGCCAGGAAGCGAACCATATCAAAATCATGAATTGTCATATCAAGGAACATGCCGCCGGAAACTTTCACATAGTCAATGCTGGGAGGTTCCGGATCACGGGATGTAATTTTGATGATCTCCGGTTTTCCTACTTTCCCTGCTGCCACAGCCTTCTGAAGAGATTCAAAGTTATGGTCAAACCTTCTGTTAAATCCTACCTGATATTTGATCTTTGTTCCTTCCAGAGCTTTGATGACTTCCTGGATTTTCTCCACATCATGATCAATGGGTTTTTCACAGAAAACATGTTTTCCTGCCTTGATAGCTTCGATCGAAATGGGGGAATGAGTGTCTGTGGAAGAGCAGATCAGCACTGCATCAATTTCCGGGTCATTGATGATTTCTTTGTAATCTTTTGTGGTCTTCTCTACCCCCATGCTCTTTGCCCAGGCTGCTGTCTCCTCATTCAAAAAAGGATCTGCCACTGTCTTGATCACAGCATCCTGTACTCTTGTAGTGATGCTAGTGATATGCACTCTTCCAATTCTTCCGGCTCCGATAATACCTACTTTTACCATTTTTTCTTCTCCTTGTTTAAATTTTATTCATTTCAACAGACGGTCCTCACGGCGTGCCGCCTATCGCTTTTTTCTCTTTTACGAGAGTTTTTTGCGTGTTTTTGCGTGTCCGAACACGCTTTTTCTAATTGTCATGATATCACTGCGTGCCCGGAAACGCAATCCGGAATATTATACAATTTTACTATTTTGTTTCTATTCAAAACGCCGAATTTCTATACTTTAAAACAATGGATTCCCGGATCTTCTTTTTCACGTACATATGAAAAAAGCACCTATCAGCACACTGATACATGCTTTTCCTTCTCTCATACTTCTGGTATCGTATATTCATTTCGGATATAAATCTCTGTATACTGTAATTCCCTCTCCGGCTCCTCCCCGTTAAAAAGGAGACGAAAAAGTATCATCACCGGTTCATAGCCCTGAATGCGTGCATCCTGTCCAATGAGAAAATGAATGCTTCCCTCCCGGAGAAGCTCGTAATTTTTTCCCATAAAATCATTAGCGATCATTTTGATTTTCCCTGCTTTTCCATACTTTCTCATAGCACTGCACACACCTTCTTCTCCATGAGAGGTCAGATAGATGCCCTTTAAATCCGGATATTGCTCCAGAAGTTTTTCTGTGATTTTTTCTGCCCTCGGGTTCTCTTCGTAACAATACTCCGGACCCAGCAGCTGGATCCTGGGATACCTCTTCTCTACTTCTGTCTGAAATCCCAGGACACGGTTGCTCAGGGAGGTATTGGTGCTGTATCCGGAAATGACAGCCACCTTTCCTTTTCCGCCTACCAGTTCTCCCATAAGCCCAGCTGCCGCCCTGCCGCACTGCAGGGCATTCTGACCCACAAAACACAGGCGTTTCGTATCTTTTACATCTGAGTTAAAGGTGATGACCGGTATGTGATATTCCTCCACAAAAAGGTTGATCCGCTCTTTGACTTTCTCCTCATCAATAGGAACCATAGCAATGGCACTCACCCCTTCTTCCCGCATCAATTCCATTGCGGAAATGGTATCAGACTGACTGATATGAGGGATTTTATACACCAGTACTGTGCCGCCAAGACTGTCTACTTCTTCCCTTGCCGCTTCCACCCCTTTAAGAAGTTCATGCATGAAGGGGGTTTCTGCACTTTGCAGAATGACTCCGATTTTAATATTATTTTTACTCATGGACAAAGCCCGCCCAAGCTGATTGGGCCGGTATCCCATTTCTTTGGCAATCTTACGGATCCTTTCCGCTACTTCCGGACGAATTCTTCCCCGATTGTTTAACGCCCGGTCCACCGTTCCCCTGGATACGCCCGCCGCTTCTGCTATCTGCCGTATGGTAACTCCCATTTTTCTTTCCCTGCTGCCTTTCAGAAAATTATAAAAGTATTATATAATTCTCTTTCCTAATATGCAAGATTAAGGAGTTTTTTTGCTATTTATTCCATAATTTCCGGTAGATTTCCTTTATATCCTCTTCCGTTACGTCCCTTATAGTATTTTGAGGGCTTCCGCTTTCCATAGCATCGAATGCCATTTTGTCAATGACCTGGAAAAACTCTTCTTGAGAGATGCCATATTCTCTCAGGGTAGGAACATTAAGATCCCGGGTAAGTTTTTCCACTGCCTGCAGGAATTTTTTCGCAGCTTCCTCTGCTTCGTCAGCTTCCTCTGCCACACCAACAGCACGGCCCAAATCTGCAAATCTCTCATAATTTCCGGGCAGGGCAAAAGTGAGGCACTCTTTCAGCAGCATGGCATTAGAAAGACCATGAGCCACATGGAAAAGAGCTCCAATAGGACGGCTCATACCATGAATAAGTGTCACGGATGCATTATTAAAGGCAATCCCCGCTTCCAGAGCTGCCACAGACATCTCCACTCTGGCTTTCTCATTTTTTCCCGATGTATATGCCACGGGAAGATATTTCATGATCCGTTTTACTGCAGAAACTGCAAAGGTATCCGACAGTGTCTGCGCCTTCCTGGAAGTATACGCTTCAATCGCATGACACAAGGCATCCAGACCCGTAGCTGCAGTGATACCAGGCGGTGCTGTCATGGTAAACTGAGGATCAATAACTGCAAGATCCGGCATAAGTACCTTTCCCTTCAGAAGCATTTTAATATCCTTTTCCGTATCCGTGATAATGGTAAACTGGGTTGCCTCTGACCCGGTTCCCGCAGTAGTGGGAACCGCCGCCATGGGAGGCATGGGTACGTCAATGACTTTTCCCATATAGTCAGAGATTTTTCCCCCTTTTGCAGCCAAGGAGCCGATGGCTTTCATAGAATCTATAGGGCTTCCTCCGCCCAGAGCCACCAGGAAATCACAGCCTTCCTCCTGATATACTTTCAGGCCTTTTTCAATCATTTTGTCTGTGGGTTCCCCGGCGATCTCAGAGTAAATGCAGTAGTCTACTCCCTGATTTTTCAGAGCGTCTTCTACCTTTCTGCAGTTACCCAGCTCAATCATTACCTGATCCGTTACGATCAGCGCCTTCTTCCCCATTTCCTTCAGTGCTGTCTCTGCCATTTCCAGTGCTCCGGATCCAGAAATAATCTGACCCGGTACGATAAATTCTCTAGCCATGTCTTATTCTCCCTCTCTCTATTAGCTGTTTAAAATTGGCTCATCAAAATTCTGCGTCATGCAGCCATACATATTTCTCGTCTTCGCAGCGGTCTGTCTGCAGCCAAGGATTTCCATCGATATGACGGATCATCCAGCAGGTATACATCTGAAATCCCGGCGCCACCGCCTGAGGATGAAGTTCTCCTCCCGGGATTGCTGAGAAACTTCCATCCGTACTCTTAAACACCTGATCACCCACAAAACTTGCTCCAAATCCTTCCGGACGGTCAAATTTGAAGTAATAAGTCTCCGGCTGGGGATGTCTGTGAGGCAGATAGCCGGACCAGTTGCCCCTGTCATTTAATACTTCTCCCAGAACCATATTGGAGTATGGCGCAATGTCATGGTCTAAGATAGTATTGACTCTTCTCTTTGCCACATTTCCAAATTTTCCTACACAGGAATACCCCCAGGGAGCATCTTCCGGTTTATATAACTTTCCCGGGAATTCTCCATCATTCTTGGTGCACTGTACCAGAATCTCCCCGTCCGTTTCTGCTGTTACAGACACTTCTTTCCCCGTGCAGACATGCACGCACCATGGACCTTCTGTAAAAACATCTTTCCTGCTTACTGTTTCTTTTTGACTTTCCCACTGGTAGGTGATTTTACCTTCCAGAAGAAGCACTGCGGTTTCCTCACCTGTGCGCAGGAATTTTCTTGTTTCTCCTGCCTTCATCCGATATACACGGATATCCATCATCATTTCTTTATAATCATTGTCATAAGTAGTGAGGATTTTTTCTCCTGTTTCATCAAACTCAGGATAACCGAATACTTTACCCATGTTTCTCTCTCCCTTCTTAATATGCTCTGGATTCCCGGCGTCCTTCCAGTACACCTTCGCTGGCTTTTCGTACACTTTCTTTTTCTGATGTGGTGGCAATCCCCACGTTCCACCAGGACTCATATCCGTCTGTCATGGTCTTGGGAATGACCTTCAGGTCAAAGAGACATGCCACATCCTGTTTTTTTGCGTCTTCCAGGGCATCGACCAGCTCCTGGATCGTTCTGCAGGTATAGGATTTTAATCCATACCCCTCTCCGATTTTCGCATAATCTACAGGGATCAGATCTCCTGCCGGTTTCTTTCCGTCAGTGTAGCGGAACTCTGTGGCCAGGCTGCCGATTCCATGGTTCATTTCCAGATTATTGATGCAGCCAAATCCGCAGTTGTCAAAAATCAGGATATTTACTTTCTTTCTCTCCTGCATAATGGTCATAATCTCACTGTGGAGCATCTGGAAACTGGAGTCTCCCACCACGCAATATACTTCATGCTCCGGTTCTGCGAACTTCACGCCCAGGGTAGCCGCTACCTCATATCCCATGCAGGAATAGCCATATTCTGCATGATATCCGCCCCTCTTGTCAGTGGTCCACATACGCTGCATACAGCTGGGAAGAGAACCGCCGGCAGTAATGATGGTGGCATCCTTGTCAATAGTACGGTTGATGGCTGCAAGGGCTGCGGTCTGAGTGATCTTACCTTTTGTCATTTTTACAAATTCAGGAATGGTGCGGGGATCTCTTGCCTTGATAATAGGCTCAAAATCATCTCCTGTATATTCAATGCCCGCCAGACGTTCCATCTCTTTGTCCCATACAGCTTTCGCCTTCTGGATCTCATCGGTGTAAGCGGACTGATAACCTCTTTCTCTCAGCTTCTTTGCAAGGGCTTCCACCGTCACCTTTGCATCTCCCACCGCTTTTACTGCATCCATTTTATAAGCATGGAACCTGCAGTTATTAATAGTAACAAACTGTACATCCTCATTCTGGAACAGATGCTTGGAACTGGTGGTGAAATCGGACATTCTGGAACCAATGGCAATGACTACATCCGCATCTTTCGCAATAATATTGGAAGCGTAAGTACCTGTCACACCGATGCCTCCCAGACAGTAGGGATGGCTGGACTTGCAGGCACTCTTTCCTCCTTGCGTCTCACCAAAGGGGATTTTAAATTCTTCACAGAATTTCTCCACAGTTTCTCCAGCCTCGGAATAACGCACTCCTCCGCCTACGATCACCAGAGGTTTCTTTGCTCCTGCAATGATTTCCGCCAGGTCTTCTAATTCTTCCTCTACAGCAACAGGTCTTGTGATCCTGTGCACTCTCTTTTTAAAGAAATATTCCGGAAAATCAAAGGATTCTCCCTCTACATCCTGGCACAGGGCGATACAGCAGGCGCCGGTCTCTGCCGGGTCTGTCAGCACCCGCATAGCATTGATAAGGGCAGTCATGACCATCTCCGGTCTGGTGATTCTGTCCCAGTATTTGCACACAGGTTTAAATGCATCGTTGGTAGTGGTGGCAAGGCTGCTGCTCTGCTCCAGCTGCTGCAGTACCGGATCCGGCTGACGGGAAGCAAAAGTATCTGCCGGGAATACCAGCAGAGGAATATTATTCACAGTAGCCGTAGCGCAGGCGGTTACCATATTGGCAGCTCCCGGACCTACAGAAGAAGCACAGGGAATAATTCTTTTTCTGTTGCTCTGTTTGGCAAAAGCTGTTGCCACATGGCACATCCCCTGCTCATTTCTTCCCTGGAGAACTCTGAGCTGTCCGGGATTGGTATCAAGTGCCTCTCCTAATCCCACTGCGATACCGTGTCCGAAAATCGTGAAAAATCCCTCCACAAATTTTGTCTCTACTCCGTCCATCAGGACATATTGATTATCTAAAAATTTTACAATCGCCTGAGCGGTTGTCATTCTGATCGTCTTCGCCATGTCTTCTACTCTCCTTTTTGCTTCTATACTCTGGCAATCATCTCACCGAATTTTTCCTTTTCTTCTTTGATGAATGCCTCTACTTCCTCCGGTCCCGGAAGGGAATCGGAACAGTTATTGCTTCTTACCATCATGGATGCTTCTGCAGAACCAAATTCCAGACAGTCAATAATCTCCCATCCCTGATACAGACCATAGAGGAATCCGGAACCATATCCGTCTCCACCGCCAAAGCCCTTTCTTGCTTCTACCGGGAAAGGTTTAATACTGAATTTCTGTCCATCGCAAGTGTATGCGGTAGAACCTTGCATGCCATGTTTGATCACTACGATCTTTGCGTGATGGCCCTGCCAGTAGGCTGCGCTTTCTTCGTCTGTCATGCCTGTCCGAATGAGTTTTTCCGTAAGGTCAAACTCTTCTCTGGAGCCCATGATAATATCTGCTTCCTTTGCTACAATGGAATAATAAATGGAGATTTCATCCATATTTTTCCAGTTGTATGCCCGGTAATCAATATCGAAAATAATCTTGGTGTTGTTCTTCTTCGCCAGCATTACCGCTTTAATGGCAGCCTCTCTGGAAGGACTTTCTGCCAGGGCTGTGCCGGAGATCAGGATTGCTTTTGTATTTTTTATATATTCTTCATCAATATCATCCACATGAAGCTGCAGATCTGCAATGCAATTGCGGTACATCAGAATACTGCTCTCCTTTGGGGAAAGCATTTCTGTAAAGGTAAGTCCCAGTTTCTCACCGCCGGTACACCTTGTTATATGAGATGTATCGATACCCTGTTCATTAAAATAGTCTACTACGAAATCTCCGAACTGATCATCGGAAACCTTGCCGATAAATCCTGATTTCAGTCCGTGGCGCGTTACCCCTACTGCAATGTTCGCCGGAGATCCGCCCACGAATTTTTCAAACATATGTACCTTTTTCAGAGGTTTAAATTCCTCTTTTACCTGATCGTTGTATGCAGGATTAAAATCAATGGCGACTCTTCCCAAGAGCACCAGATCCATAGGCCTGGACGCGTCAAATTCTATATATTTCATTTTCTTACCTCCGTATTGTAATAAAAGCGCACAGAAACTCGTTTTTTCTTCTGTTTCTGTGCGCTCTCTGCCTATTTCTGCGCTGCTTCAAAGCACAGAATCCATTCTATAAAATCAGATGGTTCCATCCCATGTGGAAACAGTTTTTACCTTCTTTTCTTCTTCGTCAAACCAGCGTGTGGTAACTACTTTCCGTTCTGTATAGAAGCGGTATCCGTCTTTTCCAAGAGTATGTAAATCTCCGAAGAAGGATTGTTTATGTCCATTGAATGGGAACATTCCGATCGGTACCGGGATACCTACATTTACGCCTACCATACCGCCGTCTGTACGATTAACAAATTCTCTTGCATAGTGACCGTTCTGGGTAAAGATTACAGAACCGTTTGCAAATGGATTGGCATTCATCACAGCAAGACCTTCTTCAAAATCTTTCACTCTCTTGATGCAGAGTACCGGTCCAAAAATTTCTCTGTCCCCTACAGTCATGCCCGGTTTTACATGATCCAGGATGGTCGGTCCTAAATAGAAGCCGTTTTCATATCCTTCCACTACAGTATCACGACCGTCTAATACAATCTCCGCTCCTTCTTCAATTCCTTTGTTGATCCAGTTTACAACAGATTCTTTATGTTTCGCGTTAATGACCGGTCCAAGTCCTGTGGTTTTGTCATATGCGGGTCCAACTTTCAGATCCTTAGCTTTTTCTACAATTGCAGCCACCAGTTCATCCGCAATACTTTCCTGTACTACAACTACAGGCAGTGCCATACAGCGCTCTCCTGCACATCCGAAAGAAGCATTGATAATACCTGCTGCTGTACGTTCAATAGGAGCATCTTCCAGTACCAGCGCATGGTTTTTCGCTTCACACAGTGCCTGGACTCTCTTGCCGTTTGCAGCTGCTGTGGAGTAAATATGTTTTCCTACAGAAGTAGATCCTACAAAGGTGATACCTTTTACATCCGGATGGCTCAGGAAGATTTCAGCCTCGTGTCTGGAGCAGGTAACAATATTGATTACTCCGTCAGGAAGTCCTGCTTCTTTATAAATTTCTGCAATTTTCATACAAGTCTGAGGTGTAAAGGTTGCTGCTTTTAACACAATGGTATTTCCACAGGCAATACAGATCGGTGTCATCCAGCCCATAGGGATCATTGCCGGGAAGTTAAAAGGAATAATTCCTGCAAATACACCCAGAGGTTCTCTGTAAGATACAGTGTCAAATCCTTTGGAAGCGTCCATCAGGCTTTCCCCCATCATAAGAGAAGGTGCGGAAATTGCCTGCTCTGTTCCTTCAATGGCTTTGAGCACGTCGCCTTCTGCTTCGCTCCAGGCTTTTCCATTTTCCACAGCAACGGACATAGTAAGTTCATCTAAATGTTTGTAGAGGAGTTCACGTACTTTGTAAAGAATCTGTACTCTTTTTCTCACCGGTGTGCCGGACCAGCCCGGAAAAGCCGCTTTTGCAGAAGCAATGGCTTCTTCTACTTCATCTGGTGTACAGCAGGGAACTTTTGCGATCACTTCACCGGTACTTGGATTGTAAGCATCTGTGTACTTGTCTGTTTTAGATTCTTTAAAAGAACCATTTACAAAATAGCCCAGTTTTTTAATTTCTCCCATTTTGAAATTCTCCTTTTCTCTTTTCCGTGATTTATTTCACTGAAGTTCTTCGGTATCTTTATAATAGCATGCATTCTCCAAAAGCACAAGTGCTTTCGCGTACTTTTTTCATAAAAATGTGTTATTTCTTTCACTATTCCCACTTTTAACTCATTAGCACGCATATTATGCACGCATTTTTTTTAACTCACTTCTATACTTTCTCAAATAAATTTTCTATTTTTCCTCTATTTTTTTATTTTTCTTTGTCAAAAATATAACACTTCGACAATATTCTGAATATTTTTAAGGATGTTTTTCCTCTTCGCTTTCCTTTTATCCTCTGCTCTGTGTGCTATTTGAAGATATGCTTTACAGATTATATTTCATTTTGATGTTAATGTCTGTAAAAAGAAATTCTTTTTCCGGTTTTATTCCCTTTGCCAGAAGCTCTGCAAGGATACGGGGCGGCTGGTATCCCTGAACGTATCCATTCTGGTCAATAAGAAAATCCACCGTATCCTCCCTGAGAGCTTTTTCATTTTTCGGTGTCTGATCATAAATGATCACATATGGCCTCCGGTCGATTTTGAGCTTTTCAAATGCCATTCCAACACCTGCCTGTCCGCCGGATACAACCAAAATACCGCTGATTCCTGTGGTATTTATCATGGCATTCTCTACAATACGCTCCACTTCTGCTGTCTCATCAAAACTGCCGTGGACGCCTGCAATCTCCATCTGAGGATAGGCATTTTTGATTTCTTCAATAAAGCCGTCCACACGCTGATTATCTACGTGATTGCTGAAATATCCGGTAATGATGAGAATTTTTCCTGTCCCTCCTGTAAGGATTCCCATAAGACCTGCCGCTGTCCTGCCGCTTTTCCGGTTATCCATTCCTACAAAGCACACTCTCCTGGTTCCCACAATATCTGAGTTAAAAGTCACTACTGGGATTTTCTTCTCATCTATAAGGGTGTTAAGTTTCATACGGATGCGTTCACATTCTACAGGCATAACTGCCAATCCCTGGATTCCTTCTGCCTCCAGTTCTTCAATCGCACGCATCTGTTCCTCTTCGTCCACAGACACGCCTTCTTTTAAGATAACTTCTATGCCCCGCTCCCGCAGTTCCTCTTTTGCTTTGTTGATTCCCCTATTGACCTCCAGCATAAAAGAGGATTTTGCCAACTGAGTGACCACTCCGATCTTCATTTTCTGCTTCCCTGGGCCTGTCTTTTTCCTCCTCTTTGGCACATACCCCATCTCATCTGCCAGCCTGCAGATTTTTTCTGCCACCTGGGGATTGATCCTTCCCCGGTTATTTAATGCCCGGTCAACAGTTCCTCTGGAAACTCCTGCACGCTCTGCAATCTGCTGTATTGTCACTGCCATTTCTCCACCCTGCTTTCTTCTCTTTACTGATTTTCTTTTTTACATATTACCACAAAAATAAAAAGCACACAATATAAGCGTGCTTTTTATCTTAATTCTCTGTTTATTTTAACCGGAATGTTTCAGGTGCTTTCCGGTATACCAGATTCAGCGCCGTAAAAATATAACCGGCACAGAACAGCAGCGCCAGTGCAGAAAATACCAGCGTAGACATCTGAAGCCGTATGAATAGATAGCAAAATATATAGGTCAGAAAGGTAGCGATACTATATCCGTGGCTTTTTGTCTCCAACTGGATATTATAAGGCTGAAGCAGATAATACAGGACCAGATGATGTACAGAAAAAAATACGGACATTGCCAAAACAGAACTGGGGATCAAAATATAATTTATCTTTTCAGGGCTTCCCCCGCTTATAAAAAGCAGCAGCGTCAGTCCGGCAGCAATCACACTTGCCGGCAGCAAATTAATCTTGATCAGCGTTTTCATCCTCACTTTAAACAGATGAAGAACGGCATCCGGCTGACGGTAAAAACGGTATGTAAGCATGCTGTGGTCACAGTTGAAAAACATTGCTTTTGCTATGGATTCTCCTCTGTTCAACAGATACATAATGAATACCATATAAGGAAGGAAATTCAGCAGCATTTCATTTGTTACTTCCCGTGCTTTTTCAAAAAACAGGCAGACAGAAAAAAGCACTGTCAGAAATATCGCCGCCATGCATGCAACCCGTTTTGCCGGGCGCGTCAGTATCTTTTTATGCCTCTGGACAAAAATATCATTAAAATACTCATAACCGTTTTTATCCGAAAAAGCGCTGCCTTGCTCCAGATGTTTTTCATATGCGTATTTCTGGATCCCCGCACTTGTCTCTTTTGCATTAAAAACCACATATTCAAAAGTCATCCTCTGTTTATAAAGCTTCTTATAAACATTTGTCCGGAGCAGATATCGTACAGAAACAGGAGACAGGATTGCTGCAGCAGCTCCTGCGCCCGCCTGTACCTGCCAAGGAAGACACAGTCCGGCCGCACAGGGCAGATACGCTGCTCCGGCACAAAAAAGCAGCAGCAACATAAAACACCACACATGATCTGACTGAAAAATCTTTCCGGTTATTTCATACCCTTTCACTGCCGCAGCTGTCCCGCAGACTTTCTCCAGGACTGCCGCAACAGGAAGCAGAAGGCATATCTGCCAGGCCAGCCCCGCCATCTGTCCGAAGAAAAGGTAGGCGGGAAGTGCTCCTGTAAATAATTCTGCCATAGAAAGCGCAAAACTGAACAAAGCATATTTCCGCGGGTCTGCTCCCATAAGATTCACCGCATAATACTTCTTTTTCTCTGGGTCAAGCACACCGCCGTTAATGAACGCCCCTACAAAAGTAAAGACAAAAAAGATATGCAGAAAATATCCCTGTATGTTTCCAGGCAGCACCCGGGCAGGAAAATAAATCATAAGCCCTACATAGAGAAGCTGCCTGATAAACAGCCACAAAATATCTCTCGCAAATGTCAGAATACTGAAAAACGATTTCAGCCCCTCTTTCCCATACCACTGCCCGGAAATCCATTTTCGGAAAAAGGGGAGTCTTCTAAGCCTGTAGATAAATGCGTTCACATCACAGGCGTGCTCCATACAGAAAACAGCTTTCAACATATTCATGACATCCCTCCTACTCTTCCCTCAATGCCTGAATAATTTTCTCTTTCAATGCCTCCGACTGCAGATTTTCCCGATGGATTTTCTCGAGTATACCATGATTTAAAATAACAATTTCATCACACAGATCCAGAGCGAGCTCCATGATATGAGTGGAAAAAATCAGAATATGCCCGGACTTGATCTCCTTTAGAAGATTCTTCATCTCCTCCGCTACTACCACATCAAAAGAAGTCAGTGGTTCGTCCAGAAGCAGGATACACGGATCTGCAACCAGATTCACCAGCATCTGCATTTTATTTTTCATTCCGTGAGAGTAATCTTTCATCAGCCGGTCCCTGTCCTCTTCTGCTATTTTCATCAGATTAAAATATGCATCCGGACTCTGGAATCTTTCTTTTTTCTCACTGTGAATATCCATAAAAAATTTCAGGAACTCTCTTCCTGTAAGAAATTCCGGAACCACCGGTGATGCCAGAACATAACCAATGTCCCCTGACCGAATCTCCCTTATTTTTCCTTCCTGTTCTATGCAGCACCTTCCTCCATCTACTTCCAGATCTTCATTGATACAGTTAAACAGTGTTGTTTTCCCTGCCCCATTTCTTCCTAAAAGTCCGTAAATTTTTCCTTCCTCAAAGGCAAAATCCACATCCAGGAGAACTTCTTTTTTATCAAAGTTCTTTTTTATATGTTCCAGAATCAGCTTCATAAAACCCCTCCCTTTTCTCACTACTATACACGGATTCCTTTCTTTAGGCAATGTATAATTTATTTGATTCTGTCTGTAGTTTTTAATAAATGCCGTAATAATTTACAGAATTTCTTCCCTTCTCCTTAAAATGGAAAAGCCTGCCTGTAAGGCAGACTTTTTCTACTTTAAAGATTTCTGGCCGGCAAAAAAAACATTCACCCGTTGCCGCACTCAACACTGATCTCATTAAATTTTTCCAGGATATCTTCTATTTTCATCTGTTTCTTTTCTTCTCCCTTAATATCTATTACCGCATTTCCCTGATGCAGCATCAGAAGTCTGCTGCCATACTGCACCGCATACCGCAGATTATGGGTCACCATAATGGCTGTCAGTTTCTTCTCCCGGACAATTTTCTCTGTCAGTTCCATGATCAGATCCGCTGTTTTGGGATCTAACGCCGCCGTATGTTCATCCAGAATCAGAAAATCAATGGGAGTCATGGTAGACATGAGCAGGGACATCGCCTGCCTCTGTCCTCCGGAGAGAGACCCCACCTTTACATGCAGCTTATCTTCCAGCCCGAGTCCCAGCTGTGAAAGCAGCTCCCTGTATTCTTTTTCTTTTTTTCTGTTTGTTCCTCTCTGCAGTCCGAAAAACATGCCTTTGTGGTCTGCCAGGGACAGATTTTCCAGGATTGTCATATCCGGGCATGTGCCCATCGCCGGATTTTGATACACCCTTCCTATATTTTTCAGCCTTTTATATTCTTTCTGCCGGGTGATATCTTTTCCGTCTATAAAAATCTGTCCCCGGTCAGCGTCAATGTTCCCGCAGATAAGATTCAGCATGGAAGTCTTTCCTGAACCGTTGCTTCCCACCACAGAGACAAATTCCCCCTTCTCCACTGTCAGGTTAAAATCATCAAAAAGACACATTTCCTGAACAGTACCGGGATTATAATATTTGTGTATATGTCTTAATTCAAGCATTTTTTTTCACCTTCTTCTTATCTGCATTATCAAATATAAGCATTAATACCAGAACCCCCAGCAGAAACAGGGCTGATATCATTTTCATGGACTGAGGCACAAAATACCGGATAGCAATTCCCGTACATGCTTTATAAAGTATTGCTCCCAGGAAAACGAAGGTGGTCACCTGTATGATATTTTTCTTTCTGAACGGCTTCAGTCTGGAAAACACTTTAAACAGGCTGGTTCCCACGATCACACTTGCAAGTCCGATAACAATGGATCCAGTACCGGAAGAGATATCAAATACGTTCTGCTGCTGACAGAAAACACACCCTGCCAGTGCCACAAGTCCGTTGGAAATCGACAGTCCCAGAATCTTCACATTCCCTTTATCCTTTGCCAGTGCTGTCACCAGGTTCTCATTATCTCCCACTGCTCTCAAAAGATAGCCTGACTTTGTTCTCAGATAGAAATCCAGCAGGATCTTACTGACAGCAGCTATAAGAAAAATCAATCCCAGAAGAACGTAACCTGGTATCACGTCCGGGAAAACTTTCTCCAAAAAATCATTCTGAAAAATGGTCTGCTGAGAAAATAACGGAACATTATTGGTCCCTGCTACCATTAAGTTTACCGTATACAGTGCAGTCATCATAATAATACCTGAAAGCAGGTCCCTTACTTTACATTTTACATGGATCAGCCCTGTACATATCCCCGCTGCTGCTCCCGAAAAGAAGGCAGCGGGCAGAGTGAGCCAAGGGTTCATTCCGGATTTGATCAAGGATGCGGTCACCGCTGCTCCCAAAGGGAAACTCCCGTCTACTGTAAGATCCGGAAAATCCAAAATTTTATAAGTAATGTAAACGCCCAAAGCAAGGATCCCATAGATCAGGCCCTGTTCTATTATGCTTATTACAAAGTCCATTTTTCTTCCTCCTGCCGCTGCCTGCTTTTTCTACTATTCTTCGGTAATCTCTGTAAAGGTTTCGGCTGCCCTGTCTTTCATGTCTTCCGGAATGCTGATTCCAAGATTTCGGGCTGCTTCCTCATTGATATAAAGGCTGCTGTCAGTGAGCAGTTCATAGTCCATTTCTTCTGCTTTTGCCTCTCCTTTTAACACTTTTGCTGCCATCTTTCCAGTCTCTTTGCCAAGATTGATATAATCCAGTCCCTCTGCTGCAAGACAGCCTTTTTTCACCTGCTCGATCTCGCTTCCGAACACCGGAATTTTCTTTTTACCAGCCTGGTCTAAGATGGTCGGCAATGCACTTACTACCGTATTGTCTGTCAGGTTTGTGATACAGTCTACTTTCTCCAGAAGCCCTGCTGCTGCCAAAGATACTTCTGATGTATTAGTCACTCCCGCTGTTTCAAGAGTAAATCCGTAATCTTCTGCATATTTCTCATACTGGCTGATGCTGTATATAGAATTTGCTTCGCTGGTGGTGTATAAAATTCCAATTGTCTCCGCATCAGGAAGGAGTTCTCTGATCATCTTTAGCTGGGCCTCCACAGGAAGCTGATCACTGGTTCCAGTTACTGCTCCCACCGGTTTTTTATCCTCTGCAGCAAGCTCCGCTTCTTCTGGATTTGTCACCGCTGTATAGATCACAGGGATCCCTGAATTCATAGCTGCATTATAAGCCGCCTGGGCACTGGGTGTGGCGATGGCACAGATCAGATCTACCTGATCAGACACAAAGCTTTCCGCAATCTGAGCGGCCGTTCCAGTATCAGAATCCGCATTGCTCAGCTTGATCTCCAGATTTTTTCCCTCTTCGATTCCTTCTTCTTTCAGTCCCTCAAGAAATCCCTCTCTGCAGTTATCCAGCGATCCATGTTCAGCAAACTGGGAAATACCAATCATATAAACGGCCTCTGCCCCTGTACTCCCTGCTGATACTTCTTCCGCTTTTCCGCAGCCGCCAAAAACTGTTGTCATCATTGCTGCTCCCAAAATTACTGCTAATACTCTTTTTTTCATCTTTTTGGTTCTCCTTTTTCTTAATTTCAAAAGCAAAGGAGCCGATAACTGCAAAGCTTCCAGTCTGTCAAATCTAATAGGATTTTTGCGGATAACTAAGTTTTTAATATAAAAAAACCGTCTCACATTTTATATAGAATCCAAATTCTATATAAAACATGAGACGGTAACAAAATTCAAAAATTTCATTATCGCGGTACCACTCAATTTGACAATATGTCCACTTTCTCACGTACTAACATACGCTCCTGATTGATAACGGGTTCGGTTCCCGACAGCGCCTACTCTTTTCATTTCAGACTGCCCTCGAAAGTCCATTCAGCTATAAAATCCATACGGCAATTCCACCATCTGCCGCTCTCTGTGATTTCTTTTAAAGCTTACTCCTCTTTCTCATCGGTTTTGCTTTTGTTAACATTATCTTATTCTAAAATCCTTTAATTGTCAATCTGTTTTTCAAAAAAAGTTCCGCAATATCCTATTATCTATATCTGCCATAACTCTAATTTATAAAATTATTTTTCATACCTCAATCCGAAGTTCATCTCATAATAATTCCCTGCTGAATCTCTGTATGCATAGGCTTTTCCGTTCTCATCCTTCATTTCTTCCGGCATATAAAGATCCTTGTCATATCCTGGAACATCATTAGGTGAGATACAGACTCCTTCCTTATCTACTGTAAGAACTTCGTCTCCTTTCGGCAGAGTAATGGGCATCTTCCCTACAGGAGAAAAACTGCCTGAGATCACATCCAGAACAGCGGAAGGATACGTATCAAATCCTGCCAGCAGTGCATCTGCATATGGTTCTGCATTTCCCAGCTGCCAAGGCAGAGTAAAATTAATATTCGTGATCACTTTTCCACCTTTTTCATGAAGAATTTCTGAGATTTTTCTGATCTTACCTGCTCCCGAAAGTGTAGTCTCCAGATGGGTGGTCTGTGCAGGTCTTCCCTCTTCATCCACATCGCATACTTCCTTGTTTTCACAAATATCCAGTTCCAGATAACCTGGTGTAGCATGGAAATACTCCCCTGAACTCGGAGTAAGGAACAGCAGTGCATAGTCTGCCTCCTCCTGTATCTCTGTCAGTTCTGCACCTTCCCATGCGCAAAGCTGTTTTTTCAATTCCTCTGTGGCTTTTTTGGCGTTCTCCTCTGTCTTGCAGAAACATTCTGCATAGATTTTTTTCCCTTTCAGCTTCTCCTGTGTAAGAGGAAGTGTACCGTCATTTTTCAGCAGAACTACAGATTTGCGGTGTATATCCGCCGCATTTTTCCAGTCTTTTTCACATGCTACTTCCTTCACTGCTTCCTGCGGATCACGGTACGGATTCTCAAACATTCCCAGTGCAAATTTTTCCTCCAGTGTACGCGCTGCCGCCCTGGTAAGCGCTTCTTCTGTAAGAGTAATATCTTCCGCACGGTATCCTTCCGGCACTTTATGCCTCTGTGTGGTATAGTAGCCTTCCTGTCCTCTTCTGTATGCCTCCATAGCATCTTCCAGATCATAAGAACCGCTGATGATATCTACACCAGTGTTGACTGCAAGGGCTGCTCTTTCACAGATTTCCAGTTCTTCCACACCCCATGCCATCATCTGCATGATACCGGAATCACTGTTGATATACCCCTGAAATCCCATCTGCTTTCTCAGCATTTCATCAATAAAAAATCGGTTAAACGCAAATCCTACCGATTTCCATTCCACTGGTTTTCCGTTGCAGTCGTACTGCTCTCTGCTCTTTTCCTTTGCAGGCTTTGCATAGTAGGGCATGATAGAGGAAGCCTTCTTCTCCACTGCTGTACGGAAAGCAGGAATATGATACTTCTGAAGGCTGTTCTCTGTCTGATAAACATTCCACTGCCCCTGTCTGTAGTGAGGATCAAATCCATTTTCTCTGGCACTTCCTCCCGGAAAGTGCTTCACAGTCAGAGCAACACCATCCGTTGTGACACCTTCTTCACTCCCCTGTACCCCGGGTATTAAGTGTTCAAATATTTTTGCGATCAGTTCCGGATCTTCGCCAAAGGTTCCGTAGGTCCTCTGCCAGCGGGGGTCTGTAGCACAGTCAGCCATATACATATAACCTTTTCTCATGCCTGTTGCGTTCCATTCCCTTCTGATACAGTCGGCGAAATCGTCAATGATCTCTATACTGCTGCCTTTAACGGCTGCTGCGATCCCCATAGTACCCGGCCATGTGGCGAATACACCTGCGGCGTCATTCATACCGAAAACAATCTCTCCATTTTCGTTCCTGGAATTAGAAACAATCATAACCGGTACAAAATGCTCTCCTTCTTCCGCAATACTGTTTAACTCATTGATCCAGTCTGCCAGTTCATCGGGTTTTGGATTTCCTCTTAAAATGAAATTACGGACTTTCCAGTCTTTGATCGTTTCAGTAGTTCCCACAGTAGAGTTCACTGCAAAAATAGAAGAACCTTTTTCCACAGGTTTTTCATCCAGCAGTCCGGTTTCATCTACAAACGCCTTATCTTCCTGTTCGACTCCCATTTTCCAGGAGCTTAAAAACAACAGTCCGATTTTTTCTTCCACAGACAACTCTTCTGCAAGCGCCTGCGCTCTCTCCTTTGGCGTTTTTCTCCAGTCTTTGTAATCACATAACTTACCGTCTCCATTAATATCGCGGAAATAAAGTCCGTCCTGGGTGATCACTTTTTGAGTAATGACTCCGATAACGGGACCATTTTGATTTTTATAGTAATGAATTCTATTCGTAGCTTTTTCTTTACTCATGCACATTTCCTCCTCTTTACTCATTCTGATCTTATTATAAAAAAATTTTTTCCTTTTCTCTAGGACAATGTTTCTTATTTTTCTCATTATTTTCGGTTTATCTTTCGATTACTATTTCCTTTTCCTTGACACCTCCCATTCCCTACTCTATTATTAAATTAGTAAAAAGAAAGGGACATAAGATGAATGATAAGCTTATTCAAAAACGTTTGAAAAAATTAACATTTTGCGTAATCTTTGTCAGTTTGATCATCCTTCTGATCGGAAGCCTGGTCTCTGCAGCTCTTGCCAAAATATTGGAAGAATCCACAAATTCTCAGATGCAGTCCGAGGCAGAACAGTATAAAAATTATATTTTCCGGCAGTTTGATACGGACTTTCAGACTTTGCATACTCTGGAGAGCTTTTTTAAATTCAACAATTCTATGGATACAGATGCTTTTGCCCAAAAGCTGTACGAGTCTAACAACCAGAATCATTTTATCAGAATGGCATACTACAGCACCTCCGGCATTGGGATCCGTGCGACTCTAAACCATTCCGTAGAAACAGATCTGTCTGTGGACACACTTCCTGATATGCTCCAGGATATTATCAGAAAAGCGTGGGCAGGCGAGGATACAGTTTCCAAGATCTTTTACGATGAAAATCTGGGAGAATCTGTTTTCGCCTACAGTATCCCTGTATATACCAACGAAACTGTCACCGGCGCTCTTGTTGCCAGTGACAGCATCGAAATATTCTCCGATATCCTGGACGATCAAAGTGCGCTGAACGGGCAGGGATATATTCATATGATCAGCAGCGAAGGAAATTTTCTGGTACGCTCAGAAAGCCGGGCGATAAAAAAAGAGATTCAGAACATCTATGAGGGTAGCTACTTTACAGAAGATGCAAAAGAACATCTTAGGACATCCATAGAACAGGAAACCAGCTGCTTTTCCAGCTTTCAATATAGCGGAGATGACTATAAGGTCTATCTGGAACCTGTAGGTATAAACGGCTGGTATCTCTTCTGCGTAAACACCACACAGCAGCTCAATCATACTTTTTACCAGATCGTGCTTACAACCAGAGTAGTATTTTTTATCATTCTGCTGTTGATTTCCTTTCTGATTTTATACGGCTACCGGACTTTAAAACAGAGCAACCGCCAGCTGCGGCAAATTGCCTATCATGATACCCTGACAGGCGCATATAATCTTGCCGGATTTACTCAAAAAGTACGGGATTCTCTGGAAATGAGCAAACGATGCAGTATTATTTCCATGAATATCCATCAGTTTAAATTTATCAATGAAATCTTCGGCAGAGACAGGGCAGATGACCTGCTTCGCCATATGAAGCAGATGCTCCAGCAGAATCTTACAGAGGGAGAATATTTTTGCCGGGATTCCGGAGACTCTTTTTTCCTTTTCCTGCTGGACACGGACAAGCCCAAAATTCGGAAGCGCCTGGAATCTATTATGAACCAGATCAGCCTTTACTCTCTGAATACCCGTCATAATTATCAGATACTACTGTACTGCGGAGTGGCAGTGCGCAGCGGAACAGAATCGGAAGACCATGTTTTTGAGGAATTGATCACCCACTCGATCTTTGCGCTGCATACAGCAAAAGGAAGTCATCAAAATAATGTCTGGTTTTATAATTTTGATCTGCATAAACAGGAGCAGCTGGAAAATTATGTAGAAAGTCATATGAATCAGGCATTAAAAGACCAGGAATTTCGCCTGTTCCTTCAGCCGAAATTTCGCCTGAGGGACGGAACTTTAGGCGGCGCCGAGGCACTGGTACGCTGGACCACTCAGGAAGGAAAAATCATCTTCCCGGACCAGTTTATTCCTCTTTTTGAAAAAAATGGTTTCTGTGCCCGACTTGATCTATACATGACAGAAAAGGTGTGCTGTCAGATGAAAAAATGGATAGACAGCGGTCTCACCCCTGTTCCGATTTCGATCAATCAGTCAAAACTGCTGTTTTACGAATCGGATTACGTGGAGAACCTTTGTAGGATTACAAAAAAATATCAGATTTCTCCTAATCTTATCACTTTGGAAATCCTGGAGGGTCTGGCAATGGAAAATGTAGAGGAATTAAATGCTCGGATCGCCCAGTTAAAGGAGAAAGGGTTCCACATCTCTCTGGATGATTTTGGAAGCGGATATTCAACTTTAAATACCTTGGGAAGTCTGCATATTGATGAACTGAAACTGGACAGAGGCTTTTTGTCTGACCTCTCACCGAAAGAAAATCCCAGCCAGATGGTCATCATTGAGGAGATCATCTCTCTGACAAAAAGGCTGTCTATTTCCACAGTAGCAGAAGGAATCGAAACCGCAGAAGGGGCAGAACTTTTAAAATCTCTGGGCTGTGATCTGGGCCAGGGCTATTACTATAGCCGCCCTATCCCTGCGGAAGAATTTACGGATAAATTTCTGCGTACACCAAAGTAATTTTCCTTGACATCTTTCTGCAAATCTTTCATAATATGGAAAGAGATACCCCTATAGGTATAGGAAACCGGGAGGTGTAAGGATGCGACAATGTATGGATTCTGAAAACCTGCACCGCCGTCTGAAAAAAATCATCGGACAGGTACAGGCAATTGACCGAATGGTGGACGAAGATGTCCCCTGTGAAGATGTCCTGGCACAAATCAACGCAGCAAAATCTGCCCTTCACAAGGCAGGACAGGTGGTGCTGGAGGGGCATATCAAGCACTGTGTCAGAGACGGGATCGAACATGGTGACGCAGATCAGACCATTGCTAATTTTACCAAAGCTGTAGAACGCTTTGCCAATATGAATTAATCACATGCAAAAAGAAGAATGGATGCCTGTAAAGACGTCCATTCTTTTTTTAACCTCTTGACAACCCATACCCCCATGGGTATATAATTTACATATACCCCTATAGGTATAAAAGAAAGGAGGAGTTTTGTGAAGAAACTGGAAGAACTTTTAGAATGGGGAGGAACCCGGAGAGACATTATATTTCTTATTCTCTCTGCTATGGCCCTGCTTGCCAGTATCCTGGGTTTTACTCCCTTTCCCTTTGATATGGCATGGATCGCCATTCTTTTATGCGGTATTCCTATTATCCTGGAAGCCTTTATTGGTCTGGTAACCGCTTTTGATATCAAGGCAGATGTGCTGGTTTCCATTGCCCTGGCTGCCTCTGTAGTTATTGGGGAAGATTTCGCTGCGGGAGAGGTTGCTTTTATCATGCAGCTGGGCGGACTTCTGGAAGATCTTACTGTAGCAAGGGCGAGAGCAGGCATTGAAAAGCTTGTGCACCTGACTCCCCGAACCGCTCGAAGACTTTTTAAAGGCAAAGAAGAAATCATCCCTGCAGAACAGGTACAGGCAGGCGATATCCTTCGTGTGCTTCCCGGTGAGACGGTTCCTGCAGACGGCATTATTCAGACAGGACAGACATCTGTAAATCAGGCTGTCATGACAGGAGAATCCCTGCCTGTAGACAAAGGTCCCGGAGATGAGGTATCCAGCGGTACTGTCAATCAATTCGGCTCTTTTGATATGAGAGCAGAACGTGTAGGAGAAGACAGCTCGATCCAGCGCATGATACGTCTGGTACAGTCTGCAGATGCAGGAAAAGCTAAAATCGTGGGTATCGCAGACCGCTGGGCAACCTGGATTGTCATCATTGCCCTGACTGCCGCAGCACTGACCTGGTTCTTTTCCGGAGAGATCATACGTGCGGTGACGATCCTGGTAGTCTTCTGTCCCTGTGCCCTGGTTCTTGCCACTCCCACTGCTGTCATGGCAGCCATCGGCAATGCCACCAAACATGGTTTTCTTGTCAGGGAAGGAGACGCTCTGGAGCGTCTGGCCCAAGTATCCCATATTGCCTTTGACAAGACAGGAACCCTGACTTACGGAACACCTCAGGTAACAGCTGTACATACAGTACAAAGCAATATTGACGAAAAACAGCTGTACACATATACCGCTATGGCTGAGCTGCGCTCAGAGCATCCCCTGGGAAAAGCAGTTGTGCGCTGCTTCAGGCAGAAATTCAGCTGTGAAGTCCCTCCGGCAGAAACCTTTCAGATGATTCCTGGAAGGGGTGTCAAAAGCCAGGTGAAAGGAATGGAAATTCTTGCGGGAAATCTTTCCCTGCTGACAGAAAACCATATTTTTGTCCCATCTTCTGTGAAGAAAGAAATCCAGCATTATCTTTCTCTTGGCTGTACTATAATTTTTGTAGCCATAAACCAATCCTTCTCCGGATTTTTAGCCCTCTCTGACACCCTGCGCGAAAATGCAGACCGCATGATTTCCAATCTGAAGGAAGCCGGGGTCTCTCCCGTCCTTCTTACCGGAGATCACCAGAATGCGTCACAAAACATTGCACGGCAGCTTCACATTGAGGAATTTCTGGCGGGATGCCTTCCAGAAGACAAACTAAACTGGATAGAAAACAGTCAGAAGTCCGGCAGACAGGTCTGCATGGTAGGCGACGGGATCAACGATGCCCCTGCCCTGAAAAAAGCCTTGGTAGGTATTGCCATGGGAGGTATAGGCAGTGATATTGCCGTAGATGCGGCAGATATAGCCCTGGTCAATGATGACATCCATGAACTCCCCCACCTCTTCTTTCTTGCAAAAAGAATGATGCTCACCATTAAATGCAATCTGACATTTTCCATGTCACTGAACTTCATCGCCATCCTCCTGGCAATTACAGGAATCCTCAATCCCGTAGTAGGGGCTTTGGTCCATAATGCAGGCTCGGTGCTGGTAATGATTAACTCTGCCCTTCTTCTGAAGTGGAAAAAGAAAAGATGAACCTCTAAATCCTGGACCTGAAATCCTCTTCGAGGTCAATTTCAAACTGTCTGATTTCGCTCAGTTTCAGCAGCTTTCTCAGATCCACATACTGTACCCTCATATTTCTATAAGAAATCCAATAGAATTTCAGGGATTCCAGACACATCAGGGAGGTATATACTGTATAATCATAAGGTAAAACCTCCCTGTCAAGCTCTGTAGAGGCTCCGGTGTCTGTAACCTTTACCATCCCCATAGGAAAGGCGGCCGAAGCAAAAATATGAAATAGATTTGTCACTCCCTCCTCCTCATTTTTTCCTTTCATGCAGAAATCTTTTAAAAAGGCCAGACGGACAAATCGGGAAGGAGACGACCAGTCTCCCGGTATTCCTGCTGCTCCGCTTCCGGAAAAACACTGGGAAAAATATTCCCCGTTGAGTTCAAAATCTTCATAGTCCAGGTTTCTGATATGGGAATAATTCAGCAGATTCAGTCTGTGCCATTCATATCCCGGGCTGTTGGTCATGATTCCTATGGTATTTCTGTAGATTTTGAGTCCGTCCTTATCCGGTTCTATCACGATACTCTCCCCGGTTCTGTCTGAAAAAGTCCAGTGTATGGAGGGAACCGTACCCAGAAGAGGCATCCCCAAAAGCTGAATCTTTTTCCTTAATTCTTTTACCACATCCTCCACAGCAGCACATACTGCAAGCAGATAAGTAACCAGAAAAGGGGGCTGTACTGACAGCCTTCCCTCATCTTTTTCTTCTGGATAGACAGCAAATTCCCGGTAATAAAGCTGTCCTCCTGCCAGCCCTTTTTCATTGATTCCTTCATAGAGTGCAGGTGTAGACTGAAGTATCATAGTTCCCATTCCCAGCGCTGCATAACGGGAAACCTGCCTGGTATTTGTATCCAGCGTATCTTCCAGTCCACATCCCAAAGTATAAAATTCTGTATCTTTTGGAACATAAGTGATTTTGCTGTCCGCTGCAATCTTATTAAAGTCAAAATTCCTGCCCCATAAATGCTTTCCGTCCTCTGTTTCCCAGGATACGGCACTGCACCCAGCCTGCATCTGTCGGGCAAACTCTTCTTTACTATGGATTCTTTGATCGATCACAGGCATTCTCCTTTCCTTTTTTGAGGGAATTTCTCTTTTTTCAATAAACCCTCTGTGTTTGTAGTATTTGTAGTATAAGAAGACAGCCATATTTTCATACCTTGCTCAGAAAAAAACGACCACACAAATCTGTGTGGCCGTTCGTCGGCAACTCAATTAAGATTTTTCTATGACAGCATCATTCTGTCATTTGCAAACTCACTTCCGCTCGCCTCTTCAAATTTTGCCAGCAGATCAGATACATGGAGCTTTTTCTTTTCTTCTCCCGCTACATCATAGATGACTCTTCCTTCGTGCATCATGATCAGTCTGTTTCCATGGGCAATGGCATCTCTCATATTATGTGTTACCATCATGGCTGTCAGATTATGCTCAACAATAATCTTATCTGAAATCTCCAGCACCTTTGCTGCAGTTTTCGGATCAAGGGCTGCTGTATGTTCATCCAACAGCAGCAGCTTTGGTTTCTTCAGGGATGCCATAAGAAGCGTGATAGCCTGTCTCTGTCCTCCTGATAAAAGACCAACTTTGCTGCTCAGACGATCTTCCAGTCCTAAATTCAATTCTCTTAGCTGCTCCCGGTAGCTGTCTCTTTCTTTTCTGGAAATACCCCAGCCAAGCCCCCTTCGTTCCCCTCTTCTGGCCGCGATCGCCATATTTTCCTCAATTGACATAGTTGCTGCTGTCCCTGTCATAGGATCCTGGAAAACTCTTCCCAGATATACTGCTCTTTTATGTTCTGACAATCTTGTAATGTCTGTTCCGTCTACAATGATCTTTCCTTCGTCCACTGCCCATACACCCGCAATGGCATTTAAGGTAGTGGATTTTCCGGCACCGTTTCCTCCGATGATGGTAACAAAATCTCCGGGATTCAGGTTTAAATTCACTCCGTTTAAAGCTACTTTTTCATTGATAGTCCCCTTATTAAACGTCTTATGTATATCCTGGATTTCAAGCATGTATCCCATTATTTCGCCCTCCTGTTTTTCACTGCATGTTTCTCTTTCAGATAAGGCACTGCAAGGAAAAATGCCACAACGATTGCTGAAAACAGTTTCATGTAATTACTGTCTACTTTCAGCCAGATAACCAGAGAACATGCCATGTAATAGAGAATAGAACCTACGAAAATTGCTGCCAGAGTATAAGCAAACGCAATTTTCTTTCCTGCGCACAGCTTTCCGAAAATAACCTCGCTGATTATAACAGCCGCAAGGCCAATAACAATGGCACCTCTCCCCATATTTACGTCTGCAGAGCTCTGATATTGAGCATAAATACCTCCGCTTAAGCCTACCAGTCCATTGGATATCATCAGTGCCAGCACCTTTGTATAGTTGGTGTTGATTCCCTGTGCCCTGGCCATCTGAGGATTACATCCCGTGGCACGGATAGAAGCTCCCAGTTCCGTACCAAAAAACCAGTATACAGCTGCCACCAAAATCAGGCATCCCAGAATCATCTTAGCGAAAAAAACAAGACTGTCATCTGCGGAAACATATTTTATGGATGCTACCAGATTCTGCTGTGTAATTCCCACGCTCTGGTTTGCCTTTCCCATAATTCCCAGGTTAATGGAATACAGGGATATCTGTGTAAGAATACTTGCAAGAATACCCGGAATCCCCAGCGCTGTATGCAGAAGCCCTGTTACCATTCCCGCCAGCATACCGGCAAGGAAAGCAAAGATCAGCGATACGGCAGGATGCATGCCTCCCTGGATCAGCATAACTGCCACTGCTCCTCCGGTAGCCAGAGAGCCGTCTACGGTCAGGTCCGCAAAATCTAGAATACGGAAGGTAATGTATACCCCCAGCGCCATAATTCCCCAAATAAGTCCCTGAGCAACTGTTCCCGGGATATTCCGCATAAGCGCCGCGGGATCCAGTAATGAAAAATATTCTACTATCATAATATTTCGTCCCTTCTGTCCTTTTCTTTCTTTTTCTCTACAGACAGCAATAGACTGCCGCTCCATGCAGCAGTCTCTTTGCCTTATGCATAAAAATTTTTTTACTCTTCAATCGGTTCGTAATCATCTGGAATCTGGATGCCCAGTTCTTCACAGATTGTCGGATTGTACATCTTCGTAACCTGCGGAGCGTTTTCTACTGCCATAGCAGTAATGTCTGCACCGTTTGCCAGAATATCGTATGCCATTTCTCCTGCTTTGTAGCCGATATCATAGTAGCTGATGGACAGTGTGGCAATACCGCATCCGGAGCAAATTCCCTGTTCTCCGGCAATTACCGGAATTTTTGCCGGAAGGCAGACATTGTTGATAATTTCTGTATTGGATGCCATAGTATTGTCTGTAGGAACATAGATAGCATCACATTCGGAAATAGCATTTGTAACAACATTCTGAATCTCATTGGAATCAGCTGCTGTATATTCTTTGCTCGTGATTCCCAGTTCTTCTAAAGCTGCTGCAAACAAATCTGCCTGATATTTGGAATTAGACTCTGCAGAACAGTAGAGAATTCCCACATTTTCCGCATCCGGAATCAGTTCCTTCAGCATAGCTGCCTGCTCATCAATAGGAGCCAGATCACTGGTGCCTGAAATATTTACACCTGTAGTTCCTGAAAAATCGTCAATTCCAAGGGCTGTTCCGTAATCTGTAATAGAAGTTCCCAGAATCGGAATATCTGATGTAGCAGAAGCGGCTGTCTGCAAAGGCAGTGTACCGTTTGCAAGAATCAGATCTACGTCAGAGGATACAAAATTATTGGCAATAGTAGCACACATTGCCTGCTCTCCCTGAGCATTCTGAACGTCAAACTGAACATTTCCTTCTCCGAATTTTTCTTCACATGCATCCTGAAATCCCTGGGTAGCCAAATCCAGTGCATCATGTTCCAGCTGCTGGCAGATACCGATTGTATAAGTTTCCCCTGAACCGGACTCAGAGTCTGAAGAACTGCCGTCCGCTGTTTCTTCATCAGAAGAACTGGTGCTCTCTGATGTACTGCTGCTTCCGCATGCTGCCGCTGAAAATACTACGGCTGCTGTCATTATCATAGCCAGAATTTTCTTTAATTTCATTTTCCTTTTCCTCCCTGCTGTCGCATTACTTTACTAATTAAAACCGTTGCGCTTTAATGTATAAAAGCAACTTTTAATAGAGACATTATACACCTGATAAATACAGCCGTCAACGTTTATTTTCTCTCCAACAGCCCCTGATACATCTTTTCAGACAGAGGGACAGGAATTCCCAGACGCTTTGCCTCAGAAACCAGGTAGCCGCTGAAAGTCTCCAGCTCATTTTGTCTTCCTGCTTCCATATCTCTTTTCAAGGAACTGGTGGATCCTTTGTCCAGCCTCATGAAACGTTGGTATTCACTGTCAAGATAATTATCCCTGATGCGCACTTTCCTTGCCTGCGATACCTCATACGCTTCCTCCATCAGCGTCCGGAATTCTCTGCATTTCCTGGAAGATTCCTGAAGTGTATCCACCATTTCCATGTAGTAAGCAGTAATGACATTATATCCGCAGTTGAAAATGTATTTCTCCCAGACAGCTCCTTCCACATTTTCACAGATCTGACAGTCGATCCCTGCCTCCTTCATACATTCTCCGGCACATCTTACTGCCTCTTCTTCCGCTTCTTTTCCATTCTGAATGCCGATCTGAATCTTAGCATACTGCCCGATCTGCGTAATAGAGTAGTCTTTATTAAAAAAAGATGTAATATAAATAACCGCATCCACCACCTGGCACCCAGGAAGAAATTCCCTGGTACGTTCCCCTGGATCTGCACCATTCATCACCGGCAGTACAATCGTATGCTCATCTACACATCCTTTTAAATCACGGCAGACTTCTTCCAGAGAATAATTTTTCACACAAATGAAAACAAAATCCTGTTTTTCCTGTATCTCCTTTCCAGTCTCCACCACATTCCATGGATGCACAGTGATTTCTCCGTTATATTCACTATGCAGATGAAGCCCCTGTGTTTCCAGCGTTTTTTTCCGTTCTCCTCTGGCAACCATTGTCACATGATCATACCGACGTGCCAGCATGGCACCTAGATATCCGCCTACACCGCCGATGCCGGCCACCGTGATCTTTGTATCTTTTTTCATACTCTCTTTCCTCCTGCTCTGGTTATATTTTTATTATACTCTGCCGCATAAGGAGATACAAGTATTCCAGGATAGACCTGGTGCACCCTGTAAAAAAAGAAGAGAAATTCCCGAAATACAAGAATATCCTCTTCTTTTTTTCTTTTTAATGAAAGGGGTCCGTTTTCTGAAAATAACTCCTGCTTCTCTTTCACATTATCTCGCCAGTTTTTCAAATAAATCCCTGAAAATACTGTCTCTGTTGATACCATAAACATATTTGATCATATGCCGTGTCTTATCAAATCCCCATTTGCCGTCGTACTCAGGAATCGGGCTGTGTTCATATCGATCATACATAAAATCTTCATCTAAAAGCCATGCCACCGCCGTTACATCCCATATCACCCTGCTCCAACACCCTGTCTGTCCTATAAGTCCGGCTTCATTTACTGTATTTTCCACCAGATAATCGCAAAGTTTATTTTTCCCCTTTAACCAGTATTCCAGCTCCGGACCGGTCGTTGCAAAAGCAGAAACCACTCCCATACAAGGAAGCTGGACAAGCGGCACACCGCAGCCAAACACTACTCTTGCTGCCGCAATATCCTGGTAAGCATTAAACTCACGGTTGTCATGCCAGTCCAGTGAATTGCCTCCCAGCCAGACAACCACAATTTTGTCTATAATAGACGGTTCCAGCAGAATTGCCGACGCGATATTTGTGATCGCTCCAATAGCAATTACATATAAAGGGTTTTCTTCGTCACGCTCCCGTGCGCGCCGAATCAAATCATGCGCTGCAGGAGAATCAACGGCTTCTTTCTCTCCGGGCAGGAATCTTCCGGAACCTTTATAGGTTATTTCTTTCAGCTCTTCCTTTCCCATTAAAGAAAGGATCTTATGAATTTCCTGATAGCTTTTTTCCATACCATCTCCCGGGCTTACCGAATGATGGTTGAAAAAAGGCGCTGCATAGACAGCCTTTAAATTAAGTTTTTCATCAGACCGTATCAAATATGCCAATGCAAATTGGTCATCAATTTCATTGTATGTATCCGTATCCAGCACCACATCAACTTTCCCCGCCGGTCTTTCCAGTTTTTTTAATAATTTTTCTGTTGTCACATTATCCTCCTTTGCTTACTCGTTAAACTTCCATTGTCCCCAAATTTTCAATACCTTCTCCTTATTTTCTTCTCTTATTTGTAAGAAAACAATTCCCTAAAGTGTTTTGTTAAAACAATAATATAATAATTTTCTCTTTATTGTCAATTATTTATATTATTTTTATTAAATAGATTTAATTATCAAGATTTTTCTTGTTAAATTTGCCTATATCTTGCATTTAGCAACAAAAACGTCCAGCAATTTATCCTCCAATATCAAAAATAGTTTTATCGTAGTAATTATCTATGAAAAATACCGGAAGGCTTTTCAAATATTGCCTTCCGGTATTTCCACATTCTCATACTACTTCATCGATCCACACACTTTCCATATTTCTGATCTTTTGTAAAATACCAACTGTTTCCCCTGAAATTTCCTTCCAGATTTCTTTTGGTTTTTCATATCCCATAAGCCAGGACATAAGTTGAGAAATATCGGTTTTTAAATACACATCTTCCCGTTTTTCAGCTGCCTGTAGCTGCGCTTTCTCTTTTTCCAATACACTCCCCTGTTCTGTAAGTGTCCACAGAAAAACACCATTATTTTCCGCAATCCATGTATCCTGTACTTCCAGTTCTGCCACAATCCTGCCTCTTTCTTTTAACGAAAATATCGTCAAAAAAGAAAATATATTTGTGATTCGCCCCATAATCAGCGGTCTTCCTGCAGAACATATACACTCTTCATGAGGCGCATACAAAAGTCTCTGTTCTCTTTTTTCTCTGCCCCAGTAGGCCTGAATTCCTACTGTCTTTTCATTTTTAACTAAAAACTCAAGAGATCCGAAGTCGCTTTTCAGCTCTTTTATCAAGTCTGATACATAGCTTTCGTCTCTTACCGTATATACATCTGCATTATCCTGCAGACAGTTTTCCATAATTTCAGCCGCTCGCTCATACGCACTGAAAGATTCCTGCACAGGTACCTGTTCTATATTTTCTTTCTCCAGTACCATTCTTTTCTCGCGTGAAATGTAGGTAAAGTCATAGGGTGCATAAATAGCTTCCGCTGCCGGCATTAAAAAAGTAAGCGGACGTTTTTCCTTGTTCATGTCTCTTAAAACCTTTGTAAGAACTGTGGCCATAGCCCCTTTTCCCCGCTCTTCCTTTTTGGTAGCCACCGCAACAAGATAGTCCACATCCCACACTTTTTCTCCTACTTTCAGACGATATGGATTCCTGTGCAGCATGGATATAATTTCCCCATTTTTCCGAATCACAGCTATCCGATTTTTTCCGGCAACAACTGTATAATAATAATCCAGAAATTCTTGAGAATCCTCCGGAAAGCATTCCCTCCAAAGAGGAAGAGTTTCCCGTTTTTCTTCTTCTGTAAGGTAGATCACATCCTTTTCTCTCCAGAGATTTTCTCTTTTTTTCAGCGTATTCTTACTCATTGATCTGTTCCTTCTGCTTTCTGCATCACCAGATATTTTCTGGCAAAATCTGCCGGATTATAAGACATCTTTGCCTTCCGGAGACCTTCAATTCCCAAATCATCTTCCCTGTTTACCCATTCTGCATCTGGAAATTCATTTGCCAGAAACATCTGGTTGATGGCCTGATATAAGCCATTGATCTGTGCATTTGCTTTTTCAATATGGATTACCGCCATATCTTCCACAGGATTATAACTTCCCACAGAAAACGCCTCCAGTTTATCATCAATATAGATACCGCCCATACGGATATTTAAATCAGAACAATTTCTCAAAATATCATGAATTCCTCTGACCTCATAGTCCAGATGTTCCTCTACATCCTCTCCCTTCTGAAGTCTCCAGTGATCCAAAAATTTCCACACATCATCTTTATCAGAACAGCACAGTCTACGGTATTCAAAACGTCCCTCATACTGCCGCAAAAAAACATTCAGCCGATTTTTCTTTTTATGAAGTTTTTTACCGGAAAGTTTTCTCAGAGCCTCTCCATAATAGATGTAATCTTTGGCATCCTCCTGCTCTTCCACCAGGTATTTTTCCCTTGGAAGCTGCAGGTACTGTACTGCATATTCGTCTGCAAGATGGATGGTCAGTCTGGTCCCCAGCTCTTCATTAAAATACTTCTCCAGTACCGCAAAAGCCTCCGGGAGATCTTCCTCTCTGCATAGGGGCATAGCTGAAAAAGGTCCTTTTTCATCCTCCATCAGCCATAAAATTGCCTTCTCCTCCCATACTGCATATCGCACTTTATAGAATTCTTTCCAGATGAAACTCTCCAGAAATACACTGTCACAGGTTCTGTTTTTCCGTAAAGTATAATAGGGCAGCATCTCTCCGATAGCATCGGCAGTAATCTCTTTAAACTCTAAACACATTTTTCTCGCTCCTTATGCCATATTTCATCTCCACGTTCCATCTCCCCGCATTTGTTCATCATACCATGATTCCTCACCTTTTAAAAGAAATTTCTTAAAATTCCTGTCATGGCCTGCTGTGCGCAGAAAACGGTTTTACTAAATATTTTACCCAATAGGGCAGTCAAACCCTCTGACAGTGCGCAGATTTCGAAATTCATCTCGCATCAGAAAATATGAAACTGAACCACGAATGCTGCAAATACAATGGATACCATAGAAAGCAGCTTGATCAAAATATTAATAGAGGGACCTGAAGTATCTTTGAAAGGATCTCCCACGGTATCTCCCACCACTGCTGCCTTATGGCATTCGCTGCCCTTTCCTCCGTAAGCACCGCCTTCAATATATTTCTTGGCGTTATCCCAGGCACCGCCTGCATTAGACATAAATACCGCCAGAAGAAAACCGGCAGCAGTGGATCCTGCCAGCATTCCGATCACTCCGTTGTATCCCAGAATCAGTCCTACCAGGACAGGAATCACAATGGCAAGGAGTGTAGGCAGGACCATCTCCTTTAAACTGGCTCTTGTACAGATATCTACACAAGCCTCATAATCTGCTTCCGCTTTTCCCTCCATCAGTCCCTTTATCTCTTTGAACTGACGTCTCACCTCCATAACAATGCTCTGAGCTGCGCGTCCCACAGAAGACATCGTCAATGCTGCAAAAAGAAATGGCAGACATGCTCCGATAAACAGGCCACATAAAACCGGCGGATTCATCACACTCATATCCAGCTGTATTCCTTCTCCTCCCACTTCCTGGATTTTTTCCACATAGGAAGCAATAAGCGCCAAAGCTGTCAGAGCTGCAGAACCGATGGCAAATCCCTTTCCAGTTGCCGCAGTGGTATTTCCAAGGGAATCCAGCGCATCCGTACGCCTCCTTACTTCCGGTTCCAGTCCCGCCATTTCTGCAATTCCTCCGGCATTGTCGGCAATAGGCCCGTATGCATCTGTAGCCAGAGTAATCCCCAGTGTAGACAGCATCCCTACTGCTGCCAGGGCAATTCCATACAGTCCCCTGCTGGAATCTATAAAACCGCCGGAGAAGGAATATGCCGCCATGACACACACAACAATGATCAAAATCGGAAGCGCAGTAGAAAGCATTCCGAGACTTAGTCCTCCGATGATAATAGTTGCTGACCCTGTGGAAGATTTTTCTGCCAGTTTTCTGGTGGGTTTATACGAATCTGAGGTAAAATATTCTGTGAAAAATCCAATCAGCACGCCTGCCAGAAGCCCAAACAAAATAGCAAGATAAAATCCGATAAATTCTCTTCCAAAAACGAACCAAACCAAAGGAAATGCTGCCGCCGCAATCAGGACCGCACTGGTGTTTGTCCCCCTGCGGAGTGCCTTCAGAAGTGTCCCCTGTTCCGTACTTTCTCCGGTGCGGATCAGCAGACTGCCCAGAATAGAAGCCATAACACCGATTGCAGCCAAAAGCATGGGAACTACCACTGCGTTCACTCGGTCCACTGACTCAATCTTATTAAAAGCCACCACACCCAGGGCACATGCTGAGAGAATTGATCCCACATAAGACTCATACAGATCTGCTCCCATTCCAGCCACATCTCCGACATTATCGCCTACATTGTCAGCAATCACCGCCGGATTCCGCGGATCATCCTCAGGAATTCCCGCTTCTACTTTCCCTACCAGATCTGCGCCCACATCTGCCGCTTTTGTGTAAATACCGCCGCCTACCCTGGCAAAAAGTGCCATGCTGGAAGCTCCCATACCAAAGGTCAGCATAGTGCTGGTAATATCCTCAACAGGAAGATGAAACACCAGACTCAGCAGAAGATACCAGATGGATATATCCAGCAGACCCAGACCCACAACAGTAAATCCCATAACTGACCCTGCAGAAAATGCCACATTCAGCCCCTTGTTCAGTCCCACGCGGCATGCCTGTGCTGTTCTGGCATTTGCACGGGTAGCAATCTGCATTCCTACAAATCCGGATAGCCCCGAAAAAAATCCTCCTGTAACAAAGGCAAACGGCACAAACCACGTCAAAAATCCAAAAGCCGCCATACCTATAAGTATCAAAAACATCCCTGCGAAAAAACCGATCAGAATCCTGTACTGCCGCCGGAGATACGCCATAGCCCCCTGGTGTATGGAGGAAGAAATTTTCTTCATCCTCTCACTCCCCTCCGGAAAAGCAAGCACCCTTCTCGCCCTTCCCCAGGCAAAAAGCAACGCTGCGACAGATCCAAAAAGTGTCAGTAAAGCTAATTCATTATCCATATCCAATCCCCCTTTACCAAAGTGCCGCCCAAACTACATTTTCTGCTAAAGACAGCAGAGAAAACCGGCGCTCCATTTTCTCCGTCCTCTTAATCATTAAGCAGATCCTGTTACTATTATAACTCTTTTCTTAAAAAAAGAGTACCTGCCCTTCTCATTTTCTAAACTTTCTGTTTAAAAAGGCATGTACTCTTTTTTTATAAAAATCCTTCTAAAAAATCTGAAAGTTCCAGCTGTACCGCAGTTTCTTCGCACGGAAACTTCCGCATATACGCAAACAGCTCCTTCACTCTGTATTCCAGCTCATTTTCCTGGCATCTCCTTCTTAAAAGTTCCATCAGGCGGGTATTTTTCGGGCTTATTACTTCGTATCGGTTCCCATAGATACTCTGGTACTTTTTCTCTAATCCCGGAAACTTTTCTCTCAGCTGAGCATAAAAATACTCCCTGTTTCCTTCTCTTAATGTCAATCCCATGGAAAAACAAAGCACCCCGTATACCTTGGCGTCTATACAGTAATCCAGAATCCCATTTACATTTTCCTCTGTATCATTGATAAACGGAAGAATAGGGGAAATCCAGACAATGGCAGGAATCCCATTTTCCTCCAGGATTTTCAGTACCCTGTATCTCTCTCTGGTGGAAGAGACATGAGGTTCTATCTTTCTGCACAGCTTCTCATCCCAGGTAGTCATTGTGATCTGAACCACACATTTTCCCCTCTCATTTATCTTTTTCAGCAGATCCAGATCTCTCAAAATACGATCAGACTTCGTCTGAATAGACAGCCCAAATCCATAGTCTGCAATCAATTCCAGGGCTCTGCGCGTATAATTCAGCTTCTCTTCTAAGTGCAGATAAGGATCCGTCATGGCTCCGGTGGCAATCATACATTTTTTCCTCTTCCGCCGCAGCGCCTGTTCCAGAAGCTCCAGGGCATTTTCCTTTACTTCCACGTCCTCAAAAACATGGTTTATCTGATAGCATCGGCTTCTGGAATCGCAGTAAATACAGCCATGGGTACAGCCTCTGTATAAATTCATACCATTTTCTGAAGACAAAATCCCTTTTACTTTTGTGTAATGCATAGAGCTTCTCCCTCCTGAAAAATCTTACAGCATCTGATACAGTTCTTCTTTCTTCTCTATCTTTATCTCTCCTCTGTTGAGAGAAATCATTTCTTTTTTAGAAAGCTGCTTCAAGGTCCTGCTGACAGCTTCTCTGGCACTTCCAATTGCCTTGGCAATCTCCTCATGAGTCATGGCAATGGTATCTGTTTTGCTTTTTGCTGACTCATCCAGCAGAAACGCAGCTACTCTTTGAGTAAGGTTAAGAAACATCATCTGCTCCATAGCTTCCACTACGTCGGAAAATCTTTTTGCCGCTTCTTTATATACATAATTATCCAGATAAACGTTTTCTTTGGTTATTCTGGATAAAACCCTGGTGGGAATCAACAAGGCTCTGCAGTCTGTCTGTGCCTCAATCTCCACATCAAAAGTAATAGCTGAGAGAATACAGGACGCTGACAGAACACAGGTATCTCCTTCCCGCAGACGGAACATAGTAACTTCCTTTCCTTCGTCAGACAGCAGATACGTCCTCATGATTCCCTCCAGTATTAAAAAGGTTCCCAGACATTCCCGGGCGCCGGAATAAATTCCTGTGCCTGCTTTATATTCCATAATCTTTGAATTTTCAATAAGCATTTCTTTTTGTTTTTCTTCCAGATATTTCCAGAAAGGAGTTTTCTCCAAAATCTCCTTGATTTCTTCATTCATTTTCATCCCTGCCTTGTAATTTTTCTGTTTTCCCCTTAAAATATAGATATTCTTGTTTAAAAGGGGCATTTTATGAATCTAAAAATCAAACGTATTTTCTTAATAACTGCACTGTTTCTTTTCCTTCTCTCCCCGGTCTTTTTGATTTCTCTGCAGGAAGTCTTTGCTGTCCGGGTAGCCTGTGTGGGAGACAGCATCACTTACGGATCAAAAATCGAAAATCGGACTCTGAATTCCTATCCGTCACGGCTTCAGCAGCTTTTAGGCGCTCGATATCTTGTAAAAAATTTCGGTGCCAGAGGCTACACTTTACAAAAAAGCGGAAATTTTCCTTACTGGAGTCATTCCAATTTTCAAAAAAGCACAGAATTTCAGCCAGATATAGTTTTGATCATGTTGGGAACCAATGATTCTAAATCCCATAACTGGATTGGCACCGAAGCTTTCCTGGAGGATTACAGGGCACTCATTAACCATTATCGTTCCCTGGAAAGCCATCCTCAGATTGTCCTTATGACTCCTGCCTCCGTTTATCCTAAAAATTTTAATCCTTCCAATCCTTATAAGATCCGGGCAGATATTGTAGATATCATTGCCGACGCTGTTCTCCAGCTTGCAGAGGATGAGAATCTCCCTGTCATAGACATTCACCAGGCAACTGACGATCATCCGGAATATTTCCTGCTGGACGGAGTACATCCTGATGACTCCGGAGCGGAAAAAATTGCAGAACTTGCTTTCGAAGCTATTTTGGATTGCAGGCAATAATCATTTGCCCAGGGCAGAGCAATGGATTCTCTGCATAATTCATTGAATACCGGAACCATAGCTCTCGATTGTCATGGAGCATGGAGAGCAGAGCGGGCAATCCCGCTTCAATTTCCCTGCCCCTCAATCTTGAGGGGATTGAACACTTTTTGCGCCGCCGTAATACTGCAAAGCGGTAAAAATACCTTATTGCGGCGTACGCATCCTACCCGGATGATCTGCCTATGGAATAAAAAATCCGCTCAGCCTGGATAACTTCTGACAGAAAGAATCATGAACTATTACAGTCTTTTTTCTTTTTTTAAATATCTAAGAAAAGCCTCACATCCTTCTTTGATATCATCATAGGTCACATCAAAATTTCCGGTATACCAGGGATCCGCAATCGCTCTGGGATTTTTAGTGAAATCCAGGAGCATGTGAATCTTATGTTCCGGATCTTTCCCCGTAATCCGCTTCATATTTCGGATATTCCATTCATCCATTCCTAAGAGAAAATCATATTTTGCATAATCAGATTTCTCCATCTGAACTGCGTATTTTCCGGCAACGGAGATTCCGTACTGAGCCAGTTTATTTCTGGTTCCATAGTGTACGGGGTTGCCGATTTCCTCGGTACTGGTTGCTGCAGAGGCGATGCAAAACTGGTCTGCAATGCCTTGTTTTTTTACCATGTCTTTTAAAATGAATTCTGCCATGGGGGAACGGCAGATGTTGCCGTGGCAAACAAATAGTACTTTTATCATACTCTTCAAATCCCTTCATAACCCTGTAAAGCCCTATG